>Ga0207653_10000181_pt1 | contig 44255 bp, 38 predicted proteins | sample KBSK5251metaG_FD_184341 | JGI IMG/M metagenome (GOLD analysis project Ga0207653, IMG submission 184341) | Corn, switchgrass and miscanthus rhizosphere microbial communities from Kellogg Biological Station, Michigan, USA - KBS K5-25-1 metaG... | ecosystem: Host-associated > Plants > Roots >...
CGCCGCGGGTGCGGACATCGCGCGCACCGTGTTCGTCATTTCGAGCAAGTCGGGCAATACCGTCGAGACGCTCGCCTTCTACCATTACTTTGCGGCGCGCGCCCGTCCCGAGCAGTTCATCGCCATCACCGAGACTGGCACGCCGCTGGATACCATCGCCCGCGCACAGAAGTTTCGCGCCGTCATTCCGCACCCGCCCGACGTCGGTGGCCGCTATTCCGCGCTGACCGCGGTCGGCATGATTCCCGCGGCCCTCGCTGGGCTCGATGGCCGGGCCCTGCTCGAGCGAGCGCGTCGCGTCGATGTCGCGGCTGTACAAGCGCTCGGCACGGCCATCGCCGAGCGGGCCCGAAACGGCCGCGACAAGCTGTGCTTGAGTCCCCCCCCGCGGATAGCTGCACTCGCGGATTGGATCGAGCAACTGATCGCGGAAAGCTCCGGGAAGAATGGCCGTGGGGTCATTCCCATTGTCCAAGATCTCGCAGGCGGCGCGCTGCCCGATTCGCAAACCGCAGGCCCGGACATGTTTTCCGCCGAGCCGCTCGATCTTGGCGCCGAATTTCTGCGCTGGGAGTACGCGACGGAGGCGTTGTGCGAGCGGCTCGGCGTGAACCCCTTCGATCAGCCCGACGTCGAGGAGGCGAAGCGGCTGGCACGGGCTGAATTGGAGGGAGGGGCGGTCGGGAAAGGGGCGCAGCACGCTGCGCCCCTGCCAACCCTGACCCTCTCAGAGTTGCGAGAAGAGGCCCGGCCGCGCGACTACGTCGCAGTTCTCGCGTATGTCCCCCCCACGCCTGAAGTACTCCGCCAGCTCGAGACCCTGCGCGCTGCGTGGGGGCGGGCCCTGGGGTGTGCGACAACGCTCGGTATCGGCCCGCGCTACCTCCACTCCACCGGGCAGCTGCACAAAGGCGGACCAAGCAGTGGCCTGTTCCTCGTGATCACTGCCGATGTCAAAGAAGATCTCGACATTCCGGGAATGGGTTGGACGTTCGGGCAGCTCCATCGCGCGCAGGCGCGTGGCGACCTGCGGGCGTTGCTGGCGCGTGGGCGCCGGGTCGCGCACGTGCATCTCTCGAATCCAATGGAGATATCGCGGCTGGGCCTCCCGGCGTGACGAACGCTTTCATCTTTCATCTGATTCCGCACACCCATTGGGACCGGGAGTGGTTCCTGCCGCGCGCCACGTTTCATGCGCGCCTGATCCCGATGTTCGACGAGCTGATCGACCGGCTGCAGGCCGACGCTGCGTTGCGGACCTTCCTGCTCGACGGCCAGACCGTCCTCGTCGAAGACTACTTGCGGGCCCGGCCCGATCGTGAAAACGACGTTCGCGCCCTGGTCAAAACGGGACGACTGCAGGTGGGGCCGTGGTACGTGCTGGCCGACGAGCTGATCCCGTCCGGCGAATCCTTGGTCCGAAATCTCCTGCTCGGCGCCGCGGACGCGGAACGCCTGGGCGGCCGCCTCGATGTCCTGTACTCGCCCGATGCGTTCGGCCACCCCGCCGTGCTGCCCACGCTCGCCCGGGAGTTCGGGTTGAAATACGGCGTCCTGTGGCGGGGCCTCGGCGGCGAGCCGGGACAGGAACGCGATTTCTTCCGCTGGAGAGGGCCGGATGGCCGCGACATCCTGCTCTGGCACCTCCCCCCCGACGGCTACGAGATCGGCGCGGGTTTGCCCGGCGCCGGCGCGCGCCTCCCCGACATCTGGAGCGAGGTTCGTGCGTCGCTCGTCCAGCGCGCGGCGGGAAAACATGTCCCGGTGTTCATCGGCGCCGATCATCATGCGCCGCATCCCACGCTCGCCCGCGTGCGCGACCTGCTCGCCAACCTCGAGCCCGCGAGCGCGTTCCGTATCTCGCGGTTGGACGAGTTCTTTCAGGCGGCCGACAGCACGGCGGTGAAACCACTCGCGGGCGAGCTGCGCTGGTCGTACGGCTTCACCTGGACGCTGCAGGGTGTACACGGGACGCGGGCGCCGCTCAAGCGCCGGCACGGGCAGGTCGAGCTGTGGCTCGAGCGCTTGGCGGAGCCGCTCGTAGCGTTGGCGAGACTCGCCGGCGCACGCGATCGCCGGCCGATCCTCGAGACCGCATGGCGTACGCTGATTCGCAACCAGTTCCATGACACGATCTCCGGATGTACCGCAGACTCGGTCGCCACTGTGGCCGAGCAGCGTCTCGATGAGGTCGCAGCGTATGCCGCGGAGCTGACGCGCGGTGCCTTGATGGGGCTCGTTGGTCATGACCCCGATGTCCAACGCGAGCGGGCCGACGGGTTCGAGCCCGCGCTCGTCCTCTGGAACCCGGTTCCTCGCTCGCGTGCCGGCGTGACGATCGCGGATGTCACGGTGTTTCGGCGCGACGTGCTCGTGGGACCGCCTTCGGCCGGGCGCGTGCCGCGTCAGGGCGCGGGCTATCGGCCCTTCGCGCTCATGGACCCGGGGGGTCGCGCCGTCCCGTTCCAGGTCCTGGCGCAACGCCGCACTGAGGAGCGCATCGACGGCACGCGCCACTACCCGGATCAGGACGAGGTCGATCAACTCCGGATCGCATTGCGCGCGCCGCCGGTGCCAGGCCTTGGAATCGCCGCGTTGACGACGGGGCCCGTGGCGCCGCTCGCCCGGGCGGAGGACGCGCGGGGGCGCGGCCGCTCGCTCGAAAACCGCTTCGTCCAGGTGACGATCGAGGCGACCGGCGCGCTCATGCTCGTCGACCGGCGCCGGAACGAGCGCTACGGCGAGCTGCTGCGGCTCGAAGATGCAGGCGATGCGGGGGACGCGTACACGTACGCGCCCCCCGCGCGCGACCGCGTCAAGCAAGCCCGAGGCCCCGTCAGCGTGCGGCGGCTCGCGGCCGGCCCGCTCGTCGCGGCGCTCGAAGCGCGCTGGGAAGTGATGCGCGGTATCGACGCGCGGATGGTCGTTCAGCTGTTCGCCGACAGCCCCATCGTCCGTGTGTCCCTCGCCATCGACAACCGCAACAGCCATCACCGGCTGCGCGCGCGCCTGCCGACCGGCCTGGACGGCGTCACCGCAATCGCGGGTTCCGCCTTCGGCACCGTCGAACGCAATGCGGTCCAGGTCGACGCGGCGGCCTATCCGCGGGAGACACCCGTGCGCACCGCCCCCGCGCAGCGCTTCGTGGCCGCCGCCCGGGGCGGGCGGGGACTCGCGGTGTTGGCTCCCGCGTTCTTTGAGTACGAGTGGACCGCCAAGGGCGACCTGCTCGTCACGCTGCTGCGCGCCGTCGGCGACCTGTCCCTCGCGCGCCTGCCGACGCGGCCCGGCCATGCGGGCTGGCCGACCGCGATTCCCGGCGCCCAGTGTCTGGGCACGACGCGAATCGATCTGGCACTTGTTCCGGTGACCGCCAGTGATGTGGAGCGGGGGGATGCCCTGCCGCACCTCTGGGAAGAGGCGTTTCTGCCGCTGCACGGGCTGTGGCTGCGCGACGCGTCACCGCTGAATCCTTTGCCCGTCGACATCACGCTCGAGGGCACGGGCCTCGTCTTCTCGGCGCTCAAGCCCGCGCAGATCGGATCACCGATGGTGCTGCGCTGCTACAACGCGACGGGCCGGAAGGCGGCAGGCGCCTGGCGGTTTGCGCAGGGTGTGAAAACGGCGCATCGCGTTCGCGCGGATGAGCGAGAGGCCGTCGCGCTCGTGCTGGAGCAGCGCGGCAATGTCGTCCGGTTCGTCGCCGAGCCGCATGAGATCGTCTCGATTCTGGTGACGTGATGCAGGAGCACCTGTTCTCGACGCCTCGATCCGCGCGCTACTTCACGCTGGGATCTCCTGCGGATGCCGCCGACGTCTGGTTCGTCTGTCATGGCTACGGACAGCTCGCGGCGCGTTTTCTCGAGCGCTTTCGTCCGATCGAAGCGAAGCGCCGTTGTATCGTCGCGCCGGAGGGCCTGTCGCGCTTTTATCTGACGGAGAGTGCGACGGAGCGTCGTGTGGGCGCGAGCTGGATGACTCGCGAAGACCGGCTACACGAAATCGACGACTACGTCCGGTATCTCGACGCCCTCTATAGGCACATCGCAACCGGTACGACCCGGGTCACTGTCCTCGGGTTCTCGCAAGGCACGGCCACCGTCTGTCGTTGGGCCGCGCTCGGGTCGTCGCGGATCGATCGATTGATTCTTTGGGGTGGGGAAGTGCCGCCCGATCTCGACCTGACACGTCTCCGCGTTCCGAGTCTCACGCTCGTATACGGCACGCGCGATCAGTTCTTCACTCCGAAGGTCGTGGCCGCGAACGAGGGTCGGTTGCGCGAGCACAAGATCGGATACGACCTCGTCGCGTTCGACGGCGCGCACGAGATCAGCGAACCCACCCTGCTACAGATTGCGGGTGCTCGGGTCTAGGACGTCGCGCAGGGCATCGCCGAGCAGTGTGCATGCGACGACGACGAGCACGAGCGCAATACCCGGCGCAGTGGCGACCCACGGCGCGTTCACCAGCGTGTCGCGGCCGGACTGGATCATGTTGCCCCACGATGGCGTGGGTGGCTGCACGCCGAGCCCCAGGTAGGACAATCCCGCTTCGAGTGTGATCGCGTTGCCGACGCCGAGCGCGGCGGCGACGATGACGGGCGTGAGCGCGTTCGGCAGAATGTGGCGGGCCAGCACGCGCAGGCGTTTCGCGCCGACGGCAACCGCGCCTTCGACAAAGGGCCGAGCGGCGAGCGCGCGCACCTCTCCGTGCACCAGCCTGGCGATGCCCATCCATCCCGTCAGTCCCAGCACCGCGATGACTAAGAGCGTGCTCGGCTGCCACAGTGCCGCGAGCAACAGCAACAGCACGACGCGCGGCACAGCGAGTGCGAAATCCGTGACCCCCAGCAGTGTGAGGGACACCGGGCCACGCCAGTAGCCGGCCACGCCACCGACCACGATGCCGACGGCGAGCGAGACCAGCACCGCCAGGACGCCGATCCCCAGTGAAATGCGCCCGCCATAGACAAGCCGAGTCCACACATCACGGCCGAAGCGGTCCGTGCCGAGCAAGTGGAAGGCGCCATGCGTGTCACTCGAGAGCGGCGGGGCGAACCGCGTCGCGACGATGTCGCGCTGGGTGTTGGGGTCGCCGTTTGTCACGAGCGGCGCGGCCAGGGCGCTCAAGACGACCACGAGCAGCACGCAGACGCCGAACATGGCGCGGCGGTCCCGCAGGAGTCTTGTCACGCTGCTCTGCTCCGGATCCGGGGATCGAGCCAGGCGGCCAGCCCATCCGCAAGCATGTTGCCCGCCACGACGAGCATCGCACTCACGGTCGTCGCGGCCATGACGACCGGATAGTCACGAGCCTGAACGGCTTCGACGAGCACTCGTCCGACGCCGGGCCAGGCGAACACGGCTTCGACAAACACCGCGCCGGAAAACAGCACGGGCAGCGACAGCCCGAGGAGCGTCACGACGGGCGTCAGCGCGTTGCGCAGCGCGTGGCGGCCCACGACCCGGCTCGTCGTCAGCCCCTTCGCGCGCGCCGTGACGATGAACGGCTGGCTCAATGTCTCGAGCATCGCGCCGCGTGCAAAGCGCGCCGCGCCACCGATGCCGACGAGCGTCAGCGTCGCGAGCGGCAGCGCCAGGTGGCGAAGCCGATCGATCAGCCAGCTCGAGCCGTGCAGATAATCGGAGTCGAGCCCCGCCGCGCCGAACGCCGGCAACGCTTGCGTCCAGTACGTGAAGACCAAGACCAGCATCAGTGCGAGCCAATAGCTCGGCATGGCAAACAGTGTGACGGACGAAACGGAGAGGAGGGTGTCGGTTCGGGAGCGGCTCCGAGCCGCCTGGACGACCCCGATCACCAGGCCGATCAGATAACTCAGGATCAGCGACAGCCCGACCAGCCGAACGGTCGCCGGCCAGGCATCGCCGAGAATGGCGCGGACCGGCCGGCCTTTTGCAATGCTGCTTCCCCAGTCGCCCCGCGCGAAACGACCTAACCAGCTCGCGAACTGCGTCGGCAGGGGCCGATCCAACCCGAGGATCCGACGCTGCGCCGCGACCTGATCGGGGCTCGCCATTGGACCCAGGATTATGTCGGTTGGAGCGCCTGGTGCGACGTGCAACAGCACGAACGTGAGCGTCACGACGCCAAGCACGACGGCGAGACCGGCGAGCAGACGCTGTCCCAGTCTGGCGAGCATCGGCGGGAATCTCGCGCCGCCACTCTTGCCCCGCTAGAATGCGTGGCGTGTTGCGCCTGCCCGTTCCGATGCTCTTGGCGGTCGCGGTGGTGACGTGCGCGTGCGGCGATGAGGCCGCGCGCCGCGGCGCGACCGTGATGTTCGCCTCCGGTGCCGATCTGCAGAGCATCAACCCATTGCTCACGAATCACCCGCTCGCCCGGCAGGTGCAGCGCTACGTGTTGCTGACCACGCTCGCGCGCTACGACTCGCTGCTCGTGCCACGGCCCTACCTCGCGCGCAGCTGGCGCTGGGCGGCGGATGGCCGGACGCTCACGTTCCGGCTGCACACCGACGTGCGCTGGCACGACGGGATCGTGACGAGCGCGCGCGACGTCGTCTGGACGCTGGAAGCCGCGCGCGACCCCGTCACCGGCTACCCCCGCTACACGGAGCTGCAGTCGTTGACGGCCGTCGCCGCGCTGGACGACTCGACGGTCGAGCTGCATTTCTCGGGAGCCGTGGTCGCCCCCCCGCACGCCGCGGACGATTTGCCGTTCGTCCTCACCGATCTCGCGATTCTGCCGGCGCACCTGCTCGACAGCGTGCCGCACGACCGCCTGCGCTGGGCGTCCTGGAACGTCCGGCCCGTGGGCAATGGGCCATTCCGCTTCGTCACACACGAGCCGAACCGCCGCTGGGTGTTCGCGCGCAGCGACGATTTTCCCGCTGACATGGGCGGGCCGCCGCACATCGAACGGCTCGTCATTGCCGTCGTCGATGAGCCCATGGTCAAGTTCTCCGCGCTCGTGTCCGGCGAGCTCGACTTTGCGGGGATCAGTCCGCAGCAGGTGGCGTTCGTGCGCCGTCACCCGTCGCTCGCGGTTCGCGAGTATCCCCTGATCTTCCCGTACGGTCTCATCTTCAACACGCGCCGGCCGCCGTTCAACGATCCGCGCGCGCGCCTCGCGGCGGCGCTCGCGATCGATCGCCAGGAAATCGTCGATGGGTATCTGTTCGGATTCGCCGCGGTCGCAGACGGTCCGGTGCCACCCGGCCTGCCGCGGTTCGTCGCGCCGCCGCATATCCCGCTCGCGCCCGACTCGGCGCGGCATCTCGTCGCCGAGGTGAGCAAAGTCGCGCCACCGAGCTTCGATCTCATCACGGTGGGGAGCGGCGAGGCCGCGCTCGAGCAAATGATTCAGGCGCGCCTCACCGCGGTGGGATTCAAGGTGACGATTCATCAGCTCGAGAACTCGGCATTTCTCGAGCGCGTGTACGGCCCCCGCCACGAGTTCACCGCCGCCGTGACCGGCATCCCCGGCGATCCGGGACTCGGCTTCCTGCGTCCGCTCGGCGATGTCACGGGCATCCCGGTTCCGGACGATCCGATCGCAGCGCAGCGCCTTTTCGCGGAGCAGCTGCCGATCGTCTGGTTGTATCACGGCCGTGGTGTCCAGGCGATGAACAGTCGAGTGCGCGGAGTGCGCATGGACATGCGCGGCGAGCTGCCGACCGTCGCCGGGTGGCGTATCGAGCAATGAGACGCCGCGATCTGCCGACCGCGTTTCACGCGACCGCCCCGCTGCGCCTCGACTTCGCCGGAGGTTGGACCGACGTCGCGCCGTTTTCGGCGCGCGAAGGCGGCGTGGTGGTGAACGGCGCCATCGGCCTGCGCGCGCATGTCGAGCTGCATCTGGGCGGCGCCTTGCTGCGACTCGTCTCAGAAGAGCTGGGCGAAACACTCGAGTGCGCGAATTCCGGCGGCCTCATCCCGGGCAAGCTGCCGCTGCTCACAGCGGCCCTGCGCCGCTTCCCAGTGCTAGGCGGCTTCACGCTGACCACGCGCTGCGACGCGCCCCCGGGCTCGGGACTCGGCAGCTCCGGCGCGCTCGGCGTCGCGCTGGTCGGTGCGCTGACACGCGCGCGCCAGGAGACGCTCGGCCACCAGGATGTGGCCGATCAGGCCTGGCAGGTCGAGACGATCGAGGCGCAGCTACCCGGGGGCAAGCAGGACCAGTACGCCGCGGCGCTGGGAGGATTTCATCGCCTGAGCTTTCGCGATCCCGATGTCGGCGTCGAGCCGGTGACGCTCGATCCCGCGTTCGCCACGGCGCTCGAGCGCCAGACGCTGATTTGCTATACCAACAAGTCGCGCGTCTCCGGTGATACGATCTCGCGCGTGATGAGCGCGTACGAGCGCGGCGATCGCACGGTAACCGGAGCGCTGCGTGGCTTGAAAGACACCGGCCACGCGATGGCCGAGGCATTGCGCGGCGCGGATCTTGCGCGGGTGGCGTCGCTGCTGAGCGAGAACTGGAAACACCAGCAGGCGCTCGATCCCGGCATGCGAACGGAGGAGATGGCACAGCTCGAGGCGGCAGCCCGCACGGCGGGAGCGATCGGTGGCAAGGCGGCCGGTGCAGGCGCCGGCGGGTCCATGTTCTTCGTGATGCGTGGGCCGGCCGGTGAAGCGGCGGCGGCGGTCGCACGCGCAGCGAACGGCGCTCGCGTCTTGCCGCTCGCGTGGGCACGGGAAGGAGTACGGGCGTGGTAACGGCAGAAACGCTCGCCGCGCGCGCCGAAGCGATCCGCGGCTCGGCCGATCTCCAGGCGCTGCTCGCGCATCTGCGTGAGCGGGCGCGCCCGTTGCTCGCGCGCATGCCGATCGTCCCGGATCACAAAGCGCTGCTCACGACCGACGGCGGCTTCTGTCCCGATGACGGCACGGCACTCACGTTCGATCCGTGGAGCCCCACCGAGCACCGATGTCCGCGCTGCGGCAAGACGTGGAGCGGGGAGCGCCACAACTGGAGCTGGGCGCGGTATCAGCACCTCTGGCTCGCCGAGCGGGCCGCGCACCTCGCGATGCTCGCGGGTGTGGGAGAGTCCGCCGATCGGGCGGCGGCGGCGCGCGCCCGCGACATCCTGAACGCCTACGCGGAGCGTTACTGGCGCTACCCCAATCGCGACAACGTCCTCGGGCCGAGCCGACTGTTCTTCTCCACCTACCTCGAGTCGCTCTGGACGTGCAACTATGTCGCGGCCGCGGCCGTGCTGCGCGCCTGCGATCAGCTGGACGACGCGACGACGCGAAGCGTGAATCAGCTGGTTGAGGAAGCCGCGACGATAATCGGCGATTACGACGAAGGATTCTCGAACCGGCAAACGTGGAACAGCGCCGCGCTCGCCGCGGTCGCCGTATGGTTTGAAGACGAAGAGCTGGCGCAGCGGGTCATCGAAGGCGACACAGGGCTCATCGCCCACCTGGTGCGCGGATTCGGGCGCGATGGGATGTGGTACGAAGGCGAGAACTACCACCTCTTTGCGCTGCGTGGCCTGCTCACGGGAGCCGGCTGGGCGCGACTTGCCGGCGTCGACTTTACTGAGGATCAGCGGCTGGCGGACCGCCTGCACAACGCGTTGCGCGCGCCTGCGCTGACGGCGCTGCCCGATTACACCTTTCCCGCGCGCAAGGATTCCCGCTTCGGAATGTCGCTCACGCAGCCGGCATATCTGGAGCTCTGGGAGATTGGTCTCGCGAGACTCGGGATGAGCGACGTGACCGCGTGGCTCCACGCGTTATACGAAGCGCCGCCGGCGATCACGGCTGTGCACGAGTCCTATCTGCACGACGCGCCCGTGTCCCTAGCCCCGAGTCCCGTGTCCCGTGCGACGCTGTCCTGGTGGTCCTTGCTCGAGATGCTGCCCGATCTTCCGCCCGCGGACGAGCCTTGGAGTCCCAAGAGTGTCCTGCTCGAGAGCCAGGGTCTGGCCGTGCTGCGAAACGGCGATCGCTACGTCAGTCTCGAAAGCGGCCCGCAGGGTGGGGGCCACGGCCATCCGGACCGCCTGCAGCTGACGCTACACGCCGACGGCGTGTACTGGCTGCCCGATCCCGGCACGGGGCAGTACGTCACGCGTGATCTTTTCTGGTACCGCTCCACGCTGGCGCACAACGCCCCGCTCCTGGACGGCGAGTCGCAGCCGTCCGGCAGAGCCAGCGTCGAGTGCTTCGACGACCGCACGGAGTGGGCCTGGGTCCGTGGGCGCTTCGATGGCCTTACTCGCACGATCGCCGCCGGACCGGCCTACCTCGTCGACGTCCTGGTGTTCGGTGGCACAGAGGAACACATCGTGCAGCTGCCGTGGCATGTCGCGGGTCGCGGCGACGTGGAGACGAAAGGCCGCTGGGTTGAAGACGCGCTGCTCTCCCCCAACGAGTTCGTCACGCGCGTGCAGCGCTTCGTCCCGGATGAACCCGGCGTGGTCGTCCTCGCACACGTGGAACGGGCTCGGCTCACCGCGCATCTCGTGTTCGACGGCCAGCTCCTCCAGATGGAAGGACCGGGGCTGCCCGGGGGAGGCGAGCGCGAGCGGGCGGCGTTCTACGTCGTGCGTGCGCGTGGTCGCAATGCCCGGATGATCACGGTTCTCGAGCCGTATACGGACCAGCAAGTGATTCGGGCGGTCCGGATGCGCGGCGATGCGGTGGAGATCGAGACGACCGCGGGAGTGCATCTGCACCGTTTCGGTACGGCCGAGTGGATCGTCGAGTGCGAAGGCCAACCGGCGCTCCTGCTGCGCGGCGAGCGGCAGGAGCCGCCTCCATTCGTACCGCTGCTCGAAATCGATCAACCGACACCGGCGGCTGCTCCGGCGTTTCGCGTTGCCGCCGCGCCGCCGCTCGACGGCACGCTCGAAGGATTCGACCGCTCCGAACCGCTCGAGCTGGGACTCGAGGATCAGTATCGCCGCAGCGAGGACGCCTACCCCGGCCCGGACGATCTGTCGGCACTGGCATACGCCGCCTGGGATGAATCGGCGCTGTACGTGGCCGTCGAGGTCACGAAGCCCGACCTCGTGCTGCGACCAGCCGGCGCCGCGGCGCTCAAGCTCGACAACGAGCCGGACGATATTCACTCGGATGGAGTCCAGCTCTACGTCGTCGCCGCCGCGCGGGGCGGGACGCCAGCGAGCGCCGACGGCGTCCCGCCTGCTCCCGCCGTCGGATATCTCATTGTGCCGAATCCGGACGGACACACCGTGCGCGCGAGCATGACGAGTGACAGCAAGGAGAGCGGGAATCTGGCGGCGGTGCGGGGGAGCTGGCGTCGCACCGACCGCGGCTACTGCGTGACGGTGGCTGTCCCGTGGCCCGCGGGCGCGTACCCGCATGCCGGCGGCCGCGTCAACTTCGATCTCATCATCAACGAAATGCTTCCCGGGCGGCTGCGGCGAGTCGGCCAGCTGGTGTGGAGTGGTGGCGGCGGCTGGGTGTGGTTGCGCGGCGACCGTCAGGATCCGGAGCGCTTCGGCGTCCTGGAGCTCGTCGGATGATCGTCGTCGTCCTGCACGAGCCGCAGGATCTCGTCAACATCGCGCACGTGGTGCGCGGCATGAAGAACTTCGGCGTGCGCGATCTGCGTCTGGTGAGCCCGCGCGAGTATGAGGCGTATCGTGTCGAGGGCATTGCGCACCAGACCCAGGACGTGCTCGCGCGAGTGCGCACCTTTGACTCGCTCGAGGACGCGCTCGCCGACTGCGTGCACATCGTCGGCTTCACGGCGCGTGGACGCACCGCCAAGCGCAACCTGCAGCGGCCCCGCGACGCCGCCGCGGAAGTGCTCGCGCTGGCGGCGGACGGGGGGGGGCCGGTGGCCTTGCTGTTCGGCCGCGAAGACAAGGGGCTGTCGAATGACGCGCTCGATCGCTGCCACCGCGTGGTCACGATCCCCAGCGATCCCTCCTACTCCTCGCTCAATCTCGGCCACGCTGTCATCATCATGCTGTATGAGTTGGCGCTGGCGCAGGGTGCCGAAGAGCGTCCCTTCAAGGCGCCGCGCCGGCCGTCCGAGCCCGCGGAGGCCGCGGAGCTCGAGCGTCTGTTTGTCGACGTCGAACGCGCACTGCATGCGATCGACTTTTTCAAGACGCGCAACGCGGACGGCGTCATGCGCACTATGCGCGAAATCGCGCATCGGGCGCCCCTGGACGCGCGCGAAGTCAAACTGCTGCGCGCAATGGCCATCGAGGTGACCAAATACGGTGAACGACTGGCGCGTTCCAGGCTTCACGTCGACCGGTAGCAAACGCCCCGACGCGCTCTTCGGAACGCCCGCACGGATGACGCGGGCGTCCGGGTGTCGTGTGTGGGGAGAAGACGGTCGCGAATACGTCGACTTCGTCATGGCGCTGGGCGCGGTCGCGCTCGGATACGGCCACGCCGACGTCAACCGCGCGGCTCAAGCGGCGATCGACGCCGGTGTCGTCGGCCCGCTCCCGCCGGTCGCCGAAGAAGAGCTTGCCGAAGCCCTCGGCGCGAAGATCCCCTGGCTCGAGCGCGTGCGGTTTCTGAAGACCGGCGCCGAGGCCGTCGCGGCCGCGGTGCGGCTGGCGCGGGTCGCGACCGGGCGCGACGAAGTCTTGGGATGCGGCTACCACGGCTGGCTCGACTGGTGTCAGGGGGCGACCGAAGGCGTGCCCGCCGCCGTGCGTGGCTTGTTTGCCGAGCTGCCGTTCAACGACGTCACCGCCGGCCGCGAGATGATTCGCGCGCACGCGCCCCGGCTCGCCGCGGTGGTGGTCGAGCCCGTGATCGTCTCCGAACCGAGCCGCGCTTGGCTGCAGATGTTGCGCACCGAGACCGAGCGCGCGGGGGCCATCCTGATTTTCGATGAGATCAAGACGGCGTTTCGTCTGGCCATCGGCGGCGCCGCCGAGCGCTACGAGGTGAAGCCTGCGCCGGATCTCGTGGTGGTGGGGAAGGCACTCGCGAACGGGTTTCCGCTCGCCGCGGTGGGCGGCCGGGCGGATCTCATGGCCGTCGCCGGGCGCACCTGGATTTCGTCGACGCTGGCGACGGAAGGCGTCGCGCTCGCCGCGGCGCGTGCGACCCTCGAGGTGTTCGAGCGTGACGATGTGTGCGCGCATCTGCATCGCGTCGGCACGCGGCTGTTGCATGGTCTGCATGAGTTGCAGCGGGCGTACCCGAGCGTCGTCACCGGTGTCGCCGGCATCGCGGAGATGTGCTTCCTCCATTGTGCCACCGAAGATCTGTCGCGAGTCGTCGCGCAGCGGGCGGCCCAGCGCGGCCTGTTGTTCAAGCGCACCGCCTACAACTTCGTGTCCCTGGCACACGACGAGGGCACGGTAGACCGTGCCCTCGTCATCCTGCAGGAAACGTTGCGCGAGATCTAGAATGCCGTGAGGATCGCTCCGACAATCAGGGCGACGACGATCCAGATGATGATCACAACGAGTGTGTAACCCATCGCCCGGTCTTTCGGCACTTTCATGAGGACCGGCAGCCCGAGGTACAGCAGCACGAGGCTGTAGAGCGAGAAGATCAGGCTGACGAGCCCGAGCGCCGGGATGAGGAGAAAGATTCCCCCGAGCCACGACGAGGTGCCGGCGTAGGCGGCGGCCTTGAGTCCCTGCACGTCGTTGCGTTGCCCGCCGAAGCCCGGGCCAAGCAGGCTGATGATCCGGGACAGCAGGAACACGCTCAGCAACGCGAGGACGTATCCCGCGATCCCGCGCTCCACGGCCGTTACAATCGAGACACTGTTGGTGAACGAGGTAAACGCGACCCGCTCCCCGAAAATGACCATCCCGATCATCGAGGCGAGCGGCCCGATGGCCGCGAGCGGGGCGATGTACTTGCCCCAGATATCACCGCCCTTGGTGAACTCTCCGTCGATCTCTTTCCACGTCGCGCGAGGCTCGAGCATGATGCCTTTCACGCGACTGACGAGCATTTCCATCGAGGCCTCCCCTGAGGACGCCCCCAAGATAAAAGGGCCGTAGATTGTGGCAATGCTCGTCGACGTCCACGCTCACTTCTACCATGCCCGGACGCCCCGCGCCGACTGGCGCGAGCGAAACGAGAGCCGTCTGGCCGCTGGGGCCAAGATCGGGATTACGATACATGTGGCCTCGATCCTCGGCAGTTTCGGGCTCACCTCACCGACGTATTTCCCGTCACCGCGGGACGTCACAGCCGGCAACGATGCCCTCCTCGCATTGCAGCGAGCGCATCCGGATCGGATTCGCGGGTATGTGTGCGTGAACCCGAACTACACGGCGCACGCGCGCGCCGAAATCGTACGGTGCCTCGACGCCGGCATGATCGGCATCAAGCTGGCGGCGAGCCGCCGGGCCGACGATCCGCTCCTCGATCCGATCGCCAGTCTGGCTCTCGAACGGCGGGTACCGGTCCTGCAGCACATCTGGCAGCACCGGCGCCGTGACTGGCCGGGCCAGGAGGCGTCCGACGCGGTCGAGCTCTGCACCCTGGCACGCCGCCATCCGGACGTTGCGTTCATCCTCGCCCACATCGGCGGCGGCGGCGACTGGCAGCATTCCCTGCACGCGCTCGCCGAGGTACCCAACGTCTACGTCGATCTGTCGGGCAGCGGCGTCGATGGCGGCATGCTCGAGGCTTGCGTGGCGAGCGCCGGCGCCGATCGGCTGCTCTGGGGCAGCGACATCACGATGGACACCGGGTGGGCGAAGCTGCGCTTTCTTGAGACACTCCTCTCGAAAGACGAAATCGCGCTGGTGCGCTGGAAGAACGCGGCGCGCATCTTCCCCGCGGGCTCGTTTCCCTCCGACTGATGCGCATCGACTGCAACGCATTCCTCGGCGCCTACCCGTGGCGCAAAGTCCCCGGCACGTCTCCCGACGCGCTGGGGCAGGCGCTCGAGCGCACCAGGATCGACGTCGCGTGGGTCACGCACCTCCCCAGCCTCTTCTGGCGCGACCCCACCGCCGGCAATGCCTGGCTGTACGAAACCGCCCGCAAGGACAAGCGCTTGAAGCCGGTGCCGACGGTTCATCCGGGTCTCGCGCAGTGGGAGCAGGTGCTTGGCGACGCCGCGACCGCGGGCGCGCCGGCGATTCGCTGTGACCCGCTCTACCTGGGGCTCGAGCCCACGGGCGGCGAGATGCGCGTGCTTGCCGCTGCCTGCGGTGCGGCGCGCATGCCCCTCGTGCTCGCCGTCCGGCTGGAGGACGGCCGCCAGCGCCACCCCAACGATCACGTCGCCGAGCTGCCGGCGGCGGCCGTGCGCGCGCTGATCCGCAGCGATGCGGATGTGCGGCTCGTCGTGACCCACGCCGACCGCGCGTTCATCGAGGAGGTGCATTTCGGCTCGACGCCCGAGGAGGCGCGGCGCATCTGGTGGGACATCAGCTGGATCTGGGGTCCGCCCGAGGATCATCTTGCCACGCTGCTCGACACGATCGGCGCCGAGCGATTCGTATTTGGCACGGGCCAGCCGCTCAGGCTGCCGGAGACGAGCATCGCGAAGCTCGATCTGCTGGATGTGCCGCGCGAACAGCGCGAAGCGATCGAGTCGAAGAATCTTCAGGAACTCGCCGCCTGAACGTGAATCTCGAGTGGGGCTTGATTCCCGCCGTTCCCGTTCCGTTTCGCGGCTCCACGATCGATGAAAAGGCCCAGCAGGATTACGCGACGTGGATGGCGCAACGGAACATCGCCGGCGTGGCTGTCTGGGCGCACACAGGGCGAGGGCCGCACCTGTCGGCGTCGCAGCGGCGTCTCGTGCTCGACACCTGGCGGGCCGCACTGCCCAAACACGCTATCGTCGCGGGAGCGAACTCCATCGACATGGCACGCGAGGCCAAACGCGGAGGCGCCGATGCGCTGCTCGCTTTCCCCCGCCGCGACGATCCGGTCGCGTTTCACGAGCAGCTCGGGCAGGAGCTGCCGGTCATTGCTTTCTATCTCTATGAGGCCGCGGGTGGGATCTCATACGACGACAACACGCTGCACGCCATTGTCACGCTCCCGAATGTCATTGGCATTAAGGTCGCGACACTCGATTCCGTGATGACATTTCAGCGCATCGCGGCGGTGATGCGCGATCATCCGGACAAACTGCTGATTACCGGGGAAGACCGGTTCCTCGGCTACTCGCTGATGATGGGGGCCCGCGCGGCGTTGATTGGAATGGGTTCTGCTCTGACCGACGCCCAGAGCAGGCTGCTGACCCTGAAGAAAGAAGGACTCGACCGCGCCTTTCTACCCCTTTCCACGCAGTTAGACGCCTTTTCACAGGTAACCTTCACGGCACCGATGGAAGGCTACATTCGACGAATGCTGTGGGCCCTCGCCGCCGACGGCGTGATTCCGGACGACGCGTGTGACGATCCATGGGGACCGCCGCTCGCCGCTATCGAACGCGACGCCGTGCGCCGGTTTGTGCGCGAGGCCCGCGCATCCTGACACGCCGCTCGTTTCTCCAGACCACTGCAGCCGTCTCGCTCGGAGGCATGATGCCGAAGGCCAAGCACCACCACGTCGTGGTCGTCGGCGCCGGCGCGTTCGGCGGCTGGACCGCGCTGTTTCTGCGCCGCCAGGGAGCGCGCGTCACGCTCGTCGATGCCTGGGGGCCCGGCAACTCCCGCGCAAGCTCGGGCGGTGAGACGCGCGTCATTCGCGCGACCTACGGACCGCGCGCCGTCTATACCCGCATGGCGGCGCGAGCCCTCACGCTGTGGAAGGAACACCAGGCCCGCTGGCACAAGCAGCTCTACCACGACATCGGCGTCCTCTGGCTGGTCGAGAGCGACGACCAGTACGAGAAGGCGGCGCTACCAATCCTGCGCGACGCGCGCGTGGCGTTCGAAGAGCTGCAAGGCGCTGAGGTGGCGCGCCGTTATCCGCAGATCAACTGCGAGCAGGTCCGCTGGGCGATCCTGGAGAAAGACGGCGGCTATCTCGCCGCCCGGCGCGCATGCGCGGCGGTGCTCGAGGCTTTTGTCGCCGAAGGCGGCGAATATCGGCAGCTCGCGGTGCAGGCACCGGTGCAACCCCAAGGAGGTGAGCTCTCCGCGGTGACGCTCTCCGATGGCAGTCGGCTGACGGCCGATGGCTTTGTTTTCGCGTGCGGACCGTGGCTTGGCTCGCTCTTCCCCGATGTGATTGGCGAGCGCGTGAAACCAACTAGGCAGGAAGTTTTCTTCTTTGGGACGCCGGCCGGCGACCGGCGCTTTACGGAAGAAGCACTGCCCGTTTGGGCGGATCACGCCACTCGCTTCATGTACGGCATTCCGGGCAATGAGTGGCGCGGCTTCAAAGTCGCCGACGATACCAGAGGACCCGTCATCGATCCGACGACCGAATCCCGCGTCCCGAGTCCCGCAGCCCTCCAAATCGCCCGCGATTATCTCGCGTATCGCTTCCCGGGTCTCAAAGGCGCACCACTGCTCGAGTCGCGCGTCTGCCAGTACGAGCAGTCGCCCGACGAGCACTTCATTATCGATCGTCATCCGCAGGCCGCGAACGCGTGGCTGGTCGGCGGTGGATCGGGGCACGGCTTCAAACATGGGCCGGCGGTCGGCGAGCTGGTCGCGCGACTGGTCCAGAGCGGTCAGGCATCTGATGAGCAATTCCGCCTCTCTCGCTTCGCTCGCTGACGACTTCGAGCGCTTCAAGCGGGAGCTGCCGCGCGACTTTCCCGCGCACGTCCGCGACGTCTATCGCATCAATCTCTCAGCCCGCTACCTCGGCGAGCCCCTGCCGCATCCGGTTGGCAAGGGATCGGGCCAGCTCTCGCTCAACGTGGGACAGCTCGAGACCGACGCCGAGGCGGGCCTCGCGTTTGTAGTACTGAAGACCGTGATCGCACAGGACGCCGCCGGCGCGCAGTCGATGGGAGCGTGGGCGATTCATGAATCAAAAATGAAAGTGGAGCGGCGGGGCGTCGGCTGGACCGTCACGTGGAAGGGCAGGGGCTGGGACCGCTCGTTCGAGGACTATCTCGCGCTCGTCCGGGCCGGTTGGGATTTGACCCGCGACCGCCAGCTCTTGACCGTGCCGTCCGTGAAATATCATCTGCCGCGGCTGGACGAGCCGTTTCGCGACGGCGAGTACGCGTACACGACGGCTGCGCTGGCCAAGGCATGGGGCGAGTCTCCACTGCTGCTCGAGAAAGATTTCTCACCCACACTCGCTGGGGATCCGCTGTCGGATGAGAAAGCCCAGATCCTGCGCTGGTTGCGCGAGGTGCCCGAGCACATTCGCGCGCACGGCGACGTGCGGCTGGCGATGAAGCTGATGAATGCGCGGTTCGACGATGACTTTCAGCGCGAAATGATGAGTGCTGCCAGCTCCGCGGACGCGTTGGTGGTGTTCAATCGGCTGTTCGATCCGGCCGCTGGAGTTGCCTATGGCGGACCCGAATTGAGCGACCGAAATCTCCGGGTCTTGGTCCAACCGCCCAACCGCCCATCCGCCCAACCGCCGCTGTGTGGCACCGGCAACATCCACTCGGGCCGGATACTCGTCGAATACGCGCTTCGCGGCTGCAGCTCCGTTCAGCTCCACACGTTTTTCCAGTTGCCACTCGAGGAGTATCCCGCGACCGAAGGGTCGCGCACGCAGCGGGCCTTGCATGCACTGATCTTCAATCCTCGGGACGGCCTCGTTGCCGTAATGCTCGAGCGCGAAGCCGCCGGTTTGCTCCACCGTCGTGACGGCGAGCTGCATTTCCTCGATCTTCTCCCCGATGCGTATCGCCCGCGCTGAGCTGTTCGAGCTGGACCTGCCGCTCGTCGAGCCGTTCGTCATCTCGGGCGGCACGATCCCCTCGCGCCGGTCCCTGATCGTCGTGCTGCACGACGACGCCGGCCACGTCGGTTATGGCGAGTGTCCCCCGTTTGAGCTTCCGTTCTACTCAGAAGAAACGCTGGCAGGCGCTCGCGACTTGATCGAGCGCGTCCTGCTTCCACGGGTCGCGGGCCGCGATTTCAACACCCCGTTCCCGGAGGCGATTGACGCAGCGCTGCGTGAGGGCGTCCGCGGGAACTGGTTCGCGCGCGCGGCCGTGGAGACCGCCGCCTGGGACCTCGAGGCACACGCGCGGGGTGTGGGACTCGCCGCGCTGCTCGGTGAGCGACTGGCGGTGAAACCGGCGAGCGCGATCGATTGTGGCGTGGCGCTCGGCATCCCGCCCGAGCCGCGCGTCGAGACTCTCACCAAGTGGGTCTACGAGGCGGTGCAGCGCGGGTACCGCCGCGTGAAAATCAAAGTCGCGCCCGGTTGGGATGTCGCGGCCGTCGCCGCGGCGCGTGCCGGCATGGCCGGGACGAACTTGCCACTGACCGTCGACGCCAACGGCGCGTACGAATGGCCGCGCGATGAGGCCGCGCTGCGCGCCCTCGATGACGCCGGTCTGCTCTATATCGAGCAGCCGCTCCATCCCGACGAGCTCGTCGCCCACGCCCGTCTCGCCGCGACGCTCCGTACCCCGGTCTGTCTCGACGAGACGCTGCGCGATGTGCGGGCCGCCCGGCAAATTATGGCGCTGGACGGCCCCAAAGTTTGGAACATCAAGGTGCATCGCGTCGGTGGCCTGACCGAAGTCTGCCGCCTCTACCACCTCGCGGCGCGCTACGGCGCGCAGTTGTGGGCCGGGACGATGCCGGAATCGGGTATCGGGTCGCAGGCGGCGCTCGCGGCGGCGTCCCTGCCGCTGTTCGCCTTTCCGTCCGATCTCGAGCCGTCGAGCCGCTGGTTCGGGCGCAACGGCGACGTGATCAAGCTGACCATGGGGCAGGACGGCCGTATGATGGTGCCTGGGCAGTCCTGCGCCCGCCTCCTCGATCCGGCGCGGTTTCGCCTCTTGACGGCGCCCGTAGTATTGGGGCGCCATGATCAAGCCAACGACTGAATACTGGGCCGCGCATCTGTACTTGAGCCCGCGCCAGCGGCCCAAGCCCGATCAACCGACCCGCGATCTCACCCCCCGCGCCGCGCAACGGTTCAAGAAGGCCCGCGAGGAGCTGCGCAGCCTGCGCCACGTGACCGAGCAGATCGTGTACCTCGGCACCACCTGGAAATGGGTCTGGATGTACGAGGTAGGTGGCCGCAAGCTGGGCTACCTGCACCCCATGCAGTCTGGCGTCAGCGGCACGTTCGTATTGTCGGGGCTCGAAGAGCAGGAGATCAGCGCGACAAATGGATTGCCCCGCGTCATCAAACAGGCGGTGCGTGACGGAACGCTGTTCGATGGCGTGCGGCATTGCTGGATGGAGTTCGCCGACCTCGACTCGGTCCAGGCGTTCGTCGACGTCGTGCGACTGAAATATCAACTCTTGGCACGTCCCGAATAGCCCTTGTGTTGAATTCCCCCGGGGCAATACATTCGGGGGCCAGCGGATCACCCCTAATTCTCCATTAGAGGCCATCTGCGTTCAGCTGCGGTCGTGGTGTTGATTCTTGCCCTGCCGCCTGTGGCCGTGAACGGCCAGCAGGCACAATCGGCTTCTTCATCTACTCGGTACCAGGCTCCTGTTCTCAGCGCCGGCGACACCAGCAGGCTCAAGGGACCGCGCCAGCCGATCTTTTTCCGCCACGACATCCATGCCGGGCAGGATCAGATCCCGTGCATGTACTGTCATTACTCGGCCGCCGTCTCGAGCGAGCCGGGGATCCCAGCACTCCAGACGTGCATCGGCTGCCATCAGCTGATCGGCGGATCCACGCCGTCGCATCAGGCCGAGATCAAGAAGGTGCGTGACGCATGGCGGGAGCGGAAACCGCCGGAATGGGTCCGCGTCCATGCCCTGCCCGGGTTCGTGCGCTTCCCGCATATGCGGCACATCAAGGCACTCGGTGCACAGTCGTGCGCAACGTGCCACGGCGAGGTACAACGTATGCCGCAGGTCACGCAGGTCTCGACGCTGCGCATGGGGTGGTGCGTGCGCTGCCACCTCGCGCAAACGCCGCCTGTGACCCGCGACTGCAGCGTGTGTCACTACTGATATGACCGAATCCGTCGACCGTCGCCGATTTCTGAAGGTGCTCGGCGTCACCGGCGCCGGGGCAGCGGCGCTGTCCGCCTGCGGCATCGGCCCCGAGCCCACCGAGCGGCTGATCCCGTATCTGGTGCAGCCCGAAGACCAGATCCCGGGTACCGCGACCTACTACGCCACCACCTGCCGCGAATGCGCGGCGGGATGCGGTCTGCGCGTGCGGATCCGCGAGGGGCGCGCCGTCAAGCTCGAGGGGAATCCCGACTCACCGATCAATCGCGGGCGGTTGTGCGCGCGCGGCCAGGCGGGGCTCCAGGGACTCTACAACCCCGATCGCATCCAACATCCGCTCGTGCGCAACGCCAACGGCACATTCGACGACATCGATTGGGATGGCGCGATCCAGCGGCTCGCGGCGAAGCTGCGCGAGGCCCAGGGCAAGGGGATCGTCTTCCTGACCGGCGCCGAGCAATCGTCGTTCGGCGATTTGGTGGATGAATGGATGAAGCAGGTCGGCGGCCGGCGCCTGAGCTACGAGCCATTCGGGTTCGAGGCGCTGCGCGCGGGCAACCGCATGACCTTCGGCACCGCATCGCTTCCGTCCTATGACTTCGGGAATGCGAAATACCTGGTCTCGTTCGGCGCCGACTTCCTCGACACCTGGCTCTCTCCGGTCGAGTTCCAGAACGGCTTCTCGCAGGCGCACGCATTCGATGCCGGCCGACCGGCGTCGATGGCCAAGTTCGTCTTTGTCGGCCCGCGCATGTCGCTCACCGGGATGAACGCCGACGAGTGGGTTGCGGCGCGGCCCGGCACCGAGGGCACGCTCGCGCTGGCGATGGCGCAGGTGATCCTGAGCCAGCACCTGGCGCGCGTTCCGGCGGATGCCAGCCGGCTCGTCAGCGTGCTGGGTGCCTACAGTCCCAGCGCGGTGGCCCAGGCGATCGGGATCGACGCCGACACGATCGTCCGGCTGGCGCGCGAATTTGCGCGCTCGGGTGGCGGGCTCGCCGTCGCGGGCGGCATGGCGACGCAGTACGCGAATGGCGCGGAGATCGTGGCCGCGGTCAACATCCTGAATTACGTCGCCGGCTCGGTGGGATCGCTCATCAAGTTCGGCGCCGATCTCGCGATCGGCTCGACGAACACGTTTGCCGACCTGACCGCCCTGACGTCAGACATGACGAACGGCCGGGTTGCGCTGCTGTTCGTCCACGGCACGAACCCGGCGCACACACTCCCCGGCGCGTTCCAGCAGGCGCTCGGCAAAGTCGGCTACAAGGTCAGCTTCTCTTCGTTCATGGACGAGACGGCCGCCGCGTGCGACATGATCCTGCCCGACCACCATGCGCTGGAACAGTGGGGCGACAGCCGGCCGCGCGCCGGCGTCACTGCGTTGCAACAGCCGGTCGTCCAACCGGTTTTCGACACGCGCCCGAGCGGCGACGTCATTCTCAAGCTGTCCGGCAAGACCGGCACGTTCCAGGACTATCTCCAGGGCAAGTGGCGGACGCGTCACCCGAAGGACTTCGACCAATACTGGTTCGACTCACTCGAAAAGGGCGGCATCTACGGAGAGGCGCCTACACGTACCGTCCGGCTGGCGGAGGGCGTGGCGAAGATCGGCTTTGGTGCCCTCGCCGCCCCAGCCGTTCCCGATCAGCAAGTCATCGTGTTTCCGCACCCCGCGCTCCACGACGGTCGTGGCGCCAACAAGCCGTGGCTGCAGGAGCTGCCGGATCCGGTCTCGAAGATCGCGTGGCACAGCTGGGTAGAGGTCCATCCCGACACCGCAGCCAAGTGGGGTCTCGCCACCGGCGACTTCCTGCTGCTGAAGTCGTCCTTCGGCGCGCAGAAATTCCCGGCGTGGATCACGCGCTCCGTCCGTCCGGACGTGCTCGCCGTCCCGACGGGGCAGGGGCACACGGCCTACGGCCGCTATGCCAAGGACCGGTCCGCCAACGCGTTCGAGCTGCTCGGTGGCGAGGCCACGACCTACGGTGGCCGCAGCTTCATCGTCGGTGCGACCGCCACGAAGACCGGCGAGCATCGCAGGATCGTCACGACCGAAGGCAGCCCGCGCGAGCGCGGCCGCGGCACCGTCGAGGTGCTGGGCCTGGCGCGTGCCAAGGCGCTGCATCCGGGCGAAGCGCCGTTCCACCACGAAGAGACGCCGGAGTACGCGTCCGATGCGGTCGCATGGTGGGCCGAGCGCCAGCACGAGCAAGCCGAGATCGGCAACTACAAGGGCGAGCAGCCGCGCTGGGGGCTCGCGATCGATCTGTCCAAGTGTACCGGTTGCGCCGCGTGCGTGACCGCCTGTTATGCCGAGAACAACATCGCGACGGTGGGCGAAGAGCTGATGCAGCGCGGCCGCGAGATGTCGTGGATGCGGCTCGAGCGCTACTGGCTCACCGACGAGCACGGCGAGCCGCAGGGCGCAGTCAACTCGCCGATGTTGTGCCAGCAGTGCGGCAACGCGCCCTGCGAGCCGGTGTGCCCCGTCTACGCCGCGTACCACACGCCCGACGGGCTCAACGGCCAGGTCTACAACCGCTGCGTCGGCACGCGCTACTGCTCGAACAACTGTCCGTACAAAGTCCGCTACTTCAACTGGTACAACTACGCCGAGCGCGGCGGGCAGTACGAAGCGTTCCCCGAGCCACTTTCGATGCTGCTGAATCCCGACGTGACGGTGCGCGAGAAGGGCGTGATGGAGAAGTGCACCTTCTGCGTGCAGCGCATTCGCGGCGCGCAGAACCAGGCGCGGCTCGAGAACCGCGCGGTCAAGGACGGCGACATCGTCACCGCCTGCCAGCAGACCTGCCCGTCGGAAGCGATCATCTTCGGCGATCTCAACGACAAGCGCTCGCAGGTGTATGAGCTCGCCGGCAACCCGCGCGGCTATCACGTGCTCGCCGGCCTGAATACCAAGCCCGCGATCACGTACCTCGCCCGCGTCGTCGCGCAGGACACACCGAGCCATGGCTGAGCAGACGTCCCCGGTCCGCGTGACCTACGACTACGTCACGCGCACGATCGCGCGGACGCTCGGCACGCCGTCGCGCGGCTACTTCCTGCTGCTCGGCGCCGCCGTGGCCCTCCTCGGCGTCGGCGTGATCACGCTGCTGTTCCTGCTGCGCTACGGACTGGGGCTCGCCGGCTATTCGCACCCGGTGTACTGGGCGGTGTTCATCACCTGCTTCGTCTTCTGGGTAGGCATCGCGCACTCCGGGACGCTGATCTCGGCGATTCTTTTCCTGTTCCGCTCGGGCTGGCGCACGGCGGTGTACCGCACCGCCGAAGCGATGACGGTGTTCGCCGTGATGACGGCGGGGCTGTTCCCGCTGATTCACATCGGGCGGCAGTGGTACTTCTACTGGCTGATTCCGTACCCGAACGAGCGCGGGCTCTGGCCCAACTTCAAATCGCCGCTGATCTGGGACGAGTTCGCGATCGGGACCTACTTCACCGTCTCCACGCTGTTCCTGATCATGGGGTTGATCCCCGACATCGCCGCGGTGCGCGATCTCGCGACCGGGTGGCGCAAGAAGCTGTATGCGCTGACGTCGATCGGGTGGACGGGCTCGAACGAACAGTGGCGGCACTACACGCGCGGCTATCTGTACCTCGCCGCGCTCGCGACTCCGCTGGTGCTGTCCGTCCACAGCGTCGTGTCCTGGGACTTCGCGATGGCGCTCGTCCCCGGCTGGCACGCCACGATCTTCGCGCCCTACTTCGTGGCCGGCGCGATCTATTCGGGCTGCGGCATGGTGATCACGCTGCTGACGCCGATCCGCCGGCTGTTCGGGCTCGAAGAAATCATCACCGTCAAGCACTTCGAGAATCTCGCGAAGCTGTGCCTGCTGACCGGCTCGATCGTCGGCTACGCCTATGTGTGCGAGTACTTCATCGCCTGGTACGGCGGCAACCCGAACGAGCGCGCGGCCTTCTGGTACCGCGCCTTTGGGCCGTATTGGTGGGCGACGTGGACGATGATCATATGCAACGCGTTCCTGCCGCTGCTCCTTTGGATCAAGAAAGTCCGGACGAACATCACCGCGCTCTTTGTTATCTCGATCTTCGTCAACATCGGGATGTGGTTCGAGCGCTATGTGATCATCGTCGTGTCGCTGGCCGGTGAGCCGTACGAGCCGTGGGCCAACGCGGTCTACAACCCGACATGGGCCGACTGGGGCATCATGGCGGGCAGCTTCGGCTGGTTCTTCATGTGGTTCCTGCTGTTCGTGAAGAACTTCCCGGCCGTGTCGATCAGCGAAGTGAAGGAAGTGCTCGCGCCGCCGCGCAGCAAAGCCTCGAAGGCGCACGTCTGATGGCACTCACCCTCCCGAAGCCGCTGATCGACCTGCTCAATGCGCCACCGACCCCGGGTGTCCTGGGCGTGTTCTCGCAGCTCGATGGCACGACCGACGCGATCAAGAAGCTCCGCGCGGCGGGCCATACGGACTTCACTGTGTATTCGCCGATCCCGCGCCATGAAATCGAGGGCGCCCTCGGCCAGGCGGTGAGCCCGGTCCGCATGTTCACGCTGGTCGGCGGCATCGCCGGGTGCAGCGTCGGTGCGTGGCTGACGCTGTGGATGTCGGCGGATTGGCCGATTGTCGTCGGCGGCAAGCCGGTTGGGTCGATTCCGCCCTACGTCGTCATCATGTTCGAGATGACGATTCTGTTCGGTGCGCTCTCCACGATCCTCGGCATCCTCTTCAACACGCTGTTCGCGGCACGGCGGGCGGGGACGATCCTCTACGATCCGCGCTTCACCAACGATCGCTTTGGCATCTTCGTCCCGGCGGGAGCCGACAAGGTTGCCAAAGCTGAATCGCTGCTGCGCGACGCCGGCGCGGAGGAAGTGCGCCGTGGGTAGACTGCGCGCCACCGTTGCCGCCCTTGCCGCCCTTGCCGCCCTCGGTTGCAACCCCGATACGGTAGTCCACAAGGTCGGGTGGTTCGCCACGATGCGGCACCAGCGCAACATCAAGCCGTATGCCCGTCCCATTCCGCCTGTCGCGGGAGCCGTTCCGGTTTCCGGTGGTGAGCTGCCGCTGACGCGCGAGACGGCTGACAAGTTGACGAACCCGCGGACGCGCACGGCCGAGTCGCTCAATCGCGGGAAGTGGGTCTTTCAGACCTATTGTCTGGTGTGCCACGGTGAGAATGGGCAGGGCAACGGACCGGTGTCGGTTGCGGGCGGCGGCCCGTTCCCCGGCGTGCCTTCGCTCGTCGACCCCACGCGGCCGAAGATGACTGACGGCGCGATCTACGGAATGATCGTCGAAGCCCAGCGCATGGGTCGCGGGTTGATGCCCCGCTACGGCGACAAGGTTCACGGCACCGACCGCTGGGATCTCGTCAACTACGTCCGCAACCTCCAGCTGAACGCTCGAGCCGGTCAGTGACTACCGCGACCGTGAGCCGGTCCGACCTCGCGCAAAAGGCGCGGCAAGCGCCGGTCGCGCGGTTCGCGCTGCTCGGGGCGATCGCCGCGATCCTCGGCGGCATCGTGTTGGTCCTGGGGCTGCGTGGCGCCCATCCGGAGCGGACGTGGTGGGCATACCACGCGAACTTCATGTTCTGGGTGGGTCTCGCGCAGGGCATGGTCGTGTTTGCCGCGACGCAGAAGCTGGCCAAGGGCCACTGGTCGGGCGTCATCATTCGCTTCGCCGAAGCGGGTGCCGCGTTCACCACGGTCGCGTTGGTTCTCTTTATCGGGCTGATCATCGGCCGGCAGTACATCTTCACGTGGATTCATGAGCCCCGGCCCGAGATCGGCTGGTGGCTCACGAGCAAGTGGTTCTTCGTGCGCAACGGCGCGATCCTGGTGATCCTCTCCTGGCTCTCGTGGCGCTTCGTCCGCCACGACACCGCGCCTGACGTGCGCGAGCTTGGCGGCGAGACGGTGGCCCGGACCGATGATGCGGCCCGCATTTCACGTGAAGCGGCGTTCTTGATCCTGGCGTTCGCCTTCGGCTACAGCCTGCTCGGCTATGACTTGATCATGTCGCTGTCGACGCGGTGGGTCAGCAATCTGTTCGGCGCGTTCTACTTCATGGGGAGTTTCCTCGCGGGGCTGATGATGCTGTCGGTGCTCTCCATCGTGTTGCGCGGGACGATGGGACTCGCCGGCATCTATACGTCGCGCCAGCAGCACGACCTCGGCAAGCTGTGCTTTGGATTCACCGTCTTCTGGGCGTACCTGATGTGGTCACAGTTTCTCGTGATCTGGTACGGCAATCTGCCTGAGGAGACGTACTTCATCTTCTACCGTCTGGTGGGCGTGTGGCGTCCCGTGGGCATCGCTGTATTCCTGCTCGTCTTCCTGATTCCGTTCATCGGCTTGCTCGGCGTGAAACCGAAGCTGTTTACGCCGACGATGGTAGGCTTTGCGCTCGTCAGCCTCGCGGGAATCTGGCTCGAGCGCTACCTCGAAATCATCCCCGCGATCAATCACGGCGCCGGGCCCGCCATCGGTGTACCAGAGATCGGCACGACGCTGTTCTTCGGTGGACTCTTCTTCCTGTCGTGGATCTGGTTTGCGCGCCGCTATCCCATCATCTCGCCCCGGCTGGCCGCTGACGCGCTGGAGCGCGAGCAGCACTAGTACTAGCGGGCAGCACCCCTGCAGCAGCAGCTTACAAATCGCAGCGACTCGTTTCACCGCGCCCGGTGTACGAGTAGAACCTTCACCTCTTCCAGGGAGCCGTCATGAGGTTGTCTCGTTTGTTGGCGATTGCGGGGATCGTCGCAGCAGGTGCATGCGGGGGCAGCAATCCGGTTAACCCGCCGCCACCACCACCGCCGCCTCCGCCACCGCCGCCGCCGCCGGGCGGTCACCTAACCACGATTACGATCGCGAACAATTCTTTCTCGCCGACTCCCGACACCATATCCGCCGGCAACATCACATTTCATTGGAACTCGGGTGTCGTCATTCACAACGTGACCTGGCTGACTGGGCCGTCGTCTCCGGCAGGTTCCGGCGATGGATCGTCGGGCACTGCCGACTATGTGACGGCACTGGTGGCCGGTGACTACACGTATCACTGCACCCACCACGTCGGCATGAACGGCGCGATTCACGTAAACCCGTAGCACAGCGCAACGCACGAGTTGTCGGCTCCCGGGTAGATTCAGACCCGGGAGCTCGTGTTTTTGTTGGGCACACCTTCTTCATACGGAGGCGTCATGCCGATGTCTCGTTGGTTCGCGATTGCGGTGGTGAGCGCGGCTGCCGCGTGCAGTGGCAACAGCACTGGGTACGGCGGCAATCCACCGCCGCCGCCACCGCCGCCGCCGCCGGGCGGTCACTTAACCACGATTACGATCGCGAACAATTCTTTCTCGCCGACTCCCGACACCATATCTGCCGGCAATATCACATTTCATTGGAACTCGGGCGTCGTCATTCACAACGTGACATGGCTGACTGGGCCGTCGTCTCCGGCAGGGTCCGGTGATGGATCGTCGGGCACTGCCGACTATGTGACGGCACTGGTCGCCGGTGACTATACGTATCACTGTACCCATCACGTCGGCATGAACGGCGCGATTCACGTGAATCCGTAGTCCAGGCTGACCAAAAGCGCGAGAACGCTCCCGGGGCAGATCCGGCTCCGGGAGCTTAGTTTTTCTAGCATGAACGTCTGGCAGGCCGCCGCTGACCTCATTCGCCAAAACCGTGCTGGCGCGCTCGCAACGGTCGCGCGCGCGCGCGGTTCGACTCCTGTGCCCGCGGGGACGAAGATGCTCGTCGGCTCCGAGGGTCGATTGATCGGCTCGGTGGGCGGTGGGTGTGTGGAGTCTGATGTCATCGGCGCGGCGCTCGACGCCCAGGCTCGCGGCCGTCCCGCGCTCCTGACTCACCACCTGAACGCTGATCTTGCCGGCGACCTCGGCCTGTCGTGCGGCGGCACGGTCGACATCTTCGTCGAGCCGCTGGTTGCTGACGACACTTACGTGCGCGTGCTGGATGCGGCCGCGGCCGCGGAATCGGGACTGGTCCGGACCGCGACCGAGTGGACCAGCGGGCCGCTCAAAACGTTCGAATCGCTGAAGCAGGTCGGACGCGGAGCGGCCGCGACCCTGACGCAGGGCGGTCGGTTCGTGGAGGAGCGGTTGAGCCGCGCGCCGCGCGTGCTCGTGTTTGGGGCGGGACACGTCGGTGCGGCCATCGCGCGCGCGGCGGCGGCGGCAGGGTTCCGCGTCGTCGTGATCGACGATCGCCCGGAATACGCCGATGCGTCGCGCTTTGACGCCGGTGTGACGGTGCTCACGGCCGACGTCGAGAGTGCCCTCGCCCGCCATCCGGTGACGCTGTTGGATGCCGTGGTCATCGCGACGCGCGGCCATCGCAACGACGCCGAGATTCTCGCTCGCGTCGCCGCGTCGCCGGCCGGATATGTCGGCTTGTTGGGGAGCCGCCGCAAGAAGATCGTCGTGACGAAAGGGCTCCAGGCGGCGGGTGTTTCGGCGAAGGGCCTGCGGCGAGTGCGCGTGCCGATCGGGTTGCCGATTGGCGCGGTCACGCCCGAGGAGATCGCCGTCAGCGTCGTCGCCGAGCTGATCGGCTGGAGACGCGGAGAGTCTTAGGGCAGGGGCGCAACCTGCTGGAGCAGTTTGTTGAGCGAGTCCGTCGATACAGGACCAGCAATCTCCACCCGCAGCCTTCCCACATATCTCGCAAGCAGTCGATCCGCCCGCGCAAACGCGAATCCTCGGGTGTATGCCGCCCCGGAGTCAGACAGCGCCGGGCTCGCCGGCCGCTGAAAGATCTGAATAAAGGTGGACGAATCGAGTGCCTGCTCGACGACCACGGTCCCATCGGGCGTGCGGCGGAAGCTGCGCGGTGTCAGGCCCGGGAGACCGACGGGCTCCTCACCCAGCAGCGCGCGCGCCATTTGCCGATTGATCACGACCAAAGCGCCGACCTTCGCCGCATTGAGCGCGGGACGGCTCTCTTCCAGCCGCTCGGCCGCAGTCGCGACGACGCTGGAGACTCCCGGTACGGCGTTCAGTTGGGACAACGAGTCAAGGTGCACCCTTGCCAGCGCAATGGCGGAATCCGGGTCTCTCTGGCGAGCCACCTTGTCAGCGGCAGGAGCGACAAACGGAGCGGCAGCGGGTTCGGGCCGACGAGCAGTTGGGCGCACCGGGCGCTCCTGCTCTGCAGTCGCCGGCTGTCTCTGCTCCGCCGGCGCATCCCGACGATCGTACAGCGCATACCTATCTGGAGCCTCAGGGGCGACGCTATCCCGGAGAGAGTAGCCGAGCCCGATGGCGAGCACGATCGAAGCCGCCCAGGCGATCGATCTGCGCACCCGCCAGGGCGACGGCTTGGATGCACGTCGCACCTGCTCAAATGGCGGGGCCGGGCGCTCGAGCGGCCGTGCCGCTCCCAGCACCGCGCTCGCCCGCTCGAGCAACGCCCGCTCCTCGGCAAGGCTCGCGCGACACGTCGCGCATTGCGAGAGATGATTTTCTACGGCCTGGCGCTCGTCAGGAGACAGCTCGCCGTCGAGGTAGGCGTGCAACGTTCCCTCATCCACGTGCGACATGCTGTCCTCCTTTCTGTGAGTCATATGCCTCGACCAATCTCCGGCGCGCGCGAGCCAACGTCGTGCCTATGGCGCCCCGTGCCAATCCTGTTTGTGCAGCGATTTCGTCGTACGACATCCCAGCATCCCAGAGCAGCAGTGCCTCACGGTCGCGCGGCGTCAGCTCCTCGAGCGCCGCGCGCACTTGCTGGCTGCGGGTCTCGGCATCGATGTCGTCTTCCGGCGAGCTGTGGATGGCGTCCGGCTCGCTCTTCAGCAGCGTGAGGTGCCGCTTTTCCCGCGCCGCCCGGCGTGCCTCGTCACGCGCCATGTTTGCCGCCACCACGAATAGCCATCCGCGCGTATTCTCCGGTCGATGCACCAGGGCCCGCGCAAACGCTTCCTGCGCGAGATCCTCGGCGCGCCCCTGGTCCCATACCTTGCGGTACAGGAAGCGCACGAGCGCGCCGTAGGTGTTGCGATAGACTTCGGCGATGTCGTCAGGCACGCCTTTATCCGCGAAACTCTCTCACCAGGCGCTCCAGTTCGCCGGGGGTCCACTGCGTCTTCCCACCTGACACAATCTTGATGCTCACGTGCCGTCCAGCCACCAGCACCGCCGGCTCGAGCGCTGCCGCTTCGCGCAGGTCGGGGAGCGCCGTCAGCAGGGCGAAGTATGCCGAACTGTAGGGAGCGATACTGACCACGTGTAGCGAGTCGCCATGGCCGAGGTCGGTCCAGGTGCTGTCGCGCATGATGAACAGACGGCCACCCGCGCGCTGTGTGGGGTTGATCCCAGACCGCGCTCGCCGAATTTCATCGAACGCCGACGCGTTGGCGGTCTTCGCCACCGCCACGGCATCGAGGCGCGCGGCATCGGCCATCGAGCGCTCCTGCTCCGCGCGCCCGATATAGCCCGCGCCTGCCTGATCGACCGGGGCGGCGGCCGGCGCTTGCATGACGCGATCCTCCGCCTGCCGCCGCATCGCGACGTTCGGTTCCTGCACGAGATAAGAGGTGTACTCCGTCAGAATCCCATATCGCAGCGCGAGCTGTTTCAGCGCGTCCATTGTTTCGCGGGTCTGGCCGTGCAGGCGAATGTCGCGCGACAGCGCCCCGGCTTTCCGGGCGGCCCACAGCTGCTCGATGTAGCGCGCGTCGGCGTTCTCGCGATCCGAAAACGTGGTGCGGAACTCCTCTTGATGACCGTTCCGACGACCGTTCACCGTCACGGACTGCTCCGTGCTCCCTGCTCCCCGATAGCGCCCGAGGACGACCATTTCGTCGCCGGCAAAGAGGTCAGGCAGGCTGCCGGGTTGCATGTCGTACAGCTCAATACCCGAACCCGCGGAAATCGTCACGTCGGTGAGCACGGGGCTCGCCACCTTCGCCGCCAGCACGCCTACCGCGCGTTCGATATTCTCGCCGGGACGGATGTACTCGGTCGTGCCTCTGGCGCGCTCGGTCAGCCGGTCGAGCAGAAACGTATTTACGTCGTCACCGATGCCGAACGAAAACACGCGGAACTTCCCGCGCCCCTGTTCGGCGCTCGCGGCGATCTTTTCCGGATCGGTCTCGCCCGTGCTCGCCTGGCCGTCGGTCAGGAAGACGACCACGCCGAGCGACTGCTCGGCCGGAGACTGTGCAAACGCCTCCGTCAGCGCGCCGGCGATGTTGGTTCCGCCCTCGGCGTCGAGACTCCGAATCCAGCTCTCCGCGTCGCGGCGGGCGTCAGCCGTGACGGCGGTCCATCCTTCCGCGTAGCGACGCACGCCGCCCGAGAATGCGACCAACCGGAAGCGGTCGCCCTGGCGCAACGAGCCCAGCAGCTGAATCAGCGCTGCCTTGGCCTGTTGGATCTTTTCGCCGGACATCGAGCCGGACACGTCGATCACCGCCACGACGTCACGACTGAGCGCGGCGGCATCGGCCGCGGCGCCGGGCGCGAGCAGCAGCATGAAATAGCCGTCCTCGCCCACCGGGTGATGCGGAACCAGCGATAGCCCAATCAGTCCGCGCGCGAGCGGCAGCAGCAGCTCGAAGTCTCCGCTGGCGGCGTTGTCGCCAAGAGTGACTTCGAGGCGATTGCCCTGGCGCGTGACCTGCACTTGATGCGTCGGCGAATACGGATCGCCGAAATGCGCGGCGCTGTCGACTTCCAGCCGGAAGCTGCGTGGCGCGCTCTGGCGATTGCGGTCGCCGAGGTAGCGGAAGCGCCAGGCATCGCCGGCGCGGTCGAGGAGCTGGGTGTATTTCAGCGTGATCTTGCGCGTCTCGCCCGGCGCGATGGGGAAGACCCGGGCCCGAATCAGTCCCTGGCCAGCGAGCTCGATGAGCGCGGGATCGCGTTTCTGGCGTACGATCGTCTCGTAGATGGATCGCGCCTGCGTCGCGTCCATCGCTTCGCCGCGCAGCTCCTGATCACCTTGCCACAGGGAGTAGCTCGAGAACACCGCCTCGCCCGGAAGGGGGAAGTGGTACATGCCCTCATCGAGGGTGGGCCCGTTGTTGCGGAACCACTCCTCGACCGTCACGCGGGCCACACGGCCGCTGATGCTGACCTGGACGGTGCTGCGAAGCCGCTCGATCCGCGGGTTGTTCTGTGGAATCGGTCGAACAGGATCGATCCAGCCCTGGCCGGTGGCCGGGGACGAAAGTGTGCACAACAGGGCGACGGCCCCCAGGATGGAATGGCTCCGCATGGCAACCTCTGGTGAAGGATGCCATGAGAGACGTAAGCCCAGATGGGAGTTGCACAGCCTGAAGTGGCTTCAAGCCCTAAGCGTAAAGCCTGCTTGCGGTTAGATCACAGCGCACTGATTCGGACCGGACTCGAGTAACTCTGCGTCCTCGTCCGAAATCTGCACCAAACCCAGGTTGGTTTCCTTGATCGTCCGGTAGGCGTCGGGGAACGTGGTCGCGTGATCCGCAATCCACTTGAGAAACACCTGCTGGTCCTGAATCGCCGCGGCGGTATTGGTCGCGCTGATCACGTCGAAGCGTGCGGCGACGGCGCGGTCGGCGCGCCGCTCGGATTCGCCGGCGTAGTGGGCGGGAAGCACCAGGAGATCGCCGGGCCACGTTTGCCGCACGCGCTCGAGGCTCTGCCAGAGCAGCTTGGCCCACGCTTCGGAGCGCCCGGCGAGGTCGGGCCGCCCCACCGACTGCACGAAGAGGAAGTCACCGGTCAGGGCCAGGCCGTCATCGGCGAGAAGCGCGATGCTGCCGAGCGTATGGCCCGGCACGTGGGCGACGCGGAGCGTCGCGTGCCCGAACGCGATCGTGTCGCCGTCGCTGACTGCCTGATAAGCCAGTTTTCCCGGCGTCTGATCGTAGGGTGACACCGCGTCATCGGAGTGGAGGAAGTACGGAACCTGCCAACGCGCAGCCGCCGCGCGCGCGCCGCTGACATAGTCGGCATGTATGTGCGTATCGACGACCGCGGCCGGTGTCGCGCGCAGCTCGGTGAGCAGTTCGTCGTAGCGCTCGAGGTGCCGCCCGGGGTCAACGATGACGGCGTCCCCGTCACTCACGAGCACGTAGCTCAGCGCCCCTTTGCCGACGCGGTCGAGCTGTACCACATGCGAGAGAGAAGGCGTGGGCGACAGCTGACGCGCGACGTAGACCGTTTCCCAAGCCGCCATCCCGCCAATTACCGAGTAGGCCTCGTAGCCGCGCTCGCGCAGAAACGCCGTCGCCTTCTTGCTCGAGTTGCCGTGACCGCAGACGACCGCGATCGGTCGCGTCGTATCGAGCGCGAGCGCACCGAGGTCCGGGAGGGCGAAGAGCTTGGAGTTCGGATGCGCATGGAAGTCGAGCTCTGACCCGAGCACGATGTGGCCGCGCTCGACCTTGTGTGGCGCGCGGACATCGAGCACCTGCAGCGGCTCCCCGCGATCCAGCCGCTCGGCGAGCTCCTGCGGCGGAATCTGGGGGAGGGGGAGAGAAGCGTCAGGCATGGGCGTTAGTGTCGTTCCGGACCGGGAAAAATGCAACGGCCCCTGTGTCCGGGGGCCGCCGCTCGCCGCCATGAAGCGATGTCCTACTTGAGGGGCATCGTGATGCCAATCATCAAACCCAGAACGTTCGTCGGATCAAGGAGCAAGTCGGTGTTGCGGCGGAACATCGTATAGTTCAGCTCCACACGGCCGCCCAACGTACCTGGCAGGGAAAGCCGGTATCCCCAGCCCACGTTGAGTCCGGTGCGGGTTGCCGCGTTGAGTCCGGTAGATTTGAAATATTGGAGATTGCCACCCACGCCTGCGTACCATCTTCCGTGTACCGCGTAATCCACGCGAGCTGAAAAGTTGCCGGAGAAGTTCGTCTGCCCGCTGCCTTGGATGCGATGAATGTCGAGCCCGGGTTCGATCGCCACTTTGTCTGTGACGGGAATGATGGCGAACACGGTGGGGGGAAGGGTCACCGCCCCAAAGCCGGGAACGGCGCTCCCAAGGGTGTTCGCGAAGGCAACGCCGTAACCCGGAAATGCCAGCGCAGTCACTGATCCTGTACCGATCAGGTGAACGTTGGCGTAGCCGCCCGCAATGCCCAATTGGGCGGTCCAGGCACGGCGTGATGGTGCGGGTGAGGCGTTACGCGCTATCCGGCCCCGGCCTGTCGGGGTCGATACGCCCAGAAGCACCGAGTACAGGTCCATCGGCGGTGCATTGTCTGCCTTGCCGGTGAACGTCGTGCGTACTTCCACTCGGCCGTTCAGCCGGCCTGACAAAGAGTAGCGATAGCCTATCGCCGCCTGGAGGCCGAGCTGCGTTTCGTTGGCGATGCCGTTGATGTACGTGAGCGTCGCTCCGGCCGCACCATACGCACGCCGGGTCAGTGCGTAATCACCCCGCACGCCCAGGTGCACCGCGCTAATGGTCGCGCCGAAACTGAACTGTGATGCGGCGAAATCTGTTTCCACCGCCAGTTTCCCAGACGTCGGGATGATGGCGTACAGGCCAGCGGCTGTTGGGACGAGGGTCCCCAGGTTGAACCCGGGTACGCTGAAGACATCCGTCGGGTCGCTGTGCGAGCCGGCGAACACGAGCCGGGTCCAGCCGCCCTGCATCCCGAACTCCGTTTGCCACGACTGCTGAGCCTGCGCGCCGGTCGTACTGCCTGCGAGCAGCGCGAGGATTGCGAACGTTCGTAACACGGAATTCCTCCAGCATGTGGGATCGGAAAAAGGCGCCCCAATATTGGAGTTACGCCCGGGAACGCAATGCAGGCAATGTCCCTGGTGGAGAGGACTCCCGTTTTTGGGTCATCCCTCTATATTGACCGATATTGTGAAACAGTTCACAAGCGACATCAGCAGCGACACCACGCCCCATCTCGCCCACGTTTGGAGGAGTCCCGCAATGCGCTTTGCCTTGCTCACGACTGTCGTCGCCCTCGGCGCGATCGCCTGTGGTAAGAAAGATCAGACGCAGACCCCGACGCCGCCCCCCGCGGCCCCATCAGCCGCGACGACGAGCGGCCCAGTCATCGAAGTCAAAATGACTGGCAACGGCAGCACCAAGGCAGCATTCGAGCCGAACGCGATCACGGTCCCCGCCGGCGCCACCGTGCGCTTTACCAACGTCGCAGGCGGACCGCACAACGTCACGTTCTGGGCCGATTCGGTTCCGGCTGGCGGCGCGGCCGCACTGAACGCCGGCATGAAGAACACGATCGACAATCTGTCTGGACCCTTCCTGACGCAGCCGAACGAGACGTACGAGGTGTCGTTCGCCAATGCACCCAAGGGGACGTACAAGGGCTTCTGCACGCCCCACTTGACCCTGGGCATGAAGATTTCGATTACGGTTCAGTAGTGCGTTTGCGGAAGAGGATGGTAAGCGGCCCCGTCAGATGGCGGGGCCGCTTGCTTGTTGTAAATTCGTCGCCAGAATGGACCCGATGAGAGCGGTTCTTATCCTCATCGACGGCGCCCGCGTCGATGTCTTCCGCGAGCTGCTCGAGCGCGGCGACCTCCCGAATATCGCTCGTTGGGTCATCGAGCGCGGCGGACTGACCACCGGAACGACGGTGTTTCCGTCGACGACCGGTGTTGCGTACATCCCGTTTCTGTTCGGGCGCTATCCGGGCAGCGTCGGCATTCCCGGCATTCGCTGGCTCGATCGTCGTGGCGCCGCGGGCGGTTGGCGCGCGCAGTGGCGGGCGGCGCGGAGCTACTGCGGTGTGCAGGGCAGTTTGTTGAACAGCGATATCGCGCCCGCGCCGTCGCTCTTCGACCTCGTCCCCGAGAGCATCGCGATCTGTACGCCGCTGACGCGTGGCCTGGGCCCCAACGGCAACCGCATCGTGCTCCGTCGCGCCGTCCTGGGTTCGGCGGCCCACTACCTGGGGACGTACCCGGCGCTCGATCGAGCCGTCGCGCAGGCTTGGCTCGAAACCACCGCCGAACCGTGGCGATTTCTGTTTGTGGTTTTCCCCGGCGTCGACGGGATCTCGCATCTCACGGACCCGCGCCACCCGGCTGTGCTCGAGAGCTATCGATTGGTCGACCGCGCGCTCGGCGCGTTCGTTGCACAGGTCCGCAACCAGGGCAGGGGGGAGATGCCGGACTTCTTCATCGTGTCGGACCACGGCATGACCGTCATGCGCGACCATTCCGACACCGCGAACCTGCTTGAGGAGAGTGGCGTCCCCACGTTGCGGCACCCCGTTCACGTGTGGCGCCGCGGCGCGCGAGCTGCGACGATGGTTTCGGGTAACGCCAGCGTCCAGCTCTATTTCGATCCACGTTCCGGCCGCGACCGGCCGCTGACCGAGTCGGAGATTCCACCGGTCATTCTGGAGCAGCTGCTGGCATTGCCGGCGGTGCAGCTCGCCGCCTGCCGGGGTGACGCGGGCGGGGTCGTAGTGCGAACCCAAAACGGCAGGGCGCGGTTAACTGAGGCATTGGGTCTAGTGCGATACCAGCCCGACCGTGGCGATCCGCTGGGGTTGGGCGGAGATGTAGAGCTCGACGACCGCGACCTTCTCTCGCGCACCAGGGAGACCGCCCTGCCAGATGCCCCGCGCCAACTGTTGCAGCTGTTCCAGGCCGTCCGGGCCGGCGATCTCGCGCTGGCTGCGGCGCCCGGCGCCGATTTCCGGGAGTCGTGGGAAGTCCCCGAACACCGGGCCGGACACGGCAGTCTCATCGCCGAACATATGGAAGTCCCGATCGCGGCAAGCGTGGCTCTTCCGGACGCGCCCATCCGTACAGTAGATCTGATGCCGACGATACTGGAGCGCCTCGGGGTCACCGTCCCATCAGGTGTCGCTCTCGATGGCGTTCCCTTTTCCAGAATCGCTGATGTCATGGAACCGCTGGTTCGGTGAGGAAGCCGATGCCTCCACGCGCCCTCGTGGTCGTAGCCGCCCTGCGCCTGGCCGCCGCTGTGTACACGGCTGGCGCCGTCTCCGTCCCTCCGCCGGCTCGACCAGACGAATGGAACGAGCTCGGGCGCAGCTCCATCACGCCAACCTCGCGGCGCAATGAGCTGTTGTTGGAGCTGCCGCCGGTCGATCTACCAGCGGGGTCCGTCGTGGATGAGCCGGCGTCGGTGGGGGAATTCCCGGTCAACGGGTCGATCTACGCGCTGCACGCCGAGCTCGTCGACGAGACGGGCCGCCAGTTGTCGCCCGAGCTACTCCATCACATGAACGTCATGGACCCGAGCGAGCGAGAGCTCTTCCTCCCGATTTCGCGGCGGATCCTGGCATCGGGGATGGAGACCGGCGAAATCCGCTTCCCGTGGCTGCTGTTCGGGGCGCGCGTGCGGGCGGGGGAGCGCATTCTCGCGAATGCGATGATCCACAATCCCACGGCGGTGAGCTATCGCGGCGTTCGGGTCCGGCTCGTCTTGAGCTACATACCGGAGCATCGGCCGTGGCCGCTGTTCTCCGTGTTGCCGTGGCAGCTCGACGTCGGGTTTCCGGTTGGCGACAAGTCCTTCAACCTGCCACCGGGTCGGAGCGAACGCTCCTATGAAGGAAGCCCGGCAGTGGACGGGAAGCTCGTCGTCATCGGCGGGCACATGCACGAGTACGGGCGGACGATCGAATTCTGGGACGCCACGACGGGGAAGATGCTGTGGCATGGGGAGCCGGGGCCGGCCCCGGCGGCGGGCGAGCCTGGCGCCGTGCCGATTGCGAAGCTGTACAGCATCAGCGGCCTCGGGTTGCGCATCACGCCGACGCATCGCTACCGCGTACACGTGATCTATGAGAATCCGACGGGGCGCATGATTCCGGACGGCGGGATGGGGGTGGTCGGCGGGCTCTTTATCCCGGATCGCAAAGCGGTATGGCCGGCGACCAACCCGGCCGATTCATTGTATCAGAAGGACCTGCGGCATTTCATGGGACCGGTGGGAAAGCCGGCGGTGAGCATGCCGATGTCTCACATGCACATGGGCCACTAGACGCTGCTGCCGGACTCCACTCCTCCGTAGTCGGCCACGGGCACGCGCTGCGGCGCGGTGGCTTCAGCGGTCTGCATAATCCCCAGCATCAGCGCGGCCACCATCAAACCGGCCAGCGCGTCGACGGCGTAGTGGAACTGCCCATACACCACCGCCAGAATCAGCCCTGCGGTGAAGGGCAACAGCACGAGGCCGAGCGCGCGCCAGTAGCGCAGTGCCATCCCGGTTGCCACGACGGACGCCGCGACGTGCGATGAAGGGAACGCCGCGCCCCAGGAATCTCCCCGGTCCAGGAGCCAGGCTGCGAACCGCGCGGGTCCAACCTCGGTCGCGATGTTGTGCGCGCCGTCAAATGCGTAGCGCGGTCCCGCCACGGGAAAGAACAGGAACACGACGTAGCAGACGTAGAACGTCGCCACGACGGCGAAGATCGTATGCCGCGACGCGTCGCGGCGGCCGGCCATCCAGAGTGCGAACGGCGACGCGTACAGGATCGGGTAATAGGCGAGGTAGCAGGCGTGCAGAATCCACGACAGCAGGACGTTGGGCGACTCCCGAATCCAGCGGTAGGAGATCTGCGAGCCGAACACCCACGTCTCGAGCCGCTGGATCATCAAATCATTCTGGAACCCGGCGCTCAGCGTGAGAATCCCGATCTCGCCGTACAGGGCAGGGAGCAGGAGCATCGGATACCAATCGCCGAAGAACCGGCCGATCGGGCCTGCGGTGCGTGCGCGCGGTGCGACGAGCACGAGCGTGAGGATCAGGGCGTGCGCGGTGAGCAGCCACGGCCACCCCGGAATGCCGTCGCCGCGGAAAGACAGGAGGACGGCGCCGCTGGCGATCGCGACGTAGGCTCCCGTCGCGACGTCGATCGCTGTAAACCCACGCCACAGCGTCTTCACAGCCATCCCACCTCCCGATACCAATTCGCGGCCCGGCGCAGTCCGGTTTCGAGCTCGATCTGGGCGCGCCAGCCGGTGTCTCGCGTCAGGGCGTCCCCCCGGCAGGTCCAGGCCGGCGCCAGATACTCATTCCCCTTATCGGCCGACAGCAAGGTGGCGCGGCCGGCCAGATGCGCAAGGGTGCCTACCGTCCAGAGCACGCCGCGCACGACGAGCGGAGGCATCGGAATGATCCAAGGGTGGGTACCGACCGCGTCCCCGACCCGGAGCACGAATGCACGGCTTGAGATCGTCGCCGGATGGGTTGCGAAGTAGATCCGCCGCGCCGTCCGGTCGGTCGCCGCGGCGGCAATCAACGCCTGCGCGAGATCCTCGGCATGAATGACCGACAACTCCTGCGATCCGTCACCAAAAACCGGGACGACGCCGCGCCGGGCGAGTCGAAATACGGTGAGCGTGCCGCGGTCCCATTCTCCATACACCACGGGTGGCCGCACGATCGTCCAGTCCATCGGCATCGCCCGGACCAGGACCTCGGCCGCGAGCTTCGAGCGTCCGTAGTCGGTGACAGGAGCGGGCGGTCGCTCCTCGTCGATCGGATGGCCGGGTGTCGTGGGACCGCCGACCGCGAGCGAGGAGATATGCACAAAGCGCCGGACGCCGGCATCCCGCGCCGCTTCCAGCACATTGGCCGTGCCGTCGCGGTTGGTCGCCATGAACTCGGCGGGCGAGCGCGCAACGATCTTTCCGGCGACATGAAATACGACGTCGGCGCCCGTGCAGCCGTCCCGGAGCGCGTCTGCATTGTCGAGATCCCCGGGGACCAGTCGTACGTCATCCGCCCAGCCGAGTTCCGCGGCGAGCGCCGGCCGCCGCACGAGCGCCGCGACGGAATCGCCGCGCGCGCGCAACGCTTTGACCAGGTGCGCACCGACGAAGCCGGTGCCACCGGTCACAAACACGTTCACAGGGTCTTGTCGTAGATGCGGTAGGTCTTGGAAATGCGGAAGCCGAGCTCGGTAGCGGCCTTGTTCATCAACACGTTGTCTTCGAGAATCCATCCCGCTTCACCGCTCGGCATGCCGTGCTTGACGGAGTTCTCCCACGTGCGGTGGTACAGGACCGCGTCGATAGCACGGCCGCGAAACTCCGGAATCACGCCGAGCAGCATGACGCGGGCGCGGTGAATCTTGCGCGCGTACCACAGCACTTTGAGGATGCCCGGAAACATCTTGCCCGAGCGGTTGTGCAAGAGCGCGAGGTTGAAATCCGGGAGACTCACGGCGAACCCCACGACCTCGCGGCCACGCTCGGCGAAAATGACGAGGTCCGGCACGACGATCGACTTCAGCTGCTTGGCGAGATGGTCAATCTCCGCATCGGTCAACGGTACGAAGCCCCAGTTTTTTTCCCACGCGCTGTTGTACAGCTTCTTGATCAGCTCGACCTCGGCGTCGAACCGTTTCATGTTCAGCGTCCGCAGCGTGATTCCGTTGCGCTCGAGGGCGCGCCGGCCGATGCGCAGAAACCGCTCGGGGGCGGACTCGGCGCCGCCGCCGTTGTAGGCCAGCAGGTCCTTCGCTTTCCGGAAGCCGTAGCGCTCGTGCAGCTGTTCGTAATACGAGAAGTTGTACGGCATCATCAGCGACGGCGGCGTGCCGTCGTTCTTGATCAGCAGGCCGCATTCGTCGTTGACCGACGGGCTCATCGGGCCGCGCATCGTATCGAAACCGCGCTGCTTCAGCCACGCCCCCGCGGTGTTCCACAGCGCGTTGGCGACCGATTGATCGTTTATCGATTCGAAGAATCCGTAAAACCCAACGCGATCGTTGTGCTCTTTGTTATGCATGTCATTCTTGATCGCGCCAATCCGGCCGACCGTCTGGCCGTCGGGCCGCCGGGCGGTCCAGTACTGCGCTTCCGCGTGCTGGAAAAACGGATTCTTCGCGGGCGACAGCAGGGTCTGCATGTCGCGACGCAGCTGCGGCACCCATAACGAATCAGCACGGTAGTGGTCGTACGGGAAGGCGATGAAGCGATCGAGATCACGCCCGTTCGTGACGGGCGTGATCTCCACTGCGGTCAGATGACCCCCAGCTCTTTTCCGAGGCGGCCGAAGACCTCGAGCGCGAGGTCGATCTGATCGGCCGTGTGCGTCGCCATCAGGCTGGTACGCAGCCGGCACTGCGACGGCGGCACCGCAGGCGGGACAACCGGGTTGGTGAACACGCCGGCGTCGAACAGCTTCCGCCAGAAGAGGAACGTCTTCTCGAGCGGTCCGATCAACACCGGAATGATCGGTGTCTCGGTCGGGCCGATGTCGAAGCCCAGGGAGCGCATGCCCTCCTGGAGCCGCCGCGTGTTGCGCCAGAGCTGCTCGCGCCGCTCGGGCTCGCGCTGCATCACATGGAGGGCGGCGAGCACGCCGGCCGTATTCGAAGGAGGCAGGGCGGCGGTGAAGATCAGGGGCCGGGAGTGGTGCTTGAGGTAGTGGATAACGTTCTCCGACCCCGCCGCAAAACCGCCGATCGACGCGAGCGACTTCGAGAACGTGCCCACGATCAAGTCGACGTCGTCGACGAGGTCGTAGTGGGCCGCGGTGCCTTCGCCGTTGGGGCCGAGCACGCCGACGGAGTGCGCATCGTCGATCGCGAGGGCGGCGCCGTACTTCTGGCAGATCTTGAGCAGGCCGGGGACGTCGGCGATGTCGCCTTCCATCGAATAGATGCCGTCCACGATCACCATGCTGCCGGTGCCCTCGGGCAGCTTCTGCAGCTTGCGCTCGAGTCCGGCGAGGTCGCCGTGGTTGAATCGCATCGTTTCGCCGTGCGACATCTTCGCGCCGTCGACAATCGAGGCGTGATCGAGCTTATCGAGGAAGACGACGTCGGTGCGGCCTACCAGGCCTGAAATGACGCCCAGGTTCGCTTGATAGCCCGTTGAGAAGACGAGGCAAGATTCCTTGCCGAAGAACTCGGCCAGCTCGGTTTCGAGCTGCTCGTGGAGGTCGAGCGTCCCGTTGAGGAAGCGGCTCCCGGTGCAGCCCGAGCCGTACCGTTCCAGGGCGGCGCGCGCCGCGGCCAGCACTTCGGGGTGATGGGTGAGGCCGAGGTAGTTGTTCGACCCCATCATGATCCGCTCTTGGCCTTCGATGACGACGACCGTGTCTTCGGAGCGGGAGATGGGCTTGAAGTAGGGATACAGCCCCGCAGCTTGGACTTCGCGCGCCCGGGTGAAGTTCTTACACTTGTCGAACAGCGCGATGTGCTGCAGGGTCTCTGTGCGCACGAAGCCTCAAGTCTCTATGAGTAAGCGGTGGTACAGCTTAGCCGTGCACACCAAAAATCGCAAGGCTCCTGTGAGACCAACCACAGCTTTCGAGCTTCCCGCGGGGTAGCCTAGATTGCGGATTCGCGCTGGCGTAGGCCGTTCCTCCCGGAGGTCTCGAGTGGTGACACGCGTCGTCCGATTCCTGGGCGTGACCGCCCTGTTGTGCACGTTGCTACCGCATGTCGCCACTGCCCAAGACCGGCGGCACCCTCGCTGGGAAATCCCCGGATTCGATTTCAGCCGCGATGGTGTGTGGCGGACGAAAGCCCGTCAGGTCCGCGCGCTGCGGGCGCGACTGCGCGCCGCGGGACGATACTCGGAGCTGAACGCGCCCGTTGCCCGACTGGCGCCGATGAGCCAAATGAGCGGCCCGCAACCGTCCGCCACACAGGTCAGTGGCGTGCTGACGGTTCCCGCTGTTCTGTTGCGCTTCAAGGATTCGCCGCCGCCGCCGTTTGTCGCCGCGAGTTACGACTCTGTGCTCTTCGCCCTGACGCCACCGCCCGGACGGCCATACACCTACCGGTCGTTCTATAATCAGATGTCGAACGGCGTTTTCGACATTCAGGGCCAGACGTTCGGTTACGCGAATCTCGACAGCAACGAGGTGTACTACACCGGCGGCACGAGCAGCACGTGCGCGGCGCAGAATCCGTTCGGCTCGCAGAACTGCAACGGACTCTTCAGCAGCCTTGCGATCGGGCGGATGCAGACGGCGTTGCGGGAAGCGTTGACCAAGCTCGATGCCCAAATCAACTTCGCGCAGTTCGCCGATACGTCCGGCTTCGTTCCCCTGGTGCTCTTCATGCATCAGGCGATGGGTGGCGAGTGCGGCCCGACGAGCTCGCCGCAAAACCATCTCTGGGCGCACCGCTTCTCCTTGGCCGGCGGTTTCACGACGCAAGACAATGACCCCTTCCACGCCGGTCAGAAGGTGAAGGTCCTCGACTACATCCTGCAGCCGGCCGTCGGTGGCGCGACCTCGTGCACGACGTCGCAGATCATGCCGATCGGCACCGTGGCGCACGAAACGGGACACGGGTTCGGCCTGCCCGACTTGTACGACACGCAGGGGCCGACGGAAGGCATCGGGCAGTGGGGCCTCATGAGCTCAGGCAACTTCACGTCG
>Ga0207653_10000182_pt1 | contig 43371 bp, 38 predicted proteins | sample KBSK5251metaG_FD_184341 | JGI IMG/M metagenome (GOLD analysis project Ga0207653, IMG submission 184341) | Corn, switchgrass and miscanthus rhizosphere microbial communities from Kellogg Biological Station, Michigan, USA - KBS K5-25-1 metaG... | ecosystem: Host-associated > Plants > Roots >...
CCCCACGATACCGTACACCACGTGCACACCCGCCTGCTCGAGCTCGCGCGCCCACACGATGTTGTTCTCTTCGTCGTATCGTGCCTTGAGCTCGACCAGCGCGGTGACCTGCTTGCCGTTCTGCGCGGCGCGCGCGAGGGCGGAGAGAATCGGGCTGCCGCCGCTGGTGCGGTACAAGGTCTGTTTGATGGCGAGGACCTGCGGATCGTCCGCGGCGCGATCGATGAAATCGATGACGGCACCGAACGACTCGTACGGATGGTGCACCAGCACATCCTCGGTGCGGATCACGTCGAACGGATTCTCCGCACTCGCGAACGCCGCGGCGGGACGCGGCACGAGCGGTTCATCGCGTAGGCTCTTGAATCCCTCACCCCGTTGGAGCGCGACCAGGGCCGTCACATCTACGGGCCCGTTCACGCGATATACGTCCCTCTCGCGCAGGTCGAGGGCACCCATCAACATCTGTGCGAACCGGTCGTCCCCCGACGCCAGAATCTCGAGTCGCACCGCGTCACCCAGAATCCGCTGGCGCAGCGTCTCCTCGATCGTTTGCAGCAGGTCCTCGGCGTCGTCCTCGTTGATGGCGAGATCGGTATTCCGCGTCACGCGGAACACCGTATGCGCCAGCACCTTGAAACCGCCGAAGAGGTCCTCGAGATGGGCCGCGATGATTTCTTCGAGCAGCACGAACCGCAGCCGCTCCGGCGGGCCGTTCCCCGGCAGCGCGACGACGCGATCGAGCAGCGCCGGCACCTGCACCACCCCGAAGAGCTGCTGGCCTGACACCGCGTTCTCGACCAGCAAAACGATGTTCAGGCTCTTGTTGTGGACGTGCGGGAAGGGATGGCCCGGATCGATCGCCAACGGCGTGAGCACCGGATAGATCTCACGCGCGAACAGCTTGTCGAGGTAGTCGCGCTCAGCGGTATCGAGCGCCTCGAGCGCCACGCGCTGGATCCCCGCGGCGGCGAGCCCCGGCATGATCTCACTGTCCAGCAAGCGATGCTGCTCGGCAACGAGCGCGTGGACCCGTGTCTCGATACGTGATAGCTGGTCGGAGGGCCCGATCCCGTCGGCGCCGTAGTCCTGCGGCTCGATGCCGGCGTACAGCTGTTGCTGCAGGCCCGCGACCCGCACCTCGAAGAATTCGTCGAGATTCGAGCTGAAGATCGCCGCGAACTTGAGCCGCTCGAGCAGCGGGGTGCTGTTGTCCGCCGCCTCCTCGAGCACGCGCGCGTTGAACTCGAGCCAGCTCAGCTCGCGATTGAGATAATGGTCCGGCGGAAACGCCGGCTGGTAAGGCGTCGCCATGGCTCAGCCCGCCGCGGCGAGGTGCAGGCGCGGACCGCGCCGTTCCGCGCCGCGCACCCACACAAAGCGCGGCTCCAGATCAAACGCGCGCTGAAACAGTCCCGACTTCCGCTCGGCATCCCAGATCTCGACGCGTGGATCGGTCCGCGCCTGGAGCGTCAGCTCCATGAAGCCGCGGTGCGCACTACAGGTCACGGCCGTGATGCGCTGCGTGTGCGTGCGGTCCAATCCGTCGGCAACGCGCAGGATACCGGCAAGCGCGCGCACGAGCCGGCGGTCGGCGCGCTCGAGCCGGGCGAACGCGGCATGGCGCTTGTTGGGAAACGCCTTGCGGTGATAGCGGGCGACGCAGGCGACGATCTCGAGCTCGCGCTGCGAGAATCCCTGCAGGTCACCGTTGAGAATCAGGTGATAGGCATGCTTGTGGTGTTTCGCGTGATTGATCACGTAGCCGATGTCGTGAAGCAGCGCCGCTGCCTCGAGCAGCTCCCGCGCGTCAGCCGGCAGACCGAACCGCTCAGCCATGCTGTCGAACAGCTGCGTGGCCAGGTGTGCGACGTGGTCGCAGTGCCGTTCGCTCGAGCGGCATTGTCGGGCAAATACGCGCGCCGAATCGAGCCGGCTCATCGGCCGGGTCGATTTCCGCACTGTCGAGGGGAAGCGCTCCTCGATCATCGCGAGCAGGAGGCCATCGCGCAGCCCGCCCGCGTTAATCAGGATCTGTTGCGTACCCAGCCGTTTGGCGAGACGTGACACGGCCGCCGCGCCAGCCACGATGATGTCCGCGCGCTTGGGATTCAGCCCCGGCGTCTCGCGCCGCTCCGCGCTCGGCGTCGCGCGCAGGCGATGCAGCAGGTGCACCACCTCGGCGCGTGACATGACGTAGCCCTGCACGCTGCGCTCCGACCCTTCACGTTCGAACTGCGCCATCGCCGCGAGATTCGTAAATGTCCCGCCGCTGCCGATCATGATCTCGGGATGAAATGGCGGCTTGCGCAGCTTGGTATCGAGCGCGCGATCGATTGCGCGGCGCAGCCTGCGCCAGCGCTTGGGCGACAGCGCGCCGTCGGTGCCGTAGCGCTCGGTTAGGCGGACGGCCCCGAGCGGGAGCGTCATCACTTCGTCCACGACGGTCCCAGCCGTGAGCGTCACCTCCATGCTGCCGCCGCCAATGTCCACCACGGCCACCGACCGGCCGGCGAGATCGAAGTGATGGCGCGCGCTCCGCAGCGCGAGCTGCGCCTCTTCGTCGCCCGAGATGATGTCGACGCGCAGCCCACACCGGCGCCGGACTTCCTGGCAGAACGCCCGGCCGTTGCTCGCCTCGCGCACGGCGCTGGTCGCGACGACGCGCAGCTCCGCCACTTCGAATCCTTTGGCGATCGTGTGCATCTTGGCCAGCGCCGCCAGCGAACGCTCCATCGGCTCATTGCGGAGGCGACCGCGCGCGAACAGGCCGTGGCCCAGCCGCGTCATTTCGCGTTCTTCGTCGAGCACGCGGTAGCGACCGTCCCGTTCCACTTCCGCGACGACGAGGCGAATCGAGTTTGTGCCGATGTCGATCGCGCCGAGGCGGGTTATAGCGGGAGTGCGGGGGTTGGCCGGCATAGGACCGAGGAATCTATCGCAGAGTCGAAAACCCCGTCGGAGAACGATTTGTCACGAACGAGCTACATTCATGTAACCACGAGGCTTCGCCTGCGGCTTTTCGATTGCGGGCGAGTGCCCCTCGGGTAGCTTCCCCACCGACGCGTCGCCCTTGCGCGCGTGGCCTAGTTGGATGTCAAAGGAGAAGCCCGTGACTTCGCGCCCGGTCGCCGATCTACTCGTGACGCTTGCCGAGCCAACGCGATTGCGCATTGTGAATTGTCTGTCCACCGCCCCGATGTTCGTGTCCGATCTTTCCGCGATTCTCGAGCTCCCCGATGCGACGGTCGCCGAGCACCTCGACATTCTGGAGACGCTGGGGATCGTCCGGACTTATCCGGTCGTCCCGTACACGATCTACACGCTGGCGCCCCAGCCCGGGACGCGCGAGCGGCTGCTGCGTTCAGTGCTCGATGCGGTGCGCACGGATCCCGCCGCGCAAACCGACCGCAGCGCCGCTCTCGGCCGCTCGCGCTCGCGGTTTGAGACGCGCGTCCGGAGAAGCGCAGTTATGAATGCCTCCTGAAACCGCCGAGCCGCACCGTATTCTCGTCGTAGACGACGAGCCCGACATCACGGCGCTCGTCGCGTATCACCTCGCGAAAGAGGGCTATCGCGTCACCACCGCCGGCACCGGCGCCGATGCGCTGCGCTCGGCGCGGGAAGAGCGCCCAGACCTCGTGGTTCTCGATCTCATGCTGCCCGGCCATTCAGGCTTCGAAGTGTTGGCCGAGCTGCGCCGGCGCGATGAGACGCATGACGTGGGTGTACTGCTGCTGACCGCCCGCAAAGATGAGCCCGATCGCATCAAAGGCCTCTCGCTCGGCGCCGACGATTATCTCGCGAAGCCGTTTTCACCCAAGGAGCTGGTGCTGCGCGTGGGAGCGATCCTGCGGCGCCTCGCGGCCCCACCGGTCGCCGCCGGCGGCCGACTCGTCGGCGGTCCGATCGTCCTCGACCGCACCGCGCATCGCGTGACGGCCGACGGCAAAGAGGTCGAGCTGACGGCGACCGAATTCAAGCTGCTCGAGCGGTTGATCGAACGGCGGGATCGCGTGCAATCCCGCTCGCAGCTGCTCGAATCGGTCTGGCAGGCCCAGCCCGACATCCAGACCCGCACGGTCGATATGCACGTCCAGCGCCTGCGCACCAAGCTCGGCGCTGCCGGTGACTGGATCGAGACAGTGCGCGCCGTCGGCTATCGGTTCCGCGAGCCCGCCGCCACGCCGAAGCGTCCCGCCCCCGCTGCCGCTCCCCGAAGGCGCCGCACGTGAAACTGGTCACGCGGCTGTTCGCGAGCATCGGCTTGCTCGTGGCTGCCGCGGTCGCGGGTTCGATCATCGCCACCGATGTGCTCCTGCGCCGGCACCTCGAGCGCGAAATCGCCACGGAGCTGGAGCGCGAAGCGCGGCTGGTCGCGGCATTCACACCGGCCGACTCGAGCCGCTGGCCCGAGTTCGCGGCGCTCGCCGGGACCAGGCTCGGCCGCCGCGTCACACTCATCGACCCCGAAGGACACGTCCGCGGTGATACCGAGTTCGACCGGCCGTCGCTCGCCAGGCTCGAGAATCACCGCAATCGGCCCGAGGTGCGCGCGGTGCTCGACTCCGCCAAAAGCGTCGGGATGAACGAGCGGCTGAGCGCTTCCACCAACGAGCCCCAGATGTACATCGCAATCCGGGACGGACCGCCGGGGATCGTCGTCGTGCGCGTGTCGACCACACTCGCGGTCGTCGACACGCAGGTCCACGCCGTCCAACGCGCGGTCGCCATCGCCGGCCTGGTCATGCTCCTCGCCGCCTGGCTCGTCGCCTGGTTGCTGGCGCGCGTGCTGGCCGGACCGCTCGTCCGCATCGGGGAGGCGGCTCGCGACATCGCAGCCGGCCGGCCTGCGGAATTCCCGGATGTCCACGTGCCCGAGCTGGCTCATCAGGTCGACTCCTTGCGTGCGATGCATCACGAGCTCGAGCGGCGGTTCGAGGACCTCCGGCGCGAGCGCGAGGAATCGGGCACGTTGCTCGAGGCGCTCTCCGACGGCGTCATGGCGGCCGACAAACGCGGAACCGTCATTTCCACGAATTCCGCCGCGCGCCGCCTGCTGGGCTATGGCGACCTCGAGCCGCTCCCACCGCTCGGCGAGCTCTTCCATGATCGCGCCCATCGCGCCTTGATGCGGGAAGTTCTGACCGGCGCCGTGGTGGAAGGACGCGAGCTCGATCTCGGCGACCGGACCGTGGTCGTCTCGGCGCGGCCACTCGAAGAGGGCGGCACGCTGTTGGTGTTGAGTGACGTGACCGACGTGCGGCGACTGGAGACGATCCGGCGTGACTTCGTCGCGAACGTGTCGCACGAGCTGAAGACTCCGCTCACCGCCATCGCCGGCTACGCCGAGACGCTCGCCGCCGAGTCGTCCGACGCGCAGGCCACCGGCTTCGCGCAGACGATCGTCGAAAATGCGCGCCGCATGCAGCGCCTGGTCGACGACCTGCTCGACCTCTCGCGAATCGAGTCGGGCGGGTGGCAGCCAGAACCGCGAACGGTCAATGTCGAGAGCGCCGCGCGCGAAGCCTGGACCGCGTTCGCCGAGCGCGCCGCGAGCCGGGGTGTCGCGTTCGAAACCGCCACCAATTCGTCTTCCGTCAATACCGATCCCGACGCGCTGCGGCAGATCTTCACGAACCTGTACGACAATGCGCTGCGACACACCCAGCGCGGCGGCAAGATCCGCGTCGTCGCGCAGTCGGTCAGCGGTGACACCGTCGTTCGCGTCAGCGACACCGGTTCGGGCATCCCAGCCGAGCACCTCCCCCGCATTTTCGAGCGATTCTACCGCGTCGACCCCGGCCGCTCCCGCAAGGAAGGCGGGACCGGGCTCGGCCTGGCGATCGTGAAGCATCTGGTGGAGGCCCATGGCGGGCGCGTGGAGGCCGAAAGCGAGCTAGGTCGAGGCACCGCAATCCTTTTGTACTTCCCACCTTAGGCATCGTTACACAGCCGTAACGCTCACGTCACAGACCGTTGACCGCGTGACCGCATCGTTGGGTCGTGCGTATAGCGCTTGTTTCAGACACTTATACGCCGCAGGTGAACGGCGTAACGACGGTGGTGGTCCGCATCGCGACCGCGCTCCGCGAATTCGGCCACCAGGTCGCTGTTGTCGCGCCCCGTTACCCCGGTCACCTGTCGACCGATCCGGCCGAGCTGCGAATTCCCTCGGCAGCCTTCCCGCCCTATCCGGCGATCCGGCTCTCGCTCCCGCAATTCGGCGCGGTCGCGCGTTTCCTCGATGCGTTCAAACCGGATGTCGTGCACGTCGCCACTGAAGGTCCGCTCGGCCTGACCGGGCGGCGCTACGCGGTGCAGCGCCGCATTCCGCTGGTTACGTCGTATCACACGAATTTCCCGCAGTACGCGCGCCATTACGGCGCTGGCGTGGTCGAGCCGCTGGTGTGGAAGTGGCTGCGCTGGTTCCATCGGCCGGCCGTGCTGACCCAGACGCCTGGCGAGGCCGTGGCGGACGAGCTGAAGCAGCGTGGCATCGGGCGTCCGGTCGTGTGGGGACGCGGCGTCGACACCGTGCACTTCCATCCCGCGCGTCGTAGCACCGGCTGGCGGCGTTGGCTCGCGGGTGGCGACGATACCGCCATCGTGCTCCATGTCGGCCGGCTCGCGCCGGAGAAGAACATCGACGTCCTCGCCGCGGCGTGGATCGCCGCGCGCGAGCGAGTGGGCCAGCGTGCCACGTTCGTGCTCGCAGGCGAAGGGCCCGAAGCGCGCCGGCTGCTGACGCACCTGCCCTGGGTTCGTCAGCTTGGCTTTCTCGATCGAGGGAAACTCGCGGACGTCTATGCGAGCGCCGACATCTGCGTGCTGCCTTCGAAAACGGAGACCTGCGGCCTCGTGGCGCTCGAGGCCATGGCTTCCGGCCTCGCCGTTGTTGCCGCTGATGCGGGTGGATTCCGCGAGAGCATCACGAATGGGCAGAGCGGCATCCTCGTGTCCCCCGAGGACACGACCGGATTCGCCGCCGAGATCCTCTCGCTCGTGATCGCGCCGCAGCGCCGCGCCGACATCGCAAAGGCGGCGCGGGCAGCAGCGCTCGCGCGCGACGTCGCACCCGAGAACCTCGAGCTGCTGCAGCAGTACACGACCGCCGCCGGCCTTTCAGAAGCTGGAGCGACTCCATGCGCCGCGTAGTCCTCGTCCTCGCCGATGGCCTGCGGCCCGACGCGATCACGCCGACCGACATGCCGTCGCTCGATGCCCTGGCGCGGACGTACACGACCGCGCTGCGCGCCAGTACGATCCGGCCCAGCCGCACGGTGGCCGCGCTCGCGTCGCTCGCCACGGGCGTCGCACCGAAGACGCACGGCCTGATCGAGCCCGGGTTGGGCTTCCTGACCCGGCTCCCGGCGCTCCGGCCGCTCGCACGCGAGCTGACGCGTGGCGGGGTGTCGAGCCAGGTCGTCGCGAGCGAGCTGCTCCCTGCCGAGCGTGCAGTTCTGTGGGCGCTCACGAAGGCCGCCGGACTCGGTAAGTACCGGTCGGCCGGCCTCCGGGCTCGCGAGGTCGCACGCACGGCTCAAGGCCTCGCGCTGACGCAATCGACCGGCCTCGTCTTCGTGTACCTGAACGACTGCGACCAGGCCGGGCACGCCCATGGCTGGATGTCGCCACAGTACCGCGCCGCGGCCGTCGAGGTCGATGCGGCGATCGGTGTGCTGGCAGAGCTGACCGAGCATTCGCTGCTGATCGTGATGGCGGACCACGGCGGCGGCGGTGTGAGCACGCACGACCACGCCGAGCCCCATCCCGTCAATGACCACATCCCGTTGATCCTGGCCGGACCCGACGTCACGCGGCAGCATCAGCTCACGCGTCAGGTCTCGCTGCTCGATATCCCGCCTACCCTGCTGTGGTGGTTCGGCCTAGACATTCCCGGCTGCTACGAAGGCCGGGTGTTGACCCAGGCGTTCACGCGCAGCGTGCAACCGCTCGAGGCTACCGTCTAATGCGTTGGCTCACCCACGTCGGCGGGGCCCGGGTGACGATTGGGATCGGGCTGCTGCTCGTCGCGGCCGGCGAGCAGCTGCTCGGGCTGGCGGCGCTGTTTGCACTGACGACGTCCCACCTCGCGGTGCAGATCTTGAAGCGCGCCGTGGCCCGGGCCCGTCCGTGCGACGCGAATGGTCGGCTCCTGGCGCTGATCGATCTTCCGGATCCGTACTCCTTCCCCTCCGGTCACGCGGCAGCCGCGGGCGCCATGGGCGGAACGATTGCGATCGCCCATCCGCTGCTCGCCCCCGTGCTTCTGCCCCTGGCAGCGCTCATCGCCCTGTCGCGCGTCCGGCTGCGGGTACATCACGTCGGTGACGTCATCGCGGGAATGGTGCTCGGCCTGGCGGGCGCAGTCGGCGCGGCCGCCCTCATCCTGCGGTGACCGCCCGCTGTACCCGGCAGCGGAATTGCACGGCCGACTGTCCGGGTACCAGGTAGCGGAGGCCGGTATGGCTCCGCTATCTGCGTCTTAATCCCCTCTCGTTACTACATTGTGACATTGCCGACTCATCCTAGTGATGCCGGTCGGCCAGTTTGCAACCGTTGGAGCAGTCCACCAATCACCCGAGTCTTGAGGAGTAACCGTGCACGCAAGACTGTCGTATCCGCTCCTGGCTATTGCCGCGGTGGGCGTGTTCGCCAGCCCCTTGGCCGCGCAGACCCAGGCACCTGCCGCACCGCAGGTCACTGTCGGTGGCGTGGTCTACACCCAGTACCAGTACACGGACGTGCCCGTCGCGAATAAGAGCTCGTTCGACGTGACCCGCGCGTACGTCAACGTGTTGGGTCGGTTCTCGAACGGCATCACGACACGCGTCACCACAGACGTCTATCGCCTGGCCCCTGACAACTCCCTGCAGATTCGGCTCAAGTACGCGTTCGCGGCGTGGACGCCCACCGGCAGTGCCCTCACCTACAAGCTGGGCATGATCCACACCCCGTTCGTCGATTACGAAGAGAACCTGTGGGATTACCGCATGCAGGGCACCATCGCGGTCGATCGGAACGGGGCCATGACCTCGGCCGACCTCGGCGTGGGAGTCGACGGCCATTGGAACGGCGAGCAGGTCAATGGCCAGCTCGTCATCGTCAACGGGGAAGGCTACAACGGCGGCCCGGGCGACTTCCGTAAGGATGTCGAGGCGCGCGTCTCCGTCCGCGTCCAGCCCACCAACGACAACAGTCGCGTCGGCGGTTTCCGGATCACTGGGTACGCCGGGGTTGGCAAGGCCACTGGAGGCGCCGACCGAAATCGCTATCTGGGTCAGCTCTCTTATCGCACGCAGCAGTTCACCGTCGCGGGCGATTACGTGTCGGTGAAGAATGCAGCCATCACTGGCAGCATCATCAGCGCCTTTGGCGTCTATCACTTCAGCGGCAGCAAGGTCGCCGTCATCGGACGCGTGGACGTTGTCGATCCTGACAAGAACACCGCCAACGATGGCAACACGCGGATCATCGCCGGCGCGTCGTACCAGCTGAGTCCGAACGTCCGTATGCTCGCCGACCTCGATCGTGTGAAGCCCCAAGGCGGCGGGACAGCAGCCAATCAAGCGCTGATTCAAGCGCAATTCGTGTTCTGAACCTGACCCCTGACCCGAGGACACTCGCTGTGAAGACCACACGCTATCTCGCTCTCGCCGCACTGCTCGGCGCTGCTGTCCCGGCTGCCGCGCAGGTGCAGATCAACGGCGCCGGAGCGACGTTCCCGAACATCATATACCAGGACTGGATGCTGACGTACAACCAGACGCATGCTGACGTGAAGCTGAACTATCAGTCCATCGGGTCAGGGGGCGGCATCCGGCAGTTTTCGGACGGCACGGTCGATTTCGGCGCTTCCGACGCGCCGATGAGCGACTCCGCGATCGCCGCCATCCAGGGCAACGTGCTGCACATCCCGACCGTGATGGGTGCGGTCGTGATCATCTACAACCTGCAAGGCGTCACGCAGGCGGTGAAGTTCACGCCCGATGTGATCGCCGACATCTTCCTTGGCAAAGTCACGAAGTGGAATGACGCGCGCCTGGCGAGCGTCAACCCCGGCGTGGCGCTGCCCGCGACCGACATCATCGTCGTGCACCGCGCCGACGGCTCGGGTACTTCGTTCGCCTTCACGGACTACCTGTCCAAGGTGAGCCCCGAGTGGCAGCAGAAGGTCGGGAAAGGCCCGTCGGTCAACTGGCCGGTCGGTTTGGGTGGCCGTGGCAGCGAGGGCGTTTCCAACACGGTGAGCCAGACACCGGGCGCGATCGGGTACGTCGAGTTGGCGTACGCGACGAGCAACAAGATTCAGTTCGGCACGGTGCGCAACAGCTCGGGGAATTGGATCACCCCGACGCTCGAAGCCGTCACCGCGGCCGCCGCCGGCGCGATGAAGGACATGGGCCCGAACACCGATTTCCGGGTCTCCATCACCAACTCCTCCGGCGCGCAGGCGTATCCGATTTCCACGTTTACCTGGCTGCTGCTGCACAAGTCGTACAGCGACACCGCCAAGGCGCGGGCCCTGGTCCAGTTCGTGTGGTGGGCCGAGGCCGAAGGGCAAGCCAAGGCACCGCAGCTTGGGTACGCGCCGCTCCCCAAGGAGCTGCATCCCTGGATCGGAGCGCGTTTGAAGAGCATCACGGCCGCCGGCCGGCCGGTTCTGAAGGCCGAGTAGCTCGCGGTACATAAGGGGGCACCTCCCGGCGTGTAGTTGGGGCGCCGGGGGGTGTTTTTCCTTTTCGGTGACAATTCCGTTACACCGTTGTGACGGCCTTCGGGGAAGCCGCCGGTAGCTTCTCCCGCGCGATGACCAGCCTCCCCATCGAGGGTGTCCCCCCCCGTTCGAGCATTGAGACTCGGTGGCAGTCCCTGCTTGGTAAGGACAAGAGCGACCGCATCTATCGCCGGATCCTCACCGCCTTCGCGCTTGCCCTGCCGGTCCTGTTCGTCGTCATCCTCGCGGTCTTGTTCGTCAGCGCGCTGCCGGCCCTGCACCAGTTCGGCCCCTCATTTCTCTGGACCTCCACCTGGGATCCGGTGGCCGAGATCTACGGGGCCGCCCCGATGATCGTCGGGACGCTGCTCTCCTCGTTCCTCGCGATCCTGATTGCGGTGCCGCTCGCGCTCGGCGTGGCGATTTTTCTCACGGAGTTCGCGCCGCGCTGGCTGCGCCAGCCCGTGGCCTTTCTGGTCGAGCTGCTCGCGGCAATTCCTAGCGTGGTGTACGGCCTGTGGGGCGTCTTCGTCCTCATTCCGTTCCTGCGCACCTCGGTCGTTCCGCCGCTGAAGGCGGTGCTCGGATGGACGCCATTCCTCCAGGGCGTCTTCTACGGCAACTCGCTGCTGGCGGGCGGCGTCATCCTCGCGATCATGATCGTTCCCTACATCGCGGCGGTCTCCCGCGAGGTGCTGCTCGCGGTGCCCGGCAGCCAGCGCGAGGCCGCGCTGGCGATGGGTGCGACGCGGTGGGAAGCGGTGCGCTCCGCGGTGTTGCCCTACGGTCGCGCGGGACTCATCGGCGCGATCATTTTGGGCCTCGGCCGCGCCCTGGGTGAGACGATGGCTGTGACGATGCTGATCGGTAACCGTCATGACATCGGGGTCTCGCTGCTGCAGCCGGCGTACACCATGGCCGCGGCCATCGCCAACGAATTCAGTGAAGCGACGACGAACTTGTACCACTCGGCGTTGTTCGAAGTCGGGCTGGTGCTGTTCGTCGTGACGGTCGTGGTGAACGCCATCGCGCGCATTCTCATCTGGCGGGTCGCGCGCGGCACCGCCGTCGGCAGCAGGGCGCTGTGACCAGCCGATCGTTCCGCCGCCACCTCGTGAGTCGCCTAATGACAGGGCTCGTCGTGGTGCTCTGCGCCGTCGCCGTGCTCGCGCTCGTCCTCATCCTCGGGAACCTCGTGCTGAAAGGCGCGTCGTCGATCGACTGGGCCTTCTTCACCAAGAGTCCCGTCCCGGCGGGACAGAACGGAGGCGGCGTCGCGAACGCGATTGTCGGCACCGGCATCGTCGTCGGCCTCGCCGCGCTCATCGGCGTCCCGATCGGCGTCGGCGCCGGGATGTATCTCGCCGAGTACGGTTCGGGGAAGCTCGGGTTCATCGTGCGGTTCATTGCCGACGTCCTGAACGGCACGCCGTCGATCGTCATCGGCATCGTGGCGTGGACCTTCATCGTGCGGCCCACCCACCGCTTCTCCGCCCTCGCGGGGAGCGTGGCGCTCGCCATCCTGATGATCCCGATGCTGGCGCGGACAACCGAGGAGATGGTGCGCCTGGTGCCCCACTCGCTGCGCGAAGCAGCGCTCGCGCTCGGCTATCCCCGCTGGCGGACGTCGCTCAAGGTCGTCGCGCGCACCGCGCTCACCGGTATCGTGACGGGATGCCTCGTCGGTATCGCGCGCGTCGCCGGCGAGACCGCGCCCCTCCTCTTCACCGCGCTGGGAAACCTGAACTTCACCCTTTCGGTTACCCAGCCGATGCAAACGCTGTCGCTGCAGATCTACGTGTATGCGACCGGCCCCTTCGAGGAGTGGCATCGCATGGCCTGGGCCTCGGCGCTTGTGCTCATGGGGCTCGTGCTCATCATCTCGCTTACCGCCCGCTGGGTGACCCGGCAACGCTATGGTAGCGTCAGCTAACGCCCGGCTCCGGCTCGAGGCATCGCATCTCACCGCGATGTTTGGACAGCACCGCGCGGTACGCGACGTGTCGCTGCTCTTCCCCGCCCACACCGTCACGGCGATCATCGGGCCGTCCGGCTGCGGCAAGAGCACCATGCTCCGCTGTCTGAACCGCATGCACGAGTTGACGCCCGGGGCGAGCGTCCAGGGCGAAGTGTTGCTCGACGACGTCAACATCTACGACAACGACGTCAGTGCGATCGAGCTGCGGCGCCGGATCGGCATGGTGTTCCAGCGACCCACGCCGTTTCCCACCATGTCGATCTACGACAATGTCGCCGCGGGATTGCGGGTCAACGGACGCCGCTCCCGCGCTGAAGTCGACGACGCGGTGACCCGCGCGCTGCAGCAGGCGGCGCTGTGGGAGGAAGTGAAGGATCGCTTGCATGCGAGCGCGCTCGCGCTGTCCGGCGGCCAGCAGCAGCGCCTCTGTATCGCGCGTGCAGTCGCCCCACAGCCCGAGATCCTGCTGCTCGATGAGCCCACCGCCTCGCTCGATCCGGCAGGCACGCAGCGCATCGAGGAGCTGTGTCACGCGCTGAAGGCGCTCTACACGATCGTGATCGTGACGCACAACCTGCAGCAGTCGGCGCGCGTCTCCGACTACACGGCGTTCATGTATCTCGGCAGCCTGATCGAGGTGGGACGCACCAACGAGCTCTTTACGAAGCCGAAGGTGGAGCAGACGGAAGCGTATATCACGGGACGGTTCGGATGAAAGCGACGTCGGAACGAGGGAAGGTTGGAACGATGGAACGAAAAAGCACGAACGTTCCATCTGTCCATCATTCCATCGTTCCAGCCGTACTCGAGTCCCACTCCTACCACTTCTGGTACGGTCCGAATCACGCGTTGCACGACATCACGCTCTCGGTTCCGCGCAACGCGATCACCGCGCTCATCGGTCCGTCGGGCTGCGGCAAGACGACGTTCCTGCGGTCGATCAACCGCATGCATGATCTCACGCCGGGAGCTCGGCACAGCGGCGACATCCTGCTCGACGGGGGGTCGATCTTCGCGCCCGGCACGGACGTCGTCGCGCTGCGCCAGCGCGTCGGGATGGTGTTTCAGCGGCCGAACCCCTTCCCCAAGCCGGTCTACGACAACGTGGCCTACGGACCGCGAATGAATGGACTCGCGTCGGCGCGCGAGCTGCCGGACCGGGTGGAGCGGGCACTGCGCCAGGCCGCGTTGTGGGACGAAGTGCAAGACCGGTTGCGCGAGCCCGGGACCGCGCTCTCCGGCGGCCAGCAGCAGCGCCTGTGCATCGCGCGCGCGCTGGCGAACGAGCCCGAGGTGCTGCTGATGGACGAGCCATGTTCCGCGCTCGATCCGATTGCGACACAGCGCATCGAGGAGCTGCTCGTGGAGTTGAAGAAGACATATACAATCGTGATTGTCACGCATAACATGCAGCAGGCCGCGCGTGTGTCGGACTACACGGGATTCTTCTACGTGGGACACCTGGTGGAATTCGGGGCCACGCAGCAGGTCTTCACGCGTCCGACGGACGAACGGACTGAGGCCTACATCACAGGAAGGTTCGGATGAACGCGCAAGCGACGAGCCATCGCCATTTCCACGACGAGCTGTCGGAGCTCAAGGTCGCGCTGCTCAACATGTCGGGCGAGGCGCAGGCAGCGCTCGCCGCGGCCGTTGAAGCGGTGCTGCAGCGGGATGGCGACAAGGCCAGCCAGGTCATTCTGGGCGACAAAGAAATCGATCATCTCGAGCTCGAAGTCGAGGAAACGGTGATCCGGCTCCTGGCGACCCAGCAGCCGATGGCCCGCGACCTCCGCTTCCTGACGGCCGCGATGAAGATCTCCAACGACCTCGAGCGCGTGGGCGACCACGCGGTCAACATCGCGCAATCGGCGGAGCGCCTGCTCGCCAGCCGGCCCATCGTGCCGGAGCCAGAGCTCCTCGAAATGGCGCGCCAGGCGCGCACCATGCTCGCGGACGCGCTCGACGCGTTCGTGCGCGGCGACGCGCAGGCGGGCCGCGCGATCTGCCGCCGCGACGACAGCGTGGATGCGCTGCACGCGTCGATGTTCCGGATTCTGCTCACGCACATGATGGAAGATCCGCACATCATCGGCACCGCGATGGAGCTGTTCCTCGTGAGCCGGAACCTCGAGCGCGTCGCGGACCTCGCCACCAACATCGCCGAGGACGTCGTCTTCCTGGTCGAGGGCAAGTCGATCAAGCACCACGCCGAGGACATCGGAACGTAGTGCCGACCATCCTGTTTCTGTGCGTGAAGAACTCCGCGCGCAGCCAAATGGCGGAGGGTTTGGCGCGATCGATGGCACCGCCAGGCTACCGCTTCCTGAGCGCCGGCTCCGATCCCGGAACGGTCAACCCGCTCGCCATTCAAGCACTCGCCGAGGAACGGATCGACATCTCGACGCATCGCGCCAAAGGCCTCGCGAGTGTGTCGCTCGACGAGGTGGACACGGTTGTCACGTTATGTGCCGAGGAAGTGTGCCCGGTCGTCCCGGGTCAGGTCAGCCGATTGCATTGGCCGCTCCCCGATCCGAAGGACCTGCCGAGCTTCCGAACTGTTCGTGACGAGCTGCGCCGGCGGCTACCGCGGCTCTGGGAGAGAGATCAGGGGTTGCGGTAGCGGTAGTAGGACGCGGGTTGCATGGGACGCCGCTGGAGCACGTCCTCCGACGCGAACAACTTGATCAACACCAGTCCCGTGACGAAGCCGCCGATGTGTGCAAAGACCGCGACGCCACCCTTATCAACTTCGCTGAGGCTCCCGAGCCCGCCGAGCAGCTGGAGGGCGATCCAGTAGCCGAGCATGACCCATGCCGGCAGCGCGACACTCGTGATGTAGATCGGCAGGATGATGAGGGTGTGGACGCGCACCCTGGGGTACAGCAAGAGGTACGCGCCGAGGACGCCGCTGATCGCGCCCGATGCGCCGACCATCGGCACGACCGAATGCGGGCTGACGAACGTCTGGGTTGCGGCCGCTGCGATGCCGCACAGCAGGTAGAAGATCAGAAACTTGCCGTGCCCTGTTGCGTCTTCGATGTTATTCCCGAAGACCCACAGGAATAGCATGTTGCCGATCAGGTGGAACCAGCCGCCATGCATGAACATCGACGTGATCACGGTCCAGTACTTCGGCACCGCGTCGACCATGCAGATCATGCCCGGCGCGAGGGCCACGCCGCTTCCCGGCTTTGCGGTCTGAAGGATTTCGCCGGGGATTAGGCCCAGGTCGCACACGGAGCGGGCCAGCGGCCCCTGCGCCCCCGCGCCCTGGACAAGAATGAACGCGAGGACGTTGGCGATGATGAGGGCGACAGTGATGACGGCCGGGTGTTCGGTGGGGTTCTCGTCCTTGTACGGAAACATGAGGCAGAATCTAGGCGTTTAACGGCCAAATCGCCTGCCTTAATGGCAGCGAAAGTGGGCACGATGCTTGCCTTCTGCGACCCGCAGCATCTGGCCGGCATCAAATCCCTATCAGGAGCTCAAAGGTTATGGCTGAGAAGATCATCGGTATTGACCTCGGGACGACCAACTCCGTCGTGGCCGTCATGGAAGGTGGGGATCCCGTCGTCATCCCCAACGCGGAAGGTGGCCGCACAACGCCGTCGGTCGTCGCCTTTACGAAGGACGGTGAGCGGCTCGTCGGGCAGGTAGCCAAGCGTCAAGCCGTGACCAACCCGCAGAACACGATCTTCTCCATCAAACGGTTCATGGGACGGCGCATCGAGGAAGTCGGTGAAGAGATCAAGCGCGTCCCCTACAAGATTCTCCGCGGGCAGAACGGCCTGGCGGCGGTGGAGATCAGCGGCAAGCAGTACACGCCGCCAGAGATCTCTGCGATGATCCTGCAAAAGATGCGGCAAACGGCGGAAGACTACCTCGGCCACAAGGTCGAGAAGGCGGTCATCACCGTTCCCGCGTACTTCAACGACTCGCAGCGCCAGGCGACCAAGGACGCCGGCAAGATCGCCGGGCTCGACGTGGTCCGGATCATCAACGAGCCGACGGCGTCCGCGCTGGCCTACGGTCTCGATAAGAAGAAGGAAGAGAAGATCGCGGTTTACGACCTGGGCGGCGGTACCTACGACATCTCGGTCCTCGAGCTCGCCGAAGGGGTGTTCGAGGTCAAGAGCACAAACGGCGACACCCACCTGGGTGGCGACGATTTCGACGCGCGAGTCATCGAATGGTTGGTGGGGGAGTTCAAGCGGGACCAGGGGATCGACCTCTCCAAGGATCCGATGGCGCTGCAGCGGCTGAAGGAAGCCGCCGAAAAGGCGAAGATGGAGCTGTCGACGGTGATGCAGACGGAGATCAACCTGCCGTTCATCACGGCGGATCAGTCTGGTCCCAAGCACCTGAACCTGTCGCTGACGCGTGCAAAGCTGGAACAACTGGTCGACGACCTGGTGAAGCGGACCATTCCGCCGATGCAGCAGGCGTTGACGGACGCCGGCCTCAAGCCGGGCGAGATCGACGAGGTCATTCTCGTCGGTGGCCAAACGCGGATGCCGAAGGTCCAGGAGATAGTAAAGAGCTTCTTCGGCAAGGAGCCGCATAAGGGCGTCAATCCCGACGAGGTCGTCGCGATCGGCGCGGCGATTCAGGGCGGCGTCCTCGCGGGCGAGGTCAAGGACGTGTTGCTGCTGGACGTCACTCCGCTGTCGCTCGGCATCGAGACGCTGGGTGGCGTGACGACGGTGCTCATTCCGCGCAACACCACGATTCCGACGAAGAAGTCGGAAGTGTTCTCGACGGCGGAGGACAACCAGACCACGGTCGAGATCCACGTGTTGCAAGGTGAGCGCCAGATGGCGCAGGACAACCGGACCATCGGCAAATTCCAGCTCACCGGCATTCCACCCGCTCCGCGCGGCATTCCGCAAGTGGAGGTCGGGTTCGACATCGACGCCAACGGCATTCTGCACGTGGCGGCGAAGGACAAGGCGACGGGCAAGGAACAGAAGATCAGGATCGAGGCGTCCTCCGGACTCGGCGACAAGGACATCGACAAGATGGTGAAGGACGCCGAGGCGCACGCGCAGGAGGACAAGAAGCGGCGCGATGTGATCGAGCAACGTAACCGCCTCGATAACATGGTGTATCAGGTCACGAAGGAGTCCAAGGATTGGGTCGAAAAACTCGAGGCCGGCCTTAAGACTCGGCTCGATACCGCGATCCAGTCCGCCCAGCAGGCACTCCGCAGCGGAAATGCTGACGAGATCAGCAAAGCACTCGAGGAGCTGCAGCAGGCATATTCAGCCGCGGGCGCATCATTGTACGCTGCTCGTGGGACGGCTGATGCGGGTGCACCGGGGGGGGGCGCAGGGGCGGCGGGCGCCGATGGACAACCCGGCGCCGAGCAAAAGAAGGATGAGAAGGTCGTGGATGCAGATTACGAAATCATGGACGACGACAAATCGAAGAAGTCTTAAAAGGGGGCGCTGATGTCGGGCAAGACGCGGGACTGGTTGAAATTCGGCACACTGGTGGCACTGGCGTTTGCGCTCGGCCTCGCGTTCGCGTCGGCGTTTCGTCTGCCGACACGAGGCGAGGCGGCGGTCCGCACGGTTCTCCAGGACACGAGCCGCCCACTGCCGCAGGCCAAGGCAGCGGTGGATTTGGGTGATGCATTCGCCTCGGTGGCCGAGCATGTGAAGCCGGCGGTCGTGTTCATCAGGTCTGAACGGCGCGAGCGCGTCTCTCGCCGGCTCCCGCCGGGCTTCGACGATTTCTTCCAGACGCCGCGTCGCCCTCAGGTCGAACAAGGCTCAGGGTCCGGCTTCATCGTCTCGCAGGACGGCTACATCCTCACGAACAACCATGTGGTGCAGGGCGCCGACCGCGTGACGGTCCGGCTGTACGACAATCGGGAGTTCACCGCCACCACGGTGGGCACCGACCCCAGCACGGACGTCGCCGTGATCAAGATCGTGGCGACCGGACTGCCGACCGTTCACCTCGGCGATGCCGATTCGACGAAGATCGGGAACTGGGTGCTGGCGATCGGTAACCCGCTGGGCGAAGCGTTTACGTTCACCGTGACGGCTGGAATCGTGAGCGCCAAAGGAAGGCTGCTCGCGGGGCTGAACTCCAGCCGTTACGCGATTCAGGACTTCATTCAGACCGACGCCGCGATCAACCCCGGCAATTCAGGGGGACCGCTGGTGAACACGCGTGGCGAGGTTATCGGCATCAATTCGGCCATCGCCAGTGAGACCGGATTCTATGCGGGCTATGGGTTTGCAATCCCGATCAACCTCGCCCGCACCGTGATGACGCAGCTGATCGCGACCGGCCACGTTGAGCGCGCAGTCATCGGTGTCTCGATCCGGCCGATCACTCCGGAAGACGCGGAGAATGCCAACCTGCAGGTCATCCGCGGCGTGGTCGTCAACGAGTTCACGCCGCCGGACAACTCGCCCGCGAAGCGCGCAGGAATTCTCGAGGGCGACGTCATCACCGCCGTGGACGGGCAGGACATCGAGTCCGTGGCGCAGTTGCAGCAGCGCGTCGGGTTCAAGAAGCCCGGTGAGATCGTCCAGGTCAGCGTCGTCCGCAAAGGCGGTGTGCGGAAGACGATCCCGGTGCGTCTGGCCGCCGCGCCGTCGAGCGAGCCGCAGGAAGTCTCCAGCAACGACGACGGGACGAGCTCGCGCGATTCCGCGCCCATGGACAATACGCTCGGGATTTCGGTCGAGCCGCTCTCGCAGGAGAACGTCCGCGACTCGGACCTGCGGCAGGTCATGCGCTCAGGCGGCGGCTTGATCGTCTCGCAGGTGTCGCCCGAGGGCCCGGCGTTTCAGCGTCTCCAGGACGCGAGCCAGGGCAATCCGGACATCATCTTGAAGGTCAACGGAACGCAGACGGGCTCGCGCGCCGAGCTGCGCCAGGCGTTGGCGGGCGTGAAGCGCGGCGACATTGTGACGCTGACGGTGTTGTCCGGCACGCAGGATGGCTGGCAGCAGCGCGTCGTCCGGCTCCGCGCGAACTAGCGCCCGGGTTGTGGCTGACGGCGTTCCGCCAGCATCACCACGGCGGACGCCGCCAGCCAGATGACGAACAGCGCCTGGGCGTAGTACATGAACGGCGAATACTCGCTGAACGCTACCGCCACGACGCCAGCCACGACCGCGACAGTCCACGCGGCCCACGCGAGCCACTTCGGCCAGATCGCGCCGTTGCGGATCGCCCAGCCGAACATGTAAGCCACCAGTCCCAGCATGAACGTCGCGAGCCGCTCGGCGGCCAGCCCCATCGGGTGAAGCATGTCGTAGATGAAGACGGCGTGCGTGCCGGTGAGCCCGAAGTCCGACGTCGTGTACGCACGCGCCAGCTGCCAGCCGGCCCCCACCATGAACAGGATGTTGATCGACCACACCGAGAAGGCAAACGCCCCCATCCGAACCGCGGCGCGACCCGGCGTCGCCCCCGGCGTGTCGTTGTGACGTAGCGCGACACCGATTACGCCGGCGTACATGAACGCGAGCCCGAAGAGCAGCGACCAATGGATCGTCCGCCAGCCGCTCGTCTTCGCGATGGTGGCGAGCTGCGCGGCCCCGTCGCCCGAGAGCAGCGGATGCATCACACCGGCCCCGCCGAACAAGAGGGCGCCGAGCAGGAGGCAGACACCGTAGAACAGCGGCCGACGTGTTACGATCATGGCGCCTAATCTAGCACGCACTCAGCCCGGCGATATATTGAGCGCCCATGGACCTGAACCGCATTCTGCGCGAAGGCTTCATCGCCGGGTGCATCGGCGCCGCGGTCGTCGCCGCCTGGTTTCTCGTCGTCGATTCGATCAACGGACAGCCGCTCTTCACGCCCGCCATGCTCGGCAGCGCGGTGTTCTGGGGTGCCCACGACCCCAGCGGGGTCGTGATCGAGCCGGCCCGCATCTTTGGCTACACCATGATTCACGTGAGTGCATTCGTCGTCGTGGGTTGCATCGCCGCCGCCCTCGCCGCCGAGGTGGAGTACGCGCCGTCCACGCTGTTTCTCGTGATCGTGGGATTCTGCTTCTTCGAGGTGGGGTTCTACATTCTCGTCGCGCTGCTGGCCAAGCCCCTGCTCGGCTATCTCCCGTGGTGGTACGTGGCGATCGGCAATGGACTGGCAGCGCTCGGCATGGGCTATTTCCTCTGGCGGGAACATCCCAAGATCGGAGAAGAGCTGCGCCGTCACCCTCTCGGAGAGACCGAAGATGGGGAATGATCGGTGACGGCGAATGATCATTGATCAATGATCATTGATCATTCGTCCCATAGGCACGTTCCGGCACTCTCGTTTCAGCATCCGATCTCTGATCCCAAACTGAGTATCTGAACCACACGACGCTCATCACGATCCACAGCATCAGCCCGCCAAACACCCACATTAACAATCCACCGATCTGCTGATCCTCGAGCGGCGACAACCCGCCGACACGAAGCGGGGCCGCGGCGTAGAACGGATAGAGCGCCGAGTCCGAGAGCGTAATCAGCGCCCCGGTCACCGACATCGGGATGCCCAGCAAGAACAGGTAGAGCATTTGCAACAGGTGCGGGATGCGAGGCAGCTCCGGCACGGGCGAAAGCACCGGCCACCACATGATCACGGCCGTTGTGAGAAAGACGAGGTGCTGGGCGATGTGGAGGTTGTGGTTGCGCAGCGCGGCCTCGTAGAGGACCGGCGAATGCCAGATCACGATCGGACCGGTAAACAGGAGCGCCGCGACGAGGGGCCGAGTCACGAGGCGGCCCAGCGCCATGACCCAGCGCGGGCGCAGGAGAGGCCGGACGACGTGCGCCGGCGTCCCGTAGAGCAGCAACGGCGGGAAGACCAGCGTCAGGAGCAGGTGCTGCCCCATGTGCGCGCTGAACAGATAGGTATCGGAGAGATTGTGGAGCGGCCCGTTCAGCGCAACGAAGAGCACCAACAGTGCTCCCCCAAAGCTTGCAACGCGCCGGCGTGGCGACGTGAGACCGCCTAAAAAGACGTAGAGCCCGCCCAGAAGGACGAGCCCTGCCACCACGCTCGGGTGTAAGTCCCAACGATTCCATGCTGGAATGTCCAATGTCCAATGATCAATGATCATTGATCATTCTTCATTGATCATTCGGCTACGTGCCGCTGCGCAGGTGGATCGCTCCATAGAAGATGAACATCAGGCTGATCGCCACCGCGAGCGCCAGGATCAGCGGGCCGCCGAACAGGAAAGTGAAGAAACGGTTGTCGAACTTGAGGTGCATGTAGAACATCACCACCAGCGCGAACTTCACGGCCGACAACACGAGCAACACGGGGACGACCGCGCTCTGGAACGCCGGCACATAGAAGACGCCCACCTCGATCAGCGTGATCATCACGAGGATCGCGGCAACCCGGAGATATGTGCCTGTCGTGGCGTGTGCCTGCTCGCTCATTCCACCCTTCCCTTTCGCCTCATTGAATCAAGTAGACAACCGTGAAGATCACGATCCACACGACGTCCACGAAGTGCCAGTACAGTCCGGTGATCTCGACGGTGAGCGCGTTGCCGGGCCCGAGCTTCCCGCGCATGGCCTGGATCCACAGCGTCAGCAGCCAAATGACGCCTACGGTCACGTGCGCGCCGTGCGTTCCCGTCAACACGTAGAACGTCGACCCGAACAGGTTCGTGGTCAGGCCGAGCCCTTCATGCACGAAGTGGCTGAACTCCCAGAATTGCCCGCCCAGAAAGACCAGACCCAGCAGCGCCGTGATCAGCAGCCAGAGCTTGCCCTGCTTCATGTCGCCGCGCTGGATCGCCGCGAGCGCGAGCACCATCGCGAGACTCGACATGAGCAGGTCGAATGTGCTGAACGACGTGAATGGGATGTTCAGAATCTCGTGCGGGTACGGGCCCGTCAGGCTCCGACCCTTGTAGACGAGATAGGTCGAGATCAGCGAGCCGAACAGCAGGCACTCCGAGCCGATGAAGGCCCAGAAGGCCATCTTCCGGTTGTCGATCCCCATGAAGGTGGCGTGCCCGTGTGCGACAGCGACGGCGTGGGTGTCTGTGTTGTATGCCATTTACATCTCGAAGGGCTCGTAGGCCCAGCGGTAGATCCCGACGATCACGACGGCCACGCCGGCGAGGACGACGGGGATCAGGTGTGCGAGCGCGCCGATCGCCATGACCGGCAGGCCGAGCGCGGTAATCATCGGCCACCACGATCCGCCCGGCACGTGAATCGGCGCGGGCGGCTCTGTGGGAAGCGCGGCCATCGGCCCGTGGCGCTCGGTCTGCCACAGCGGGAGCCGGCTCGCTACGGTCGGAATCACGGTGAAGTTGTAGACCGGCGGCGGCGACGGAATCGCCCACTCGAGCGTTGCGCCACCCCATGGATTCGCGGGCGCGTTCGCAGGCCGCCAGCGGGTCCGCAGCAGATTCCAGAAGAAGATGAGCGTCGCGAGCCCGATCAGGAACGCGCCGACCGTCGATATCTGATTGAACGTCGTGACGCCGAGCTCGGCCGAATAGGTATAGATGCGCCGCGGCATGCCGAGCAGGCCGGAGAAGTGCATCGGGAAGAACGCGAGGTTCATTCCGATCATCGTCAGCCAGAAATGCACCTTGCCGAACCCTTCCGACAGCAGCCGGCCGGTCATCTTCGGCCACCAGTAATAGATCCCGGAGAACAGTCCCAGAATCGTGCCGCCGAACAACACATAATGAATGTGCGCCACGACGTAGTACGTGTCGGTCTGCTGCAGGTCTGACGGCGCGGAGGCATGCGTGACGCCCGACAGCCCGCCGATGATGAACATCGCGATGAATCCCAGGGCGAAGAGCATCGACGTCGTGAACCGGATCTGGCCGCCCCACAGCGTCCCGATCCAGTTGAAGATCTTCACCCCCGTGGGAATGGCGATGAGCATGGTCGTGCCGGCGAACACCGAGTCGGCGATGGGCCCCAGGCCCGTCGAGAACATGTGGTGGCTCCACACGCTCCAACCCAGGAACGCGATCACCACGCCCGAGTACACGACGACCGTGTAGCCGAACAGCGGCTTCCGGGAGAAGGTAGGGAGCACCTCCGACACGATCCCCATCGCGGGCAGGATCAGGATGTAGACCTCGGGGTGACCGAACATCCAGAACAGATGCTGCCAGAGAATCGGATCGCCCCCGCCCTGCGGCACGAAGAAATGCGTGCCGAAAAAGCGGTCGAACATCAGCAGCACGAGCGCGACGGTGATCACGGGGAACGCCGTGATGACGAGGAACTGCGTGATGAGCGTCATCCAGGTGAACGGCGGCAGGCGCAGCATGCGCATACCGGGCGCGCGCATGTTGAGAATCGTCACGATGAAGTTGAACCCGGCCGCGAGGGACGCGATGCCGAGCACCTGCAGACCGAGGAGCCAGAAATCGACGTTGGGTCCCGGCGAGAACTGCCGCGACGTCAGGTTCGCGTATCCGAACCAGCCGGCGTCAGGCGCCACGGACAGCCGGTCGGCGCCGAACAGCGGGCCGGCCAGAAAGCTCGCGTTGAGAAACAGGCCGCCGAGCAGGAAGACCCAGTAGCTGAACGCGTTGAGCCGGGGGAAGGCGACGTCGCGCGCGCCGATCTGCAGCGGGATGATGAAATTGAAAAACGCGGCCGACAGCGGCATCAGCGCCAGGAACACCATCGTGGTGCCGTGCATCGTGAACAGCTGATTGAACGTCTCGGCGCTCACGCCGAGCCCACCGTCCGGCTTGATGAGCTGCGCGCGGATGATGAGCGCTTCCAGTCCGCCGATCAGGAAGAAGCCGAACGCGGTCCAGAAATAAAGCAGACCGATCCGCTTGTGGTCGGTGGTGGTCAGCCAGCTCTTCATTTCAAGCTCTGCAGATAGGCGACGACGGCATCGAGATCCGCCGGCGACAGATTCTGCGGTGGCATCAGCGCGCCCGGCTTCAGCGACGGCGCGTTCATGATCCAGCGGTGCAGCGTCTCGGTCGTATTCGGGAACAGCGCGCCGGCGATCGTCGCGCGTCCTCCCACGTGGCTCAGATCGGGACCCACCGTGCCTTGTGCCACGCCGGCGATCGTGTGACAGCCGATGCAGGCGCTGCGCCGGAACACCTGCTGCCCCGTTTCGGCGGGCGATCCCTTTGCGGGCGTGGCCGGAGCGGCGCGCTGCTGGTCGACCCAGCGCTGGAAGGTGGAATCGTCTTGCACGACCACGCGGAGCCGCATGTTGGCATGCGAGGCGCCGCAGAACTCGGCGCATTGACCCCAGTACTCGCCGGCGGAGTCGGCCTTGAACGCGATGCGGTTCGTGCGTCCCTGAATGAGATCCCGTTTGCCGCCCAGCCGCGGCACCCAGAAGCTGTGGATCACGTCGGCCGACGTCATCTCGACCTGTATCGCCGTGCGCACCGGGATGTGCAGCTCGTTGTAGGCGCTGATGTTCAGCGTGGGGTAGCGGTACTCCCACCACCACTGGTGCCCGATCACCTCAACGCGCAACGCCCCACTTGGTGCCTCACCCGCCGTGGCGAAGATCTCGCGCATCGTGGGGACGGCGATGAAGACGAGGATGAGTGCCGGCGCCAGCGTCCAGCCGATCTCGAGCGCCGTGTGGCCGTGGACCGGCTTGGGCGTCGGACCGCCTGGACGCGCGCGGAACCGCGCGATTGCGACGAGCAGCAGCGTCTCGACGATCACGAAAACGGCGACGGCCCACCAGAAGATGTTCTTGTAGAGACCATCGAGGTCGGAGCTGAAATCGGATCGCGGAGCGAACACCGATTGCGGGAACGGTCCGCTGCACGCGGTGAGAAGCAGGAGGAGCAACGCGAGAACTAACGGCACGGCGTCAAACTAGAACCACCCCCGCACCCCGTCAACGCGCACTATCTTAGGTCGGACATGGCTGAACTTTCCGAACGTTTGCAGGCCGCGCTCGGCACCGCCTATCGAGTCGAACGCGAGCTCGGCGGCGGCGGCATGAGCCGCGTGTTCGTGGCCGAGGAAACCCGGCTCGCGCGGCGCGTCGTGATCAAGGTTCTGCCACCCGACCTCGCGCTGGAAATGCGCGTCGATCGCTTCAATCGGGAAATCCAGCTCTCCGCTTCGCTCCAGCATCCGCACATCGTCCCGCTGCTCGCGGCCGGCGGCGTTGACGACGTCCTCTATTACACGATGCCCCTCGTCGAAGGCGAGGCGCTGCGCACGCGCCTCAGCCGGGAGGGCGAGCTGCCGGTGCGCGACACCGTGCGCATCCTCAAAGACGTGGCCGACGCGCTGGCGTACGCGCACGCCCGCGGCGTGGTGCATCGCGACATCAAGCCCGACAATGTGCTCCTCTCCGGTCAGCACGCCGTCGTGGCGGATTTCGGAGTGGCCAAGGCCGTCAGCCAGGCCAAGACCGAAAGCGGGCTGACGTCGGTCGGCGTGGCGCTGGGCACGCCGGCCTACATGGCGCCCGAGCAGGCAGCCGGAGATCCCAACATCGACGCCCGCGCCGACATCTACGCCTTCGGCGCGATGGCGTACGAGATGCTCACGGGCCGCCCGCCGTTCTCCGGAATGGCGCCGCATCAGATGCTGGCTGCGCATGTCACCGAGCCGGTCGTGCCGATCACCGACCGGCGGCCGACGCTGCCGCCGGTCCTCGGCGACCTCGTGATGGCGTGCCTTGCGAAGAATCCAGCCGACCGGCCGCAGAGCGCCACCGAGTTGCTTCAGGCGCTCGAGGGTATGGCGACGCCGAGCGGCTCGCAGGCCATCACGTCGCCGGTCACGACTGTGCGGCACCTGTTGCGCCGCCCGCGGAACCAGTTGCTCGCGGTCGCGGGCGCGGTCGCGCTCGCCCTGCTCGGCGGCTGGCTGGCGCTGCGACCCCGCGCGGCCGTGGTGCTCGACGCCAATCGTATCGCCATCGCGCCGTTCGACGTGGCAGGGGCCAATCTCAAGTTGTGGAGCGAAGGCTTGGTCGATGTCCTGTCGCGTAGCCTCGACGGCGCGGGCCCACTGCGCACCGCTTCACCGACGCTCATCGTCCGGCGTTGGACTGGAAGAGCGGACGAGCCGTCGGCGCAGGCGCTGGGGCGCGAAACCGGCGCCGGTACGGTGGTCTTCGGCGGTCTAGAACAATCGGGCCCCGATTCGGTGCGACTGCGAGCGACCGTGCTCGACGTCGCCGGGCCGACCGTGCTCGGCGAAATCGAGCTGCGCGAGCAGGCCGATCGCATCGACCGTGTGGCTGACTCGCTGACCGTGGGCGTCTTGCGCGTGCTGGGCCGGACCCGGGCCATCGGGTTCGTGCGCGGCGCTTCGCTCGGTTCACGGTCGCTGCCCGCGCTCAAGGCGTTCCTGCAAGGCGAACAGTTCCTCCGTCGCTCCGAGTGGGACTCGGCGTTGGCCTATCACCAGCGCGCGATTGGTCTCGACAGCAGCTTCACGCTCGCATGGAGCCATGCGGGCCAGGCGGCGGGCTGGACGCACTCGGCGCAGGATTCCGTCTCGCGGACCTATAAGCTGCGCGCCGGGGCGCTGAACCACGGCCTCGCGCCACGCGAGAGCCTCATCGTCGTGTCGGAGTCGCTCGCGTCAGTCGTGTACGCCGGTCCGCAACAAATCGCGGGCGCCTGGTGGACCTACGGCAAACGGCTCATGGCAACGCTCGACGACGCGGTGCGCCGTTATCCGAACGATCCCGAGCTCTGGTACATGCTGGGCGACGCGCGCTTTCATGCCGGCTCGCTGGCGCGGGTGCCGCTGCGCGCGAGTCTCGAGGCCTTTGACCGCGCGATCGCCCTCGACTCGGCATTTACGCCCTCATACGTGCACGCGGTGCCCCTGGGACTCGAGTACGGGGGGACCGACGCGGGCCGGCGCTACGGCCGAGCATTTCTCGCCGCCGGGGCGATGGGCACCTACGCCCAGAGCACGGACCTGGTCCTCCGGCTGCTCGACCCCGCGAGACGCGGCGCGGCGATCACGTATCTCGCCGACAGCGCCGACAATCACCTCTTCCAGACCGTGTGGCTCGCGATCGGTCGCTGGACCGATTCGGCGGAGACGGTGGTCGCGATGCTGCGAGCGCGCGCCGATGCCGAGAAGAAGTCCGGCAAGACCTCGAACGCAAGCCTGATTGTGCTCCCCATGGCGCTGGCGAGCCGGGGGCATGTGAACGAGGCGATCCCGCGCACGACGTTCCCTGCTCTGCTGTCACAGTACGCACTGACGGGGGCGATTCCGCCTGACAGTGCTGCCCGGATGGCGCGCAGCTGGCTCACCAAACCGGGAGATGGACTGCTGTTTGCCATGCCGATTCTCGCGAACGCGCGCGACACCGCGGCGATTGCGGGGACGCTCCGCAGGACCGACTCGATTCGCCAGCACCCGCCCCCGAGTCTTCCGCCGATCGCGAAGGACTTTTTCGGCTACGCCCTCGCGTCGCAGCGCGCCTACCTGGCGCTGGCGCGCGGCGATACGACGGAGGCGCTGCGGCTGTTCGACGCGACCCCCGACACCGCTGCGTTCGGCGGATCCGTGCTCGACGATCTGGTACACGCGCAGCTGCTGGCGGCGCGCGGGCGTTTGAACGATGCCGCTGCCTTGCTCGACCGGCCCACGGTCGGTTTCAACCCCACACCCTCGCCGGCGGAGATCATGCGAGCACTGCAGCGGGGCCGCATTTACGAACGCCTCGGCAACACCGACCGCGCGGCAGAGGGGTACGGATTCGTCCTGCGGGCCTGGCGGAACGCCGATCCCGAGCTCCAGCCGTACGTCACGGAAGCTCGCGCCGCACTGGTGCGGCTCGCGGGAGAAAAGCGCTAGATTTCGCCGCGGGTCACGCGACCGTGGCGGAATTGGCAGACGCGCCAGCCTTAGGAGCTGGTGGGGCAACCCGTGGGGGTTCGAGTCCCTCCGGTCGCACTTCTCTAGACGCCGAGACGCCTAGACGCCGAGACGTCGAGGCTACCGCGAGTCGCTTCCCAACAAGGTTAGATTTACTCCCACATGCCCGAGATCCTTGTAAAGAAAACGAAGGTCGAGCCCGGCGAAGCATCGCTGGAAGTGGTCATTCCCCCGGACAACGTGAAGGCCGCGGAAGAGCGCGCGATGAAGTTCTATCAGCAGCGCGCGCGGCTGCCGGGGTTCCGCCAGGGCAAGGCGCCGCCGGCGGTGGTGCGGAAGAAATTCGCCGACGACATCCGACAGGAGACGCTGCGCGAACTCGTGCAGGAGAGCTGGCGCGTCGCACAGAAGCAGGAAGAGCTCAAGCCGATCGCCGACCCGCACATTCACAACCTGAAGTGGGAAGACGGCTCGCCGGTCACCTTCGAGTTCCATGTCGAGCTGAAGCCCGAGCTCAAGCTGGAGCGACTCGGCAATTTCCGGCTCACGCGGAAGGTCGCGGCGGTTACGGCCGCGCAGGTGGACGCACAGCTCAACGCCATGCGCGAGCAGCGTGCACCGTGGACGCCGGTCGCGGGTGAAAAGCCGAAGCCCAAGGATCTCGTGGACGTGATGATCGCGACGCGCGAGAACGGCGAAATCAAAGACCCTCAGCCCTATCAGTTCGTGCTCGGCGAGGGGCGCGCGATCCCGGATGTGGAAGAGCGCATCATGAACCTCCTGCCGGGTGAGTCGGTCGACGCGACGGTGCGCTTCCCCGACGACTTCGCCGAGGAAGCAAAGCGCGGGCAGACCCGCGACGTCCAGATCACCCTGCGGGAAGTGAAGCGCCAGGAGCTGGCCGCGCTCGACGATGCGTTCGCGCGCGAGATGGGCGATTTCGAGTCGCTCGACGCGCTGCGTGCCGCGGTTGCGGCGGACCTCGGCAAGGAAGCCGAACGGGACGCCGAGGCGAAGGTGCGCGGTGAGCTGGTCGAGCAGATCGTGCAGGCGAACCACGTCGTCGCCCCGCGGCCGCTGGTCGAGCGTGTGCTGGGGATGTACGCCCAGGCGTACGAGATTCCCGAGGAGCGCTGGGAGCAGTTCGCGCAGGAGTTCCGGACCGCCGCCGAATCGCAGGTACGGCGCGACCTGGTGCTGGACCACGTCGTCGAGTCGCAGAATCTCCGTGCCACCGAGGCCGAGTTGGACCAGAAGATCCAGGAGCTGGCCGAGCGGCGTGGGATGAAGGCGGCCGAGCTGTACGCATCGCTGGAGAAGGCCAAGCGGCTCCGCGATGTCGCGCGGAGCATCACCGAGGAGAAGGTCTTTACCTATCTCCTGTCGCAGTCCACCGTGGAGTCAGCGTGACGAAGAGCGAGAGCCACATCTATCCGCCGTATATCATCGAGCGCTCGAGCCGTGGCGAGCGCACCTACGACATCTTCAGCCGCCTGTTGATGGACCGCATCGTGTTCCTCGGCACCGCCATCAATGACGACGTCTCCAACATCATCATCGCCCAGCTGCTCTTTCTCGACGCCGATAATCCCGAGCGCGATATCTATCTGTACATCAATTCGCCGGGCGGGATCGTGTCGTCCGGCATGGCGATCTATGACACGGTGCAATTCCTGCGCGCGCCCGTGAATACGATCTGCATGGGCATGGCGGCCTCGATGGGTTCGTTCCTGCTCACCGCCGGGCGCAAGGGCAAGCGGTCAGCGTTACCCCACGCGCGCATCATGATGCACCAGCCTTCGGGCGGCACACAGGGTACCGCCTCGGACATCGAGATTCAGGCACGAGAGATCTTGTTCCTGCGGCGCAAGCTGAACGAGCTGTATGCCAAGCATACCGGCAAAACAGTCGAAACGATCGAAAAGGACATGGACCGCGACCGCTTCATGTCAGCGGAAGAGGCAAAGGAGTACGGCCTCATCGACCACGTGATCTCGAACTTCGAAGAAATAAAGGAAGATGGGAAGGCAAAGAAGTGATCCCTTGCGCCGCTAGAAGCGCTTTCCCATACTAGGATACGATGTCTCACGACAAGCATCTCCGCTGCTCGTTCTGCGGCAAATCCAAAGACTCCGTCCGGAAGTTCATTTCCGGACCGTCGGTCTATATCTGCAATGAGTGCATTGCGCTCTGCAACGAGATTCTGGCCGAGGACGAAGAGCGCGAAGTCGCCGAAGCCATCACGCAGGTCCCCACGCCCGCCGAGATCAAGGATGTCTTAGACCAGTACGTGATCGGGCAGGACCGCGCCAAGAAAACCCTCGCCGTCGCCGTCTACAACCACTACAAGCGCATCAACTCCCACTCGGGCCGCGACAACGAAGTCGAGCTCGACAAGAGCAATATCCTGTTGATCGGCCCGACGGGGGTCGGCAAAACGCTGCTGGCGCAGACGCTGGCGCGCATTCTCGACGTGCCGTTCACCATCGCCGACGCCACCACGCTGACCGAAGCCGGCTATGTCGGCGAGGACGTCGAAAACATTCTGGTGCGCCTGCTGCAAGCCGCCGACTTCAACGTCTCCGAGGCCGAGCGGGGTATCGTCTACATCGACGAAATCGACAAGATCGCCCGCAAATCCGAGAACCCGAGCATCACCCGAGACGTGTCAGGCGAGGGCGTGCAGCAGGCGCTGCTCAAGATCCTGGAAGGCACGGTGGCCAGCGTCCCGCCGCAGGGCGGCCGCAAGCATCCGCAGCAGGAATACATCCAGGTCAACACCAAAGACATCCTGTTCATCTGCGGTGGCGCGTTCGACGGGCTCGAGAAGATCATCGAGTCGCGCACGGGCCGGCGGCAGATCGGGTTTACGAAGGAAGAAGTCGCCGAAGGCCTGGCGGCCAAAGTCAAAAAGAATCCGTTCGGCGACGTCGAACCCGACGACCTGCTCCGCTACGGCCTGATCCCCGAGCTGGTGGGACGTCTCCCGGTCACGGTGCCGCTCGACGCGCTCGACGAGGACGCGCTGATCAAGATCCTCACCGAGCCCAAGAACGCGCTCGCGAAGCAGTATCAGAAGCTGTTCGACCTCGAGGACGTGCGGCTCACCCTCGAGAAGGACGCGCTGAAGGCGATCGCGGCGAAGGCGATGAAGCGCGGCACCGGCGCCAGAGGACTCCGCGCGATTCTCGAAGAGATGATGACCGAGATCATGTTCGAGCTGCCGAGCCGCGATGACGTGCGCGAGGTGGCGATTACCGCCGAATGCGTCACGTCCGGCCGCGCGCCGCTGCTCGTCACCGAGCGCCCCCGCCAGAAGAAAGAAGCCTGAGCGACCCTCGCTACATCGGCTCGTTTCCACGCGCTGATGTGCTGCTCGATCCCCTGCTTCCCGAAGTCGCGTTCGTCGGCCGCTCCAATGTCGGGAAATCCACCCTGCTGAACGCACTCGCCGGACGACGCATTGCCAAGATATCCGGCACGCCCGGGAAGACCCGCGCGCTGAATGTCTTCCTCATCGAGGAGTCGCACTACTTTCTCGACTTGCCCGGGTATGGCTATGCACGCGTCGGCAAAGTTCAACGCGCCGCATTCCGGGGATTAGTGAAGCACACGTTGCGACGCGACCAGTTGCGGGGCGTGGTGTGGCTGCTCGACATCCGGCATCCGCTGTCCGCCGACGACCAGTCGATGCAGGACACGCTTGCAGAGGAAGAAAAGACACGGGTGCTCGCGGCCCTCACGAAAGGGGATAAGCTTTCCTCGGGGAAGCGTAGCACGCGAGAGCGTGAACTGCGCGAAGAGCTGGGACTGCCGGAGGATCAGGTGGTGGTCACCAGCGCGAAAACCGGAGCAGGGATCGCAGACTTGAAGGAAGCAATTGCCGGACTGATCTCAGGAGCGACGCAGTGATCCTCGCGCTGCTGCTGTGTCTGGTCGCGCAAGACACCGTGCCCACAGGGTACGGCACGCTTCGCCGCGACGACATCGTGGCCCGCTTCAGCACCGGCTCGCTCGAGATCCAGGTCCTGCCGCTCGACGAACAGGTCATCCGGCTGCTCGCGCCCGACACCTACCGCTCGCTTGCCCAGCTCGTGCGCAGCCGCGCCTCGGACGTCGCGGCGGCCGCGGGCCGCAGCGCGATGGACAATCCGACACTGGTGATGGTGACGTTCCTGGGCGTGGTGCCGGGAGCGCGCTTCAATCCGGAGGACCTGAACATCACGAGCCGGGGCCGGCTGTTCCGGCCGATCGGGGTGGTGCCGCTGTCGCCGACCTGGAGCGCAAATCAGCTGGACGCGCGGCAGCAGGCGGCCGCGATCTACTTATTCGAGCCGGGGATCGGCGTCCGCGAAGAGCTGACGGTCGGCTACCAGGGTCTGTCCAGTGACGCCTGGACCCATTCGCTGCGGCTCCTCGATCAGGAGCGCGCGCGAGTCAGGGCGCGCGCACAGCTGGGGGGGGGAGCGAAACACGATTCTGGAGCCCCGTAGCCCACCGTACGCCGGACGAGTCGGCGCAGATCGCGTGCATTCCCTCCGTCAGTGGCAACGCCCGGTCACAGCCCAGCTGTAGCAGCGCCGCCGCCCAGGCGCTCGCCGTGAGTCCGTCACCCGCCAATACCGTCACCGAACGCGCCGCGCCCCGCGGGGCGTTGCGCTGCGACGCCGTCCGCACCGATCCGTCTTGCAGATCCACGACCGCGAGGGTGCGCAACGTGTTGTCGGGATCCGGCACGCCGACGGCGCGGTGCGTCGGATGTTCGGCCGGCCCGACCCAGTAGTACTGCCCGCCGACATCGAGCAGTGCGCTGTCCACGACGCCGGCAAGCGCCAGCGCCGCGCGATCGAGCGCGTAGCCGGCGGCGATGCTGTCGAGGGAGAGCGCGACACCGGTGCGGCGGCGAATCTCACGCCGCATCGAATCGAGCGCCGCGATCCGTACCCGCCGCTGGATCAGGGAAGCGATGTGATCGACCGAGTCGTATGCCGCGGTCAGGGCGCCCGCAACGCGTGTACTGTCCGCTCCCCACCCCGCCGCGGACATCATCGTCTCCATGACGGGCCACACGCGCGAGACGCCGGGGCGCGCCTCGGCGCGGCACGCCGCGAGGCTCAGACACAGCACAAGATTGATTCTCAAGATGGATAGTTGAAATATAGATGACCATGGACGCGCTGCGACAACACGCCCTCGAATTCGCGAGCGTCGCTGTCGCCCTGATTTTTGGGGGCGCAGGGCTCGTGTTGTGGCGGCTGCGCCAACGGCTGCTGCGATCCGAGCAGGAGCGGCGCCGCGCGGCAGACGAGCTCAACCGCCGGTTGTCCGAGCTGTTCTCGCTGCAAGAGCTGTCGTACGTCCTGTCCGATTCTCTGGAGCTGGACCGCATCGTCGAGCAGGTGGTGCGCTACGCGGTGCGCTTTCTCGATGCCCGTGGGGCGCTCCTGGCGCTGATGGGCGAGGCTCCCAACGACCCGCTCCACGTCGCCGCCGCCGAAGGCACGCTCGCGCCGCTCCGCGGTCAGAAGATCCAGGGCGAGGATGCTGGCCTGATCGCCCGTTCCACCGCGCGCGAGCACCTCGAGCTGATCCGGAATTCCGGCGCCGAGCCCACCGTGATCGTGAAGGGGTTCGAGGCCGCCGCGGCGGCCGCCGTCCCGCTGCGCTCGCATGGAATCGTGATCGGCACCCTCATCATCACCGACCCACGAGAGGGCGTCTTTGTCCCCGAAGACATTCGGCTGCTCTCCACGCTGGCGACCCACGCCGCCGTCGTCATCGCGAACGCCCGGTTCTTCGAGATGGTGCGGCGCGCCAAAGAGCAATGGGAGACGGCGTTCGACGCGTTGAGCGAAGGCATCGCGGTGGTCGACGATGAAGGACGCGTGCGCCGCTCCAATCGCGCGCTCGCCAGCCTGCTCGGCATGCCGCTCCAAAGTGTGGTCGGCACGCCGCTCGGCGAGGCACTGCTCGGCAAGCCCCACGCCCTGCAGGATTTGCTCGCCGCGACCCGCCGCGGCGACCGTCCCGGCCCCATGGTCGCTCGCTCCGAGCGGCTCAAGCGCACGCTCCGCGTCAACGTGGCGCATATCCCGGGAGCTGCCACCGAGCAGAGCATCGTCGTGATGGTCGAGGACGTCACCGAGCAGCAGGCGCTGGAAACGCAGCTCGTGCAGAGCGAGAAGCTCGCCGCCGTCGGCCAGCTCGTCTCCGGCGTCGCGCACGAGCTCAACAACCCGCTGACGTCCATTGCGGGCTTGTCCGAGTTCCTGCTCGAGCAGAAGGAGCTTGGCAAGAAAGACCGCGGCCATCTGCAGGTGATTCAAGAGCAGGCGGAACGCGCGGGCCGCATCGTGCGCAATCTCCTCACGTTCGCCCGCAAGGGCTCGGCGGAGCGGGTGCCAGTCGACCTGAACGACGTAATTCGCCGCACGCTGGCGCTCACGGCGTACGATCTGAAACTCAAAGACGTCTCGGTCGAGCGGGAACTGAGCGGTGCGCTGCCCGACGTGTTCGGCGATCGACACGGGTTACAGCAGGTGGTCTTGAACCTCGTGACGAACGCCGCCCAGGCCGTCGCGGAAAACCCGCGCGAGCGGCCGCGCGACATCGTCGTCTCGACCTGGTTCGACGGGCAGGTCCATTTGCGGGTCGCGGACAACGGCCCCGGCATCCCCGACGAAGTCGCCCAGAGCATTTTTACGCCGTTCTTCACCACCAAGGAGCCGGGCAAGGGCACCGGGCTCGGGTTGTCGATCACGTACTCGATCGTCGAAAGCCACGGCGGCCAGATCACGCTCGAGCCGCGCACCCCGCGCGGTGGCGCGGCGTTCCGCGTGGACCTCCCGCCCGCACCGGCCGACGCCGTCCGGCCGTCGCTGACCCCCGTGCACGGCACGCCGGCGGTCACAGAGGCGGGGGCTCCGACGGTGAAGCGCACGATCCTGCTGGTCGACGCGGACCCCGCGGTGCAGCGGACGATCAAGGCGCTGTTCGCGCGCGACGGTCATGACGTGGAGGTCGCGGGCGACCCGCAGCACGGGCTCGATCTCGCGCTGCGCGGCGGCTTCGATCTCGTGATCACCGATGCGCGCGCGATGGCGCCGGGGAAACGCGGAACGCTGCTGGCGGAGGAGCTGGTGTCGCGGGTGCCGGCGCTGCGGGATCGCATCATCGTCGCGACGGGCGACGTCCGACCGACGACAGAGGAGACGCTGGCGCGTCTCGGCGTGCGTTACGTGCGCAAGCCTTTCAACCTGCGCGATCTCCGCGTCGAAGCGGCGCGCTTGTGGGAGGCGACGGCGCTGTCGTAGGCCTCGGCGGGCCAGCCGAACATCGCGAGGTTCACGGCACCACCGGGCGCGAAGCGGACGCCCTCACGCAACAGCAGCGCGCGCTGCAGCACCGCGCTGTGATCCTGCCCGGAAAAAGAAATGCGGCCCGCCGCGTTGATGACGCGCCACCAGGGAACATCGTTGTCTTCGGGAAGTGCGGAGAGCGCCCAACCAACGGTGCGCGCCGCGCCGGGCCGCCCCGCGAGCCGCGCGATGATACCGTACGTCGCCACCCGTCCCTTGGGGATGTGACGGACCACGCGGTAGATCCGATGATAGAATGGATTCACAAGGGAGCCTGACTACTAGCTTACTCGCAGGACGTCTTCCAGCAAGCCTGCGTCTCCACCCCCCACTATTGACAAAATGTCCTCCAGTGCTCTCCGCTCTCGCGGCCAGGCAAACCGCTGCGCGGCGTCACGAACACGCAGCCACTCCCCGCGATCGTGTTCCGCCGAGAGCTGGACCGCCGCGGCGGGCGGAACGAACGCGGCGAAGACGGGAATCAGCGCGACTTCGTCGCTCTTGTGCTGATAAAACGCTTCGGTGCGACTGAGATTGTAGAGTTTCTGCGGCACGAGGCCCGTCTCTTCACGCAGCTCGCGCAGCGACGCCTGCACCGGCGTCTCGCCCGGCTCGATCGTGCCGTGCACGGTCTCCCACGAACCCGGATTGCGGCCGGCGGGGCCGCGCCGCAAGACCAGCACCTCGAGACTCGCCCCCGTGCCGCGCAACGCGTACGTGTCCACGAAGGACACCCGGACGGAAGTCAGCGGCGTCTGCCGAGGACGGCTTCGAGGCGCGCGGAAAGGGCGCGCGCGCGAAATGGCTTGGTGAGAAAGTCGTCGGCGCCGAGCTCGAAGACGCGCACCTCGTTGTCCTCGTCCCCCTTCGCGGTCAGCACGATGACGGGGATGTTGGCGGTCGCGGGCCGGGACCGGAGATGCGACAGCACGCCGTAGCCATCGAGGCCGGGGAGGTTGAGATCGAGGACGATGATGTCGGGCCCCACGCGATCCACCTGGTCCAGCGCCTGTACGCCATCGCGCGCCTCGGTGACGACGTACCCGTCGCGCTCGAGGAGCTCGCGCATGACTTTGCGCAGCGAATCTTCGTCGTCCACGAGCAGCACTTTCGACGCCGGCTGGCCGTGGGCGCCGGAGCGGCGCGCCGGGGGCGTCTGCTCCTCCAGCAGGTCGAAGACGGTGGAAACGGGCCCGACAGTCACCGACTCCGCCGCCCGCGAGGCTCGCGGTTCCGGCACCGGCTTGGGGGGAGCTTCCGCTTCCGCCGGAATGTCCACGACGCGCGTGAGCTCTTCGAGCGTAGACTCGCCGCGCGTCACGTGCGCAAGCCCGGAATCCCACAGCGATTTCATCCCCCCGCGTTGCGCCGCCTCGGCGATCCGGTCCGCGGCCTCGCCGGCGGCGATCAGCCGCTCCAACTCCGGCGTCATCGTCAGAATCTCGAGGATCGAAAACCGTCCGCGATATCCCGTCATCGCGCAGTCGGGGCATCCCGCAGCGTGATACAGCGGCGTCCCCTTGGGAATCCAGCGCCGCAGGCGCTCGGGAGGAGCCTCCATCCAGACTTCCTTGCAGGTCGGGCAAAGCTTCCGCATCAGGCGCTGCGCTACGACGCCGCGCAGCGACGCCGCGATCTTGTAGGACTCGACGCCGATGTCCACGAGCCGCGTGACGGCGTTGGCGGCGTCGTTCGTGTGGAGCGTGGAGAGCACGAGGTGGCCCGTCAGCGACGCCTGGACGGCGATTTGCGCCGTTTCCTTGTCCCGGATTTCGCCGACCAGCACGACGTTGGGGTCCTGCCGCAGGATCGAGCGCAGCGCCGCCGCAAATGTCAGCCCCGCTTTTTCCTGCACCTGCACCTGCACGATGCCCTGCATCCGGTACTCGACCGGGTCTTCGACCGTCACGATGTTGACGCCTTCGCTCTTGATCTGGTTGAGCGCCGAGTAGAGCGTCGTCGTCTTGCCGGATCCCGTCGGTCCCGTGACCAGCACGATCCCTTCATGGTTCTCGAGCAGGCGCCTGATGGCGTCCCCTTCACCGGGATTGAGACCGAGCGTGTCGAGCGACTTGACCGTGGCCCGGGAATCGAGGATGCGGATCACGACCTTTTCGCCGAGCTGCGCGGGCAGCGTCGAGACGCGCAGATCGATCGGCTGGCCACCCACCGCCACGCGCGCGCGCCCGTCCTGGGGGCGCAACCGGTCAGCGATGTCGAGCGACGACATGATCTTGATGCGGGAGATGAGCGGTAACCCGGCCTGACGCGGGATCTTCATGACCTGCCGCAGCACGCCGTCGATGCGGTAGCGCACCGCCACGCCGCCTTCCTCCGGCTCGACGTGGATGTCGCTGGCCCGTGACAAAATCCCTTCCGAGATGATCATGTCCACCAGCCGGACGACGGGCTTCTGGCTGGCGTCGGCTTCGGAGACGGTCAGGTCTTCGGGCGGCGCGTCCGACAGGGTCTGCAGCACCTCGGCGTCACCCATGTTCTCGAGCAGCTTGTCGAGCGCTTTCTCGGGTTTGTACATCTCATCGAGCTTCTCACTGATCTTCGACGGCGCGAGCAGGAACAGGCGGATCTCCCGAGCCGTGTTGAAGGCCAGGGCCTTTTCGGCGTCGAGATCGAGCGGATTGGACGTTCCGATCTCGAGGAAGGAATCGGTGAGCCGCAGCGGCAGGATGTGGTGACGGCGCGCGAGTTGCTCGGGGACGGCGTTCCGCGCGGTCGGATCGACCTTGCTGACGTCGGCGATCTTCAGCCGGAAGCGGTGCGACAGCTTATCGACGATCTGGGCATCGGTCGCGATCTTCTCGGCCACCACGCATTCCCACAACGTCCGGCCGGACTCCGACTTCCCCCGCAGCTCCTGCAGGAGCTCGGGGGTGAGGCCCTCGAGAGATTGGGCCAACCATTCGTCGGGGAATGAGGTCACCGGCATGAGGCTACCTCCAAGCTATGCCGGGTGGCGCGTCAGTCTAGTATCGGAAATCACAGGATGTCCCAAAAATCGCGCGTGATGTCGAAAGCGACGTGCACGTGGCGACTTTGAACACCGTACCCTGCCTCGATCCGCAGCACCCCGAGCCACTCGGCGGCAAGCCCCAGCGTCATCCGGGTCCCGGGCGTCGCGTGCCACGGCGTGAGCGCAATGGAATCGGCGGTCCATCCCCAGGCGGCATACGGGGCGAGCGTGATGGTGCCCGGCGTTCGTGCCGGACCGGCATTCAGACGAATGAACGGGACGGGCGTGCGCCACTCGACGTGCAGCAGCGCCGCGCGCCGGCCGCCCCAATCGCGGAACGCATCGCCCAGCAGCGTCCCGCGCCCCCCGAGCACGAAGGCGCGGTGCGGGGGCACGTCGCGGCTCGCCCAACCGAGTTGCACGCGCGTCAATATCCGGCTCGGTCCCCCCCCCAGCGGCACGAGCAGATGCGCCGCGCCGCTGGCCCGCGTGTAGTGCTCGCCGACTTCCAGCGTCGCTTCTCCCGCCACATCGCGCCGCACCGCGAAGCCTTCGCTGCGCCGCCGAAGCGTCAGCGCTGCCGTCGTGTAATCGCCGTCCAAGACCGCAGCATTGGGACGATACTGTCCGGTTGCCGGCGTGGCCCGCACGGCGAGTGATGCGACGCGCTCGCGGACCAGCGCGAACCGCCACTCGCCCCGCACGCCGGTCGGGACGCGCAGGCCGAACCGCACACCGGTGGCGCGATAGTAGTCGCCATAGTCGTCGCCGAATTCCTGCGCGGCGAGCGAATTGAGCATCGGCGCGATCACCGGTCCGTCCCCGATGTCGCGCACCTGCCGGTACGCGGCCAGCTCGAGACCGTCGGCCGACGTCAGCGCGATGACGCCCTTCCCCGCCCCGTCGGCGAATCCGTAACTGCCCACCGCCCGGAATTCGAAGCCGTCGTTCGGGGTGCGCAACACGGCGCCCGCGCCCGCCGCGAAGCCCTCGACGCGATTGACGTGCACCAGCTCGCTGAGCGACCGCGCGCCCAGGCGCTGGCGTCTGAGCCCGGTGAGAGCGCGGCGGCCGGCGATGCGGCTGACTTCGGCGCGCACGTGCTGCAGATCGTTTTCGCGCACCGGCTCGGCGACATCCTGGATCGCGGCGCTCAGCGACCCTGGCCAGGGAAAGGAATCGCGCTGCGCCTTGGGCAGCGCGGTGATTTCTTCGCCAAGAAACCAGCTTGCCGCGAGGCCCAGGTTGAACTGGTAGCCGTCGATCTCCCAGCGGCCGCGGATGATGCCGCGCGCCGGGATATCGAGCCACGTCGCGCGCCGGCGGATCTCGATCTCCTGGCGGTAGGGCAGCCAAAACCGCCCTTCGAGCAACGCGTTGTCCAGCACGATGCTGACGTCCTCGAGCTGGGGATCGAGATACGCCTTGGGCGTGAAGTTGAACGCCATGCGGACGAGCTCGGCGGACTCGACGTCGATGTAGAGCGTGCCGAGGATGGCGGCGTCGGTGAACCGCTTGGGCCGTACCCACAGCGCGACCACCTGCACCGCGCGCTGCGAGAGCACGATGGCCGAGGTATCGCCCAATGCGAAGTCGTAGACGTCGGTCCCCTGCGGCCCGAGCGGATGCGGCACGTCGCGCACTTCGTCACCCTCGCCGAGGCGAATCGCGGCGCCGAAGTTGTTTTGGACGATGCCCAGATGATCGCGGTGGTAGTTGATGTCGGTGGGAAGCTCGGCACGATCGCGCCAGCCGATGATGCGCTGCTTGCTCAGCTGCGGCGCCTTCCAGTACACTTCCAGCTCCAGCTGGTCCGCTTTTACGAGCCGCGGCGGCTCGGTGAGCCCTTCGCCGAACTGGCCGAGGAAGAAGAGAAACCCGTGAGCCTGAGCCTTGTAGTCGTGCAGGGAAGTATCGACCGCGGACTGCGCGCGCCGAGCAATGGCACGGCGTGCCAGCGCCATGGCGGAATCGCTGTTCCAGTCCTGGGCGGACGCTCGTACCGGCACGATCAGCAAGAGGAGCACAGCGGGCCAGCGCATCGCCGCGAAATCTAGACGATGGACCCACGGGACGCATTCCTCGAGCGCGCCAAAAACGGCGGGATCGTGCCGGTGATCCGCGAAGTGGTCACCGACGCCGATACGCCGGTGGCCGCCTTCGCCAAGATCGCACGGCCCCCCTTCGCGTTTCTGCTCGAATCACTCGTCGGAGGGGAGCGCTGGGCCCGCTACACCTTCCTCGGCACCGAGCCGCGGGAGGCATGGCGCTATCGCGGCCAGCAGGTCGAGCGCTGGACGCCGGCGGCAGGCTGGACCAAGGCGGGCCAGACGCCAGATCCGATCACGCATCTCGCCGACCGGATGCGCGCGCTGCCGAGCCTGGCGGTCCCCGGATTACCGCGGTTCATGGGCGGCGCCGTCGGGTACCTCGGCTACGACCTGGTCCGGAGCATCGAGCGCCTGCCGGCCAGTCCGCCCGACACGCTGGACGTTCCCGATGCCGTCGTGATGATCGCCGACTCGCTCGTGATCCTCGACAACGTATTCGGGCGCGCGATCGTCGTGGCGAACGTCGAGGTGCCGCCGACGGCGTCGCCGGCGCAGCGGCTGCGCCTCTACGACGGCGCGCAGGAGCGGCTCGATACGTTGATCGGGCGGCTCGGCGCCACACATCAGCTGACACCACTCGGGCTCGAAGACTCCGGGCACAAGCTGCGGCCCGAGTCGCAATACCCGCGCGCCGCGTTCGAGCGCGACGTCGAAAAGATTCGCGACTACATCGCCGCGGGCGACGTGTTCCAGGCGGTCCTGTCGCGCCGGCAGGTCGTGCCGGGCGCCGTCGACCCGCTCCGCCTCTACCGCTATCTCCGCGCCCTGAACCCCGCCCCGTACCTGTTCTACCTCGCGCTCGACGACGTCACGTTCGTCGGCAGCTCGCCCGAAGTCCTGGTGCGAGTCGAGGGTAACGAGGTGACGGTACGACCCATCGCGGGCACGCGGCCGCGCGGCGCGACGCCCGCCGAGGATGAAGCCCTGGCGGTTTCGCTGCGCGAAGACGCGAAGGAGTTGGCCGAGCATCGCATGCTGGTCGATCTGGGGCGCAACGACGTCGGCCGGGTCGCGCAGTACGGCACGGTCCGGGTGACCGAGTCCTTACAGGTGGAGCGCTACTCCCACGTGCAGCACCTCGTGAGCGAGGTGCGCGGTCAACTGAAGGACGGCTACGACGCGCTCGATGTGTTCCGCGCGTGCTTCCCCGCGGGAACGGTGAGCGGCGCGCCGAAGGTCCGCGCCATGGAGATCATCGACGAGCTGGAGCCGGAGCGCCGCGGTCCGTACGCGGGCGCGGTCGGTTACGTGGGATGGGGAGCGACCACGCTGGACACCTGCATCGCGATTCGCTCCGCGCTCGTGCTGAAGAACCAAGTGGTCGTGCAGGCCGGCGCGGGCATCGTCGCCGACTCCGTGCCGGCGCGCGAATTCGCGGAGACCGAGGCGAAAGCCCAAGCTGTGCTGCGGGCGCTCGCGCTCGCCAAAGCGGGCGATTAGTTTCGGGGCCTGTGTTCAAGCTGCTGAGTACTTCCGGCGAGCAGTCGATCGACCTCCAGCTCGGGCGCAAACTCGTGGTGGGACGGGCGGTTACGAGTGACGTCCCGATCTACGACCCCACGATCTCCCGCCGTCACGCCGAAATCGTGCTCACCGAAAGCGGCGTCCACGTTACCGACCTCGGCTCCTCGAACGGGACGTTTCTGAACGGCGCCAAGATCACCGAAGCGGAAGCGGGCGCCAACGACGTCGTCACGTTCGGGAAGGTGGCGTTCCGGGTGAAGGAGGTCACAGCACCACTGCCCAGGCCACAAGTCGTGCCGGCGCCCGCCGACTTCAAGTCTTCCAAAGGGGGCGTGCCCGGCGGCACGATCGTGCGGCAGCTTCCCGTGTCCGGCGGCGTGCCGGCCATCGTCATCGACGAGCCCCAGGGCGCGTCGCACCTCAAGGTCAAAGCCGACAATCTCGAAGAGCGGCGCGAGAAGAAGCTGTCGCTGCTGCTCGAAGTGTCGAAAGAGCTGTCGAAGCAGCAGGAGCTCGACCGCCTGCTCGACAAGGTGGTGGATTTCACGTTTCAGATCATGAACGTCGACCGCGTGTCGATTCTGCTGCTCGACGGGAAGTCGAACGAGCTGATCCCGCACATCTCCAAGAGCCGCACCGGCGACGCCAGCGCTGCCAAGCACGTGCCGCAGTCGATCGCGCGGAAGGCGGTCGAGGAGCGGGTGGCGATTCTCTCCGACAACGCCGCCGCCGACGAGCGCTTCAAGGGAAAGTCGATTCTGATCCAGAGCGTGCGCAGCGCGATGTGCACGCCGCTGATGGGATCGGATTCGAAAGTCCTGGGGATTCTGTACGTCGACAACCTCACGGCGACGCATTCCTTCGCGGATGAAGACCTGGAGTTCTTGATCGCGTTCGGCGGCCTGACGGCGGTCGCGATCGAGAACTCGCAGCTCTCCGAGCGCATCCGGCGCGAGGCGC
>Ga0207653_10000183_pt1 | contig 43194 bp, 32 predicted proteins | sample KBSK5251metaG_FD_184341 | JGI IMG/M metagenome (GOLD analysis project Ga0207653, IMG submission 184341) | Corn, switchgrass and miscanthus rhizosphere microbial communities from Kellogg Biological Station, Michigan, USA - KBS K5-25-1 metaG... | ecosystem: Host-associated > Plants > Roots >...
TGTCAAAAAACTGAAAGAGCGGGCTTTAAGCCTCCCAGGGAAGCTGCCCGCTCCTACAATTCTCGCGAATTTTGCTTTGAGATTTGGGAGCGGGAGTCCGCTCCCGCGAATTATTGCCTGATTTGACGGCTATCTATGGACGTTCGTCCTTCGAGTCTGCCGCCAAAATTATTGGTCGCTGATAAGCTCAGACCAATCGAACAGACGACCATATACATGGCGGCGCGCGGCTGCCATTTCGTCGGATGCTCGTTGTGTTTCCTGCTCATCAACATTGAATTTATTTCCTCACAGTGCGCGATCAGTGTTACGCGCGAATCGTCTTGTATAAAGTATCGAGCGCGATCCTGTCAAGAACTTTCTCGAGAAAAATTTCTCCAATGCGCTCGTACCTTCGATTGTTCGGTAGATATGTTGAGTTGCCATGCGTTCTAAAAAAAGAGCTCGGTGGAATTGTTTACTCTCCGTGTCTCTGTGAGTCCTCAGTGCCTCTGTGGTGAATATGTTCCTACGATTAGAGTCACCACCGAGACCCGGGGGTCCACTGAAACACAAAGAAAAAACCAACGATGACAATTCTAAAAAACATGCGGAGCGCGTTACTTTTTTGAGAGACCGTGCTAATTTTTAGACGCACATCCCCTCAAAATTCCCCCCATCATAATTTCCTGAAGCGATCCTTGGCGATCGTTTTGGAAAGGACGGAAGCATGTTAGTTAACCGCAAGTTGCTGCTGAAGGCTTTGCTTTTCATTCTTGCCGTCTTTGCGACCAGGCTGGCGGTAACTACGCATGGGCCGGTTGAGAACGAAACAATAAAACCAACTGTCGCCGACGGTTTGGCGGCGTGGCAGGATGTCTATTCAGTTCTGATTTCACCACGGTGCATCAACTGTCACACGGCGACGAGCTATCCGCAGCAGGGCGACGACCGCCACCGGCACTTTGCGAATGTGATCCGCGGTCGAGGTGGACGAGGCGTTCCCGGTTTGGTTTGCATGAGCTGTCATCAGGATGCGAATGCTGACAGCACCGGCGTCCCCGGTGGCCCAGCCTGGCACCTTGCGCCTCTGTCGATGAAGTGGCAAGACCCAAATGATCGGCCGTTGTCGAGCGCTGATGTTTGTCGCGCTGTCACTGACCGCTCAAAGAACGAAAATATGGATGGGCGCGCGCTGTTGAAACATCACGAGGAAGCAGCCTTGGTGCTTTGGGCATGGAATCCCGGACGCAGACCAGACGGCACCATGCGAACCACGCCACCTTTAGCGCATGCGCAATTCGTCGCGGCCACTCGTACCTGGGTCGAGGCCGGCACGCCTTGCCCGCCGGCAAAATAGGAGAGTCAGTCATGGCAACTTATCAACTTACTGTTAACGGCCAGCGGAAGCAGGTGAATGTCGATCCTTCGACACCGCTGCTTTGGGTCCTGCGTGAGGATCTGAAAATGACCGGCACCAAATACGGTTGCGGCATCAGCGCGTGCGGCGCGTGCACTGTGCACCTCGACGGAGTTGCTACCCGTTCATGTGTGGTGCCGGTATCGATGGTTGGCAATCGTCCAATCGTGACGATTGAAGGCATCGACAAAGATCCGATCGGCAAAGTGGTGCAGAACTCGTGGGTGGAAAAGGACGTGGTCCAGTGCGGCTACTGTCAAAGCGGCCAAATCATGAGCGCGGTTGCGTTGCTCAAGGCGACACCCAAACCGACCGACGAAAACATTGAAGAGTCGATGGGCGGAAACCTTTGTCGTTGCGCGACTTATGTGCGGATTCGCGAAGCCCTCCAGAACGCGTCGCGACAACTGAAATAAAGGAGGCGGACGACCATGCGAGCAGCAATGAAACTTCAAAACGATTTGCATCTGAACCGGCGAAGCTTTCTGCGGGTCACCTCCGCCGCTGCGGGCGGCTTGTTGGTTTCGCTGTACTTCGATCTTCCTTTGACGACCGCGCAGGAAAATCAGCCGCCCACAAAAGTTTATCCACCGGACGCATTTGTTCACATCAGGCCGGACGGGAAAATTATGATCACGGTTAATCGTCTCGAGTTTGGTCAGGGAGTGCACACGGCGCTGCCGATGGTGCTGGCTGATGAGATGGATGCCGATTGGTCACACGTCGTCGCCGAACTCGCCCCGGCCGCCGAAGTTTACAAGGATCCGGTCTTCGGGATTCAGATGGTTGGCGGATCGGGTTCAATTGCTCATTCGTTCCAGCAGTATCGCGAATTGGGAGCGAAGGTTCGGGCGATGCTTGTCGCTGCGGCTGCCGATCGCTGGCGAGTGACGCCGGACAAGTGCCGCACCGAAGCAAGTGTCGTTCATGGACCAAACAACCAGACGGCAAAATATTCTGAGTTGGCGAACGATGCTGCGCGCAAACCTGTGCCGGAAAAGGTAACTCTTAAGAACCCATCTGAGTTTCGAATCATCGGCAAGGCGATTCCGCGAATTGATAGCCGAGCAAAGTGCGATGGCTCGCAAAAATTTGGTCTGGATCTCGATCTTCCCGGCATGAAGATCGCCGTGGTTGCGCATCCGCCGGTATTTGGCGGAAAGGTGAAGAGCGTCGACGACACTGAGGCGCGCAAGGTTGAAGGCGTGCGCGACGTGTTCGAGATTCCTTTGGTGAAGGGCAGCGGTGTCGCGGTAGTTGCTGATAAGTTTTGGCCGGCGAAGCAGGCGCGCGATCTTTTGAAGATCGATTGGGACCTCTCCGGGATTGAACATCCGGACAGCGCGCAGCTTTGGACGAAGTATCGCGAGTTGGCCCGCACTCGTGGAAATGTCGCAGTCACACTCGGCGATGAAAAGCTGATAGATCAAATTGCCGCCGCGAATCGAATTGTTGCCGAATTCGAATTCCCTTATCTGGCCCACGCGCCGATGGAGCCACTGAATACTACGGTTCGTTTTGACGGTGAAAAGGCTGAGGCCTGGGTTCCTTCTCAATTTCAAACGATGGACCAGATGGCCATCGGGCAAGTCCTTGGTTTAAAGCCCGAGCAAGTTACTTTTCACACTGAGTTTGCCGGCGGCGGTTTTGGCCGTCGCGCAGTCATTGATTCACATGTGCAACGCGAAGCGGCTGTGATTGCGAAACGTCTGCGCGGTACGCCGGTCAAACTTATCTGGACGCGCGAAGACGATATCCGCGGTGGTTACTATCGCCCGATGCATGCGCATCGAGTCGAAGTCGGGATCGGCGCCGATGGAATGCCTTCGGCGTGGCGTCACGTCGTCGTCGGACAATCACTCGTCGCCGGCACTCCGTTCGAAGGCATGATGATTAAGAACGGAGTCGACGAAACTGCGGTCGAGGGCACGTCCGACACCAGTTACGTCATCCCGAACTTTCACGTTTCTGCTCATCATCCGGTCGTGAATGTGCCGGTGCTTTGGTGGCGTTCGGTCGGGCATACGCACAATGCGTTCGTGATGGAAACATTGATTGATGAGCTGGCGACGCGCGCCAAAATGGACGGCATCGCGTACCGGCGCAAAATGCTGAAACCTGAAGCGAAGAAATTGCGCGCCGTGTTGGATTTGTTGGAGGAAAAGCTCGTTGTCTGGCGCAATAAGTTGCCTCCTCCGGGACACGCCCTCGGGATTGCTTGTCATGAATCGTTCGAAACTGCAGTGGCTTGCGCGGTTGAAGTTTCAATCGAAAACAAGCGACCGAGGATTCATCACGCGACGATTGCTGTCCATTGCGGCATGGCGGTGAACCCCCTGACGATCGAAAGCCAGTTTCAAGGCGGTTTGGGATTTGGCTTGACGCAATTGGTCGGGCAAGGTGCGATCACGCTTAAGGATGGTCGCGTGGAACAAAGGAATTTTGATGGATACACGCCGCCTTACATCGCAGACGTTCCCGTTAACGTCGACGTGCACATTGTGCCGAGCACCGATGCGCCGACAGGTTGCGGCGAACCGCCGGTTCCGGTTATTTCGCCGGCTGTAGTCAATGCCCTGGCGAAGTTGACCGGGAAACGTTATCGCACGCTTCCGCTCGTGAGCATTTAGTTCAGCCGCGGGCGGCGACAGATCTGTAGCCCAGGGCGCAAGCCATGGGATCAACCAAAACCAAAAGCCCGAGGGGGCGGCACAACATGATCGTTATGTTTTCATTGTTACGCCGCTCTGCGGCTGGCGTGTCATCATGATTGCTTTCCCACGGCTTACGCCGTGGGCTACAGATCTTCCGCCGCTCCTATCGCGAACTCTTGCTCAACACTTGACAGCCGTTTTGGATCAAACCGGCGAGGCTTTCGATTTGTCCCAAGTCACGAAGAGCCTTTGCTGATAACGCCTGATCGAGCACGTGGCCGCTCAGGACCGGATTGCGCAGACTCTCGTTCGTCAGTCTGGAAAGTACAATCAGCAGTGTCGCCAGATCGCCGCGATTGGATGGAATCCGCGGATCATCGGACATTGATGCCGGGGGCTCGTCTGTTTCGGGTAAAGCCAAACTGGATTTGAGACGGCGTATCCGTTTTCTCACTTCGCCGGCCCATCGAGATACTACTTCTAAATCGAGTTCGTCTGGCTTGGCGCTGGTACCCAAGACTGACTGACTAAATAATTCCAGGTACTCTCGATCTTCTTTTATCTGTTTCAGCGGCAGCGTGTCCTCACAGCGCCGGCAGGGTTGATACACCATGCCCGGCCCTGGGGATAACTGCGGCTCGCAAAAATCAGGGCTGGGATAACCGCGTGGACGGGGAACCGTCTCGGGTTCTTTTCGCCGGCGATCAGAAGCATCAACGCATTGCGCAACACCTGTGGATGCACAAGTCAGAAGGAAAATACCGGCCAGAAGTATTCGAAACCATCGCTGATTCGGCCTCCGCGTTTCTGGAGCATTGATTGACACCACCCAATTGTTCAAGGTCAGTTCTTTCCGTTTCCGTTTGGTGCGCCGGCCAAGATTTTCCTGCGCACGATTTCGACCGAGCAATGCGCGCGCGCTGCCACGGCGCCGGCGACGCTGCCGAGCAGAAATCGTTCGATACGATTAGTTAAGCCCGTTGCGCCTAAGAAGATGCAGTCAGCTCGCCACTCTTCGGCAAACTTCACCAGTTCGTGTTTTGGATCGCCAATCCGTATCAGGGCGTCTGCGCGCAGACCTTTCGCTCTAAGTCTTTGCGCCGCATCCTCAGCCAGTTTCCGTGAAAGTTCGCTCTCTTCGGCGTTGGACTCTGCGACCGAATGTCTGACCGGAGGAATGAATTCGCCAACGACTGTGGGCTCGAGTGGTTGATCGACAACGACGACACGCACTTCGCTTTTCTCCGGCCAGTTGCGCGCGGCAACTTGTTCCAGTGTCGCGTCCGCATTCTGCGATCCATCAAGGCCGACGATCAGCCTCACGGGGAAATCAGGTTCATCGATCTTTCCGCGCGCGACGCGAACTGAGCAGCGAGCTTCGTTGAGCAGCCATTGCGAAATGCTGCCGAGAAAAAATCGACCCAACGCCGTTCGGCCATGCGAGCCCACGACGATCAGATCGACGTCCGATTCTCTGGCTTTAGAAAAAATTTCCCAGTTCGGCGAGCCCCAAACCGCTTCATGCTTTACGCTCCAGTCGGGGAAGTTCGCTTGAAAACGCGAAGCGGCCTGCGCCGCCAACGCATTAGCGCTTTTAACCGCGATTGAGCTCTCCATGTATTTCCGCTCGAGGCCGACGGCCCCTTTGGCCTTCACGGCCATCTCGACAATTTCAAATGAAGAAGGCGGCGGTGGCGGCAGCCAAATTTCCGCCACGCTGATCACTATGGCTTCACCTTTCTGAGGCAGACCGGCATGAGTCAAATCGTCAAGCGCGGCCTCAGCGCATCGGGAACCATCATAGGCAATTAGTAATTTCACGATCGTTTCCACCTCCTCATCAGACCTTGAATTCACGGCAAGCTTCATACCGATTGAGAAAATCGCAAACACCTCAGCTTATGATTCAAACAGTCGCGCCCAGTGAGCAAAATTCCCCAGTCAACAGTCCAAAACTCCGCACGACAAGTCCTTTCCAGACTTAAAACAGCACTTGAGCGTCGTTTACAGTTGGCACGGGTCGTGCCCGTTTTTCAGCGGAGTTATGAGGAGGAACACATCGATGGAACGCATGCGAGCAACGGTCTTTCACGGTAAAGACCAGATTCGAGTTGAAGAAGTTGAACGGCCGCGAGCAGGCGCGGGCGAAGCGGTCATTCGCGTGACGCTGACGACAATTTGCGGAACGGATCTGCACATCGTGCGCGGCGAATATCCGGTCCGCGAAGGTTTGATTATCGGGCACGAGCCGGTCGGCGTGATCGAAGAGCTGGGTCCGGGCGTGACTGGTTACCAGATTGGCGATCGCGTAATCGTCGGTGCGATCACGCCTTGCGGTCAGTGTCGAGCGTGCCTGTCCGGACACCTTTCGCAATGCGGACACGGCGAAGGTTACGAAGCGCTGGGCGGTTGGCGCTTCGGCAACACGATTAACGGCGCGCAAGCTGAATACTTGCTGGTGCCGTCTGCGCAGGCAAACCTGGCAAAGATTCCGGATGAGCTCACCGACGAGCAGGTTGTGTTGCTGGCCGACATTGCTTCTACCGGATTCAGCGGCGCGGAATCAGGAGAGATCAAGATTGGCGACAGCGTGGTTGTCTTTGCCCAGGGCCCGATCGGTTTGTGCGCCACCGCCGGCGCGAAATTGATGGGAGCCGCACTGGTCATCGGCGTGGATGGAGACGCAAACCGCCTCTCAATGGCGCGGAGGATGGGAGCGGATGTGGTACTCGACTATCGCGAGTGTGACGTTGTTGCTGAAGTGAAGAAACTTACCGGAGGCGGCGCTGACGTGACGATTGAAGCGCTGGGAACGCAGGCAACTTTCGAAAGTGCTTTACGTAGTCTGCGCCCGGGCGGCACACTCTCGAGTCTCGGTGTTTATTCCGGAAAACTGCAGGTTCCTTATGACGCTTTCGCCGCGGGCATTGGCGATCATCGTATCGTGACGACGCTGTGCCCCGGTGGAAAGGAACGCATGCGACGCTTAATGGAGATCGTTCGCCGTGGTCGCGTGGACCTGACGCCGCTCTTGACTCACACCTTCTCGCTTGATCAGATCACCGAAGGCTATAAACTGTTCGGTGAACGGCTCGACGGCGTGCTCAAGGTAGCGATCAAACCTTAAAGAGAAAAGTGGGGCCGTGGAGCGGCGGAAGATCTGTAGCCCGTGGCGCAAGCCATGGGATCAGGATTAGCAAGAACAAGGGAGCCCGAGAGAGGCGAAACCCGAACGTCATTGTTCCGCCGCTCCGCGGCTGATGTGACATTCGCGGTTTTTCCCCACGGTCGCGCCGGGGGCTAAAGATCTTTCGCCGCTCCGCGGCTGTGCAACCGGGGATCTCCTGAATGCTGGCTTCAAGCGAGGAACTACTTAAATCGGGGCTCTCTCATTCAGAAGCTGAAGCACGTCTGCGCCGGCATGGCCCGAATGCACTTCCCGAAGCGCCACCCACTTCTGTGTGGCGCCGTCTGCTTGAACAATTTCGCAGTCCCCTCATTTACATCCTGCTGTTTGCGCTGGCCGTCGATCTGATCATTTGGTACATCGAGGGACATGCAACCTGGCCGGTTGAATCGTTCGCGATCGGTTTGATTTTGCTTTTGAATGCCGGGCTCGGTGTTTATCAGGAACGCAAAGCGGAAGCTGCACTGGCCCACTTGAAAGCACTGGCCGAGTCGTCCGTCTGGGTCGTACGTGATGAGCAGGTGGTGCGTCTGCCTTCAACGCAACTCGTGCCCGGCGATCTGGTGCGAATCGAAGCGGGCGAGCGAGTTCCTGCCGACGGAAGTTTGGTTGATGTCCACGGCATCATGGTCGACGAGTCGATTGTGACGGGCGAATCCTTGCCGGTTGAAAAAGCGATTGGCGACGAAGTGCTGAGCGCAACTCTGTTAACTCGCGGCAAGGGTTACATGGAAGTTCGCCGCACCGGCGCCCGGAGTACCGCCGGCAATCTCGCGGTGATGATTGGAGCGATCGAAGCAGAGAAGACGCCACTGGAAAAACGACTCGCCGTTTTCGGCGCGCAAATCGCGCGCTGGATCCTGGTGCTCACCGCGTTAATTGTCGGGGGCGGAATTTTTGTCGAGGGCTTTGCCAGAATCGGTCACGTTTTTCTTTTTGCCGTCGCGCTCGCGGTCGCAGTCGTGCCCGAAGGATTGCCGGCCGTGCTGACCCTGACGCTTGCGCTCGGCGTTGAGCGGATGGCCCGAAAGAAAGCCGTAGTCCGTAAGTTAAGCGCGGTTGAAGCGCTCGGCTCGGTCACGGTGATTGCCACAGACAAGACCGGCACCCTTACTGAGAATCAGATGCACGTCAAGGATCTTGACAGCATCGACACTGAACGTGCTTTGCGCGCCATGACTTTGGCGAATGACGCTGAGTATGGAATCGGCGCCGGAGACCCGCTCGAATTAGCGCTGCTGAATTACGTTGCTGCTGAGGGTGTCTCGATTGCGGATCTGGTTCGCGCAAATCCGCGACGGGGGCTGTTGGCATTCGACAGCGATCACAAATTCATGCGCGTCACTGTGGACGAGGAAGGCCAGTCAGTCAGTTATTTGAAAGGCGCGCCGGAAGTTCTCCTGGAGCGAAGTCAATTATCGGAAGCCGAGCGTCGCAACTGGCATGAGAAAGCTGAGGGCTACGCGGCTGAAGGTTTTCGCGTGTTGGCGCTCGCCTGGCGCCGCGGCGAAGGTGAAGACGATTTGACGTTTTTGGGTTTGGCGTTGCTTTGGGACCCGCCCCGCGCTGAAGTTCCGGAAGCGATCAGACAAGCCCGCGATGCGGGCATCCGCGTTGTCATGGTTACGGGTGATCATCCCGCGACGGCCCTGGCAGTTGCGAACGAGGTTGGCATTCTCGCGGGTCGCGTCATGACCGGTGTGGATCTGGAAACGCTTTCGCCGTCGGAGATTGGTCATGCCGTAAAGGAAACGAACGTGTTTGCGCGGGTGGCGCCGCAGGACAAACTGCGTCTGGTTGAAGCTTTGAAAGCCAACGGCGAAATTGTGGCGGTCACCGGTGACGGTGTGAACGATGCGCCGGCATTGAAACGATCGGACGTCGGCATCGCTATGGGCCAGCGCGGCAGCGACGTATCACGCGAAGTTGCCGATCTGGTTTTGCTCGACGACAACTTCGCCACGATTGTGGCCGCCATCAAAGAAGGCCGCAACATCTACGAGAACATACAAAAGTTCATTCGCTTTCTTTTCTCGACGAATCTATCTGAAACCGTGATTGTCGTGATGGGGGTGATTGGATCGTCTGTCTTCGCCATTCATGATCAATCCGGGCTCTTGTTCTTACCGCTAACGGCTTCGCAACTGCTCTGGCTTAACGTGGTTACCGATGGGCCGCCCGCCTTGGCGCTGGCCCTGGATCGCGACGCCGGCGTTCTGCAGCAAAGTCCGCGCGATCCAAAAGCGCCGCTGCTTGATTCACCGTCACTGCGTTTCATTCTCGTCGCCGGTCTTTTCAAAGCTATCGTCGGGGGCGCGATGCTGGTTAGCTTGCCCCAATATGGTTACAGCCTGACCACGACGCGGACGCTGCTTTTTCTTTACATGACCATTGGCCAATTGGTATTTGCTTATCCGGCGCGACGGATCACCGGCCCATCGAAAAGAAATCTTGCTTTGCACTTGGCCGTCATTCTGGGAATTATTTTGCAACTGCTCACGGTAGTTGTGCCGGCGTTGCGTGCCTTGTTGGGACTTGAACCGATAAACCTTCTGGACCTGGTGTGGGTAGCCGGCGCTGTCTTGATCAGTTGGGGAGTGGCCGAGACCTACAGCCGGATGGCCGTTTGGTCCCTGCGAGCAACAAGCGAATCTCCCTTGATGCACAACCTGCCTTTGCTCAGGCGCGTTTTGGTAGGAGGTGTCGGCGGGACAGTCGTGCTCATAGGCATCGCACTCCTGGTGCTGCCCGGTCCGGGATTGGTGACGATTGCGCTGGGACTGGCGATCCTGGCGTCTGAATTCGTTTGGGCGCGGGCGTTGTTGAAAAAAGCACGCGGGGCGATCGCGCGAAAGAATCCTCTTAAACGCTGAGACAGGTTGCGAAGCGCCTGTTGCGAAGCGCTAAGGCATTCATCTCGTTTGTCCGTCGGGGTACCTAATGGGGAATATGACGGGTTGCTGCGGGGAATTTCCCAGGCCGCGGGATATCCGAACGCGAACTTAACGGATTTCGCTTGCGACAACTCGCGGTCTGGTGTTTGCTCTCTCCGTCTCAGTGAAATTGAAAATGAATTTCAATTTTGCTAAAAAGGAAGAGGAGAGAAACTAGATGACGCTGGACATGGTCCCAAAAAACGTAATGGCGCGCGTCGCTTCGGTGGCGCCGACAGACGCCCATAGTTTGCGCTTGATGGAAATGGGCGTGGTGCCGGGCGCAACGGTGCGAGTGGTCAAATCAGCGCCGCTCGGCGATCCGATTCACATCTGCGTGCGCGACTATCACCTCGCCTTGCGTCGGGCCGAAGCGAAGTCAATAACCGTAACTCTGCACGAATCCTCCGACCTTGACTAACTCTTCCAATAATCTTCCCGGTACGCACGCCACCGGCGTGCTTTAAGTGCCGAGATAGCACGCCGGTGGCTTCCGTGCCGATTGTCGATGAGCGCGATTGTCAAAACGCTGAATCACTGCACTCCCGATCCGATCAAAGTCGACGGGTCGCATTCCCTAACCATAGCTTTAGCCGGAAACCCGAACGCGGGGAAAACCAGTCTTTTCAATTCGCTCACCGGTCTCAGACAAAAAGTCGCGAACTATCCAGGCGTGACGGTTGAGAGCAAATCCGGACTGTGGTTCCTTTCGCCGCAGTTGTCGGCGGCCCGCGTAATCGATCTGCCGGGTCTCTATAGTTTGGATGCGACGTCCCTGGACGAAGAGATCGCGCGCGACATTCTGCTGGGACGCGCGACTAACATCGCGACTCCCGATGTCATCGTGGTGGCGGTCGATGCTACGAATCTGGTTCGCAATCTTTATTTGGCGTCTCAGCTCATCGATACCGGGCAGCGCGTCGTGATCGCTCTGACGATGTTTGATCGCGTCGAACGCAGCCAGTTAAAGATTGACGCAAAAAAACTGAGCGACGCGTTGGGGGTTGCGGTGGTGCCGGTTGTAGCAAAGCGCCGGCGCGGTTTGGAAGAACTGTCGCAAGCGGTTCTGGCTGCAATGATTCAACCCGTTTCGGCGATCCAGTCGGTTGAATTGAGTAAGGAATCGGATCAGGCGACCCGTCACTCCAAATTAATCAAACGTTACGCGTTCATTGAGCGAATTGTTTCTGATGCGGCCGAGGAGGGCGACCACAGACGTCCGAATCTTAGCGAGAAAATCGATCGGGTGGTTACTCACAGAATATTCGGCCCGGTGATTCTGTTGCTGGTGATGCTTCTGGTCTTTCAGACAATTTTTTCGTGGGCCAGCCTGCCGATGAATCTGATTGATCAAGTTTTCAGCGCGCTGGCTGACAGCGTGCGGACCCATTTGCCGGCCGGCATTCTTACGGATCTTCTCACCGATGGAGTCATCGCCGGAGTCGGAGGAGTCTTAGCTTTCCTGCCGCAAATCCTGATGCTGTTTTTCTTTATTTCGGTTCTGGAAGACAGCGGTTACATGGCGCGAGCTGCGTTTCTGACCGATCGCATAATGCGCGCGGTCGGCTTGCACGGGAAGGCGTTTGTTCCTTTGCTGAGCAGCTTTGCCTGTGCGGTGCCGGGAATCATGGCCACGCGAACCATCGAAAATCCCAAGGATCGAATTGCGACGATTATGATCGCGCCGTTCATGAGTTGCTCGGCGCGGCTACCCGTTTACACGTTGATGATTGCCGCGTTCTTTTCCGGGCAAAAAGTTTTGGGCGTGATTTCGGTCGGCGCTCTGATCATTCTGGGAATGTACCTTTTGGGTATCGCTGTCGCGGTGGTCGTCGCCTGGATCATGAAGCGCACGATTCTGAAAGCGCCGGCGCCGCCCTTCGTGATGGAACTTCCCGCGTATCGAATGCCCAGTGTTGGCAATGTCGCGCACGCTTTGTTCAGCCGCAGCACTGTATTTCTCAAGCGCGCCGGCACAGTGATTCTCGCAATTTCAATTCTGTTGTGGGCCCTGGTGGCGTTTCCTCGCGCACGCAACGTCCAGCCTGGAAATGCCGCGGACGCTGCGAGTGTCCAAGTCCAAAATAGTTTCGCCGGTCGCGCGGGACGACTAATCGAACCGGCAATCAGGCCGCTGGGCTTTGACTGGAAAATTGGCATCGGCCTTATTTCATCATTCGCCGCGCGGGAAACAATCATTTCGACGCTGAGTATTGTTTACAACGTCGGTGACGATTCCGATACGAAATCAACTTCGCTGGTTGATGCGTTGCGAAATGCTAAGCGCGCTGATGGCTCGGCCGTCTGGACGCCGCTCACCGGTCTATCTTTGATGATTTTCTTTCTGCTTGCCTGTCAATGCATGTCGACGGTGGCCATCGTGCGGCGTGAAACGAACTCGTGGAGATGGCCGGCGTTTATGGTCGCGTACATGCTGGCGCTGGCTTACGTGGCATCGTTCATAACTTACCAGGGCGGGCATCTGCTCGGCTTTCGATAAAGGTTGGCCAGAGCAGCTTAGATTTCAAGCTTAGCTTGTTTCTGCAACACGGCAGCCTGAAGGCTGAACTCTGAACCGTGTGCATCATCACTACCAATAAAATTGAAATGTTCGGCCGAACAGCCTTCGCGTGCGTCTAAGTTGTTGCCCGGCTTGACGAACAGATTTCGAAAAGCCGGCGACAGATGGACCATTGAAGGAGTATCAGATGTTCTTACGCACGAAACTTTCAGTCTCAGCAATAATCCTTAGCCTCGGCGCATGCAGCGCTACTGCATTGGCCCAACAGACGCAGCCCGCAAGTCCCGCCGTGTCGGTTCAACAACCGGGACGCGACGGTTTAGCCCGACGGGGTACGCGCCGGCGCGCCAGATTTGGTAGGCAGCGCGCCCTCGCGCAAGTCAATCTCACGGACGCCCAAAAACAGCAGGTTCGCACGATCATTCAGACGCAAGCGCAGAGCACACAAACCCAGCGCGCAGAGCTGCGACAATTAATGCAGCAATGGCGCACGGGCACCCTGACTCCTGAAGGCCAGACCCGCGCGAAAGAGTTGCGTCAGCAGTTGATGGAATCAAGAAAAGGCGTGCACGCGCAGATGCAGAGCGTGCTCACGCCAGACCAGAAAGCCAAGCTCCAGGAAATGCGGGAGTCGCGGCGAGCTAATCACGAAAAATTGGGACGGCGCAAACCGCCGTTGAATTAGTCAGATAATCTTCAGTCTGATCGGAAAGCGCCGCCAGAGAGCAATCTCGGCGGCGCAATTTTTTCCGGGTGGAACATTTCACTTTTGAAATTCTGAATTGGGAATCTCGCTCTGATCGATGATGCTTTTCAGCGTGCCTTTGGCTATCTCAGAATAGTTCGGGACGGGAACGGTGATGCCTCGTCCGGGTAATTCTTTGCGGAGGATGATGTGACTTCCCTTTTGTCTTACGATAGCAAAGCCGTGCTTCTGAAGAATTCTGCAAACCTCGCGAGCCGACAAGGAGGGCAGTTTAGGCATGTGCGAGTTCCAGTTTCTTTACCTTTACGCCTCGGTTCAGTCGTCGCCTGATTTCCGTTTCGTCAGCTTCCTCGATCAACAACTCAACGGCTTCTAAGAGCATCGATTCGGCTTCTTCGTTCGTGCGGCCCTGACTGGCAACGCCTAACTCGGGACAAGTCGCGACGTACCACCTGCCCTCTTTTTCTATGACCGCGGTTAGCTTGGGCAATTTCATAAGAGATTTAACTCCTTCGAATGAGTGTAACGCAATGAAATTCCGAGTCAAATAGAAAGGCCGTGTAGTGAGACAAAGTTACGTCGCATCGTCAACTGTGACTGGAGAGCTTTCTGAGTATTTGCTTGTGCCTTATAGTTAAGCGAGAGAGGAGACCCTACGATGACGTCCCGCGTGTCAAATCCAGTAGCCTTCGAAAGAGAAAATCCTCCCGTGGTCCCGAGCGGCCAACTAGTCAAACTCAATCCGGATGAATTGGTGCCAAGCCAGAATAATCCGCGTCATCTGTTCGATCGCGAGCCCTTGAACACGCTGAAGAAGAGCATACGTCAACACGGCGTGTTGGTACCGATCACAGTATACAGGCCTCGAGGTCAAAAGAAATTTTCCATTCTCGATGGTCAACGGAGATATATCTGTTGTCGTGAACTCCAGCAAGAAGAGGGTATTGACCTTTATGCGGTGCAATACTTTGTAGGAAATTTCTCTGAATTCCTGCTCGCTCCGTGTGTATGCGAGGAAGCATTCTATAAGTTGGGAGAGCGAGGCATTGAGGCGATTGCGGGAATGATTCATTCAACCTCAGAGCGACCTCTGCACGCTTACAACTCGAGTCTTGCCCAGAGGAAAAAGGAACGCCTACTTGAGATTTGTACGGGTATCGATAAGGCTGGTGGCCTTGGATACAAGGATCTAGCAACTATGGTCGTCTTTTACAGAAATGCACCAAACACTTTGCCAGTGATCTTCAGGGGAAACGTTAAGCAAAGTCCCTTTATAGGAGTGTTGCCCCGGACGACTGACCTGCCCCCCAATGTCGATGGAAACTAGGCTAATTTTCTACCCATCGAAACACGTATAGCAAACGCGCTTGATCGCTTCGTAGCCCAGCAGCTCAACTTCCGGAGTCAGGTAATCAGATTCAGCACGCTCTTCGCGCAACAGATCTGTCGTGAGATATTTTTTGTTGTCGTCGGGAAAGACTGTAGTGACGACCGCGTCGTCTCCCAGTTCAGCCTGCACCATCAGCGCGCCGATGAAGTTTGCGCCTGACGATATCCCGACGCCGAGGCCCATGCTCGCCGCAAGTTTCTGGGCCATCAAAATCGCGTCACCATCGTGAACGGTCACCACCGAATCAAGTTGGTCCAATTGCAGAATCGAAGGGATAAATTCGTCGGAAATTCCCTGGATACGATGCAGACCGACCTTGTGCCCGACTGTCAGCGTAGGCGATTCGGCGGGTTGCAGCGGATGCAGTTTGATCGCCGGATTACGTTCTCGTAAAAACTTTCCGGCGCCCATGATCGTGCCGCCGGTGCCTACGCCGGCGACAAACGCGTCAGGTTGAATCGAGTGAAAATAGAGCTGCCACCAAATCTCCGGGCCAGTTGTTTTCTCATGGGCTTCGACGTTGGCCTCGTTGGCGAATTGCGCCGGCAGAAAAACGTGTGGCTTTTCCTCAGCCAGCTCTTCAGTCATGCGAATGCTGCCGAGAAATCCGCCTTGATCGCGGCGCACTGGAATGATTTTGGCCCCGAGACTCTTTATCAGCGACACGCGCTCCTGCGACATCCAGTCCGGCATGAAGATAACCACCTGATGGCCCAGCGCGCGGCCAATTGCCGCGAATGAAATTCCGGTATTCCCGCTGGTCGCTTCCGCGATCGTGTCGCCCGGCTGGATCCGTTCTTCCTGATAAGCCTTCTTCAAAATATGAAAGGCCATTCGGTCTTTAATGCTGCCGGTCAGGTTCATATGCTCGGCCTTGGCATAGATGACGCGCTCTTTGCCGCGATACAAAAAACGAATCGCGAGCAGCGGCGTATTGCCGATCATATGTTTCAACTGCTGGCCGCGAGTTGGCTTACGCGACGTCAGGGTCGTCGTTAACCCAACTGTCCCGCTGCGTAGCGATTGAATTGACGTGAACTGGTTTTGCATTGATTAGATCACAAGTTTTCACCGACTGCGGTTGATGATTTCGGCCTCTGCCTGGGTCTGACAGTTGAGGCAAAGCGATGCGGCTGGGTCGGCGGCGAGCCGTCTGGCGTTGATCCGTTCACCACACTCGAGACAACGACCGTAAGCGCCATCCACCAAACGATCCTGGGCATCGTTCAGGACCCGCAGCCGTTCCTCCAGAGTCTCACGATGCTGCCATTCAAAATCCCGGATACACGATTCTGAGGGTTCGCATTCCTGCAAACCGCCGACACTTTCCTGCAGCAGCGGACCGTCGAACAAAATCTCGCGTTCCACTTCTTCCTTTTCAGCTTGTAATAGCTCCCACATTTCGCCGGCGCCGGCGATGAATTGCGAACCGCCCAACGCCTCTACGGTTTGAAGTAAAACTCCGTCCATGATTCCCACCTCTTTTTGGTTTGAATAAAGCAAACCTCGCGGCGTGAACTTGAGCAAGAGTCATTCCCCGCAAAACTTCGTCGGCAATCACGAAGAGTTGGCTCGCGCGACCATTGTTTACTGCGACCTTTCACACGCCGGATGCGGAAGTTTGCGCAGCATCAAGCCTTGCTTCCGTCTTTTGTCAGCAAACTCAACGTGCGCGAGGTCGGCACATCGGTTGCACAGAGGTGGTCGTCTTATGTCGATTCGGACTGAGAACATTTCGTTTCGTTAAGGAGATCATTATGAAGAGTCTAATTTTATTAGCTGCGCTGCTATTCGCGGTCACCCTCAGCGGCAGCTCGTTGGTCGCGAGTAAAGCAGCGCCCAGCGGCAAGAAGCAAGCGGTGATGCGGTTCACTGAGCCGGTGCGGCTCGTGGGCGTAGTTCTCAACAAAGGTGAATACCTGTTTGTTCATGACGACGAGGCGATGGCTCGCGGAGAAGCCTGCACGTTTGTTTACAAAGGCAATTCGCCCGTGGCCAGCAAGCTGGTAGTTTCCTTCCATTGCGTACCGGCGGCACGCTTAAAGGTGGCCAGTTTTACCGTGCGCATGGCAGCGGTTTCAGGCTTTCAGGAATTGACTGAATATCAGTTCTCCGGCGAAACGGAAGCGCACACGGTACCTCTCAGCAAGTAGTCTCTGGCTGTATTTGAATTGCAGCCGACGACAGGATCTCCGCCGTGGCGGACAGGTCCGTTGTCGTTTGTTCGGGGGGTTGAAATGTGGCACGCGCATCTTGCGCGTGATTCACGGGCGGGACGCCCGTGCCACTCGTTAAGAAAGTGAGATGTGATGATGAACACCAGCACTTTGTCGATCACCGACAATCGCACCGGCAAACAGTACGAAGTCCCAATTGAGAACGAAACGATCAAGGCCACCGATCTTCGAAAGATCAAGATTGCGGATGACGACTTCGGACTGATGACCTACGACCCGGCCTTCATGAACACCGCTTCGTGCAAGAGCAGGATTACTTTCATTGATGGTGATAAAGGCATCCTCGAATATCGCGGTTATCCCATCGAGGATCTCGCGACGAAGAGCAGCTACCTTGAAGTTGCCTACCTTTTATTGCACGGCGTGCTGCCTACCGAAGAGCAGTTGCAGGACTGGACCTGGAACATCACACATCACACTTTCATCAACGAGAGCATCAAGAAAGTCATGGATGGCTTTCATTACAACGCCCATCCGATGGGCATGTTCATCTCGACCTTGGGCGCGCTGGGCACTTTCTATCCTGACGCTAAGGACATCTTCAATCCAGAGGCGCGTTGGAAACAGATCCACCGCCTGATCGCCAAGGCGCCGACCATCGCGGCTTTTGCATATCGGCATAACGTGGGAATGCCTTACGCGTATCCGGACAACGATTTGAGCTATGAAGGCAATTTCCTCAACATGATGTTCAAGACGACTGAGCCCAGGTACGAGCCGAATCCCGTACTCGAACGCGCGCTCACGGTGCTCTTCATTCTGCACGCAGATCACGAACAGAATTGCAGCACGAACGCGATGCGCAGCATCGGCAGCGCTCATACCGATCCATTTTCGGCGCTGGCCGGCGCCGCTTCAGCGCTTTATGGTCCGTTGCACGGCGGCGCGAACGAGATGGTCCTGCGGATGCTCAAAGAGATTGGTTCAGTCGACAACGTGCCGGCGTACGTCAAGCGGGTAAAGGCCGGCGAGTTCCGTCTGATGGGTTTCGGCCACCGTGTTTACAAGAACTACGATCCGCGCGCGCGGATAATCAAAGAAAACGCCTATCGCGTATTCGAAGTCACCGGCAGAGATCCTTTGCTCGATATCGCGCTCGAGCTCGAACGCATCGCGCTGGAAGACGATTACTTCGTTTCGCGCAAGCTTTATCCGAACGTAGATTTCTATTCGGGAATCATTTACCAGGCGATGCGCTTCCCGGTGGATATGTTCCCGGTGCTGTTTGCGATTCCACGTACGGCCGGCTGGCTGGCCCAATGGGCTGAGATGCTCGACGACGGCGATCAAAAAATTGCTCGTCCGCGTCAGGTTTATCTTGGCGAACGCACGCGCGCCTATGTGCCGATCGCCGAGCGCAAAGGCAAGGCCGAATTCGCAATGGCCTGAGGAAAGAAGATGAGTGCTACACAGTTTGCAACTAACGTGATCGTCCGCATGCCGGAACAGAAAAGCCTTAACGGTCATAGTCTGCTCGATGATCCTTTGTTCAACGAAGGCAGTGCATTTCCCGAAACGGAACGGCGCCGCCTTAATCTGCTGGGTCTGCTGCCCTATCACTGCTCAACAGTCGAAGAGCAACTGACTCGGGTATATGAAAACTACAAACGTAAAGAAAAAGACCTCGAGCGCTATATTTTTCTGACTGCACTTCAGGATCGCAACGAGACGCTTTTCTACCGGCTGCTGAGTGAGCACATTACCGAGATGATGCCCATTATCTACACGCCGGTGGTGGGCGATGGTTGCCGGCGATACAGTCATGTCTTTCGACGCCCGCGCGGTCTCTACATTTCTTATCCGTACCGCGATGAAATACCGGCGCTGCTCGACAATGCCCCGACAAAGGACGTCGAAGTAATCGTTGTCACGGATGGCGAGCGGATTTTGGGACTGGGTGACCTCGGTGTGGGCGGCATGGGAATTCCGGTTGGAAAGCTTTCGCTGTACACACTGTGCGCAGGGATTCATCCCTCGACCACCCTGCCGATTTTGCTGGATGTCGGCACCGACAATCGGGAGTTGTTGAACGATCCACTCTATCTTGGTTGGCGTCATGAGCGAATACGCGGCGAAGAATACGATCAATTTATCGAAGCATTTGTTACCGCCGTAAATCACAAGTTCCCCAACGTCCTGCTGCAGTGGGAAGACTTTTCCAAACATAACGCACCCAGAATCCTGGAGCGCTACCGCAATCGTTTGTGCACTTTCAATGACGACATTCAGGGCACCGGCGCGGTGACGGTGGCCGGCCTGCTCGCGGCTTCCCGTTTGATCGGATCAAAGTTCAGTGAGAATCGCATAGCCATTCTGGGTGCCGGCTCGTCGGCGTTTGGTATTAGCGATCAGATTGTGGCGGCGATGGCCCGTGAAGGCGTTGCCGCGGAGGAAGCGAAGAAATCGCTTTGGCTGATCGACAGCAAAGGGCTGGTGCACGATCAAAGGGCCCTGGATGAAGCCTTTAAGAAAAAATATGCTCAACCGTTCGAACGCACCGCTGATTGGAAGCTGGACGATCCGTCACGAGTACAGCTCGCTGACGTGGTTCGCAACGTGCGGCCCACGATTTTGCTTGGCACCTCGGCGCAACCGGGAGCATTCAGCGAAGAAATCATTCGTGAGATGGCCAGTAACGTCGAACGCCCGATCATCTTTCCGCTTTCAAATCCAACCTCAAAGAGCGAAGCGACGCCAATCGATCTTTTCCGCTGGACGAACGAAAAGGCTTTGATCGCGACCGGCAGTCCTTTCCCGCTGATCGTGACCGATCGCGGACTGGTTCGCACCGGACAGTGCAACAACTCATTTATCTTTCCGGGTGTCGGCCTCGGGGTGCTCGCTTCCGGCGCCTGCCGCGTGATCGATTCGATGTTCACCGCGGCGGCCGAAGTGCTCAGCGAGTTCGCGCCTTCATCAAAGGATGAAAACGGGGCTCTCTATCCGCTGCTCGATGAGGTCCGCGACATCTCTCGCAAAGTCGCCGTCGCCGTGGGGTTGGAAGCGCAGAAATCCGGACTGGCGCCGGCGACCGACGTGGCCACACTGGAAGAGAAAGTCTCGCTGAAGATGTGGCGTCTGAACTACTGAGCTGACGTTTGCAAGCGAGACGCTTGGGCTCCAGTCCTGAGCAAACTTTCCCACGGGTTGAGTAAAAGGCCTCAAAGACAGTTGATCGATGTTGAGGTTGAGCAAAGTTCTTGCCGTTTCCCGAACAGAGCGCGTCGGCACAGTCATTGCTAAAGTTGTTGATTGAGGTACAGAGATTCCGAATCCTGTTACAGATTATGAGAATCGAACGCATTCTTTGTCCCACCGACCTGACGCCAGATTCGAAAGCCGCGCTGCGGTATGCAGCGGCGCTGGCCCAGGCGTACGACGCAGAGCTTATTCAGATGTACTGCGAAGACAGTTCTGACGGCACACGCACGCTGAATGGCAAGCCCGCTGATTTGCTTGAAGCGGCATTGCGCGAACATGCGAACCAGAGGGACCTGAAAGCGCTGGGCTGGAAATCAATCGTCGTGGGTTGTGACGATCCGGGCGACTGCATCACCAGAGAAGCCTCGCGGCATAGAGCGGATTTGATCATCATGCGATCGCGACGGCGTCCGCATCGGGCAGCCCTGTTGGGATCGGTGGCAGAGTCGGTAAGTCGCACTGCTCCTTGTCCGGTACTGGTAATGCATGCCGACGAGCGCGATTGGATCAATGGAAACGGAAACGGAAAGCAAATTGGTTTGAAGAGTTTGCTGGTGGCTTATGATTTTTCGGATCATTCCGAGCTGGCGCTCAAGCTGGGCTTGTCAGTAGCTCAGGAGTACCAGGCGGAACTTCACCTGTTGCACGTCCTGCCCCCGTTCACCCTGGACGAGCCGGAGATTTCCTGGTACCCGCTCGGCAAAGAAGGCATTTATCACAAAGCTGCGCGCCGCTTGCAGAAAGCGGTCCCGGACGAAGCGCACTTGTGGTGCAAGATCAAGAATGTGATCTGCGAAGGTCAGCCCTATCGCGAGATCATCCATTACGCCCAACGAAACGAAATCGATCTGGTTTGCCTGGGCGCGCAAGGCGCAGGATTTGGACTGATGACGTTGTTCGGTTCAAACGTCGACCGCGTGCTGCGACAGGCGCCGTGTCCCGTCCTGGTCGCGCGGCCGCTCAGACATATAAGAAGATCTACGAGCGAATTGATCGAGCGAGAGATCGGAAGCAAGTCTGAGTTGAAAACGGTTGAGAGAGCCTTGCGGAGTGCTTGAGTTCCGCCGGATCGGTTCTCAATCGGTCACCGGCTCTTTGGAAAACTTTTCATTCACCGCGCCAGATCAAACTAGATCTGCTCCGAGACGAATTCGTTTTGCGCCAGATCAGACTCGATCTGCTCCTGGAACAATTCGTTTTGCGCCAGATCAGACTCGATCTGCTCCAAGTCGAATCCGTTTTGCGCCAGATCAAACTCGATCTGCTCCGGGACGAATTCGTTTTGCGCCAGATCAAACTCGATCTGCTCCTAGAACAATTCGTTTTGCGCCAGATCAAACTCGATCTGCTCCGGGACGAATTCGTTTTGCGCCAGATCAAACTCGATCTGCTCCGGGACGAGTCATTTTGAGGCAGATTTCGGAAAATCGCTCCTAACCAACCAAAAAACCAAGAAATGGGGTCAGGCCTGCGTCTTCTGCGATTCTCAGACTGTCACCTCAGCAACCCGAAGGGTTGCAAAGAAAGTAGCCGGTGGTCGGAGTCCGCGGAGACCACCGGGAAACGAAATTAATTAGGTCCCACCCCGGAGGGGTGCCAGAGCTTTTGATGTAAAGATCTTTTACGGTTGCACAATAGGTTCGCACCCTGAAGGGGTGCAAGATCCTCGGCCGCGGTATCGCAGGGATATCTCCCCCAGACTCTGGCACCCCTTCGGGGTGCGGTCGTGACTAACAACTTTTCCGGTGGTCCTCCGCGGACTCCGACCACCGGCTACTTTCTTGCAACCCTTCGGGTTGCGCCGCGGTGAGTCAACTATATTAATGCCTTCTCGACGCCAGACTTTTCTTAAAGGCCAACTCAGCCGGACCTTCTATTAATCCTCAGCCGGACCTCAATCATCGAGCAACTCCCCACCAAACAGCGGCTGTCCTCCCAGGCTTGTGTAAAAACCGTAAACCGCCAGCGCCAGACAGAGGATTACTGCGATCACAAAATCAGTTGCGTACCAGGCGCCGAAGTCGGTAGTCATCGGATAGAACACCCAGATGTGTACGAAGAACATCGTCGCGCACAGTCCCAGTAAACCAAACCGATAGAGAATAAATAAACTGATTGCGGCTGCCAGCATGATGGACGGAACTCCCGTCCATGTCGTTTGGCCGACGAGTGTGCCAAACACAGTCAGGAGAAACCAGAGCGCTCCAATCGCCAACCATTCGCGTCGCAAGATCACCACGAACAGCAAGAGTAGAAACAGTCCGATGAACGACAGAAACAAACCGGCCGTTAGTTGCGAGGCAAATCGTGCGAAAAAGAACGAACCGACAATTTCACTGCCCGGGTTTGAAACGAGTTCAAAGGGACGACCGATACTTCGCAGGATTGGCGGCGTCACAGCGTTAAGCAGGATCATGACTCCGCCTGCCGCGGCCCCGATCAAAATGTCACGTCCAACCAAAGGATCGCGATAGTCTCCCCGCAGCAGACGGTTCCAGCTAACGATGCGTCGTGGCCAACGGCGGCGCACGAATGGCTCGAGGGCTATGTAGAGCAACCACAGGTAGAAGGCCGAAAACATGGCAATCGCCACGTCTATTATGAACAGAGAAAACTCGTTGCCGATGGATCCATTGTGATGCTCTTCGAAGAGCCAGACGAGCATTCGCACCACAAAGTAAGCAAAAGCGAGATGGGTTGCGCCAGTCAGATCTCCCCGGCCGAGTCGCAGGTTGCTGCGCGCCAGCAGAGCGCTGCCAATCAGCGCAATTAGAAAAACTGCAATTATCCCGTAAGTAAAAAAGCGTCGGCTGCCGCTTTCTGGCGGCGACTGCTGACGCGACGGTTGATCCCAGGGAAAAATCGTCTCGAAGTAAATCGGCTTTCCGCGAAACGACGCGGCTTCAACGTGAACGTTATTCTCCGGGCGCTTAGGATCGACTCCGTCCCAGGCGGCCCGCGCGTCGTAGGCGTGTAACGGAATCCAGGTCGAAGGCGCAGGTTTGAAAGTGGCAAGGTCGAGCCCGGCTTCGCGAAATGCTACCGACCAATCCGGCGCACTCTGCTTTTCATCAGCAGCCTCGCGCTGCGGAGGCACGCGCACAAACCAGTGCAGGTGGCCCTCCATATCGAGATACATGCTCGTCATACCCGAGACGTCGAGCGCCGGATTATCAACGGTGAGGTCGCCGCCGCTGACGAAATAACGAGGGCTTTGCCGATACCAGAAGCGATATGGTCCGGGTGATTCGGTGCGCAAACGATCCCAACGAGTAGCCGACTTGTCGCGCGCGTCGATGTATCGAAAGTAATTTTCCTGGAGGATGATGCCGTCGGCACTGTCGAGTGGCGGATCCGTGTAGCCAAGCCTGGCAATGACGTCACGCGCACGAGCTCGCAGGACTTCGGGTGATTGATTAAGCGGCGTCAGTCGATAGATGAAAGAGTATCTCGTCAGCCACGAAGACAGTAAGATCGTGACCACGAACACGGCGAACAGCGCAATGCCGATTGCCGGTTTCAAAACACCTTCCATGGGCGCCGCCGCCACCATTTCCGGTGATGGGGTTTCGCCGGCCGCCAGGGCCGCGGCCAAAGGATCGCCACCGGGTAAAGCAGCCGCAACTTGTAAAGCCGACGAAGGTCTTTGGTCAGGATCTCTTTGAATGCAGCGATCGATTATTTTTTCGATTTTTGGATCGAGATCTTTTACCAGTGAGGTCGGCGTGGTTGGGGTTACGTCGCTGCGCCGCAACTTAATCAACTCGTTGAGTGAAGGGGCCTCAAACGCGCGCTTGCCGGTGAACAATTCGTAGAGCACCAGGCCCAGTGAATAGACATCGCTCTGGACCGTTTGCTCTTTGCCTTCGATTTGTTCCGGCGACATGTACGCCGGAGTGCCGGCGCGGATTTCTTCTTCCCCGAATTCTTCCGTCAGACCGCCGAGACCGAAGTCCAATATCCGGGCATTACCCTCGCCATCGATCATTATGTTGGCCGGCTTCAGGTCACGGTGAAGAAAACCAACGTCGTGCGCGGCAGCCAGTCCCGCGCAAATTTGGCGGGCGAGTTGCAGCGCTTTGTCCTCTGGCAGGCGGCCAATGCGGCGCAGCAGCGAAGAGAGCTCTTCACCTTTGATGAATTCCATCGAGAGAAAATGACGGCCATCGACTTCGCCGATGTCGTAAACGCGACAGACGTTTTTATGCGAAACCTGGCGCGCCACGCGCACCTCGCGATGAAAACGCGAGAGTGCGCCGCCGTCGCTTAATAAATGGTCAGGTAGAAACTTCAGCGCCACGGGCTGGGCCAGTTTCAAATCGTCCGCGCGATAGACTTCACCCATTCCGCCTTTGCCGAGCAGGCCAACAATGCGATAGCGGTCCGCCAGAATCGTGCCGGGCACAAAGCGCGCATCGTCGATGGAGTCGAAAGAGGTGAATGATCGCCGGTCGCTTGATTTACTCGGGGCCGAATCGAGCTTCTGGGTCGCCTCGTCGAACGAGAATCCACAGGCCGGACAAGAGGAGTCGCCTAAGGGAATGCTCTTCTGACAACGAGGACACTTCATTGGCGGCGGATTGTATCACTGCCGGGGGCACAGACTTTAGTCTGTGGTGCGGAAATACAATCACAGACTGAAGTCTGTGCCACTAAAACGCGGAGGTCAGTACCATGTGCGTCAGCGGATAGGTTAAGGATGCTACCTGCGTCCTTCAAGGTAGACTCCTGATCCCACCCGCTGACGCAGGTGGTACTGACTCTATGATCCGAATTTCACTTACGCTGCGGCATCATCGGCAAACCAGAATTGTGTATCCCGCATCAATAAACCGGACAAACTTTCCGCTCTTGCAAGCGCGCCTATTGCGTCCGTTTCGATGAGCGCGTCTCCCGTTGACGCGCTAACAACCTTTTCACTTTTTCCTGGAGGCAAGCCCATGAAACGCACTCTCCTTCTGGTCGTAGTCTGTTCTCTTTCGCTCAACGCTTTCGCGCAAACGCGTCGCCGGGTGTCCGTCGCGAGACCTGCATCGACGGCGCAGCCACAGGCGATTAAGTCGAACGCCCAAACGTTGCCGATTCGCCGCGTGATTCTTTACAGCAACGGCGTCGCTTACATCGAAAGGCGCGGCGCCGTAACCGGTCACGCTGAGATCGATCTATCGTTCAAGCAATCGCAGGTTGATGACGTTTTGAAGTCGATGGTCGTGCTCGACCTGGGCCAGGGACGCATCGGCGCGGTCAGTTACAACTCGAGCGCGCCGCCGTCCGCGCGCATGGCCGATATTCCTTTTTCGATCCAGGCCGGAACTGAGAGTGGGAACAGCGGCGGTCTTGCCGGTGTGCTTTCGCAACTTCAGGGGGCGCGGGTAGTAGTCGCCACCGGGAATCGCACGGTGACCGGATCGATCCTGACCATTGAAGAGCGCAAGTCTCAGCTTGACGCGAACAAGCCGGCCCAGACTTCGCACGCGTTGGTGATTGCGTCCGAAGGCGGCGAGTTGATGAGTTTCGATTTAGCTGACGTACGTTCGATCAAACTGATCGACGAAGGTACGCGACGCGACGTTTCGGAATTTGCGAACGCGACAGCTTCGGCGCGCCGGCGGGACGCCAAGACTATCGTCGTCACGTCCGACGGCGCCGGTTCGCGCGAAATGCTGGTGAGCTACACCATCGCCGCGCCGATTTGGAAGACGACTTACCGCGTAGTGCTCGACTCAACCGGGAAGCCTTTCTTCCAGGGTTGGGCCATCGTCGATAACGTGAGCGAAGAGGACTGGAACAATGTTTCTTTGTCGCTGGTTTCCGGCTCGCCCGTCTCGTTCATCCAGCCGATTCAAAAACCATTCTATCGTTATCGTCCGGTTGTCGGCATGCCTGAAGATTTGAAACTGTCGCCACAAACTTATGAAGACAACGAAGGCGGCGCCGCGGGAACTGTAAGCGGCAGAGTCACTGACGCAAACGGAGCAACGGTCGCCAACGCGTCGGTGATTATTACTAATACGGCCACGAACCAGAGCTTCAACACGACTACTTCGAGTGATGGGATGTTTCAATCTCAAACGCTCACGTCGGGAAATTATCAGGTGACCGTAAACGCTTCCGGCTTTAAACGTTACGTAATTACTAACCTTGCTGTCAGCGGTAATTTGCCCACATACGCCAATGCGAGACTTGAGGTCGGCAGCGTCCAGGAGGCGGTGACTATATCAGCGGATCAATTCTCAAACTTCCCGGCCCAACGACAAATACGCTCACTTCCTCTCCAAGGCCGGAACAACAGCGTCAGCGGGTTGTATGCTCTTTCGCCCGGTTTGGGTTTCGCGAACAATTTTTCGGGGGCTGGCACAAACCTTAGCGACGCAATCACGCGCCCTGACTCAGGCGTGGAAACTGCGGCGACCGGCAGTGAAGTCGGCGATCTGTTTGAGTATCGGATTGAGCAACCAGTGACCGTGCCGCGCGATCGTTCGGCGTTGATTCCGATTTTGCAAACGAAGATGGAAGGCGAGCGCGTCTCGATCTACAACGAAGGCAATCGACGCGATCGGGCGATGGGCGGAATGTTGCTCAAGAACACTTCAACGCTGACGCTTGAGGGTGGAGCAATGACCGTGATCGATGGCGATGCCTATGCCGGCGAAGCATTGATGGAACGGCTGAAGCCCGGCGAGGAGCGTTTGATCTCATTCGCCCTTGACCTCGGCACTCTGGTCAATGCCAGCAGCAAAGAGGATCGCGCACCGGCATTTATGGTGCGCGCAATCAACGGAGTCTTTCAGGCGCACTACTATCAGACGAGCAAGAAGATCTACACGCTGACCAATCAGACGGACAAGCCGCGCGTCGTCTTTATCGAACACCCGCTGCGTCAGGATTGGACGCTCACCGATGACACGGCGAAGCCTGACGCGAAGACCGCGCGTTACTATCGCTTTCGCGTCCCGCTCGGCCCACACCAAAAAGTCGAAGTGCCGGTGACTGAGCGCCGCGCCTTGATGGACAGTTATGCCTTGATGAATTTTTCGCGGCCCGACCTTGAACTATTCATCGCGCGCAATTATATCGACGCCGCGACGCGCACGGCGCTGGAAAAGATCCTTGATGTGAAGAGCCGTATGACTATGACGGACTCGCGCATTGAAGCGATCGAGAGAGAAGTAGTCGAGATTGCCACAGACCAGGGCCGCCTGCGCGATAACATCAAGGCGTTGACCGCGACCGCCGAAGCAAAGCAATTGATCACGCGCTACGTGGCGAAAGCCGATACACAGGAGACGCGTTTGGAGCAGCTGAACAAGGACAAGAAGACTTTGAATGATGAACGCGCGGGTCTGCAGAGCGAATTAGAAGCAATGATTCGGGGACTCGCCATCGATCGCACACTTGATCGGTAACGAACTGACTGGAGCGCAAGCGTCCCGCTTGCAATTCCCAGCGACCGAGACCCGTCGCGCTCCAGGCAAGCAAAATGAAAGCCCCATAATGGGGCTTTTGAAACTAATCCCTTTTCCTTCCCCAGGCGTAAACGCCTGGGCTACGCAAAGTCGTCTAGATTGGGTACGAGTCTCCGGTCTCTATTTACGCCCCGGCAGCACGGTACCTAACCTGACCGGAAGTTCGTGGTCCCAACGTCGATTGGATCTTGCCGAGCAGCGATATAAGATCAAGGGGCTTGGCGAAGACTTCGTTGCAGCCCGCTGCCAGTGCATCGTCCTTTACGTCGTGAGTGGCGTAAGCGCTGATCGCAAAGATCGGCGTCGTTGAGTGCGCGCGCCGTTGCCGCAGCTGTCGCGTCGCTTCGATGCCGTCGAGTTCGGGCATCGCCAAATCCATCAGAATCAAATCGGGATTTGCTCGATTCGCTTGCAGCACACCTTCTTTGCCATCTCTGGCCTCGATGACTTTATAACCTTTGGCTCGCAGCCAGGTCGCTAAAAGCATTCGATTATCGGAATAGTCATCGACTACGAGAATGGTAGAGGACGGATTGATCATGGCAGCATTCCCTCCGATCGATTAGATCGTCCAATCAGATACGGCCTGTTACCACAATAGAGGGCGGGGCGGCAGGGGAACGTGGCGTTGGCTTAGTCTTTAGTTTGCAGTTGTCTTGCGGCAGGCGAAGAGATTGCAACACTCGGTATGAGGTACAGCGGACTGTCTAGTCTGCTGCTTCACCTTCAGGCCGCAGACTGGACAGTCTGCGGTACATCCGGTTACTTATCGCGAATCGCAATCCAGGCTGCCAGTGAGCTCGCGAAAGCGAGCGCGGCGCCGGTTAACATGACTCGCTGAAAACCCTTGACGAAGCACTCGTCTATCGCCTGCGTAAGCGCGAGCCGGACTTCTTCCGTGACGTTTGAAGGGATTTCGATCGCTGCAAGTTTCGCGCGCTGTTGGTTCACTGTCTGCTGCGCATCAGGTGCAACTGAAATCTGCTCCAGTCGTCGATCGAGGCAGCCGTTGAAAACATGAAACATGATTAGACCGAACACCGCGATGGCCAATAATCCGGCGGTGCGCGAGACTGCGTTGCTTACTCCCGAAGCAATACCGGCGTGGCTCGATTTGACCGAGTTCATGACTGTCGTAGTGAGCGGGGCGACGCTAATAGCCATTCCCAATCCCAACACGACGATTGCCGGAAGGAAGTCGGTCCAATAACTCGCGCCGGCGCCCGGCCGGATGAAAAGCGCGAATCCAATTCCGGCAACACTCGGTCCAATCACCAGCGGCAGACGCGAACCGTAGCGCTTAACCAATCCGCCCGACCAACGCGACAGACCAAACATGATCAGAATGAACGGCAGAGTCGCCGCGCCGGCTGCGGTCGCTGAATACTTTTGCACTTGAATCAGATTGAGTGGCAGAAAGAAAAGCGTCCCGGCCAGTGACGAGTACAGAAACAAGGTCAGCAGATTTGCTCCAGTGAAATTGCGCGAACGAAACAGGCCGAGCGGAAGCATCGGATTTCGTTTGCGAGCTTCGACTAAAACGAAAAGCGCGATGAAGACCAATCCTGCGGCAAGACTTGCCAACACGACTGGGTTCTGCCAACCCGAACTCGATGATTGAATCAGGCCGTAAACAATTGCGCCCAGACTGATCGTAGCGAGAGCCGCGCCCAGGAGATCGAGCTTGCCTGAATCTTCTTCGTCCCGGCTTTCGGGAACGAACAGAACGATCAACAGGATGACTGCGAGGGCAATTGGAACGTTGAGAAAGAAAACCGCGCGCCACGAAACATGTTCGATCAACCAGCCACCCATGAGTGGACCCAGCGCAGTTGTGATCGCAGTCGCGCCTGACCAGGTGCCGATCGCTTTGCCGCGTTCGTCTTCGGAAAAGGTTGCGCTGATGATGGCCAGACTTCCAGGGACCAGCAGCGCGCCGCCGATGCCCTGCGCGGCGCGCGCGATAATTAGTTGGTGGATGTTCGGAGCGAGGCCGCACCAAATAGAAGCGAGCGCAAACAGGGCCACACCGATGGCGTAAATCTTTTTGCGACCAAATTGATCGCCGAGCGAGCCGCCCAACAAAAGCAGGGCCGCCAGAAACAGCGTGTAGGATTCGATCACCCACTGCACGTCGGTGACCGTCGCATTGAGATTCTTTTGTAAGGCGGGCAAAGCGACGTTAACGACGGTGCCGTCAATGAATGCCATGCTCGAGCCGAGGATCGTCGCCGCCAGCGTCCAGCGACGCTGCGCCTGGCTGCACTTGGTGGATGCGGCCTTGCGCGTGCTCGCTAAGCTTTCATCGCAGGGTGATCTGAGCAGGTTCATAACGGATAGTTGTAACGCAAGCTGTCAGCTTGCGGAAGCGATCGCAAACTCACAGTTTGCGTTACCAGGGGGGAACTATCAAAAGAAAACGCCGCTCGCTTTCGCGAACGGCGTTCAGGTACGCACGCCTGCGGCGTGCTACTTATGTTTGGCAGGCACGCCAGAGGCGTGCTTACCGTCAGTACCGAACCGTCACCCTGAAGCTTCCGCTGTTGTCGTTGTAGTTGTCATCGTTGACCGCAAGGATCAAACGACCATCCATTGGAACGCTCGTGCTCAGGTTGCTGCCGATCAAATACGCCGGGCTCAGGCTGCCGTTGACGTTTCGGATGTAGCCGATCAGCGCACCTACGCCCGCGCTGGCGACCGGACGTGCGCTTATTCCGAGCCCGCTGCTGCGTTGGCCATCCGGGCCAACCTCACCGACACGGTTCCCGGCAATGATCGTTCCGGTTGCCGAAATCGTTAGGGGCTCGCCGGCACGCAAGTCGATGCCGGTATCTACGCCGCGACTATTCGCCGGCACGTCAATCGTCCGCTCACGTTGGCCGCCGCGATAGCCGCCCCCGCCTCCGCCTTCACGGTTTCGCGAGCGGATGCCGCCGCCAACATCATCGTCGCGCCCATTTTGATTGCGCTCGCTGCGAATGCGAACGTCGAAACTGCCGCGCGCGTCCGCGAAGGAACCGCGATTCGCCGTCAGGAACAGACGGCCGTTGCGTTCAGCGGTGAATTCTTTATTGCTGCCGAGTTCGATAATCGGCGAGCGCGCGTCATTGCCGATCGCTCCGATCAGTTCGCCTTCATTGGCGCCGGGCAGCGGCGCGCTTGGATCGGTTGAGCGCAAACCGTCAGGAGTGATTCTCGATCGCCCGACGGTGATGACGCCGGTGGCGCTCACCTGGACTCGCTCGCCGCGACGCACATACACGCCGCTGTCGATCCAGTTCGAATCGAGCGTCACCTGAACATTTTTAGTCTCATAGCGCGTATCCTCGAGCGAACGCCCCTCGATCTCGATGCGATCGACTTCCTCCGGACGGAAATATTGAAGGTCGTTCCTTCGATCGATGGTTGCGCCCATATTCGTCGTATTTTGGCTCTGGCCCTCAACCCGGACAACGAAGCGGCCATTAACGAAGCCGAGCAGCGTGCCGCGAATCTGGCGCCCGTCACGAAGATAAATCGTGTCGGCGAAAGCAAAACTTACGGCGCTAATTACGATCAGGAAAGCAAGTAGAATCTTTTTCATTGTTAAAGTTCCTTTCCAATTCAAAACACAATTTAGTGAACATCACTGGGGTTCACTTCTTTCATAGGAGAGCTTAGAGGGAAGATTATTAGACTTTAGCTTATAACGAAGGGAAGAGAGGGGCAAGCCAGGTAATGGAGTCAGTACCATCCGCGTGAGCGGATGGATCACAAGGTGGGCCAAGTGATCCCATCTGCTGACGCAGATGGTACTGACTTCAAGTCTACGTTGTCGGCGTGCCGCCCTTGGTTAATTCATCCGCAATTTCGTTTGCGTCGAATACCTTGCGCAACACCTCGAGCATCCCGCGTGAATCGACCGAGATCGCGCGGTTGACAGATTCGTCGTAAATGTAATCGCCGACCAGCGACTGGATGTTGCCGTCAAAGATCAAGCCAATCAGCTCGGCATTCTTATTGATCGTCGGCGAGCCCGAGTTGCCACCGATGATGTCGTCGGTGCTGACGAAGTTGAAGGGCGTGCTCAGATTGAGTGCCGACTTCTTTTCCATCCAGCGCGGCGGCAGGTTGTAGGGAAACTCAGCTTTGAAATTCGCCGAGCGTTCATACAGGCCACCCAATGTCGTGAACGGCGTCACCTTCTTGCCGTTTTCCGTGTAGCCCTTAACCGTTCCGTAAGAGAGCCGCAGAGTGAAAGTGGCATCGGGATAAAGCCTGGTGCCTTCGGTGTCAAAACGCGCGCGCGCGATCTTGGCATAGTTGGCCCGCTCGACAGCGCTGACTTCGCTTTCAAAACGCTTGCGCAGTTCGCGCGCCTTCGGATCGATGGTGCGCGCCAGCACGACCATCGGATCGGTTGAATCGGCAATCGCTTTTGATCCGCCGGCGGCCAGCTCTTTCCGAGCCGCGACGTCTTTCAGTTTGCTGCCGTCAATCAATTCTGCGGCCCGCGCTTCCGGCGTCTTGCCGTCCATGATTTGCTTGGCTAGAGCGTTATCCGCGCCTAATAGTTCAATCATGAACGCCAGCGAATCGGCCAGCTTCAGTTTTTCAAAATCTTCATGAATCGGCGCGGGTGAATAAAGCCCCAACTCGAGCGAAGCGCGTCGCGCATCTGTGTACTCGGGCAGTCGCTCGCCGTTCGGCTTTTCATTTTCCGCAGCCATCCGCACCAGCGTGCGCGCGAAATCGAACAAGACGGAATTGAAGCCGCCGGCCTGATCGAAGATCCGTCGCTCTTTTATGTAGGAAGGATAATCACGATGCGCCTTGGCGATGGCGTCCCACGCGTCGCCGTACATCTTCTGACGATTAGGATCGGCAGCGATCGATTTGCGCAGAGCATCTTCTTCGCGCTGTTTGCGATCCATCAGGGCCTTGTCTTTGAGACCGTCAATCCGGCCGCGATAGACCTTCAAACTGTTTTGAATGCTGTTCAGATCGTTCTGGGCGCGGCGGGTTTGTTCCTCGCCCATGGTCATATATTTCTTGAGCATCGCTTCGCGGCGCTCGAGCAGTCGCAGGATCACCGGAATACTTGTGTCGCGAAGTTCCTGCAAATGCGCGACCGTGTTCAAACGCGAAGTCGAGCCGGGATTCCCGGTCACGAACGCGAGGTCGCCTTCCTTTGCTCCAGCCGTCGACCATTTGAAATAGCTGGCGGGATGAACCGGTTGATCGTTTTCGTAAACTCGCACCAGCGCCATGTCGATGTTGAAACGCGGGAAATTGAAGTTGTCCGGATCGCCGCCAAAGAAGGCCGCCTGGAATTCCGGCACGAACACCAGACGGACGTCGGTGTACTTTTTGTAGCGATAGAGATTGTATTGGCCACCCTGATAGAGCGTGATGACGTCAGATCGCAGCCCCGTCGCTTTGGTTGATTCTGCTTCAATCGCAGAAGTCTCTTTGCGGCGAGCGGCAAACGCTTCGGCGTCAGAAGTTCCGGGCTTGACAGCGTCGTTCACGCGTTTGGTTACGTCTTCAATGCTCATCAACACATTCAGTTCCAGGCTGGGAGCTTTGATTTCCTGCGCGCTCGAACGCGCGACGAAGCCTTCCTTCGCCAAATCTTTTTCCGGCGTGCTCACTTCGTTCACGATGTCCTCGACGATGTGATAGTTCGTCAGCACGAGTCCGTTCGGCGAGACGAACGATCCGGAACCGCCGTTGTTGAAACGCACCGAAGCCAGCTGGACTTTTTTCAGCCACTCGTCAGTAACGTCAAAACCGTACTTCTTTTTGATCTCGGTTCGCGGGATGTTATTAAAAGGCCACATGCCTTCGTCCATGCGGGCGAAGCTGACCGTCTGGAGAGTGAACAGCGCCAGAAACAGCGCGCACAGGAATCTTCTGAATCTCATATTTACCTCGATGTCTTAGATTGAAGAGGAGAAACTTTGAGACGCACGCCGCAGGCGTGCGTACCGAAAACTTTTAGAGCCTCTGCCGTTCATTTTGGATGCCTGAATTAGAATGGCTCAGCCTGAGCATGTCAAGCTGAGCCATTTCGGTTTAGAGTTCGAAATCCTGCACTGCTCCCCGCGACGGTTGAACTCGCAAGTCGGGGTAGTCTAAGCGTCTATTCCCGCGTCCCCCGATCGCGCATATTGATCAACTCGTCCACGCTCAAATTTGAATACCCGCGGTCCTTCATTTTTTGGATGTATGTTGCGTTGACGCCATGATCGCGCAGTCTTATCAATTGATCCACGGCCACCTTGTCGTACCCCTGTTGCTTTAATTCTTCGATGAACTTTGGATTGACGCCGTGGTCTCTCATCTGTCTCAGCTGATCGAGCGGCAGGCGTGAATAACCCAAAGCGTCCAGTTCCTTGATGTACTTGCCGTTGACGCCGTGGTCGCGCAGCATGACCCAATCATCCAGTGTAGATTGAGAGTACCCAGCGGCCACCATCTCGTTGATGAAATCCGGCGTGACCCCGTGGTCGCGAACCCGAATCAAAGCGTCAGCGTCGAGGTTCTTATATCCCAGGGCGGTCATGTCGCTGATGAATTTCAAATTGACGCCGTGGTCTCGCATCTGCACGAGCTTGTCGATCGTCTTGAGCTGATAGCCGTAGGACTTCAATCCCTGTACATATTCCAAATTGACGCCGTGGTTTCCAATCTGCACGAGCTGATCGAGGTTGGGACGCTCGTAGCCTTGCGCCTTGAGTTCATTGATCAGGGCAAAGCCGGTGTCGCTCATCGCCAGCGAGAGCAACTGCTCGTCAGTCGGGGAACCGTAGCCTTCCGAAGTCAGTTGTGAGGCAAAACCGCGGTCGGGTGTGAAGGTGAAATGCCCTGAGCCGTTGCCTTCTTTGAACCATCCTTCGAAGTTGAAAGTGCCGGCGTCGCGCTTCAACTGAAATCGAACGTTCGTGCCGCTGGACATCGCCTGATCGCGCGACAGTCCTGACAATGCGGACGGATCGATGGTGAAGCCATGACTGCTGAAGCCGCTCTTGCGCTGATAGCGCATTTCCATATGCACTTTGGTTTCGCCGGTCTTAAATTCAATGAGCCATTGACCGGTGCCGAACTCCTGTGGGTTGGAGTAACTGGTGTCGGCCATCGGATAGCAGGCCCAAAATAGAGCGAGCGACGCGAGCGCGAGGACTAACCTGGCTCTGCGGGTTTTCATGACTCTGGCAACGTTTGGTAAAAGGGTGGTCAGGATGGTCATTTGTGCTTCCTCCGCGTTGGTTTGAAACGAATCTAGGCCGGTGACCGAAGGACGGCCAGCGGCATATCAACGGCTGCAGGTTACTTCTGATTAAGTAAGTGACTGTTTTGTCGAGAAAGTTGCAGGAAAGAACCATACGTGAAGATCAAAAAATGGGCTCAACGAAAGGCGCGCGAACACGAGGTTTATGGTGAGGGGCTGGTGTCAGAACCGGGAGCGGTAGCGACCGGATCAGGACGCACCCTTTGAAATCGAGCGGACTTCCTGATCCGGTCGCTCCGCTCCCGGTTCTGACACATTGTGATCCCATCCCTTCTCCAAATGTGACTCTTTGGGCAAAATCGGTTCCCTGATTTTACTAATATCGAAACCCGATTTAGGATTCATTTTCATGGACAACGAACAGATCGCCCGCCGTTTTAACCAGATGGGATCGCTGATGGAGGTGCGCGGCGAGGATTCGTTCCGGGTTCGTTCCTATCGCATGGCCGCCGAAGCGATTGAAACCTGGCCCATTGAAATGAAGGCCATCGTCGGCGAAAAGGGTTTGGCAGGTTTGCTGGAGATTCCCGGCGTCGGCAAAGCGCTGGCCGGCAAGATCATCGAATTGGTTGAGACCGGGACCTTTGCGGCTTGGGACAAGCTGACGGCAGAGACACCCGCCACCGTTCTCGATCTGCTGGAGCTACCGGGCGTGGGTCCAAAAACCGCGGCGACCCTGCATCAAAAGTTCAAGATCGCTTCGCTCGATGACCTGCGAAAATTTGCCGCAGGCGGCGGGCTGGAGATGGTCGATGGGATTGGACCGAAGTCGGCTGAGAGGATTAAGGGAAGTCTTGCGCGGGATCGGTGGTGACCTAATTTCATTGTAAGGTTTTGTGTAGCCCAGGCGTTTACGCCTGGGTGAGAAACAGGGAGAGTTACTAAAGCCCCATAATGGGGCTTTGAAGCTGCCTCCTTTTGTTCCTCAGGCGTAAACGCCTGGGCTACGTAAAAGTCATCGAATTAGGTCATCAGTGCGGAGTCGATGAGATTGCGAACCGAGACTGGGAATCGCGATGAGAAAAAAGACTGTTCCTTCTCGGGCGGACTAACGCCAAAGAGCATTTGACGATGAAGCTTCGATCTTCTCAACTTTTCGCATATTTGGTTCATCACTCCGATGAGAGTTGTAGCCTTTTTTCTGGTCGTTCTAATTCTGTCTCTCCTTTTGAATGCCGGCGCCTATCTGCATTTCCGCAAGCAGTTGGATCGATCCTGACGGAAGAAACGCGAGCAGCCTGGAGTAACCGGCGAGGTGGACCAAATTACTTTTGTAGAAAAATAGCCGCTTTAGGTCTCAATATCTCTTGCGTCGCCGCTGGCGCTGGCCTACAATGCGATTCAAGTTCGTCACTGCATCAGACGCGCGCAGCGTCTCCCCTGAAACGGAAGGTTTGGATTGGATCTGCGCCAGATCCTCTTTCGGGAACCAGGCGTAGAGAAGAGTGGATCAGTGGGGTCATCACCTTTTCGGTCTGCGATTCAATTGCGACTCGCATCCCAGTCGAGCAAAGGTAAACCGTGTGCCTGCCCATCTCAATCTAAACCGTCCACAATTTCGTCGCTTTCAAGGGGGGACAAATGAGATTGCCTCGACAAGCAGCATTGCCGGTCTTAATTCTGTGCGCGATGGTTGCTGCCGCATTGGTTGGAATTGAGCCTTCAACCGCGCAAAAGAAACCTCCCGAGAAACCAGCCCCTGAAAAAGCGACGCCCTCGCCCTCACCCGAAAACAAAGAATTGCTGACGGTGCAACCGGCGCCCGCACAGGCTCCAGCGGATCAAAAGTCATCTACAAAGATTCAATTGCCCGAAGGTGGCGTTGATGACAAGACTCCGATTATCACGAACACGGATTTGATCACGTTCAATGTCACGGTCACGGATATCTACGGCCGGTTTGTTTCGGGCCTCAGCAAGAACGCCTTCACAATCTTTGACGAGAAATCACAGCAGGACATTTCGTTTTTCAGCGACGAGGACGCGCCGGTTTCCGTCGGCATCCTGTTCGACGTCTCGGGTTCGATGAGCGGTGACAAGGTGCGACGCGCGCGGGACGCTCTGTCTCACTTCGTGCAGACCAGCCACGATCGAGACGAATATTTTCTTATCGGTTTTAATTCGCGCGCCCAGTTGCTGATGGACCGCACGCGTGACGGTAACGCCGTGCTCGACAAGCTGACCTTTGTTCAGACCAAGAACAACACGGCGCTTTACGATGCCTGCTATCTGGGCGTCGAGCGCGTGCAACGTGGGACCCATCCAAAACGAGCACTGCTGCTGATCAGCGACGGCCAGGACAATAACTCGCGCTATACCTTTAACGAGTTGCGCCGGGTGCTGAAAGAATCAGATGTCACGCTCTATGCGATCGGTATTCTCGGTGGCAGCGACATGGGCAGCGCGCTGGGTATGGAAGGCCAGGGCATTCTGGATGAACTGGCTGGAGTTTCCGGCGGTAAGGCTTTCTATCCGAACAGCGCCGCGGAAATGGACGACATCTTCGAGCAGATTGCGCTGGAGCTTCGTCACCAATATTCGATCGGTTACCGGCCCGCGAACTTTGTGAGCAACGGCAAGTGGCACAAGATCAAGGTTTCCGTTCATCCGCCGCGTGGCCTTCCCAGACTGTTCGTCCGGAGCAGAGAAGGTTACTACGCAATCGCAAATCCTAAGTAAAAAGTAGCATAGACTTTAGTCTGTGTTCGGCCGGGTTCACAGACTGAAGTCCGTGCCACCCTGTCCGGCAACGTCCCCCCAGCCTAATTGCATCTACACTCCGTCTTTGTTCTCTCCTAAGCGCGAAAATCGTTTGACATTGGTCATTTATTCAGAGAAGGTTTAGCAGTGATGGGACTTAAGACTTCTCATTTTCTTAAGGCGCGACGAAGCGCTATTGCGGCAATTGCGGCCTTTATTGCCGTAGTTTCGTTGATGATTGGCGGCGCTTCACGCGCTCAGCAACCGGATTCGCGCCCGCGCCAAACCGGCACGGCCATCCCTTCGCCGACCGCCACGCCGACCCAGACTGGACCCGGTCGTCGGATTGCGCCACAACTTGGCGCGCCACCCCCGGCGCCGATCCTGAAACCAAAGCCCACGCCGACGCCAGATCCGAACTCCGCTGAGATTACCGAAGGCGAACGCCTGACGATTGATACGGAACTTGTCACCCTGCATGTGCGCGTGATCGATCGAAACAATCGTCCGATTAACAACATCGGCAAGGGTGATTTCAAAATCCTGGAAGACGGCGTACCGCAACCGATTTTTTCTTTCACCGAAGAGGAAGTACCCGTCATTTACGGTTTGGCGGTTGATACCTCGGGCTCGGTCAGACCGCAGTTCCAGCAAATCATCGACGCGGCCAAGACCATCATCAACAGCAACAAGAAGGGCGACGAGACTTTTATCGAGCGCTTTATCAGCAGCGACAAAATTGAAACGGTCCAGGACTTTACGCCCAGCAAAGATTTACTGCTCGACGGCCTCGACACGCTGTATGTCGAAGGCGGGCAGACCGCCGTCGTCGACGGAGTCTATCTCGCCGCCGAACATGTGGCTGACTACAGGAAAGGTGGCGATGACGATCGCCGCCGGCGGGCTCTCATCGTAGTTACCGACGGTGAGGACCGCGCCAGTTATTATCAGGAGACACAACTGTTTCAGCGTCTGCGCGAAGAAGACGTGCAGATTTTCGTAATCGGGTTCGTCAATGAACTGGATGCGGAAAAGGGACTGATCAGAAAGAGCCCACGCGACAAGGCGGTTGCTTTGATCAACCGGTTGGCCACCGATACCGGTGGGCGCGCTTTCTTTCCGCAATCGATCTCTGAGTTGCCGCAGATTGCCAACGAGATTGTGCGCGACCTGCGCACCCAATACGTGATCAGTTACGATCCGACGAACAAGGCGCATGACGGAACGTATCGTTCGATCAAGGTCTCAGTGGCCCAGCCTGGCGGCGAGAGACGAATCGCGCTTACGCGTAATGGTCGAAATGCGGGTGTTGCCGGTTCGGCCAAACCCGGTGTCAGGGCGACCCCGACTCCCGCAAATAACAACGCGCGACAACCTGCAAATACTACTCCGCGCAAATCTCCCTAAGACACTACCCCGGACAAGTCAGAATCAATGCGGCAGCTTCTCAGTGCGCGAGTTCGCGCGCGGAGCTGTCCATTTTGACTCTTCAAACTCAAATCACTTTTCTCGTGACTTGAACTATAATGCCGCCGCTCTGCCTAGACGTGTCCGCTATTGAGAGGGTAATCGCCATGCCTTGTGACCCGAGTTTCCTCGCTAACATCAAGATGTTCGACCTGCTTGACGAAGACGACAGAGTTGCGCTGGCAGCGGTCATCGATGAGAAAACCGTGCCCGCAGGTCAGACGCTCTTCCAGGCGGGTGACCCGGGCGACTCTCTCTTCATAGTCCGAAAGGGACAGATCGAACTTTTTATCAAAGACACTGCCGGTCAAAAGATTGTGCTTCACACGGCCGAGCCTGGCGATATGTTTGGAGAGCTGGCCATGCTCGATACCGGATCGCGGACGGCGACCGCGCTGGCCTTGACAGAGACTGAGTTGCTCGTGCTTGACCGGGATGATCTGGTCATGCTCTTCAAAAGAATACCCGACGCCGCGCTGCACATGCTGGCATCGCTGACTTCGCTTACTCGTAAGGCTGACGAGTTATTACGCACGCGCGTCGCGCGCAACGTAAACGAAGAGATGCAGGTGCACTCCTCGCTGCTACAAAGAATCGCCGATTGGATCGCCTGGTTCAGCGGCAGTATGCCTTTCCTGATGATCAATGGTGGCTGGTTTATTATCTGGATCGCACTCAACAGTTTTTTGCTGGGGGCTACTGCCTTTGATCCTTATCCCTATGGCTTGCTCACAATGATAGTGTCGCTCGAAGCCATCTTCCTCTCTTGTTTCGTGCTGATCAGTCAGAACCGGCAGGCTGAAAAGGATCGTGTCCGTTCAGATATTGAATACGAGGTGAATATCAAGGCCGAACTCGAGATCGCTCACCTGCACGAAAAGACCGATCGGATTTACGAGAACATGATGGCGAAATTCGAGAAGCTGGAAAAGAGCCGCGCGTCATAGGCATTCCATCCCGCCTAACCGCTTGAGCGGTTCTTCGACGGCAGGTAGTGGGTCATTTTGAAAATAAATGTAGGACAAACTTCAGTTTGTCGCCCAAGCTTCGACAAGCTAAAGCTTGTCGGACATCAAACCAATCCACTACTCGACCGCAAACGAGCCAGTCTTTCCATATTCAACAAAAGTCCATTACCTTGTTCGCCATCACTCTGGTTAAGGAGAGTCTAAATTGAAAAAGAATGCGCTAATCCGTTTCTCGCTAACGCTGATTGTCGCGATTTCTGCCGGCACTAGTTCTGTGGGCCAACAACCAGCAACCGCTTTGGCTACGCCAACGCCAACCGGGCCGAGTCAGGCCGGTCAGGTCCAACAGCAGCTGCCACCCTATTACGACTATCCATATGGCAGCACGACGATGAAGAATCGCACGCTGTCAGTCGAGCAGTCAGTGACGCTGGCTCTCGAAAACGCCGCGAGTTTGCGACTGGCGCAGTTCGACGAACAAAGCGCCGGCGAAGACGTCAAGCAGGCCCGCGCCGGGCTGCTCCCTCAAATCAACATGCCGCTGACCTATTGGGGCACAACGCCTTCTTTGGTCCGGCAGCCCGGTGATCCGCTGACTTTCAGTTTTGTTGCCTCGAGCGCCATCAACGAAAGTATTGGCTGGTTGAGCGTGACCGGCACGATCGATATCGCGGGCAAACTGCGCGCCGAATTGCATCGTTCGCGCGCGTTGCTCGCGGCAGCGCATGCCGGGACCGTGGCCGCGCGCCGAAACCTGGTGCTCGCTACGATCGACGCGTACTACGGTCTCGCGCTCGCGCGCCAGCGGCGCCGGCTCGCTGACGAAGCGCTGGCACTCGCGGAGGGTTTTCTTAGCTCCCTGCAAGAACAACAAAAAAGCGGCGCTGCCGAAGAAACGGACGTGCTGCGCGCCAGCTCAGCCGCACGTTCGCGTCGAGATGAACTTGCCCAGGCTCAGTTAGCGGAATCATTAGCAATGAGCCAGTTGAGAGTTTTGACGGGACTGGACTACGCGACCCACATCACGGTGCCCCGGCTTAGCGCCGCCAACGCGCCGCAGCTGATGGACCTGCTCGGTTACCCGGAAGATACCATCATGTCACGCCCGGAACTCGCCCAGCTCGACGCGCAAAAGCGCGCCGCCCTCGAAGACGCTCGCGCGGCGCGGCGGGAACTGCGGCCGCAGTTGAGCTACACCTTGAATGGTGGCTTTGATGCTGGTGATTTCAAACCTTTGGGCCGCTATTCCGGCGGCTCTGCCATCATCACTCTCAATGTTCCCATCTTCAATTTCGGAGCGAGCAAGAGCCGCGCGACCCAGGCCGAGTTGCGCGCCCGTTCGCTCGACGTCCAACGGGAGAACCAGGTGTTGCAACTCAAGCAGGAGTTCTACGCCGCCCGCGCGGGCGCGCTCTCGGCGATGGATCGCACCGGATACGCGGCGCAGGCGGCGAACGCAGCTCAGCAGAACCTGAGCCTGACCTTTGAGCGCTATCGTTCAAAGAAAACGAACCTGCTGGAAGTAATCGATGCCGAGGCGAATTATTCCGCGACGCGATTGCAGTATTACCAGGCGATCGTTGACTATCATTCAGCCCGCGCGCGGCTCGAGCTTGATCCGACTCAAGTGTTTGCCAAGCAGGCTGCTCCCGTAATTCAGCCTGGGATTAAGGCTCCGCCACCTTGCGGCCTCGGGCGCGAACAAGCCCCGAAGCTTGATCGATTTTATCTGGGAATGACCGAGAGCCAGATCAAGCAGATAGTGCCAAATCTCACGATCAGTGCGATCAACGAACTGGGCGTGTCTAACGCCGAGTTGAAAGCAGCCGACCTCGGCAACCTGGCCGCCTCCGGTTCATTTTTCGAGGGCGTCGAGAGCATTGCTTTCAAGTTCACGGATGGCAGACTCTCTTATATTCGAGTGGCGTATCCGGTAACAAACAAGTGGGCCAGCAAGGATGAGTTTCTTTCAGTGGTGGCGGCAAAGTTTTCCCTTCGGGATTGGAAGCCGTTCTATGACTGGCGAAACAAAGAGATCCGCGACGCTGAGGATCTGAGGGATATGGCCGTTGAGTGTGAAGGATTTCGCCTGGCCGCGGGCCTCGGCATCGAGGGAATCGGAGGGGATCAGACTCCGCACTATGACCTCGATGATGTGAAGGCGGCCCAGATCGTTAAGGAACGTGAGGAGCAGCGTCGACTTCGCGAAGAGCAGCAGAAAGTGAAACCCTAAACGAGCCGCATTCGGAAGCTGCGAAGCAGCGGTGAGAATTAAGCCCAAGGCGAGGCTTTGCGAGCCTTGGGTTTTACAGGCCCCTTGATCGGTGAGCCGCGAAGCGGCGGTGAGACTTAAGCCCAAGGCGAGGCTTTACGAGCCTTGGGTTTCACCCGCCCCTTGATCAGTGAGCCGCGAAGCGGCGGTTAGAATTAAGCCCAAGGCGAGGCTTTGCGAGCCTTGGGTTTCACATGCCCCTTGATCAGTGAGCCGCGAAGCGGCGACAGAGATCTGCGAGAATTTCGTATCCCGGGATTCGAACGAATTTGGGCTGTTAGTCTATTAGTGAAGACAGAGTGATTAGGTCAGTCAGAAGATTTTTGCTGAGTATCTCTGTCGCCGCTTCGCGGCTCATTCATTCGTCGGCGCGAGGTTCCCAAGGCTCGCAAAGCCTCGCCTTGGGTTTAGCTCTGTCGCCGCTTCGCGGCTCGTTCATTTGTGCGCGCGAGGTTCCCAAGACTCGCAAAGCCTCGGCTTGGGCTTAGCTCTGGCCACCGCTTCGCGGCTCATTCGTTTGTCGGCGCGAGGTTCCCAAGACTCGCAAAAGCCTCGCCTTGGGCTTAACTCTGTCGCCGCTTCGCGGCTCGTTCATTTGTGGGTCCGAGGTTCCCAAGGCTCGCAAAGCCTCGCCTTGGGCTTAGCTCTGCCGCCGCTTCGCGGCTCATTCGTTTGTCGGCGTGAGGTTCCCAAGACTCGCAAAAGCCTCGCCTTGGGCTTAGCTCTGTCGCCGCTTCGCGGCTCATTCATTTGTGGGCGCGAGGTTCCCAAGGCTCGCAAAGCCTCGCCTTGGGCTTAGCTCTGTCGCCGCTTCGCGGCT
>Ga0207653_10000184_pt1 | contig 43112 bp, 38 predicted proteins | sample KBSK5251metaG_FD_184341 | JGI IMG/M metagenome (GOLD analysis project Ga0207653, IMG submission 184341) | Corn, switchgrass and miscanthus rhizosphere microbial communities from Kellogg Biological Station, Michigan, USA - KBS K5-25-1 metaG... | ecosystem: Host-associated > Plants > Roots >...
CGATCGGGATCGGCATCAACTACGGCGAGGTGTTCGCCGGCAACATCGGGTCGAACCGACGGCTCGAGTACACTGTGATCGGTGACGCGGTGAACACCGCAAGCCGGCTGTGCTCGTCAGCCGGTCCCAACGAGATTCTGATTTCCGAGCCGTTCTACAAGGAGCTCAAGAAGCCCCCCAAGGTCGAGGCGCTCGAGCCGATTCAGGTGAAGGGCAAAACGAAGAAGGTGCCGGTCTATCGCGTAAAGCGATAAGGCCGGCCGAACTTCGCCAGCAGATCCAGCGCCAGCCGCAGCGGCAGTCCCATCACGCCAAAGAAATCTCCCTCGACGCGCTCGATGAGCGGCGCGCCAAGTCCCTGGATCGCGTAGGCGCCGGCCTTGTCGAGCGGCTCGCCGGTGGCGACGTACTCCTCCAGTGTGCGGCGATCGTTGGGCCGGAACGTGACGCGCGAAACGTCGAGCGCTTGCTCCAGCCGGCCGTTTTCCGCAACCGCGACCGCCGTGAGCACCTCGTGCGTCTTGCCTTGCAGCTGCGTGAGCATCTCGACCGCGTGCGCAGGAGACGTGGGCTTCTCGAAGATCTTGCCACCGAGGACGACCGTCGTATCAGCCGCCAGGATCACCTCACCCGGAGCGCGCGCCACGACCGCTTCCGCCTTGGCGCGCGAGAGCCGGGTGACGTAGGCGTCCGGTTTCTCGCCGGGGCGCACGTGCTCGTCCACGTCGGGCGGGATGACGCGAAACGGAATGCGCAACATCTCGAGTAGCTGCTTGCGGCGCGGCGAGCCAGAGGCCAACACGATGGGATTCACGCAAAAAAAGATAGCGCAGGTATGTTTCAGCGTGCTCTGGATCGCGCTGTTCACGCTGCAAGGTCCGCCCGCGACCGACATCTATCTCGCCGAGCTGCGCGTGTCCCATGGCCGCGCCAGCGTCGGGACGCCCGTCAACGTCACTACCCGGCCGGGCTATGACAACCAGCCGACGTTCCTGCCGGATGGACGCGCGTTCCTCTATACGTCGATCCGCGAAGACAGTCAGGCGGACATCTACCGGTACGACATCGACAAGAAGACGAGCGTTCGGGTCACGGCGACCCACGAGAGCGAGTACTCCCCCACGCCGCTGCCGGACGGCACGGGGTTCTCGGTGGTCCGTGTCGAATTGGACTCCACCCAGCGGCTGTGGGCGTTCGACCTGGACGGCTCGCGGCCTCGCCTCGTGCTCGACTCGATCAAGCCGGTCGGCTACCACGCCTGGGCCGACGCGCACACCCTGGTGCTGTTCGTCCTCGGCTCGCCCGCCACGCTGCAGATCGCGAACGCTGCGTCTCCAGGCACTCGCGGGGAGGTGGTTGCGCGGGACATCGGCCGATCGTTGCAGCCGGTCCCGGGACGCCGCCCGTCCGTCAGCTTCGTCCAGCGCGACTCGGTCGCTGGACCGTGGCTCGACGAGCTCGACGTCCGTACGCACCGGATCTCGAAACTGGTGAAGGCACCCCCTGGCGCCGATTTCTTCGTGTGGCGTGGCGGCATCGTGTTGACGGCAAGCGGGACGAAGCTGTTGCAGTGGGATCCAGGGCGTGGCAGGGACTGGGAAGAGGTCGCGGACTTTGCGGCGGCAGGTCTCACCACCATCACGCGTCTTGCTGTGAGTCCGAAAGGCGATCGGCTCGCGATCGTGGCGGTGCCGCGGGCGCCCTAGCGCTCGAGAATCAGCGTCACCGGGCCGTCGTTGATCAGCTCGACATCCATCATGGCGCCAAACTCGCCGGTCTCGACCGCGATTGTCCCTGCTTTTTCCTTCACCAAACCAACGAACCTTTCGTAGAGCTGCCTGGCCTGCTCGGGAGGCGCGGCATCGATGAAGCTCGGCCGCCGTCCTTTGCTCGCGTCGCCGTACAGCGTGAACTGGGACACGACCAGGACCCCACCGCCGACTTCCGCGAGGTCACGGTTCATCTTCCCCTCGGCATCCCCAAACACGCGCAGACCGAGGATCTTCTCGGCCATCCATGTCAGCTGCGCGTCCGTGTCAGTGGGAGCGAAACCGGCAAGCACAAGAAAGCCGGGCCCGATTTTCCCGGTAACCCGGCCTTCGACCCGAACCTCCGCGCGCTTGACCCGCTGGAGGACGACTCTCACTCGACCGTGACGCTCTTGGCGAGATTCCTCGGCTGGTCAACGTTGCACCCACGGCGAACCGCGATGTAGTACGCCAGCAGCTGCAAGGGCACGACGCTCAACACCGGCGTCAGCAGATCGAGCGTCTCGGGAATCTCGATCCGGTAGTCGGCCAGCTTGTCGAGCGCCCTGTCGCCCTCGGTGACGATCGCGATGACGCGCCCGCCGCGTGCTTTCACCTCTTCGATGTTGCTGACGACCTTCTGGTGCACGCCGTCCTTCGGCGCGATGAAAATGACCGGCATCAAATCGTCGATCAGCGCGATCGGGCCGTGCTTCATCTCGGCTGCCGGATACCCCTCGGCATGGATGTAGGAGATTTCCTTGAGCTTGAGTGCCCCTTCGAGCGCGACGGGGAAGTTGTAGCCGCGGCCCAGGTACAGCACGTTCTGCGCGCGAATCAGACGATCGGCGAGTTCTTCGATCTGCGGTGCCTTGGCCAGCACCTGCTGCACGAGTTCGGGAAGCTTCGCCAGCGCCCGCACGACTTCGCGACCCTGCAGGATCGAGAGCGCGCGCAGCCGCCCCATCCTGAGGGTGAGCAGCGCCAGCGCGACGATCTGACTCGTGAACGCCTTGGTGCTCGCGACGCCGATTTCGGGACCGGCGTGCAGGTAGATCCCGCCGTCCACTTCGCGCGCGATGGTGCTGCCGACGACGTTGACCAGCCCCAGCGTCCGGGCGCCGCGCCGCTTCGCTTCGCGTAACGCCGCAAGCGTATCGGCCGTCTCGCCCGACTGGGAGATGCCGATCACGAGCGTGCGCTCATCGACGATCGGATTCCGGTAGCGGAATTCCGAGGCGTACTCGACCTCGGTCGGGATGCGCGCCAGCTCTTCCATCATGTATTCGCCGATCAGGGCCGAATGCCACGACGTGCCGCAGGCGGTGATCACGATGCGCTGCACTTTGAGCAGCTCGTCGGCGCTGATGTTCAAGCCGCCAAAGCGCACCGTGCCTTCTTCCTCGAGCAGTCGGCCACGGAGCGTGTTCCGCACGCTCTCAGGCTGCTCCATGATCTCCTTGAGCATGAAATGCGAGAACCCGCCGCGCTCGATCGTCGCGAGATCCCATTCGACGTGCGTGACCGTTCCTTCCTTCTCGCCGGCATCGAGATCCAGGATGCGATACTCGGTCGGCTTGACCTCGGCGATGTCGCCGTCATCGAGGTAGACCACGGAGCGCGTGTGGGCGAGGACCGCGGACGCGTCCGACGCGACGAAGTTCTCGCCATTCCCGATCGCCACGAGCAGCGGCGACCCGCGGCGCGCGGCCACGATCGTGTTGGGCTCCCGGCTCGAGATGACGGCGATGCCGTAGGTGCCCTCGACCTGCCGCAGCGCCTCGGCGGTGGCGTCGACCAGCGCCATGCCCTTCGTGTGATTCTCTTCGATCATATGGGACAGAACTTCGGTGTCGGTCTGCGAGCGGAACACGTGGCCGCGTTTGGTCAGCGCCTGCCGCAGCGTGCCGGCGTTCTCGATGATGCCGTTATGCACCAGGGCGAGCGTGCCGCCGCAATCGGCGTGCGGATGGGCGTTCAGCGTGGTGGGGGCGCCGTGCGTCGCCCACCGCGTGTGGGCGATGGCGGTCGTACCTTCCGGCAGCTGGCTGCCGAGCTCGCGTTCGAGAATCGCGATCTTGCCCGGGGCGCGAAAGATCTCGAGCCCCCCATTGACCACGGCGAGACCGGCGGAGTCGTAGCCGCGGTACTCGAGACGCTTCAAACCCTCGAGTACGACAGGCGCCGCTGTCCGCGTGCCGGTGTAGCCTACGATGCCGCACATAACCGCCGCCCTTCCTCTATCAGCTGGTCCGCGTCGGCGCCCGATGGCGCTTCCGCAATCAATCGAATGATCGGCTCGGTGCCCGACGGCCGCACATGCAGCCAGCGGTCCGGCCAGGCGAGCCGCAATCCGTCCTGCGTATCAACCGCCGCTCCCGGGAATCCCCGCCGCAACCCTTCGTACACCGGCTCGAGGCGCGGGCCCCGCGGGACTTTTGCTTTCACGATCGTGTAGCGTGGGGCGCGTGCCACCAGCTCACTCACTGTCACGCGCTCGCGCGCGAGCAATGCCAGTACCAGCGCGAGAGCGACCGGGGCATCGCGACCGACATGCAACGCCGGATACATCACGCCGCCATTCCCTTCGCCGCCGATGACCGCTTTCAGCGCGATCATTTTCCTTGCGACGTGTGCTTCGCCGACCGGTGCCCGCACGACCTTGGCACCGAACTCTTTGGCCGCGTCTTCGACGACCAGGCTTGTCGAGAGATTGCAGACGACGGTCTGACGGCTCGACGGCCGGACGGCCCGCACTGCGAACGCCAACGTGTAGTCTTCGCCGATCGGACGGCCCTTCTCGTCTACTATTGCAAGTCGATCGACATCAGGATCGACGGCAATTCCAATATCCGCCTTCTTGCGTCGCACCAGCGCGCCGAGTGCTTTCAAATTCTCGGGCACCGGCTCGGGCGGCCGCGGAAACAGTCCGTCCGTTTCCAGGTTGATCGCGGTGACGCGGCAACCCAATCGCTCGAGCAGCTGCGGCATCACCGCACCGCCCGCTCCACGCACCGTATCGAGCGCGACACGGAACCGGCGGCGCCGGATCGCCTTCACATCCACGCCTCGCAACGCGAGCACGCTGGTGAGATGGCGGGCAATCGCGTCCGCATCCGCCTCCACAGCGCCGATCACGTCGTACGTCGCCCGTGGCAGGGAGTCCCCCGCCGCCAGGTCGCGGACCCGACTGCCTGCTGCTGTATCAAGAAAGATGCCATCGGGGCCGACGAACTTGAGGGCGTTCCATTCGATGGGATTGTGGCTGGCGGTCAGCATTATGCCGCCCGCAGCCCGATGATGCTCCACCGCAAGCTGTACCGTGGGTGTTGCAACAAGGCCCACATCGATTACATCGCAGCCGACAGAATTCAGCCCGGCGGTCGCCGCGCTGGCGAACATGGGACCCGACGTCCGGGCATCGCGGCCCAGAACGACGCGTGACTTACCCTTCCCCGTCTTCGCCCACGTACCAAACGCCGCCGCCCAGCGGGCGATGACTTCGGGAGTGAGATCCGTTCCAACCAGACCTCGAACTCCCGACACACTCACCATTAAAGTGTCGGACATGGACGATCAATCTAATGAGAACGACGTCGAGCTAGGCCCGGCGGGCTTCCATTGCTCGGGTAGGCAGACGGAGAGGCTGAAGCTGCGGCGTCGGAATGGGGAGCGACGCCCCTTCGGAGAACGCCTTGAGGAACGCCTTGACGATCTCGGGATCGAACTGCACGCCCTTCCCTTGCTCCAGCTCCCGCATCGCGTGTTTCACCGGGAGCGAGGGGCGATAGGGCCGCACGCTGGTCATCGCGTCGAACGCGTCAGCGACGCTGACGAGCCGAGCCTCGAACGGGATCTGATCGCCCTTCAGGCGGTCGGGGGAGCCGCTGCCGTCGAGGCGCTCGTGATGCGAACGCACGATCGAGAGCGCGCCGGGCGCGTCACGCATCAGCGGCCCGAGAATGCGCGCGCCGATCACCGTGTGCTCCATGATGTGGCGATACTCTTCATCGGAAAGCTTGCCGGCTTTGTGCAACACGCTCTCGCTCACGCCGATTTTTCCGACGTCATGCAGCTCGGCGCCGAGCGCGATCGTATCGACCAGGTCGGAATCGAGATCCAGCGCGCGGGCGATGGCGACGGAGTAGTTGGCGACCCGCATCGAGTGACCGCGGGTGTACGCGTCCTTTGCCTCGAGCGCGAAGACGAGGGCGTGCACGCCCTCGAGAAACAACTCTTCGATCCGGCGTGCTTGTGCCTCGACGCGCTCCTCGAGGCCTTGCTGGTAGTTGCGGTTCTCGATGATGAGGCGCCGCTTGTCGAGCGCCTGGGAAACGCGGGCGCGCACCTCGTCCAGATGAAACGGCTTGGCGACGTAGTCGAGCGCGCCCATCTGCAGGCACGCGACCGCACTCTCCACCTCGGCCACGGCCGTCACCACGATGACCGCCGTTCCGGGCCAGCGCGTGATGATCTCGCGGAGCAACGTGACGCCGTCCATCTCCGGCATGCGGAGGTCGGAGATGACGAGCGGTACCGCTCCCTTTTCGAGCTCGTGCAGCGCCTCGACGCCTGAGCCGGCTTCGGCACAGGTGAAGCCTTCGCCCTCCAGCAGGCGCACGAGCACGCGGCGCAGCCGGGGCTCGTCGTCCACCACGAGGCAGCGCATTCCCGAAAACGGCGGCATGACTCGGCAAGGTACAGGTCGCTTGCCCCATGGGGAAGCCGCCCTTACGTTCCGGCCATGACGCGAGTCGCCGAACAAGACCTAACGCGCCGCTTTGCGACACGCGCCGTGCATGCCGGGTACGTAGGCGATCCCCTCAGCGGGGCTGTCATGGGCCCCATCTATCAGACTTCCACCTACATCCAGGAAGGTCTGGGGCGCCACAAGGGCTTCGAGTACGCCCGCACCCGCAACCCCACGCGCGAAGCGCTCGAGCGCAATGTCGCCGCGCTCGAAGGCGGTCTCCACGGCTTCGCCTTTGGGTCGGGACTCGCGGCGCTCGACGCGGTGATGAAGCTGTTGTCGGCCGGTGATCATGTCGTGAGCGGCGAGAACGTCTACGGCGGGTCGCATCGACAGATGACCCACATCTGGTCGCGCCTCGGCCTGACGTTCACGTTCGTCGATGGCGGTGACGCGCAGGCGGTGGCCGCCGCCGTTACGCCGAACACGAAGATCGTGTACGCCGAGACGCCCACCAATCCGATGATGCGCCTGTGCGATCTCGCGGCGACGGGCGAGATCGCACGCAAAGCGAAAGCGCTGTTCGTCGTGGACAACACCTTCGCCACGCCGTTCTTCCAGCAGCCCCTGCAGTTCGGCGCCGACATCGTTCTGCACTCGACGACCAAGTATCTGAATGGCCATTCCGACATGGTCGGCGGCATGCTCGTCACGACACGCGACGACGTCGCGGAGCGGATCGGCTTCATCCAGAACTCTTCAGGCGCGGTGCCGGGCCCGTTCGACTGCTGGCTGGCGCTGCGGGGCACCAAGACCCTCGCGCTCCGGATGCACCAGCACGACGCCAGCGGCCGGCGCGTCGCCGAATGGCTCGAGAAGCACCCCCGCATCAAGCGCGTGTACTACCCGGGGCTGAAATCGCACCCGCAGCACGAGCTCGCGGCGCGTCAGATGAAAGGGTTCGGCGGGATGCTCAGCATCGAGCTGGGCGACACTGCGTTCGCCCGCCGGTTCCTGGAGCGCACCAAGATCTTCGCGCTGGCCGAATCGCTGGGAGGGGTGGAGAGCCTGATCGGACATCCGGCATCGATGACGCATGCGAGCGTGCCGCCGGAGATGCGGCGCCGCATGGGTCTGACCGACAGCCTTGTGCGATTGTCGGTGGGCATCGAGGACGTCGAAGACCTGATCGGCGATCTCGACCAGGCATTGGCGGACGATTGACCGAAACATGCGATTCCCCGGTGCGTACGTGTGGGAATCCCATTAGGAGACAGGCATGACTCAGCCAACGAATAACCTTCCAGCGGCGCGGCCGCGGAAAGTCTTGACTCAGATCGCTTCCGTGTCGTGGGAGCATCCGGCCGATCGCGCGGCGCTGCAATCGCTGCGCTCGGTTCCGGGATTCGACATGGTCGTGAAGAAGATCTACGGGTTCATCGGCGAGCGCGGCATCCGCCTGCTGTTCCAGGCAGACGCCGTGCGCGTGGGCCCCAAGCAGTTCCCGCGTCTCAACGAGCTGTATACCGACGTGTTGACCACGCTGGACTGGGACCCGCGGCCCGAGCTGTTCGTGTCGCAAACGCCGTTCGTCAACGCGGGCGCGTACGGGATGGACAAGCCGTTCATCGTGATCAACTCAGGCGCGCTCAAGCTGCTCGATGACGACGAGATGCGGACGCTCCTGGGCCACGAGCTGGGCCACGTGATGAGCGGGCACGCGCTCTACGTCACAATCCTCATCCTGATCCTCAACTTCAGCTTTTCCACGCTGCCGTTCCTGGCGGGCATCGCGCTGCTGCCGATTCGGATCGCGCTCCTCGAGTGGTTCCGGAAGAGCGAGCTGTCGTCCGACCGCGCCGGGCTCCTGGCCGCGCAGGATGCCAATGCGGCCATGCGCATGTATCTCAAGATGGCGGGCGGCGGCGACATGAAGCAGATGGATCTGAACGCGTTCCTCGAGCAGGCCAAGGAATACGAGGAATCGGGCGGGCCGCTCGACCGGATCTTCCAGATTCTCAACACCCTGGAGCGCACGCATCCGTTCAACACGCTGCGCGCCGCCGAGCTGCAGCGCTGGATCGAGGCCGGCCACTACGAGCGGATTCTCAACGGCGAGTACACGCGCCGCGGCCCCGATGCCGAGAACCGGCCGATCGACAAGGACATCGACGAAGCCCGCGATCATTATATGAAGGAAGCCAAAGCCGTCGTGAACGATGTGGTCGACTCCGCCAAGCGAGCCGCCCAGGCGTTTTCGGACGCATTCAAGAAGAGGTGAGAGTACTGGTTGTCGGAGGCGGCGGCCGCGAACATGCCCTCTGCTGGGCACTGCGTCGCGACGCCGCCTCTGCTTTTGCCGACGACCTGACGCTGTATGCCGCACCGGGCAATCCCGGCACCGCCACCCTCGCCACAAATCTCGAGATCCCCGCAACCGCCGTCGATCATATCGTCGCCGCAGTCCTCCGGCACGAGATCGACGTCACGATCGTCGGTCCCGAAGCGCCGCTCGCCGAAGGGCTGACCGATCGTTTGCGAGAGACGGGGCGCGCCGTGTTCGGACCGTCGGCGGCGGCGGCGCAGCTCGAGTCGTCGAAAGCGTACGCCAAGGAAGTCATGCGCCGCGCCGGTGTGCCCACTGCTGCCAGCGCCACCTTCGTCGAGGAGGCGCCCGCCCTCGACTACATCCGCAACCACGCCGAGCCGCTCGTCGTGAAGGCGTCCGGCCTCGCGGCGGGCAAAGGCGCGGTCGTCTGCAAGACGCGCGCGGACGCTGAAGCGGTGGCCCGCGCGATGCTGGCCGGCTCCCTCGGCGCCGCGGGACAAGAGATCGTGATCGAAGAGTTCCTCGAGGGCGAAGAACTGTCGGTGCTCGCGCTGACGGATGGCGAGCGCATCGTCATTCTGCCTCCCGCGCAGGATCACAAGCGGCTGGGTGAAGGCGACACGGGGCCGAACACGGGCGGGATGGGTGCATACTGCCCGGTCGGGATTGCGACCGAAGCGCTGGTGGCTCGCGTGCGCACGGAAGTGTTCGAGCCGGTGTTGCGCGAAGTCGCAGCTCAGGGCACTCCGTACGAGGGTGTCCTCTACGCGGGGCTGATGATTCTGCCGGATGGCACGCCATCGGTGCTCGAATTCAACGCGCGCTTCGGTGATCCGGAAGCACAGGTGTTGCTGCCCGCGCTGCTCCCCGGATTCACGGCACACCTCGCGGCGATCGCACAGCGGAGCTGGAACCCGGTCGCAACGCAACATGTGTTGACGGTCGAGCGGGCTGCGGTCACTACAGTGCTGGCAGCCCGCGGGTATCCCGACAAGCCGGAAAAAGGCGTCGCGATCCGGCTTCCGGACCCCAAGGACCTCGGCGACGACGTGATCGTTTTTCACGCCGGCACCTACCGGGACAACGAGGGGAAACTGCGTACCTCCGGCGGCCGCGTGTTGAGTGTGACCGGGCTCGGACCTACTGTGGCGGTCGCGGCCCAAGCGAGCCGTGCCGGCGCCGAGCGCATCTCCTTCGAGGGAAAGACCTGGCGGCGCGACGTCGCCTGGCGCGAGATCAAGCGTGCCGGAGCTGCCTGAAGTCGAGACGATTGTCCGCGAGATCGCGCCCCGTCTCGAGGGGTGCCGGATCGCCCGCGTGGAGCTCAAGAAAACCGATGTGCTCCGGGAGGTGTCCAAGCCGCGCCTGATCAAGACCCTGCGCGGCAACACCATCGAACAAGTCACCCGCCGCGCCAAGCACGCGGTGTTTCGGCTGTCATCCGGCCACCGCATGATCATCCAGCCGCGGATGACTGGATCGTTCCTCGTGTACGAGCGCCGCTTGACGCGCGACGAGCTGAAGTACGTCGTCCTCATTTGCACGCTCAGCGACGGGCGCAAATTCGTCTATCGCGACGTCCGTCGCCTCGGCACGATCTGGTTACTCGATGAAGAGGGCTGGATCGCGTACACCGGGAGGATAGGCCCCGAGCCACTCGAGGAGACCTTCACGCCGTTCGTCTTCGCCGACCGGCTCAAGGGCACGCGGACCGCGGTCAAGAAGGCGATCATGGACCAGCACCGCGTCGCGGGCGTCGGAAACATTTACGCGAATGAAGCGCTGTTCGACGCGCGCCTCGATCCCGCAACCCCGACCAACAGGCTCTCGCTCCAAAAATTCGCCCGGCTGCACGCGGCGATCGTCGACGTACTACAGCGGGCGCTCGCGTCGTCGGGAACGACGCTGCGCGACTATCGCACCGGCACCGGTGAGCGCGGCCGCTTTCAGTTCAAGCTCCGGGTGTACGGTCGTGGCGGCGAGAAGTGCATGAATTGCGGCAGGAAACTCGTGGAGACCCACAAAATCGACTTGCGAACGACGACGTTTTGTCCGAGGTGCCAGCGGTAAGCTAGCGAGTGCGGCCGAGGGAGACGCCGATGCTCCAGCCCCAGAACGATCGCTCCTTGTTGAGATCCCCGTACCCGTAGATCCCGACGCCGAGAAACGAAATCGGCTGGACAAAGAGCTGGCCTTCGAGCGGCACGCCGAGACGCGACACTTTCGCGTTCGATGAGTTGTTGACCTTGTGCCAGATCGACGCGATGCCGAGCCCCGCGCCTACCGAGTAGCGGAGGAGCCCGGGCGTGTTCCCGATGCCCGCCAGAACACCCACATCCTGAACGCTGACGACCGCGCCCGTTGGGGCGAAGACGGAGCCGAGAATATCACCCCCGCCGACAATGCGGGCCGTCAGAATCCGGCCGTGGCGCTGATGGGACGCGGTGATCTCGGCGCCGATCTCCGTGAACCCACCCCAACTCGCCTGACCCGCACCAAGCGTGAACCAGGTGGCCGACCGCTGGGCCTGGAGCTGGCCCAGCGGCACGGCGAGCAACGCGGCGACAAGCAAACGACGATGCATGCGCCAATCTTCAATCCACAAACGCCCATAGCAAGTCTCGACTGTGCCGATCGAGGGCCTCAGGTGCAGCGAGGTGGTACAAATCCCCCGCCAAATCGCGGATCAACAGACCACCGTGCGGCAGCGTGCGTGGCCAATCATCGAGCCTGGTCTGGAACGTGCGAGGACCCTGCCTCGTCTCGACCCGCCACCGGCGAATCTCGACCTCCTCGTCGATCTCCAGTACCCGCGTGATCTCGAACACGAACCCCGCCACCGCGAGCGCCTGCTCCAGCGCCGCGCGCGAGCGTGCATCGAGCTCGGCTGGATCCTTCACCAGCACGAACTCTTCCTCGTCGGCATCGCGGAGCGACAGGTGCCGCGTGGGCTCGGTCCACGGAAACGAGCGTCGTACCGATACGGCGCGCTCCTCATCTCCCCGCATCGCCCACAGCGAGCCGTCGGCCCGCCACTCGAGCGTCAGCGCTCGAGTGACGGTTGCCGAGTTGCCAAAAGTCAGCGTCATGGGGCCCCCTTTCATTGCAGCTGCAGCTGCAGCTCGTACAAGTGCCGGTACTTCCCGTCGCCTTTCGCGAGCAGCTCGGCGTGCGTGCCGTGCTCGACCAGGCGTCCATCTTCGATCACAAACAGCCGCGACGCCTTGCGCAATGTCGACAGCCGGTGCGCGATCGCGAACACCGTGCGGCCCGACACCAACCGCTCGAGCGCCTGCTGGATCTCGCGCTCGGTCTCCGTATCCACGCTGCTCGTCGCCTCGTCCAGAATGAGGATGCGAGGATCGTGCAGGATCGCCCGCGCGATCGACACGCGCTGACGCTCTCCGCCCGACAGCGTGTGCCCCCGCTCGCCCACCACCGTGTCGTAACCGTGCTGCAGCTTGGTGATGAAGTCGTGGGCATTCGCCGCCTGCGCCGCCTTGACCACATCACTCAACGGCGCCTCCGGCAAACCGTAGCGGATGTTCTCCACCACCGTGCCGTGAAACAGGTACGGATCCTGGAGCACCATGCCGATCTGGCGGCGGTAGTGGCCCGTATCGAGCCGCCGGAGATCGACGCCGTCGATGCGAATCGCCCCTCCGCTCACGTCGTAAAAGCGCGCGATCAGGTTCACGATCGTTGTCTTCCCGCCGCCCGACGGTCCGACGAGGCCGATCAGCTCGCCGGGGGCCACATCGAAGCTCACGCCCCGCAGCACCTGCCGGACGCCGTCATAGCCGAACGTCACGTGGTCGAACGTCACACGGCCGTGCACCGGCTCGAGCCGCACCGGTTCCGCCTCGTCGCGGATCTCCGGCTCGGTATCGAGCACCTCGAACACCCGGTGCGCCGACGTCGTCGCCCGGTTGATCGTGCGCGCCATCTGGCCGATCACGTCGATCGGCGCCAGGAACATCGTCGTGTAAAGCAGAAACGAGACGAACGTTCCCACCGGCAGTTGTGCCCCCGTGCCGAGCAGCCGCGGCACCGCGAAAACCCAGACCGTGATCGTCATCGCGTGCACGCCGAGGACGAGTAGCGGCCAGAACGTCGTCCACGACCGGTGAATCCGGTTGAACTCCGCCGTCACGTCCTCGTTGCGAACGGCAAAGCGCGCGATTTCCCGGTCCTCCTGATTGAACGCCTTCACCACCCGGATTCCGGGGATGGTGTCCGACAAGACGTCCGTCACGCGCGACCACTTGCGCCACGCCCGGATGAACAGCCGGCTGATGTTTTCGCCGTGCCGGTAGATCACCCAGCAAAACACCGGGATCGGCAGCGTCATCACCAAGCCGAGCCGCCAGTCGAGCGAGAGCAGCACTGTTCCGAGCCCCAGCAGCTGCACCAGCGACAGCGACACATCGACGATCCCGAACGCCAGGAACTCCCAGAGCCGGTCGGTATCGGCGGACACGCGCGTGATCAGGCTGCCGGTCCGCTTGCGCGAGAAGAACGACAGGCTGAGCCGCTGGATGTGCTCGTACAGCTGATCGCGCAGATCCCGGGCAACCCATTCGCCGAGGATCGCCATCAACCGCAATCGGACATACGCCGCGGCCTGTTTGACGAGGTACACGGCCGCCATTGCGGCCACCGCGAGCGCCGCAATCGTCCCCGCGCGGCTGGGCGACAACGTGCCCGCCTGCGCCGGGCGCACCACGCGATCGATCAGATAGCCCGCGAGATACGGCGGGATCAGGCTGACCAGCGTGATGACCGTGGCGGCTGCCATGCCGAGCGTCAGATCCCTCCGGTACGGCCGGAGGTAGCCGAGCAGGCGCCGGATCACGGCCGTCTGGCGTCCGGAGACCAGTGCCTGCGCATCCCGGATCGGTCGCGCCACGCTTTCGGCGTACAGTCGATCGGCGTCCGTGTTCTCGAGTTTCCGCTCGTGCCCCTGAACCTGCTCCTCGAGCACGAAGCGGATGTTCTCGAACGCGCGGCGCTGCCGGTGGGTGTAGCGCACCAACGCCAATGCCGGCTCGCCCGGCGCGCCCAAAATCGTCAGCGTGTTGGCCGACAACCCTGGTGCTTCGCGGACCGCCTCGATGCTGGACCGCGCGATGCTGCGCACGTCCCAGCCCTCGCTGTCCCGCTTCGCAATCGCGATGTGCCGTGGGCCCAGCGCGAGCCACGTTTCCGAGAGCAAGAGGCTCTGGTCGAGATCAGCGAGCGCGTACAGCTGGATCGGCGCGCCTTGCCAGGCGTGCTCGATCTTCCGGCGCAGCTCTGGAGGGAGCCGCGTCGGCTGGGCGGTGTAGCGCTCGATGATATGGTCGTCGAGTTGTTGCGTGCTCATGTCCGTGATCCTCGAATCGGGGGTAACAGAACGGCCTCCCAGGTCCCATGAAGCACCCGGAAGGCCGGATCACGGCACAGATACGATCCGATCGACTTCTAGGGTGCTCCTCCACCTCCACCGGCGCCGGCGATGCCGGACGCAATCCGCCCACGCGCGTCGGCAAACGGCACGACCAGGCAAGACGTGCCCGGCCCCGCCCAGAGGCGACGCAGCATTGGCGTGACGGTGGATTGACGAATCATTTCAGTCCGAAACCCTTTCGCATGTGATCCGGAAGGCTGCTTCGAGCAAACTAAGATGAGGTACGGACGCGGTCAACCCGAGGATTCACGAGCTTACATTTCCCTCATGCGTCGCCTGACAGTCGTCGCGCTGATCGCCGTCACGATTGGCGGCGGGTGCGGCGGTCCGCTGCCCACCGGCAACGCCGCGACCGGCACGCCGGCCGCGATCGCGCTGGTGCGGCTGTTCGACGAAGAGCGCGGCACCGACCTGACGGTGCATACCGGTCTTCCCGACGACCAATCGGTGCGGCTCGAAGTCCGCCTCTATGCACCGGACGGGCATCGTCTTACGGACATCGTCGGTGGCGTCGAAATGACGCTCCACTTCACTCCCGAGTCCCTTGCGACCGCGCTTCCCGTTCCGGGGCGACCACTTCAGACCGTCATCACGCCGCTCGCGCCCGTCGGGACGAGCGGCACGCAGACCGTCTCGCTGCACTTCCCCGGTACCGGCACCACAAAGTCGTTCGGGCCGTTCCATGTTCAAGTACAGTCGGGCGCCGGCGGTCAGGGAGAGTTCCGGTTGTTCGACGCCTTCAATTCGGACTTCACCGAGCACGTCCCACTCGTCTCGGGAGACACGACGCGCCTCGAGGTCCGGCTGTACGATTCAACCGGCGTGCGGCGAACGACGATCCCCGGCGGGGCCGAGATCAGATTTCAGTTCACGCCGGATTCACTGGCCACCGCTGTCCCCATCCCCGGCCTGCCCTTCTGGAAAGCCGTGACACCCACGGCGGCCGTGGGCACCGAAGGCTCGCTCCTCGTCTCGATTCTCTTTCTTGCCGACAGCACGACCAAGACCTACGGGCCGATTCAAGTTCTGGTGCATTGAGCTCGCGCTCGTTCTGGCGGCGACACCGGCGGTGGCCCAGCACGAGGGGCACGTCGGGGGAGTGACTTACCCGCCGTATGGCTCCGGGACGTCGTGGCTACCAGAGGCCGCGCCCCTGCGCGGCTTTCAGCTGCAAACATGGCCGTGGTCTGTCATGCTGCACGGCAGCGTCTTCGGACAATTCGTGCAGGAGTTCGGACAACGCGGCAACTACCAGGTGGGCAGCGTGAACTGGATCATGGCGGATGCATCCCGGGGGATCGGAGGAGGAACACTGCGTGCGCGCATGATGGCGAGCGCTGAGTACTTCACATTGACCCGGGCAGGCTATCCGCAGCTCCTGCAGGTCTCCCAGCCGTACCGTGGGACGACACTCACCGACCGCATGCATCCGCACGAGCTGTTCAGCGAAGTGTCGGTCATGTACGACCGGTTCATCAACCCGGCAAGCAACACGTGGAGTTGGTCCGTCTATCTCGCCGCCGTCGGCGAGCCCGCACTCGGCCCCGTCGCGTACATGCACCGCCCCTCCGCCGTTCACGATCCTACTGCGCCCCTGGGCCATCATTCGCAGGACGTCACGCACGAAAGTTTCGGCGTCGCAACGCTGGGAGTTTTCTCAACCAAGGTTCATCTCGAGGCCTCGATCTTCAACGGCGCGCATCCCGATGAGGTGCGGACGAACTTCGACTACAGGGGCGCGCGCTTTGATTCCTACTCTGCTCGCGCGACGGTGAATCCGAACGAACGCTGGAGCGTGTCGGGATCAGCCGCCTATCTCGCCGCCAGCACCGGCGCGCACGCCCACGAGTCTCTGCACCGGCTGGAGTTGTCGGCCCTGCACGTGGCTGGACGTTGGTCAACGTCCTTTATCTGGGGCGCCAATGTGCCGACGGAGACGCGGCGGGTGCTGAACACCGCGCTGATCGAGGCAAACCTCGATCTCGACTCGCGCAACGCCGTGTTCGGCCGTGCGGAGTACGTCACGCGCACATCCGACGAGCTCGCGCTGGTTGGTTCAGTGAGCGAAGAGGTCCCCGTCGGCTCGGTGGCGCTGGGGTATGCGCGGCGCCTGCGAGAGGTGCACGGCGTCGGGGCCTGGATCGGGGCGCGCGGAGATGTGGATTTCGTGCCTGAACAGTTGCGGCTGTTCTACGGCAGCCGGACACCGATGGGGTTCCTCGTCTACCTACAGCTGCGACCTCCCCTGATGATGAGTCACTCGATGATGAGTCACTGAGCGAGCCGCCGCGCGACAGCCGCGTTCCAGCCTGCCTGTTTGTCCGCCAGCAGCCCATGATTGGTCTCGTCATCGTAGCGGCGCTGCTCGGCCTTTTCCTCCTGGGAGAAGCGCTCCGCCATGGCGCTCAGCTCTGCATCGCTCAGTGCGCAGGGGTGGGCCAGATCTCTGAATGCCGATCGCATCAGGCGGGCATGCACCTCCACGAGATCGAAATGCGTCTGTTCGTGGCGCAGGACGGTCCGGCGTTGTGGGTCGTTCAGGACCATCGCCTTGACCCACGACTGCCGGGGCCGGAATCCGGCGATCACGCGAAACTCGAATGCATCACCTCTGCATTTCCAACCGGAGTACAGCGTGTACGAGGTCTTCGCGCTCTCCGAACCCTCCGAGGGCGGGGTCCCCTGGAAGTCGCTCCAGGCGAGCGGCCGCCCTGCGGACCACGCGAACGCGTGATCTGCGGCCAGATCGTCGCGCAGCATGTCGTCCAGCGTACTCGACGTGGGACTTGGGGCGGGGTCGCGATCAGGAGGAGCGGCAGCATGGCCGGCGCACCCAAGAGCGGCCGCAAGCGAGAGCACAACGGCGTGCTCAGTCGCTCCGAAGCGGGACAATCCTCCCCCTTGGCGGGATCCCCGCCTCGAGCTCGAGAATCCCCACGCTCGGCGGGATTCCAAAGCGCGGCGCCCCCGCCCCGCCGGGGTTCATCACCGTCACCGTCTTATCCACCAGCTCGAGCAGCGGCCGGTGGCTGTGCCCGAAGATGATGATCTCGGCATTCGGAAACGCCTCGTGCAGCTTTTCAGGAGAGGGACTGCCGAACTGGTCGCCGTGCGTCACGACGATAGGAAAGCCATCGAGCTCGATTTCGGCAACCTGGGGAAGCTGCGCGCGCAGGTCGAAGCCGTCGGAGTTGCCGTACACCGCCGTGACGGGCGCGAGCGCGCGCAGCTCGACCAGGAGGTCGCTGCGTCCCACGTCGCCCCCGTGCAGGATGTGATCGACGGCTTTGAAAACCTCGAATACCTCGGGCCGCAACATGCCGTGTGTATCCGAGATGACACCCAGCCTCACGGTACTTGCGACGCCGTCACATAGAAATTCTCGTCCACCATCAGCTCGCCTGCCCGCGGTGAGGCGTCGAGTGTTTGCCACGTCTCGGTCGGCCGCAGCAGACGCGTGCCCATCCCCGGAATGTTCACGCGGATCGGCATATCGAACCCGGGGACGACGTTCGCCCAGTGATACGAGAGCGTACTGCCCTGCACGCGGTACTCGAACACGGGGATCTTGATCGTGCTGAGGTACTGCGCGAATACCTTGCTGAGATCGATTCCCGCTTCCCGGCTGATGTAGTCCTCGACCTGCTTGCCCGTCACGGTTTGATGATAGAAAGTTTTGTTCAACCCGCGCAGGATGTCGCGCCACTTCGCGTCGTCATCGATGATCGCCCGGATCGTGTGCAGCATGTTCCCACCTTTGGGATACATGTCGCCTGACCCTTGCGCGTTCACGCCGAACGCAGGCACGACGGGCCGGTCGTTCCGGACGCCGCGGCGCGCGCCGATCATGTAGGCCGCGCCGGCGCTCTTCCCGAGCCGGCACTCGGTGTAGATCCCCTCGGCGTAGTTTGCGAAACTCTCGTGCACCCACATGTCGGCGTGATCCTGAGCCGAGATGTTGTTCCCCCACCACTCGTGCGCGCTCTCGTGGACGATGATGAAGTCCCATTGCAGGCCGAGTCCTGTGCCCGACAGGTCGCGGCCCAGGTAGCCGTTGAGGAAATGGTTGCCGTAGGCGACGCCGCTCTGATGCTCCATGCCGAGGTGCGGCGTCTCGATCAGCTTGTAGCCGTCGGCGTACCACGGGTACGGCCCGAACCAGTGCTCGAAGCAGCGCAGCATCGGAATCACCTGCTGGAACTGCCGGCGCGCGGTGTCGGCGTGGTAGTCGAGCGGCCAGAAGTCGAGGGTGAGCGTCCCTGCCTCACCGTCGAGTGTGTCGCTGAAATGCGTATAGCCGCCCGCATTGATCGAGACGTTGTAGGTATTGATCGGGCTCGTGACGAACCATTCGTACGTCGTGGTACCGTCGCGGTTCTTGGTGGTAGCGCGCAGTCGACCGTTCGAGGCGTCGATGATAGGATCCGGCATGGTGATCGCGATGCGCTGGCTGTCCGGCTCGTCGGCGAGATAGTCCTTGACCGGCCACCAGACGCTCGCGCCGAGTCCTTCATTTGCGGTGGCGATCCATTGCCGGCCCAGGCTGTCCTTGGGGAAGGTGAAGCCGCCGTCCCACGGTAGTCGCCGGCCCACCCGCGGTTTGCCGTGATACCACACGGTGATCGTCCGTGTCGTGCCCGCGCGCTGCTGCGCCGCCACGGTGACGAAGAAGGCGTTGCCGTCGCGCCGATACGTGACCTTGCGACGGTCCTGCACGATGCTGTCGACCTGCATCGGCACCTGCAGATCGATCTGCATCTCACGTGCGGGCTGCAGTACACGATAGGTGATGCCGTTCCACCCGCTGATGCTCGAGTCGGCGGGATTGACGCGCGTGTGCAGATCGTAGAACTGCACGTCCCACCAGGCGCGCGCGGCGCCGTTCGAGCCGCGCAGCGTGTCGGCGTGAGTGTAGTGTGTCGTGGTGTCCTGGGCGCTCGCGCTAATGACCAGCCCGAGCGCCAGGCCTGCAAGAGTCAAGATCGATCGCATGATTACTCCCAATGTTCTTCGAGTCAACGCGGAAACATGCCGGTGATGCGGCCGTCGCGGGTATAGAGCACGCTGAGGGTCATGTTCATGGGACCGTGGTGAAGTCGGTAATAGCACTCGAGCGCGGCGGTCCCACCGAAACGATCGATGTGCGAGCTCGCGACGTTGTCACACGTGACGGACTCGACTGTCAGCGGAACCACGTCCTCGAGGAAGCCCCGAATCTGCGGGTACATCAGGCGACGCCACGCGGGCATCGCGGGCGCGGCCGTGCTGTCCCCGTTGAGCAGCGCCGCCAGCCGGCGCGTGCGCTCGGGCGTTCGATCGGGCTCGGCGTGTAACGATGCGATCGTTGGCAGCGTCGAATCGGCGAGCGCCAGCAACGTCGCACTGAAGTCCCAGGGGTCGCCCTGGTGCTGATTCGTCAGCACGACGACCGCAATGCGACGCCCCGGCAGCGTGAGGAGGTTGGCCGAGTATCCCGCCGCATACGTGCCTGCATGCCGCACCACTGGAACGCCCCGGTAATCGTCGAGGATCACGCCAAACCCATACGGAAACGCCGATCCGTCGCGCAGGCGGGCGGGCTCGAGCATCAGCGTGTGCAGCGCCGGGCCGATCAAGCGCGACGAATCGAGCTCCGCACTCCAGAGCGCCAGGTCGTGCGCCGTAGATACGATGCCCATGTCGCCGCGCTGGCTGTAGGAGCGGCTGCTGTAGAAGCCCTGTCTCAGGCGACCATCGCGGTCGATCGAATAGCCCCGCGCCAACTGCGGGATGATTTCCGTCGGGTCAAAGAAGCGTGTCGCGTGCATACCGAGCGGTTCGAACACATGGTCGTGCATCCAGACGGGGAACGGCGCGCCACCAACGCGCTGCACGATGATGCTCAACAGCAGGTAGCCCGTGTTCGAATACGCCCAGTCCTCGCCCGCCGGGAAGTTGAGCGCGTCTCGGGCAAGCCGCGCGACCAGCGCCGAGTCCGTCACGTCGATCTTCTTGTCGATCTCAATCTGTGGATACACCGGGTCATCGTGCCCGCTGTCGCGGATGCCTGACGTGTGCGTGAGGAGGTGCCGCACCGTGATGCCGCGCCAGGCTGCACCTGACTCGGGAAGCCAGCGCAAAATGGAATCGTCGAGCGCGAGCTTCCCTTGCCCGACGAGCACCAGCACGCCGAGGGCCGTGATCTGCTTGGTAATGGAGCCGATGCCAAACCGCATGTCCGGAGTGGCGCGCACGCAGGTGCCGAGGTCGGCCCATCCGTACGCCCGCTCGGTGACGGTGCGTCCATCGCGGACGATCGCGATCGATGCGGCCGGCGTCCGCGACTGCCGCATCCAGGCGAGCACGGCGGCGTCAATGGTGTCGGGCGCCTGCGGTTGTGGCAGCGCGCCACAGTGGCTGGGCCCGAATGTCGTATCCTGGGGAGCCGCCAGCACAACCAGCGTGAGACTGGTAATGAAGAGCATCATATCTGCAAGAACACCCGTTCGCCCTTGAACTTCTTGCCCCGCGGATCCCAGGGGAAGAAGATCACGACGCGAAACTCGACCTTATCACCCGTCGCGGCGCGGGAAAGCCACTTCCCCTTCTGCGTTCCGGTCACGGTCGCCTCTTCACACACGCCCTGCGGTCCGATCACGATCTGCTGTAGATCGAAATGGATGTCGGGAATGGCACCGAGCAGCTCCATGTAGAATCGCGTGGCACCGGCGTGGCCTTCCCACCGTGCGCCCGCCTCGCCGACGACCTCGTAGACGCAATCCGGCGTCAGCGTCGCGATGAGTCCGGCGATGTCGCGCTTGTCTTCGGCAATCGAATGCGACTTCCACAGGCCGCGGATCTCGCCGTACAGCTCGGGCGTCACATCCCGTGACAAGAGTTCGCGAACGTCCATCGCTACCCCTGCCATGGTTTGATCAATTGGATCTGGAGCCCCATGTGGTCGACGATGCGCTGCACGACGAAGTCGACGAGCTGACTGATTTCTTTCGGGCGCTGGTAAAAACCCGGAGCCGCGGGAAGTATGGTCGCGCCGGCCTCGGCCGCGAGCGTCATGTTACGGAGATGAACGAGCGACAGCGGAGTCTCCCGCGGCACGAGCACGAGGCGTCGCCGCTCCTTGAGCGTCACGTCGGCCGCCCGCTCGATCAGCGAACGGCTCGTGCCCTGCGCGATCGCGGCCATCGTGCCCATCGAGCATGGGCACACGACCATGCCGAGCGTCTGCACCGATCCTGACGCGGGCTGGGCACCGCGGTCGGTGTCATTGAAAGCGCGTACCGATCCCCAGTCGCCCCCGGTTGCTTTCGTCAGTGCGGTTTCATCTTTGATGCCGCACTCCTCTGTCAGCAGGCGCCAGCCATGCGCCGAAATGAGCAGCCACGTGGTCACGCGATTGGTGGCGAGGACCTCGAGCAAGCGAACAGCGTATGGGGCGCCCGAAGCGCCGGTGATCGCAAAAACGAGCGGAGGTGAGGAAGTCGTCACGGCCCAAACATACCCTCTGGCCAGAGCCGTCGCGCGGCGTTAATTCGGACGTATCACTCTTTTCGTCGAGGCGCTGATGCAGTCACGCATGCGATTGACCTTCGCCGTCGCGGCTCTCCTCCCCGGCGTCGCGCTTGCCCAGGCGCCAGCGACCACCGCCGCGCCACTCACGCCGCCCGTGGCGGCGGTGCGGCCGCACCGTTTCGACGAGCACGGCAACGTCCGGGTCGATCCCTATTACTGGCTCAAGGAGCGCAGTAATCCGGAAGTCATCAAGTACCTCGAGGACGAGAACGCCTACACCAAGGCGGTGATGGCGCATACGGCGGCGCTGCAAGACCGGCTGTACGAGGAGCTGAAGGGACGCGTCCTGCAGAACGATCAGTCCGTTCCGTTTCGCGAAGGCAACTACTTCTACTATACGCGCCTCGTCGAGGGCAAGAATTATCCGATCTACGCCCGCAAGCGCGGCTCGGTGAGCGCCCCCGAAGAGATCATGCTCGATGCCAACGTCCTCGCCGAGGGGAAGGCGACACTCCTCATCCGGGCGTGGGAGATCAGCCCCGCGGAGGATCTGCTCGCGTTCGGTGCCGACACGACGGGCGGCCGGGTCAGCTCGATCCGATTCAAGAATCTGCGCACCGGCGAAATGCTTCCCGACATCATCCCGCGCTCCATCGGCGGCATCGCCTGGGCCGAGGACAACCGCACGCTGTTCTACACGAAACCCGATTCCGTAAGCGTGCGGCCCTATCAGGTCTATCGTCACCGGCTCGGCACGCCGGCGGCATCGGACCAGATGGTCTACGAAGACAAGGATGAGACGTATTACGTCGGGGTGTTCAAGACCAAATCCCGCGCGTACATCATGATTGAGTCATCGCAGACGATGGCGACCGAGTACAGCTACATCCGGGCCGACCAGCCCGACGCGCCCTTCAAGGTCTTGATCCCGCGCGAGCGCGGGCACGAGTACTCCGCCAACCATTTCGGCGACTATTTCTACATCCTGACCAACGACCACGCCAAGAACTTCCGCCTGATGCGCACGCCGGTCGCGCGGCCGGGCCGCAACAACTGGGAAGAGGTCATTCCGCACCGTCCCGATGTACTGATCGAAGACTTCGAGTTCTTCCGGGACTTTCTCGTCCTGACCGAGCGGAAGGACGGCCTGGTGCAGCTGCGGGTGCGCCCCTGGAGCGGCACCAACGAGTACTACCTCGACTTCGGCGAGCCGGCGTATCTCGCGTATGTCAGCACCAACCTCGAGTTCGACACGCCCGTGCTGCGCTACGGATACACGTCGCTGACGACGCCGTCGTCGATCTACGACTACGACATGAAGACCCGCCAGAAAACGCTGCTCAAGCGTGATCAGATCCTCGGCGGCTTCGATCCGGCGAACTACGTGACCGAGCGCTTCTTCACGACCGCGCGCGACGGCGCGCGCGTCCCGGTCTCGCTCGTATATCGCAAAGGGATTGCCCGCCCGGCTCCGCTGCTGCTGACCGGCTACGGATCGTACGGGTCGAGCTCAGATCCAACCTTTTCGTCGGACCGGCTGTCGTTGCTCGATCGCGGCTTCGCGTTCGCGATCGCCCACATTCGCGGCGGGTCGGAAATGGGGCGGGTGTGGTACGAGAACGGCCGGCAGCTCCAGAAGAAGAACACGTTCAACGATTTCGTTGACGTCGCCGACGATCTCATCCGCCGTGGCTACACATCGTCCGATCGCCTCTTCGCACGCGGAGCCAGCGCCGGAGGGCTGCTCATGGGCGCCGTCGTGAACATGCGGCCGGAGCTGTTCAAGGGCGTCATCGCCGGCGTGCCCTATGTCGACGTGATCACGACGATGATGGACTCGACGATTCCGCTGACGACCGGTGAGTACGATGAATGGGGCAACCCCCACGATTCGACCTTCTACCGGTACATGCTGTCGTATTCACCGTATGACCACGTCGAGCAGAAGGTGTACCCGAACCTGCTGATCACCGCCGGCCTGTACGACACGCAGGTGCTGTATGTCGAGCCGGCAAAGTGGACCGCCAAGCTGCGAGCGATGAAGACCGGCAATAACCGTTTGATCCTGCGGACCAACATGGAAGCGGGGCACGGCGGCGCGTCGGGACGCTACAAACGCTGGCGGGATGTGGCATTCGAGTATGCGTTCCTGCTCGATCTGGCCGGCCTGGGAGACAAGCCGACGCCCTAGCGTCCGCGACGATTCGGAGTGGGGCTGCGTTTTGGGTGAGCCGGAGGACGTGGTGGATTCACGTGCGGCGTGCGGCGTGTGGAGTGCGGCGTTGAACGCGGAGGTCGCGTGCTGGAGCGACCCTTCCTAGCCATGCCGCACGTCGTTCATAGCAGCCGGTCTATCAGCGCACCCAAAAAGACGACGATACTCACGATCCCATTGGCGGTAAAAAATGCTGCATTGAGACGCGAGAGGTCTCCAGGTTGGACCTGGCGGTGCTCCCAGCCGATCAGCGCCACCGCGATCGCTACGCCGCCGAAATAGGGCAGCCCCAGCCGGGCGCCCATGCCAAAGAAGATCAGCGAGGCAATGGCGGCCCCGTGCAGCAGCTTTGCCACGATGATCGCCCACCCCTGCCCCAGCCGGACAACCGCTGAACGCAAGCGCTCGCTACGATCAAACGCTTCGTCCTGCAGTGCGTAGAAAATGTCGAACCCCGCCACCCAGCACATCACTGCCACGGCGATCACGAGCAACAACCACCACGGCTCGCTCCACGCGCCCGTGATCGCGATGTAGCCGCCCACCGGCGCGATCGCGAGTGAGCCGCCGAGCCACAAATGCGTCCAGTCGGTGAAGCGCTTGGTGTAGCTGTACGTCGCGATCCAGATCAGGGCGACCGGCGCAAGCGCAGCACACAACGGGTTCAGCGCCCAGGCGGCCCACAGGAAGATCACCATCGCGGCGAGCACCGCCGCCCACGCCTGGCCGGTCGTCAGGCGCCCGCTCGGCAGCTCGCGCCCCTGCGTCCGAGGATTGCGCGCGTCGATGCCGCGGTCGGCGATGCGGTTGAACCCCATCGCGACGAACCGGGCAGTAGTGAATGCGATGACGACGAGGATCCCGGCACGCCACGTGACCGGCTGCTTGTAGGATGCGACGATGACGCCCAACAGCGCGAACGGCAGCGCGAAAACTGTATGCGGGAGCTTGACAAAATTGACGTAGCGGACGACCAATGACTCGCCTGCAAATGTCTGGCCCTCTCGGTTAGAGCTCAATACCGAGGTCCTTCCACATCGCATCGACTTTCTGTTTCGTGGCCGGATCCATCACGATCTTGTTCGGCCACTCCCGCGTGAAGCCTTCTTCCTTCCACTTCCGTGTCGCGTCGATGCCCATCTTCGAGCCATACGTGAAGCCGCGGCTCGAATGATCGAGCACGTCGATCGGTCCCATCGTAAAGCGCACGTCGCGCTCGGGGTCGATGTGATTGAGCGCGACCCACCACGCTTCCTTGGGGTCGCGCACGTTCACATCCTTGTCCACCACCACGATGACTTTCGCGAGTGACATCAGCCCCTGGCCCCACAGTCCGTTCATCACCTTGTACGCCTGGCCCGGGTACTGCTTGTCGATGCTCACGAACACCAGGTTGTGAAAGATCCCCTCGGCCGGCATGTGGAGATCGACGATTTCAGGGATCGTGAGCCGAAGCAGCGGCAGAAAGATCCGCTCGGTCGCGTGGCCGAGGTAATAATCCTCCATCGGCGGCCGGCCGACGATCGTGTGCGGCCAGATGGGATCGTCGCGGAAGGTGATCGCGGTGACGTGGACCTTGGGGTAGTAGTCGGCCAGCGAGTAAAACCCGGTGTGATCGCCGAACGGTCCCTCGAGTACCAGCTCGTCGCGCGGATCGATCCGGCCCTCGATGACGATCTCGGCCTCGGCCGGGACCTCGAGATCGGAGGTCACCGCCTTGGCGAGCCGCACGCCCTCGCCGCGCAAAAAGCCGGCGAACAGAAATTCGTCGATCGTGGGCGGCAGCGGTGCAGATGCCGCATAGATGCTCGCCGGGTCCCCGCCCAACGCGATCGCGACCGCCATGGTCTCGCCGCGCTCCGCCATCGCGCGCCAGTGTGCCGCGCCCACCTTATGCCGCTGCCAGTGCATCGCGAGGGAATTCTTCCCGAGGACCTGCACGCGATACATCCCCACATTCCGAACCCCCGATGCCGGATCTTTCGTTATGACTCCGCCGAGGGTGATGTATGGCCCGCCGTCCTCGGGCCAGCAGATCGGCGCGGGGAACTGCGTGAGGTCGACGTCCGATTCTTTGATCACTGTACTCTGGCAGGCAGGCCGGCCGACCGTCTTGGGCGGGAACTTGGCCACCTCGGCGAGCCGTGGGAGCAGCGCGAGCTTGCCGAGCAGTCCTTCCGGAACCTTCATCGCGAGCAGCTCGGCGATGCGCGCGCCGATCTCATCGAGGCACTCGACGCCGAGGGCCAGCGCCATGCGCCGCTCCGAGCCGAACAGATTGACCGCTACGGGATAGGCGGATTTCCCGCCGCCGCGCAGGGTCGGCTGCGTGAACAGCAGCGCTGGTCCGCCGCCGGGCGACTTCATGCAGCGATCGGCGACTTCCGTGATTTCCTTGTCGATCGAGACGGGGCGCGTCACGCGCGTGAGATCGCCCGCCTTCTCGATCGCGCCGACGAACTCCCGCAGGTTATCGAGTGCCATAGTGCACGGCGCAGATGCCGCCGGTCAGGCGTTCGAACCCGACGCGCGAGAATCCAGCGGCGCGGAGCCGCTGCGACAGCGCCTCCGGCTCGGGGAACGCGAGCACCGACTCTGGCAGGTAGGTATAGGCGTCTCTATGTTTCGACACGAGCCGGCCGATGGCGGGCAAAACCCGGCGAAAGTAGAACAGGTAAATCGCGCGCAGTGGCGCGAAGCGAGGCGTGGCGAACTCGAGGATGACGAAACGCGCGCCCGGCTTGAGCACTCGTGCGGCTTCGCTCAAGCCCCTGTCCAGGTCGGCGAGATTGCGTACGCCAAATCCCACCAGCGCGCCGTCGAACCGCGCCGCGGGGAACGGCAGTGCCAACGCGTCGGCGGCGATCGGCACGGTGCGGGACGCCTTGGCTCTGCCCTGCACCAGCATCGGCACGGCGAAGTCGGCGCCGATCACGCGGCCGCGAAAGCCCTCGCGCCGCGCCAACTCGGCGGCGAGGTCGAGCGTGCCGGCGCAGAGGTCGAGGTATGTGCCGTCGGGTTTCGCTTCCCAGCCGAGTCGCGCCACAGCGGTGCGACGCCAGGACCGATCCACGTTGAGACTCAGCAGGTGGTTCAGGAAGTCGTACCGCGGGGCAATCGCCGTGAACACACCACGGACGTAGGCTGGAGAACGACCCATAGGCGCGAAAGATAGGCCGGACCACCTGAGCGACGCCAGCGATCAGCAGGTCGTCGCATGGGCAAAGCAGGGACATGACGCGGCGTTCCGCGAGCTGGTCCGACGTTACGAGCGGCCCGTGTTTTCGCTGCTGTACCGGATGGTGCGCGATCGCGCGCTCGCCGAGGATCTCGCGCAGGAAACCTTCGTCAAGGTCCTGAACGGGATCAAATCGTACCGCCCGGAATTCAAGTTCTCATCGTGGATTTTCAAAATCGCGAACAACGCGGCGATCGATCACCTCCGCCGCAAAAGCATCGACACGCTGTCGCTCGACGGGTCGCCGAGCGCGGAGACGCCCGAACAGATGCGTGCGACGTCGCTGCAGCTGGGCGACCGCGCCGAAAGCCCGCTCGCGGAAGTCGAGAACCGGGAGCTCGGCACCGCTATCGAGCGGGCCATCGCCCGGCTCAGACCCGAGTACCGATCGTGCATTCTGTTACGTCATGTGGAGGGGTATTCGTACGAGGAAATCGCCGAGACCCTCGACCTCCCCCTGGGGACGGTCAAAACCTATATCCATCGGGCCCGTAATGAATTGCGCGTTTATCTGGAAGATCGCCGGGACTGAAACCAGGGCCGAAACCGGGCCGTAGGACACCCAATGACCGACAACACAATGCACCTCACTACCGACGAAATCGAGCTCTGGGCGCAGGGCCTCCTGCCTGCCGCCCGGGCCATTCACCTTGCCGACTGTTCACTCTGCCGCGTGGAAGCCGAGCGCGAGCGCAAAGTCATTCTGGAGCTGGTCCAGCTTCCGAAGTTTGCCCCGAACGCCGGGTTCGCCGATCGCGTCATGGCGCAGGTGAAGGTTCACGCGCCCTCGGGAGACTGGACCGCGTAGCCGGGTCAATGGCAAGCGGTTGTTCCCGAGTCCGTGAACGTCTGGCCGGCGATCGGGACAAACTGCCAGTCGTAGCTCGTCGCCCGCAACGTCAACTTCAACACACCGTACGTTCCGCTCTGGCGCACTTCGCTGTTGGGCCGCGGCGTGCCGAACGTCTCGACGCCGTGCCCACCGGTGCCCACCGTGAACTGACGAATGCCGGCCGCATCGCTCCGCACCTCATCCGGTGTCTGTAGCGCGAACCGCTCGTACAAGCGGTAGTGCCCGTTCAGCACCACGTCCGCTCCCGCGGCAAACAGGTCGTCCCACAACGGCTTCACCTCGGGACGCACGGCGGTGGAGTAGGAGCTGAAGCGCGGGTGGCTCCAATACGCCAGGATACACGGCTTGGTGGTGCTCGCGAGATCCGCCTTGAGCCACAGCTCCTGCGCCGAGCCCGCCGCCATGCTGATGTTGCTGTTCAGGGCGACGATATGCCACGAGCCGAGGTCATAGCTGTAGTAGCCTTGCCCGGCCGTGCCGGCCGCCGCGCCGAAGTAGCTGAAGTAACCCGCCGCGCCAGCGGTCTGATAATCGAAAGCCCCCGGCGTGGGACGCGTGCGCGCCTTCTGGCGCCCCCACGTGGGGTCGTAGCAGGTCTGGAAATCGGTGAGCGACCCGCTCGCGCGCACGTTGTCGCCGGTGGTGAATACGGTCCCGGCAATCCCGTCGAGCAAGAGCGCGGTCTGTTCGTCGTTCGTGAGGTCGCAGCGGGTGATGTTTCCCGCGCCGACGAGCACCACGGACGATGTCAGGTCGGTCACGGTCACGAGGACGTCATCGCTCCCCGCCCCGCCGTCCTTGTCGATCACGCTCACATGCGCGGTGTACACGCCCGCTGCCGCGTACGTATGACTCGACGCGATCGGCCCGCCGAGGGTGCCGGTGCTTCCGCTGGCGATCGAGCTGCCGTCGCCCCAGGCGATCGTCCACGCCCACGGTGCATCGGTCGCGCTGCCGGGATCGGTAAAGGTGGCACTCAGATTGTACGGCGAGCCGAGCGATACGCTGGCGTCCGCACCTGCGTTGACCGATGGCGCCACGTTGGCGATCGTGACGCTGGCGGAGGCGGGCGCGCTCGCGAGACCCAGCGCGTCTGTGACGACGAGCGTGACGGTGTAGCTCGCCGCGGCCGCGTATGTATGGCTCGGCGCGACGCCGCTACCCGTGGTGCCGTCGCCGAAGTTCCAGGCATACGTGAGCGGCAAGTTGTTGTCGGGGTCGCTCGACGTCCCGCCGTTGAACGCAACAATTGCGTCGGCGGCGTAGGGCCCGCCCGGTCTGGCGGTGGGTGCCTGGTTGGGCGGCGGCGACGCCTGCACCGTGACGGTCGCCTGGTCCGAGCCGGTGCCGCCGTCCTTGTCGGTCACGCTGACCTGCGCGGTAAACGTCCCAGCCGCGGCGTACGTGTGACTGGCGCTGATCGCGCCGGGACTTGCCGCGCTCCCGCTCTGCGTGGTCCCGTCGCCCCACGCGATGGTCCAACTCCAGGGGGCGTCGGTGGCCCCGCCCGGATCGGTGAAGCTGGCGCCGAGCTGGAATGCGACGCCGAGGACCAGGGATGCATCGGCTCCCGCATTCACCGCGGGTGCAACGTTTGCGATGGTGACGGTGGTCGAGGCCGGAGCGCCGGCGAGGCCGAGCGCGTCGGTGACTACGAGCGTCGCCGTGTAGGTTCCGTTCGTCGTATACGTCTTCGCTGGGCTCACACTACTCCCCGTGGTCCCGTCGCCGAAGGTCCAGGCGTAAGTGAGCGGCAGATTGTTGTCCGGATCGCTCGACCCGGCGCCGTTGAACGTCACGCTGGCGTCGGCGGCATACGGCCCGCCGGGGTTCGCCGTGGGCGCCTGATTGGGCGGAGGCCCGCCGCCCGGCCGGCCATGGCAGGCTCCGGAACCGGCGTCCGTAAATGTCCCGCCCGGGATGGGAATGAACTGCCACGAATAGCCGCCCGCGTTCAGCGTCAGCTTGAGGATGCCGAAGTCCGCGCTGCGAACTTGGCTCTGGGGGTGAATCGAACGTGTCGGCAATGCGGTGCTCTCACCGCCCGTCCCGACGTTGAACTCGCGGATACCGTACTGCGCGTCGGGCGTCGCGTCGGGGCGCATCGGCGCGAACCGCTCGTAATGGTGCTGGTGTCCGTTGACCACGACGTCCGCGCCCGCGGCGTACAGCCGGTCCCACAGGATCTTGCGGCTCGGGTTGTCGATGTAGTTCGCCTCATCGGACGACAGGAACAACGGCACATGCCAGACCGCGATGACACATTGCTTGGTGGTCGCCGCCAGGTCGGCTACGAGCCACTGATCCTGCGCCGACCCGGCGCTGACCGGGACGAAGCCGATGTTGTCGTTGAGGTGGATGACGTGCCAGTCGCCCAAGTCGTAGCTGTAGTAGCCAAGGCCGCGCGGACCGACTCGGCTGCCGAAGTAATCGAACGCGCCGTTGGCGTTGCCGCTGTTGTACTCGTGGTTCCCTAGCGTCGCGTAGGTGCGCGCTTTGTGTCGGCCCCACGTGGGTTCATAGCAATTCTGGTAATCCGCCGTCAAGCCGTCGGGGAACGCGTTGTCGCCGGCCGTGAACACCGTCCCTGGGATGGCGTCGAGCAGTTTCGCGGTGGCCTCGGCCCGCAGGATCGCGCCCCCCGAGCACGAGGCGATGTTTCCCGCCCCCACGAAGACTTGCTCGGTGCCGGGAGGGTTAACCGTCACGACCGCGTCGTCTGCGCCCGTCCCGCCGTCCTTGTCCGTGACCGTGACGTGGACGGTGTAGGTCCCCGCCGCGCTGTACACGTGACTCGCCGTGATGGGACCGCCGAGTGTGCTGGTGGAGCCGCTGTTGCTCGCGGCGTCTCCCCAAGCGATGGTCCACGTCCAGGGTGCGTCGGTGGCGCCGCCCGGGTCCGTGAACGTCGCGTTGAGCGAGAACGCCGTGCCGAGCGAGACGGACGCATCGGATCCTGCGTTTACGGCAGGCGCGACGTTGGCGATTGTGACGGTCGCCGTGGCCGGCGCGCTCGCGAGCCCGAGCGCGTCGGTGACCACCAGGGTCGCCGTGTAGCTCCCATTGGTCGCGTACGTCTTGGCCGGACTCACACCGGTCCCGGTCGTCCCATCGCCAAAGTTCCAGGCGTAGGTCAGGGGCAGGTTGTTGTCGGGGTCGCTCGAGCCCGCGCCGTTGAACGTCACGCTGGCTTCGGCGGCGTATGGGCCGCCGGCGTTCGCCGTGGGCGCCTGGTTGGGCGGGGGCGGGCCGCCGGGGCGGCCGTGGCAGTTGCCCGAGCCGGCGTCCATGAACGTTCCACCTGGGACGGGAATGAACTGCCACGAGTAGCTCGTCGCGCGCAGCGTCAACTTGATGACGCCGAGCGTCGAGTTGTCGCGCACTTCGCTGTTGGGACCGATGTTCCCGAAGTTGTAGGTGCCTTCGCCACCCACGCCCACGGTGATCTGGCGAAGTCCGAACGTCGCGTCAGGGATGCCGTCGGGCCGCATCGGCGCGAACCGCTCGTAGACGTGGTCGTGGCCGTTGACGATCAGATCCGCGCCGTATTCGTACAGCGCGTCCCACAACGGCCGGATCGCGGTGTTCGTGTTGCGGCCCTGTACGCTGGTCCACAACGGATGGTGCCACATGGCGAGGGTACACTGCTTGGTATTGGCAGCCAATTCGGCGCGCAGCCACTGTTCCTGGGGTGAGCCTGCCGCCGTCTGGGCCGGGTCCTCGGTGCCACTGTTGAGGACGATGACGTGCCAAGGGCCCGCCTCATAGCTGTAGTATCCCTTGGTCGGATCGCCTGCGGCCGCGCCGAAGTATCCAAAGTAGCCGGCCGCATTGGTCGTGTTGTAATCGTGATTACCCGCGACAGGCTTCGTGCGCGCCTTGTGACGACCCCAGGACGGATCGTAACAGGTCGCGAACTCCGTCGGCGTGCCATCGTTGTAGACGTTGTCGCCGAGGGTAATGACTGTTCCCGCGATCCCGTCCAGTAGGGCGGCTGTTTGTTCGTCGCCGTTGGTGCCGCACACCGCGATGTCACCCGCGCCGGCCAGGACCGCTGCCGCGTTCGGGTCGGAGACAGTGACCACCGCGTTGTCCGACGCGGCGCCCCCGTCCTTGTCTGTGACGGTCACTGCGACCGTGAACTGTCCCGCTGCGCCATAGGTGTGACTCATGGCGATCGGTCCGCCGAGTGTTGCCGTGCTGCCCGACTGGGTCGCGCCGTCACCCCAGGCGATCGTCCAGGACCACGGCGTGTCACCGGCGCCGCCGGGATCAGTGAACGTGGCATTCAGGGAAAACGCCGTTCCGAGATCGACCGCAGCGTCGGCACCGGCGTTGACCGCGGGCGGCAGGTTGCCGATCGTCGCGGTGGCCGTCGCCGGGGCGCTCGCGAGTCCCAGCGCGTCCGTCACGACCAACGTCGCGGTATAGGATCCGTTCGCGCCGTATGTCTTGGTCGGCGCGACGCCCGTCCCCGTTGTGCCGTCGCCGAAATTCCACGCATACGTCAGCGGCACGTTGTTGTCGGGATCGGTCGACGCGGATCCGTCGAACGTTACACTCGCCTCGGCGGCGTAAGGACCGCCGGGCCGCGCAGTCGGCGGCAGGTTCTGGGCGGGCTCGCCGGGACGACGGTGGCACGCGCCGCTCCCGGATTCGCTCGCGGTTTGTCCCGCGACGGGGACGAATTCCCACGCGTACGCGCCGGCATCGAGGGACAGCTTCAGGACACCGAAGACGCCGCTGATTCGGGCCTCACTGTTCGGTACGACGCTTCCAAAAGACTGCGTGACGTGGCCACCCGTGCCCACGATGAACTCCCGGATGCCGAGCGCCGTGTCCAAAGCGCCGGCGGGATTCTGCGGCGCGAAGCGCTCGTATACGCGGTAGTTACCGTTGACGATGATCTCCGCGCCGCCCGCGTACAGCGCGTCCCACAGTGGCTTCACCGCCGCGCGGACCGCGGTGCCGCGAGAGCTGAAGCGCGGCAGGTCCCAATACGCGAGGGTGCATTGACGCGGGTTCGCGGCGAGGTCGGCCTTGAGCCAGGCTACCTGCGGAGAGGTGGCCGTCACGCTGATGCTGCTGTTCAACACGACGATGTGCCACTCGCCGAGGTCGTAGCTGTAGTAGCCCTTCCCGGAATCCCCCGCCGCGGCGCCGAAGTATTGGTAATAGCCCGCGGCTCCGACCGTCTGGTAATCGAGATCGCCTGCCGCCGGCCGAGTCCGTGATTTGTGGCGCCCCCAGTTGGGGTTGTAGCAGTTCTGATAGTCTGCGAGCGTCCCACTCGCCCAGATATTGTCGCCCGTCGTGAACACGGTGCCCGGAATTCCGTCGAGCAACAGAGCCGTTTGTTCGTCGCCCGTTCGGTCGCAGCGGGCGATGTTACCGGCGCCCACGAGGACAACGGCGTTTGGCCCGACATTCGCCGGCTCGAGGGGCTGCTGCGGCGAGGGTGGCCGCGATGCCGTTGGCGTCGTGGGCTGATCGGTGCATGTGGTGATGAACAGGGCGATGACGGACAGCAGCAACGCCCGGAACATCCGGACGTGGAGTGGGCGCGCAACCACGGGATTCCTCCGACGCTCGAAAGTGACCGACAATGCACGGACCGTCGCACATTGTGACGCAAGTCACGCGCCGTCGCAGGCTGGCGGGAGAACGCGGCGAAGTGTAAGAGCGGAAAGGACTTCCACTTTGACCTCGGGCCCAAACTCGGCGTCCTATGTGAGGAGACTGGGGCACTTTCGTTTGAAGAGCGCCCCCCACCCCCCCACCCCTCAGCCGCGCACCTCTGCCCCCACACCCAGCCCCAGCAGCCGGGTCGCGCTCCCGTCCCGCACTGCAATCTCGACCGTACCGCCTGATCCGGTAAACGCCACCAGCGCTCCCGCTGCGACGTCCGCGAACGTGTGGCGCAATGGACCTACGTCTACGCCGGCCACACGAATGCTCACGTCGGGCAGCAACGCGTTGGGTGAAATGTTCGAGATCAGCGTCCCGAAGCGATCGACATAGAGCACTTCACCCACGACCGCATCGCCGTCGGTCTTCGGGATCGGCAGCGGCGCGTAGACCGGATCAGTAACGCCCGAGCCCAGCAACTCGAGCGATCCTCCCGTCGCCAGTCTCCCCGCCGCGGGCGCAAAGACATCCCGGCCATGAAACGTGGGGGCCGCTTCCGGGATCACGGGGATGGAAATGAACGTCGCGTTCAAGGACAAGAACGAAAGCAGGCCGTTATCCGGTGCGAGAAAATACCGGCCAAATCGTGTTGCGCCGAGCACTCGCCGGTCCGTACCGACACCGGCATCCACGACGGCCACGTAAATCGTGCCTTCGGGAAAGAACATCCAGGTCCGGCTGAGGAGGTACTGCGCGGCACGCACATCGCCGGGCGACACGTCGTGCGTGATATCGACCAGGGTCGCACTGGGAGCGTACGTCGAGAGCACGCCCTTCATCTCAGCGACGTAGCTGTCGCTCGTCCCGAAGTCGGTCAGCAGCGCGACAATCGTCATGGCCTCAGACCCTGACAGTACGCCACCGGCCGCCTCTCCAGAAGAGCACCATCGCAATCCCCCGCGAAATCGCCGTGACACTCAATGCGAGCCAGATGCCCAGCAGGCCGAATGTCTGCGACCACCATGCGGCGAGTGGAATGCGCAGCGCCGTGAGCGAGGTGCTCGCAATCTGCGGCCAGAAGGTGTAGCCCGCGCCCGCGAGCGCGCCTTCGAGAATGAGCTCGAAGCTCTGGCCGATCTGCGCGAAGGCGATCACCCGCAAATACAGCACACCGTCGGCGATCACCAGGGGATCGCGCGTGAAGAGTGACACCAGGCGAGCGGGAATCAGCAGAAACGCGATCGCCGTACTCACCGTGACGATGAGGCAATAGCCGACGGTCAATCGCACAGCTTCCCGCGCCCGAGCTTCCTGGCGCGCGCCGAGGTTTTGGCCGACGAGCGCGCTCGCGGCGAGGGCAAAGCCGCTGATCGCAATGAAACCCAGACCTTCCATCTTATGGCCCACGCCCAGGGCGGCGAGCGCCGGCGTCCCGAACCGCGATGTGAAACGTGTGAGCCACATGTAAATGACCGACAGCAGCACGCCCGCGAGCGACAACGGGGCGCCGATGCGCACGATCGTCGGCAAGGTGCGCCAGTCGGGGGCGCTCACGCGCAGCAGGCCGCGCCGCAGCGCGATCACGAGGCCGAACAGGAAACCACCCCCGCGCACCATGACGGACGCGAGCGCCGCGCCTTCGACGCCGAGGCGCGGAAACGGTCCGAGACCCATGATGAGCAGCGGGTCGAGGAGAATCGAAACGCACACCGAGCCTGCCAGCATGAGGAACGGGGTCCTCGTGTCACCGGCCGCGCGGAACGTGGCCTCGATGGCGAAGAACCCGAATACCAGCGGTCCGCCGAGCAGCCACGTCGAGAGATAGGCGTGCCCGAGTCTCGCCACCTCCGGCGGAACCGACATGAGGCGGAACATCGTGTCGGCCAGCAGCTCGCCGGCGACGCTCACGACGAGCCCGGCACAGAGCGCGTACACCACCGCCGCCGCGGCCGCGCGCGCCGCGCGCTCAGGGTCGCCCTCCCCATGGCGCCGCGCCGCGACCGCGATCAATCCGATCTCGACCATCTCGCCGAGACTGAGCGCGACCCAGACGTAGAACCCCGAGGTCGACACCGCCGCGAGCGCGGCCGGGCCGATGAGGCGGCCCACCCAGATGCTGTCGATCAGGTTGAAGGAGAAGTGGCACGCCATCATGGCGACGGCGGGGACGGCAAGCCGTAAGACGACAGGCCGCAGCGGGCCCGTCGTCAGTGGATTAGCGGGCGTAGCGTGCTACCAGCACGAGCGCGTCGTCGTTGCCCTTGAGGTGGTGGGTGATGACGAAGTCGGCGATTTCCTGCGGGGAGTTCGAGAGCACCAGCGATTCGGCGAACCCGTCCTTGATCCCGTCCGAGAACAGGATCACGGTATCGCCGAGCGCGAGCGGGACGGAGCGGGTGGTGGCACGGGCCGGCTCTGCGCCGATGAATCCGGCGTTGGGTACGAGGGTGATGCGCGACGGGCGATTGTCGAGATCGGCGCGCAGCAACACGCCGCCGATGTTGCCGACGCCCAACCACGTCATCGTCGCGGCCTGCGGGTCGAGATACGCGAGACCGAGCACGACCCCGCGCAGCCCCACCATGGCGTCGTGACAGCGGCGTACGAGATCGGCGAGCGGCTCGCGCGAATAGCGGTCGACCGCGGCCACCGCCGCGTGCGCCGCGCCCGCAGCCTCCTGCCCGTGGCCGAGGCCGTCGACCACCGCCACCAACGTCCCTTTGCCCACGCGCTTGCTGAGACAGAGATCGCCCGACTCGGCCTCCCCCGGCAACGGCAGCGCCGCGAACGCGGTCTCGATCTTCAAATGCTGCGCCGCCACTTTTTCATCGTGATGGTCGTGCCCTGTCCCACCACGGAGACGACCTCGAACTCGTCCATCAGGCGCTTGGCGCCCGGCAGGCCGGCGCCCACGCCGTGCGAAGTCGAATACCCATACTGCATGGCATGCTCGATGTCGGGGATGCCGGGACCTTGATCGATCGCGATGACGGAGACGCCCTGGCGATCGCCGTTCTGTTCGAGGCTGAGGATGATCTCGCCCTTCTTGGCGTACATCAGGATGTTGCGGGCGATTTCGGAGATGGCGGCGGCGATAACCGTCTGCTCGCCGCTGGAGAATCCGGCGACGGCGGCTAACGCGCGGCCTTGCTGTCTCGCTTCAACGACATCAACGTCCGCGGCGATCGGTAGTCGCAGCTCTTCACCCACGGCCGCTTGGTTTCTTGGGTTTGGTTTCGAACGCGGTGCGCTCTTCGGTGCGGCGATTGAGGAAGGCGAGACCTTCTTCGAGGTCCAGCACGGTGGCGACGCCTTTCAGCGTCAGGCCGAGCTGCACCATGGCGAACGCGACGTCGGGCTGAATGCCCACGATGACGGTTTCGGCGCCGCGGAGCCGCGCCATGTGCGCGATGTCGCGCAGCGTCCGCACCGCGAAGGAATCCATGACGTCGAGCGCCGTGACGTCGACGATGACGCCGCGGCAGCGCGACCGCCCGACCTGGGCAATCAGCGCTTCACGAAGATGGGATAAGTCGGCGTCGGTAAGGGCGGACTGAATCGAGGCAATGAGAAATTGCCCCTGCCGCAGAATTGGGACTTCCACGCGGCCTCCCCGTCCCCGCTACCGCGTGGATTCCGGGGCTATTTCGCGGACCTGGGTTGTCGGCGGCGCGCGATCCGCGAGCAGCCGTTCCGCCTCTTCAATGCCTCCCTGCAGGTCGCCGACCGTGGCCATTTCGGAGAGGTCGACGCCGATCGTCACCAGCGTCTGCGCGATTTCGGGCGACAGGCCGGTGACGATGACGGTGGCACCCAGCAGGCGCGACGCCTCGACCGTCTGCACCAGGTGGTTCGCGACGCCTGAGTCCATGGCGGCCACACCGGTCACGTCGATCACGACGACCTTGGCGCGGTTGGCGCGAATCGCCCGCAGCAGCTGTTCGGTCAGCTGCCGCGCGCGCTGGGGGTCGATGACGCCGATGATCGGGAGAATGAGGAGCCGCTCCCGCACCTGCAACACCGGCGTGGACAGCTCCCGGATCGCTTCCTGTTGCTGCCGGATGATGCGCTCGCGCTCTTCCACGAATCCGACGGCCACCGTGTTCGCGATGCGGTTCGCGGCGGGTTCGTAGGAGTCGAGAATCCGGTTCAGCTTTTCGACGTTGTCCTGATATTTGGTGAACAGCGAGCGGGCGAGCACGTCACGCAGCAGCAGCACGATGCCGACGACTTCGTCGGTTTCGACGCCTCGCGGAATGATGCGCTCCGACAGTCGCCGCGAGTAGGCCTGCAGGGCCTCGAAGGTGCCGGTCTCGAGCGCTTCCACGTAGTTGTCGTAGACCGCGGTCGCCTCGGCGAAGATTTCTTCTTCCGTCATCGCCGTGAGCAGCTCCGCGCGCGTGATGCGCCGCGCCCATTCCTCGCGTAGCTGCGTGCGGTTCTGTCGCAAGTGGGCGACCAGCTCCCGCAGCAGCCCCGCCGAGGACTCGCTCAGCACGGGGGCTTCCGACGCGCGCGTCGAAACGCTCATGCCCTTTTTGGTGTCCATGGCTCCTAACCTAGTATGGGCCTATTGGGGAGCAAGACCTGCAGCCCTGCTCTTACGGCGTTCCTTGGTCTCGTAGAGGGCGACGTCTGCTGCGTTTAGCAGTGCTTCTACGGTTTCGCCATGGCCAGGGTAAACTGCTACCCCGATGCTGATCGACAGGTTCGGCTTTTCGGCATCCGTGGCCAGCCTGTCCCCCACCCCGCGCGCCACATGCCAGGCGGCCGCTTCCCCAGTTTCGGGGAGCACAAGCGCGAACTCATCGCCGCCAAACCGGGCGGCGGTATCGGTGGCGCGGCACGACCCCAGCAGCGCTTCCGCTACCCGCCGGATGGCCAGGCTGCCGGCGAGGTGGCCGTGCCGGTCGTTGATCTGCTTCAGGCCGTCGAGATCGAGCAGGACGACCGCCAGCGGCTGCGTGTTGCGGCGCGAGCGCAGGATCTCGGTCTCGAGCGCGTGAATCAGCTGGCGGTGATTGGCAAGGCCGGTCAGCGGATCGGTGACGGCGAGCTCCCGCCACGTCCCCTGAATGTCGCGTTGCACCGCCACGGCGGCAGCCAGAACGAGACTCGTCACCGCCGTGATGCCCGTCCACACCTGCAGGAGCACGAGCGACTCGTTCGTCGCGTAGATCGAGAACGGCCCGACCCGGTGCAGCGTGCGGTAGATCGCGACGAACGACACGATGAGCATCGTGGTCGCGGCCTCTCGCGGGCCGAAGCGGAACGCGACCCAGATCATGACCGGCCACAGGAGCACGGTGAGCGGGTAGTGGCGCGAGGGGAAGACGCCGCCGAACGTCGCCACCGCCGCGAGCACCGCTACCGCCGTCAGAGAAAGCATTTCCATTACCTGCGACCGGCTCCAGCTCGGGCCGGGTTTCACGCCGATCCACAGAATCAGCGCGGGGGCCACCACCATGTCGCCCACCGCATCGCCGAGCCACCACGTGAGCCACACGCGAGGCGCGTCCTGACTCGACACGAGCCCGCCGAGCGCGAGTGACGCGACGCCGAGTGAAGCAGCCACGGTGGTGCTAAGGAGAGCCGCGAGGATGGTGAAGCGGATGATGTCGCGGACGCGGTCGAACACGCGGCCGCCGCGCGCAAACCGGTTGACGAGGTAGGCGCCGAGCAGCCCTTCGCACGTGTTGCCGATCGCGATGCCGATCGAGGGGAGAACGGCCCCCGTCGTCGTGAGATTCGCGAGGAACGCGGCGCCGATGATCGCGGGCCACGCGCGGTAGCCCAGCAGCACGAACGCGGCGAGGGCGATGCCGGCCGGCGGCCAGATAGTCGTGACGCTGCTGTTGATGTACGCGAACCGCAGACCCAGCTTGGCGGCCGAATAGTAAACGACTGCCAGTCCAACCAGGACAGCCACGCGGCCCAGCGACTCGTTCGTCCGGCTACGCCTAAAGGGTGACGGCGTCATGTGCTCGTCTCATCCCGATGATCGACACCGCTGATACACGCCGAAAAATACATTAGCTCCAGCGAAAGGAGGCCTCGATGACCTGGACCATTCGCCGTGTGGAGCGTCGCGTTTCTTCCGAGCGCAGGCATGTGCTCGAGCGGCGCGCCGCCGACCGCGACAGCCCGATCCACTTGATGGCCGCGGTCCACCTGACCAAGCGAGAGCAAGAGATCCGAGAGCTGATCGCCATCGGACTCGGCAACAAGGAAATTGCGAGGCGGCTCAACATCGCGACCAACACGGTCAAGAGCCACGTGCACAACATGCTCGGCAAGCTCGCGTTTCTGGAGCCGGCCGAGCGGCGTCCCCGTCGCTCGCGCCGCTGAGGTGTTCGCAGGAACCTCGCGTAGAAAACGCTGAAAGACGGGATTCCTGGGATACCGCGCGGCGAGCCCTTCGACGTAGCTGCGCGCTTCGCGCTCGAGGACCGAGCGTCCGTCCCGATCGCGCGCGGCTTCGCGGATCAACGCGGCCGCGAGCACCCAGGTGGCTTCGACGTGCGACAGCTCGCCGTCATGCGCCGCGCGCCGCATGTACCGGATGCCGCGCTCCGCATTCCCGCTTCCGAGTCCGATGAAACGCGCGAAGAAACGCGCGAGCGCCCCGGCGCGCGCCAGGCCGTAATCGTAGACGCCCAGACCCAGATAGCAGTCGGCGCAGGACGAGTCCGCCGCCAGCAGGCGGCGATAGATGTCGCGCATCGCTTTCGCATCTCGCGCCGCGCTGTAGCCGTGCCCATGCTCCTCGCGCTGGCGTGCCCGGTACCCGAGCGCCGTAGCCAGCCAGAAATCGGCAGGTGGGCCGGCCGCGCGCGCGCGGCCCATCGCCGCGCCGAGCAGCGAGTCGATGCGTTGCAATTCAAAATCGGCGGAGTCGAGGGCCGAGGCCCACCAGATGTAGGCGCCCGCCTGGAAGACCAGCGGGGCGGGATCGCCGGGCTCGCGCGCGGCGAGCCCGGCGAAATACGTCGCGGCGATTTCGAAATCACCGGCGTAGAGCGTGTCCAGGCCGGTGCGTAACGCGAGTCGCGGCGTGCCCTGGAGCGCCATCAACACGATCGCGAGCGCCTGCACGTCAGCGGGGTGCGGTAATCGGTAGGGCCGGAACGAGTCCCGCGGTGCGCGTAATGATGGTCCTGGCCAGCTGGCGCAGCGCAACGCCGGCAGGTGAATCGGGCTGGCTGACGACGATCGGCTCGCCCCGGTCGGCAAGCTCCGCCATCCCTGCCTGCAGCGGAATTTGGCCCAGCAGCGGCACGCCCAGCTCGGCGGCCAGCCGGCTCCCGCCGCCGGCGAGGAAGACCTCGGAGTGCTCGTGGCAATGGGGGCAAACGAAGTAGCTCATGTTCTCGACGATTCCGACCACGCCGATGCCCACGCGCTCGAACATCTTGGCGCCGCGCAGCGAGTCGCCGACCGCCATCTCCTGCGGTGTCGTCACGATGACCGCACCGTGGAGCCGGACGATCTGCGTGAGCGAGAGCTGGGCGTCACCCGTGCCGGGCGGCAGGTCCACGAGGAAATAGTCGAGCTCGCCCCATGCGACGTCGCGGAGAAACTGCCCGATGATCTTCATGATGATCGGCCCGCGCCAGATCGCCGGCGCATCCCGTTCGACGATGAACCCCAGCGACATCAGCTTCACGCCGTGGGCCTCGAGCGGTTGGATCTTGCCGCCCTGGACCTCGGGCTTCTCGCTCAAGCCGAACATGCGCGGGATGTTGGGACCGTAAATGTCGGCGTCCATCAGGCCGACGCGGTGACCGTCCCGGGCAAGCGCCGCCGCGAGATTTGCCGACACGGTCGATTTCCCGACCCCGCCCTTGCCGCTCGAGATCGCCAGCACTTTCCCGAGCGCCGGCATCTCGTCGGCAGTTGGTGGTGCTGGAGGCGCAGGCGACGGCCGCGCGGCCGCACGAGGTGCCCCATCGGCCGAATCCACCACGTTCACCTTTACGGCCGTGACGCCGGCGACGGCTTCGACCGCTTTGCGCGCCTGGCGCGCCAGAGAGCCTGGATCTTCGCGGGTAAGCACGAAGGTGAACGTAACGGCCCCCGCCGCATCGACTGTGATGTCGCGCACCATCCCGGCGGACATGACGTCGCGGCCGTGGCGGGGACTGGTAATCCCGCCGAGCACCTGCTCAACGTTCGTTTTGATTGCCTGTTCGCTCACGCGGGCGTCCCGTTGGTGAGGAATGCGCGCGCGGCGTTCAGCACCTTCTCTTCCACGTCCGCCATGCTCCCCGCGAGTGACGCGCCCGCCGCGCGGTGATGGCCGCCGCCGCCGAATTGGTGCGCGAGCTCCGCGACATCCACCTCGCCCATCGAGCGGAACGAGACCTTGATCCGGCCGTTGCCGATATGCCGGAACAGGAGCGCCATGCGCACACCGGCGATCGACCGCGGAAATTCGACGATGCCGTCGAGGTCGTCCGCCGTCACCTCGTGGCGGCGCAGCGCGTCCGGCGGCACACTCACCCATGCGAGTCCGACTTCCGGCTCCACCACCAGCGTCTGCAAGACTTCGGCGAGGAGCCGCACTCGACCTTCGGGCGCGCTGGCGTAGACCGACGCGTAGATCGACTCGGGATCGACACCGTGCTCGAGCAGCGCGGCCGCGACGCGCAGCGCGCGCGCCGTCGTATTCGAGAAGCGGAATCCACCGGTGTCGGTGAGCAACCCGACGTACAGGGCCTGCGCAACTTCGGGCGTGAGCGGCCAGCCTGCGACGCTGGCGAGATCGAAGATCAGCTCCGCGGTCGCGGTCGCTTCCGGCGCGATCAGGCACGGGCCTGGAGGCAGTTTGACGGGGCCGACATGGTGATCGATGCAGACGAGCGGCGGCTGTCGCTTGTTGATCACGGCCGCCAGGTTGCCGAGCCGGCTGAGATCCCCGATGTCGAGCGACGCGACGAGGTCGGCGCGCTCGATCTCACGCACCGCGTGGTCGCTCGCATCGGCGCCATCAGGAACCAGAAAATGGAAACGCTCGGGGATTTCTGTGGGATTGGCGATCGTCACCGAGATACCGCGCGCACGCAGCAGGTGCCACAACCCGATCTCACTGCCGACGCCGTCGCCGTCCGCGTTGACATGCGTCGTCAAGACGACGTGCCGGGCGCGGGTGAGCGCCGTGGCCACGTCGCGCGCCGCCTGGGCACGATCCGGCGGAACGGGAACGCCGTTCGGTTTCATGCTGGGGAAGATAATCGCCTAAAAACCGGCGCCCGCCACGTCCCTAGCTCCTTGGATCGGGATGTGGCGGGCGCGGACGCTACAGGGCCCCTACCGCCGTGGCGGCGGTTGGCCTGCCCCACCGCCGGCCAATTCCTTCTGCAGGCGGCTGTGCTTCCGGCTATAGCCGAAGTAGATCGCGAAGCCGATGAGCAGCCACACGATCAACCGAATCCAGGTGTCGCCCGGCAACGT
>Ga0207653_10000185_pt1 | contig 43089 bp, 41 predicted proteins | sample KBSK5251metaG_FD_184341 | JGI IMG/M metagenome (GOLD analysis project Ga0207653, IMG submission 184341) | Corn, switchgrass and miscanthus rhizosphere microbial communities from Kellogg Biological Station, Michigan, USA - KBS K5-25-1 metaG... | ecosystem: Host-associated > Plants > Roots >...
CTTCATTAATGTGGAGTTGTTTACCGCGGAATCGCCGGACTCACGCATCCGAAACAAACAACTCCACATTACTGAGTTCTCAACATAACACCTGATCGGTCACCGTCACGGTATTGCCATTGTAGCTCGTCTGTACGGTCTGAGGATCGGGCAGCGTGACTACAGTCGACCTTCCGAGTGCATCGTAAGTGTAACTCGTCGAGGGCCCTGGAGTGCCGCCCGTGGGAAACGGATTCGTGCGGCTCGCGACTCTGCCCATCGAGTCATAGCGGATATTGACCTGCCCACCGTTGGAGTCGACTTGTTGAATCGCCCTGCCCTCGCCGTCGTAAACGGTAGAGCCACTCACGGTTTTTTGCGAGCCGGCGTCATTGTATGTGATGCTCTTTGACACAAACTGCGTGTCGTCGTTATAGCTCGCTGTTGCAGTCGCGTTCGTTGGATAAGTGATCAAAGTCGGCCGTAATGCCGCGTCGCGATTGTTGACAGTAGTCACCAACCCGTTCGGGTCGGTCGTCGTTTGAGTTGCCGACGTGTTGAAATCATAACCCGCGCTCGTTGTCACCTGAGCCCCGCCGCTCGCGCCCCTGGTCACGCTCTCGGCCAGCGCGTAGTCGTTCGACGCTCCGAAAGTCGTCGTCTGCACGTTGCAACACGCAAGCTGCTGCTGGGTGACGTTGCCAAAGATATCAAGCTTCATCAGCCACGTCGTCGAAGCCGGCGCGCTCACGTCCGTATAAACAGTCTCGCCCGTGCAATTCCCTCGTCACCGTGCGCGTGGTGTCATAAGTCGAATCGTGACCCGGCGGGTTCGCCGTCCCGCCGTAGTTTTCCATCCCTCCCATCGCGTTGTAGTCGTCGAAGGTGTAAGTGCTCTTGGCGATGAGAACGTCGTTCGCGTCGTTGGTATCGAGCTGCGCGTCGTAGACATCGCTTTCAATCACCAGGTTTCGAAGATAAGCGTTCACGTACGCACTGTCAGTCTTGTACACGCTTCTCGATCGGCGGCGCACGACCCACTGCCCGCTCTGCTGGAATCCGTATTGCCTCGTGTTTGCCGGGTTGCCGTAGCTGTCGTAGTCGAGATCAACCTTCGTTTGATTCGCGGTCGGTGTCGCATCGTCGTAGCTGATGACGGACGTCACCTGAGGCTGCCCTCCGGGATCATTGGCATAAGTCATCACGGACTTCGCCATCGAACTCCCGCCGCTGTTCTTGATTTCGGTCTGAGTTAGTAATCCAAAATCGACAGCGCCCGTTACATCCGACCGAGTCAGAGTCACGGTCGAAACATCGGGCCGGGTGATGGTGAATGTTTTGTTGGTTCCAGCCGTGCCGCCCGTTGCGTAGCTATGGACCGCCGTGCCGCCGCTGGTCGCCGCCGGATACTCGGTCCTCGAAGTGAATGCCGGCGCATCGGTCAACGACGAAGCGACCGTCGGATAATTGAAACTCACGTAACCTTTTTCAGTTCCGTCACTGATGTTGCCGCTCTGATCGATGCTCATCTGCTTGCGCATCGATACGTTGTAAATCATCCCGTACGCCGAGTAGGTGAATTTGTAGCCTGTCTGCGTATCGGGAAAGTAGACGTGCTTCAACTCGACCACCGGTGAGCTTACCGGCACGTTCTCGACGGTCAATCCGCTGAAGCTGGTAGACACTCCCCACACAACGTTGTAATCGAACTGCGCGAACGTCGTGCTTGTCCCTCCCAGTCCCGGCCCGGTGATCGAGATCAGGTTGTTGCAGTTATCATAGTTGAAGGTGATCACCCGCCCGAGCGTGTCGGTGATGCTCGAAATCGCTTGCTTCCAGGCGAATCCCGCGCCGTTGTTGCACGAGGACGGCGTCGATTGATTCTGATAAGAGATCGACATGTAGTTGCCATTCGCGTCTCTGATCTGGGAGACCAGCACCCGGTTGTTGGCCAGATTCAAATACATCGTCACGCCGTTGTTGTAGTGAATCGCACCACCCCACGCCGAGCCTACGTAAGTAATATGACTGCCGTCATTGCTTTGAAGCGTGTTGTCCAAATAGCTCGGGCCTGTGCCGAGGAAATGCCTGGTTCCGTCGCCGTCGATGAAGACAAATTTGGTGTTGGGATCGGAGCCATAGGTGACGAGCCGCCCGAAGCCCAGGGTGAATCCGAGATAAGGCCACGAGTTCACCGCATTGAAGGTGACCTTGTTTGTGCGGCGAGACCAGATGCGGCTGTTGTAGTTGAGCGAGACACCGGAGGGCAGTCCGCGTCCGGGAAGACCCACGACCGGCACCGAGAACTCGAAGTTACTGCCTTCCGGGAGCACGGCTCCGATCCTTGACCCATCCATCGCGCGATTGCGCGGCGAGCCTACAAGATTGCGAGGCTCGCTCCAGAGTTCGTCGTAGAGCATGTCACCCGAGTCACCGCCCCCGGTTTGGGCGTGAACCGTCGGCGCGAGCTTGTCGATAAGCGAGCCAATTCCGGTCGTCCCCGTTGAACCATCGGGCCGCAGATCGTCCTGATCGGCTTTCCATTCGTCGTCCGTTTGAGGTCCGCGTGCTCTTGGTCGGATCAGCACGGGGACTCGACTCGAAGCAAATCGTGTTGAAGCCATCACCCATACAAGACCCGAATTGAGCAGCATCGCTTGCCCGGAGTCATCAATCCTGAGCTTGTTCTCATCCGAGGAAGACCAATCGAACCTCGCGCCTTGAGCGATGTTGCCGAAAGTGTCCTTACCGACCGCCGAAAAGCTCACGCGCTGATTCAGATAGCCGACCAGCTTGCCCGGTTCGATTCGGATTAAGGACACGCGACTCGTTCGATCAGCGGTTGTCTCCTGTGCTCTAACTGAAGAGCGAAAGAGCTTCCTGATAATCGAAACGAGGGGCTCGACCGGCAGCACTGCAACTCTGGCAAGAGTCGCCGCGCGCGCGGGCGCTTGCGCAAAGGCATAAGAGGACCCGGGTAAGAACAACAGACTGAAGATGAGCGCGATACAGATCGCTTGTCTCAGCAGAAGCCGGCGAATCCTCGCGGTAAAGAATCCGGCGACTGTATGGAAAAGAGCAGAGGAAAGAGGATTCGTAAAATGAGAGTGACTAAAGCGATTATTGCGCATGGGGACCTCCGAGCAAGGCTAGAACCTTGCGTGCGCCCAAACCAAAGTTAACTTTTATCAGCCACGGCAGAGCCTCTTAGGAAGATGACCCTTAGCTGACTATTAACTACGCTCAGTGAGGTTTGGTTATTTGCCCTGAGATCTCTGCGACCCCGTTCACGGGCATTCGAGACGGGCCGGATTGTAGCACGATGAGGAATGATGTCAAGCGGAATCTTTATCTCATTGGGGGTTGCCATCGCATAGACTCGTCGGTCGATCCAAAGCTTGCTCCTGGCTACGTTCTAACGTCCGGGTCTTTTGAGCCCTTGACACTCGGGATCGAAACTAATATTACTGAGTCCCCGCGCCCCGTTTCGCGCGAGGATGGACCGTCGGCGTTCCAGCTTACAGGAACGTCAGGAATCAATCGCACCGCAGCGCAAAGTCACGAAGCGCAATTTCAGGGAGGAAATCATGAAAAGAACGGCACTGGTTCTCTTTGCTCTCGCGTCGATGATGATCACCGACATTCAAGTAACAGGCCGCGCGTTTGCCCAGTCCAGGTGCAGCCTGACCGAAGCGACCGCGCCCGCCGTTCGCGGACTAAAGCTTGGAATGAGCGTTGAACAGGTCACCGCTCTCTTTCCCGGCAGCTCGAAGAGAAAAGAAACAAAGGAAGCTCTCGCAAAGGCGAAGGCCGCAAGCGAAGTTGTGCACGTGACATTCGAGCCATCGGATAGCGGGAAGGATCAGAACGCCGACATTGTTTCTTTTTCGGCCGGCTTTGACAAAGGAAGAGTAATCGATCTCAGCGTTCAATATCTTGGGCCGGAATGGAAGAATGTTGATGAATGGATTGCGAAGCTCTCTGAGACGTTCGGTCTGCCGGGCGTCAACAACTGGCAGCCGGGACCAAGCGAAACCCCCAACAAAGTCTTGAGGTGCTCGGGTATTGAGATTGAGGCTGCTATGGAAGGCGGCGGCGGATCAATCACAATACGATCTACGGAAAACCCCAATGACTCGCACGATCGCGCGAGAGAAGAAAAAAAGAAACGCGACTTTAAGCCTTAGCCGACTATCTGGCACGGCGCTCTGTCTAATCCGTATATAATCGAGCGATGTTGTGGAATGCGCCGCGAGCGGCAACTGCCATCCTTGCGATTCTGATCGCGGCGCCTGCGCAGGTATCCCCTGAACGCACTTCTCTCACACAAGCAAAGATCAATTCCCTTCCGTTCAATGTGGGCGAGACGCTCACCTACGATGTTAGTTTTTCAAAACTGATCTTCTCCGGGACGATCGGCGAATTGAAGCTGTCCGTCTCAAATCCGAGTGAGCCAATGAAGACTCCGATGCTGGAGTTGAAGGCCGAAGCGGTTTCGAAAGGGTTTTTCCCGGCGCTGTTTGGCATCAAGGTTCGCGATCGCTACATAACGCTCGTTGACGCGAATGACTTCGGAGTACATTCATCAACCAAGCTTCTTGAAGAAGGCAAAGTTCGGCGCGAGCAGAAGTCCATCATCGATCGCGAAGCCGGCCGCGTGACTTTCACCGATCGCGATCTCGCAACGGAGAAAAGCGAACCGCGAACAAAGGAAAAGCCTTCACCGTCCTGGATTCAGGATGTGCTATCGGCGATCTACTACGTTCGGACTCAACCCGTGAAAGAAGGCGCCGTGATTCCAATTCCAGTCAGCGATGGCGGAGAGATCTACAACATCGAAGTCGTTGCTGGAAAACGCGAAGAGCTTAAGGTTGGTTCGGCAAAGATCATGGCGATTCAGGTGAACGCGAAGGTGTTCGATGGGCGCTACCTCAAACGCAGCGGCGAAATGCTGGTGTGGATCACCGACGACGACAGGCGAGTTCCCGTGCGGGCGAGAGTGAAGACTTCAGGATATACAATCAACGTTGAGCTGAGGCGCTGACCTATCCTCTCTTTGCCCGCGCCGATCCCGGAACCAAGTCGGGGTCATCGGGACACCGTTGATTTGAGCGTGATCTCTGCTTTGCAATTCGCGCGGTCGTAGCCGTACGCGAAGCCATCCGGATCGACCGGATTCAAATCATCATCAACGGACAACTTCAGCGCTCGAAATTTCAAAGCGAAGACGCGTAGATCGGCGGGGCACTCGCCGGTCTGTTGTTTGTACTGCGACAAGAGCGCGTTGATCGCGTCCAGTTCTTCGAACGCGCGAATCTGTTTCAGCCGGTCGATCGCCTGAGCGCGGATGTTCGGATCATCGCTGCTCAAATAACTCGAATAGACTGCGCGCGCGGTTTCCCGGCTCTTGCCTTTGATACTCATCAGCCCCGACAAATCGTGCATCCACCAGGGCGCGCCCGGGACGTTAGCTCCGCGATCGTACCAGTACGACGCTTTCGCGTAGTCTTCTGTCTGCTCTTTTTCGGCCGAGGTGTTTCCCGTTTGCCAGTAGATGTAGGCGAGGTCCTGATAAAGGCGCCACTCATTGGGATTCTCTCGGATGCCTTTCTCGACGAGATCGATCGCCGCTTGGGTATCGCGCTCCGGGAGGAAGATCGCGCCGAAACGATAAGCGGGAACGTGCCCGGGATCGAGTGTGACTACTATGTTCAACAAAGGCGCGAGCAAATCCATGCGGATGTCTTTGGTTGTCGCCGAAGAAAGCGGCTTGTCGCTATCGATCAGCTTGCGGCCGAAATACTGAACGGTTCGAATCCAGTAAACGTCCGCGGCCAGAGCCTCGAGCCCGAAACTCATTTTCTTTATCGTCGGGCCTGAGAGGAACAGTGTTTCTTCGCCGGCAGTCTCGCGCGGCGACGTCCGGTCGATCCATCGCTGCATCGGATACAACACACTCAACCCGAGCAACAGGCTAGATGCCGCAATGATTTGACCCGAACGGCTCACTTGAAATTCCTCTTATGGAAAATCAGCACAGTCGCCGAGAGCAATATGCCGATGTACACAATCGCGTAGATCGTAGCCGATACGATCATCCTCATGGGCACGACTCGGCCGTGCGATGCCTCGGTGATGAATCCAAAATTCGAGAGATTGGGAAGCAGATAGTAGAGCGTCGTCAGTATGGCGCGCGTTAAACTCGAGTTTGAGAGCGTCGCCATCTCGAGCAGGTCTTTGCTGAGGTGCCCAATTAAATAAATCGCGAATGAGAACAGCGCGGCGAGAAGCGGCGTCGTGAAGCTTGAAAACATCAGCGCCACTGCGACCAGCAACGCAAGCTCACAATACACAAGAAACGAAGCGGCGAGCACGGCCGTTTGAAGGGGCACGAACTTTCCGTTCACGTACCAGAGCGCGAGTTCTGTTCCCAAAACCATCACCGCCGTGTTGACCATCAGAGTCAAGCAAAGCCCCGCATATTTGCCGATGATGAATTCGTGACGATGCACGGGCTTCGACAGCAGGTTGTAGATCGTTCGCTTATCGATCTCCTTGTACACGAGACCCACGCCGATGAAGATCGCGATCAACGCTCCGAAAACAAGCATTGCGCTGAGCCCAAGCGCCGCCGTGAACTGGCTCTCCATATCGAGAGAGAGGTCGCTCACGAACACCGAAGCGGCGACGAGAATCAGCACAAACAAGATGAGGTTGTAAAGTACGCGGTCGCGGACTGACTCGCGGAACGTGTTGAGGGCGATAGTGCGGACACGCCCGAGCGTACTGCGCTTATTGATGGGAAGTGAGGCCATTCGAGTTAGTGTCATTTGGCCGGCTGACATAGTCACCGCCGATCTCTGCACTATTTTACCTTCAACACGATGTACTCGGCGTCAGCGATCTTGAAGGTCTGAAGCGTCTCAAGATACTTCGACCGGTAGAGTTCAAATGTCGCCCAGTTTCTTGATTGTACGTGGTAATCCTTCTCCGCCGTTTCGACTTGCTCACCTTTATACATAACGCCGGACGGACCACTCCCCTCCCTGCCAACGGCGGCGATGAATCGAAAGAGTCCCGGACCGTAGAGGAAGTGCGTGATGCCCCGTCTCTTGATGTCTTCGTTGATGCTGTCGATCGAGTTATTGCGAATCATCAATCGTTGCCATTCCACCGAGTCCCAGCCGACCTCCGCGAGATAAGGGCGTTGAAGGTGATAGCCCATCTGTGCGCCGATCAACATGACCTTGGAATCACCGGAGGTATTGTGATTTATGTAATCGATCGCGGGATAGTAAAAACCGGCTTGCAGAAACTCACGGCGCGAAAGCCGTCCCGCCAGAAAGCTGGCGCCGCCGGATACGTAAAACTGGAGCGCGAATACGAACAGGGTCAGAGCAACGGTGGTCACAACTGCCGTAGCCGGAAGGATTCTTGCAATCGGAGCTTGAGCTTTCAATCTTTCCGCAAGCGTAACGAGCACGTATACCGCAATGAAGGTCAGCGCTGGATAAATCGGCAGGTAGTATCTGGCAATCCAGGATGTAGAAGCGACAACGCAGAAGAACGCAACAGAGATCAGTGCCAACCATACGATCCATCGATTCTTTGGGAGAAACAGGAGCAGAGGCACGAGAAAGAAAAGATAGTTGGGCTCGTGATGACCTTCGGCCAGTCCCATGTTGTAACGATCCGGGTCCGTGAAGAACTCCCAAACACGGAACGGGTGTCGCTCCTGACGATGGCCTTCAGCCTCGATCATCAACGCGTTAATCTGATTGAGCGTTTGTGGAATTTCCCGGCGGCTCTGGTCAAGGTACGCTTCCATTTTATGCTCGTCATCTGCGTTGAAGAAGCGACTACCCTGAGCACCGTATTCCGCCACTTCGCCCGTAATGAACGGGTATACGGGGTTCTTGAAGAAGAAATAATTCTTCACCATCCAGGGTGAAAACGCCGCGAGAGCGATGGCTGAAAACAATAGTCCGCGAGCCAGCACCGTGACGAACGGCTGGTGCTTTCGGACAAGACTCTCATAAAGGAACATTACTCCCATCAGGCCAAGCCAAATGGCCGCGGTGTATTTTATTCCAAGGCTGAAACCGGAAAGCAAAGCTGACGCCCACAACCAGCCGCGGCTGTCGGTTTCAAAGTAATTAATCATCGCGTAGAGCGCGATGAATCCCATCCCGGCGAGCGTCACATCGATTCGAGTGGTGACGGAGACTTCGAGAACCATTCCCGCCCCGAAAAACCCGAACATCGCGAGAACGCCCATCCTTCGAGTGAAGTAACGCGCGCCAAACGAGTACAGGGCGATCGCGGTCGTAACCGCCAACGACAGACTGAAGAGTCTCGCGGCAATGTCTGCCTTGGCAATCAAACAGACGACATAGAACATATGCGCGAGCAATGGCATATCGCCCGAGAAGTTGTCATAGAGCGGATAAATCCGTCCGGCTTCAACAAATGATTTCGGCGCAGCCAGATGATAAATCGCCTCATCTATTGCGTGGGGCGGCAGCGCAGCTCGCAACGTCAGCAAGACCAGCATCGCACAAAACAGGATCGCGACTACGCGTCGCTCTTTCGCGATGACATTCCGGTTTGTTGCAACTATCACTGAAGTGTAGAAGCCGCGGACATCGCTGCGCGTGAAGACCAGAAGCGCGATAAACAGCAGAGCGACCGGAAGCGCGCTGAACAGTCCGAGCATGCCGAGCCCGAAGATCAACAGCCCGACAACGCCGGTCCCCACCATGATTGAGAATGCAACCTTCTCGGCGAGGCCGGAAAACGAAAGAGCCAGACTACGGGTTACGGACCTGCCGGCCGCGTAAACGCTCGCGACCAGCACCAGATTCAAAAGTAGATCAAATACGCGATCAAACGGGACCAGAATTCCCGTGTAGTCTTCGCCGGCGGCTGCAATGTGGAAATGCGCATAGATCGAAAAACTCGACAGGAGCGCTATTGGGAGAAACACTGCAAGTGCATGAGTCAGACTCGATCGGGAAAGTGGCATTGAATCCATCGGCGTCAGGACTGCTACCGATTGATGCGCGGACGGTTTCATTGCCTTGGGGTTAGTCTTGCTCTTTGACATGTGGTTCAGTCATCGGGCGCGCGTCATAATCCTAACGTTTGAGCGCAATGGCGATAACGCTCAAGCCACGCCATGGCAGGAAACGATCAAGACGCCGTAGCGCCGGCGTAAGCATATCGAGTAGCTTTAGTTGAAGCCGTGAGAACCTGCTGCGGCGCAAAATCCTTCCGTTCAACCACCAACCGGGCACCGAAGCGCGATTAAAGTCGATTGTCCTTTCGACGTGGAATCCTGCGCCTTCGAGTAGTCGTGTCACCTCAGCGGCCGTATAACGTTTGCGGCGATCCAGGAACCGGTCCAGAGAGCCGTAGAGCGACGGGTGTTGTGGTGCGAGCACAATGGCGCGCCCGCCCGAGGTGAGCGTCTGCCGAAGGTTTCGCAACGCTTGCCCCTCATCTTGCGCATGCTCCAGCAGATTGATTGCTATGACGGTATCGAACTCCTGCTCCAGCCCCTGTACCTCTTCCTGCTGACAGGGATCAAACTTTAGTACTCGCAAATATGGTTTGCCGAATGAGTATGAGCGCAGGTAATGCAGAAAATGGGAACTCGTATCGGTCGCCACATAAACTTCGCGCGGGATGAACTGACTCGTCAACGTACCGACGCCCGCGCCGACTTCCAGCACGCGATCACCGATGAAGGGTCTTAGTGTGTGACCCAGCCATAGATTGAAGCGCCGAGTGCGCTCGAGTTCCGCAAGCATGCGCGAACCGAATTCATCTTTTTTATACAGATCGTCGATGAGGAAGAAGCGCACCATTGCCGTCAAGGCATGTAAGCCGTCGCGGGCTTTGATCTTTTTGCCCTCCTCCTGAGTGCGTGGCAAGTACCGCACGGGGACTTCGAACACGCGCGCGCGGCGTTTTGCGAGCTTGAAAACAATTTCCACCTCGAATCGAAAGTCGTTGCTTCGAAGCGGAATGGATTTCAGCAGCACCGTGTTAATGGCTTTGTAACAGGTTTCCATGTCGGTCAGACTGAGATCTGTCAGCCAGTTGCTGCAGGCAGTAAGAAACTTGTTGATCTTGGTATGGCGATGCATCAACGCACGGCGGTACTGCGCTGAAAGATAGCGAGACCCGAACACGGCATCCGCCCCCTCCTTCGCGAACGGCTCGAGCAGCGCGGGAATATCGGCCGGGTTATACTCCAGATCCGCGTCGTGGACGATGCTGATGTCGCCCGCCGCCCTCGAGATTGCTGTGCGGACCGCAGCGCCTTTTCCTCGGTTGCGCTCGTGACGCAGAAGCATCAGCCGGTCATCTTCTTCGGCGAGCTTTTGCAGAATCTCCCAACTGCCGTCGGTGCTGAAGTCGTCAACGACTATCACCTCCAGACGATTGATCAAGTCATGTTTTAGCGCCAGCACCCGGCGCAGGCTCGCCTCGACGACGTGGCGCTCGTTGTAAACCGGCACCAGCACGCTCAGGCTGAATGATGTCGCGGTGAGTTCATTATAGACCGGCAGATCATATAGAAGGGTCTTGACGCTCCTCATGATTTCGCTCCAGCGAATCGCAAATCTGGGTTGCGACTCGAACAGTCACAAAGGGGGTTGGGGTTTTCAGGGGTCAGACGAAAAAGCCTGCAACAGAAGATCGGTTATCTCGGAGGCCGAACAGTGCTGAAATTTCGCACTAAGAATATCACACTAACACCTTTATTCAAGGCTTTTTGGCGGGAGAGGGAGGCTGTTCAATGAAGGTCTCTTTTGTGTACTGGCTTCGATTAAGCCCGGTTCAGGCTCAGCCGTTTTTCCCGCGCCGCGATGAGCTATCGCGCAGTTTCATCATCGGCAATTCGTAGTGCCGGTATACGAACGCGGACAACAGGACTGATACTGTGAGATAGGCGGCGGTAGCGAGAAGTGCATTGAACTTCGTTTTGTGAGCCGGTTCCACCCAAAAACGTTTGAATCAAATTGTAGATCAGCAGATTCGACATGTAGAGCGAGTATGATCATAGAGCCACGTTGCGCCATAAGGCTTCGACAACAGACTTCCTCGGCACACGTAGATCCATCACCGCCGGCATCAGCAACGCAAACCCGAGCGAGGTGGCGCTGAACAAGGCTGTCCTGGAGAAAAAATAGATGACGATAGGGCTTACTCCATCGTTCCAGTTAGGATTCGCAAAATAAACATCCAGGAAACGGAGCATAGTGGAGAGGAGCAGGATAAAAGTCCGGGACATCAGGAGCGCCCGCTCAGATTTGAACCTCACCTTCATTAGCAGAACCGCAAGGATCGAAAACATGAGATAGAACATCTCCTCAACTGCGAGACGCACGACACAGGGAAAAACAGCGGATGCTCCCACGCAAAACTTTGCCTGAAGATGAAGTATTTCCAGATGGGAACAGCGGAGTAGGAAACGGTGAACAGGGAGGGGCAAATGCGGGCTAGCGCCGCACGGAAATAATAACATCTCGAAAACAACGATCCTGCGTATTATGAGGCCTGTCCAATCGTTAGGGTCTTGTTACTCGCTTTAGTGCTTCCGAGACTTTATCAATCAACTCCGGCGATTTGGTCGTTGAGAGCCCCCGATGAAGCACCTCAATGGCCTCGTCTCGTCTTCCGGCTCGTTCATAGACCAGTCCCAGTTCGTACAACACGCCCACGTCGTTTGGGGCCGACTGTCGAGCTCTTTCAAGCTCGGGAATAGCTTCGGCGATGCGCCCTTGCCGGCTGTAACACAAGCCCAGGTTGTAATGAAAGTCGGTTGCCTGCGGCCTCAACGCGAGAGCCGATTTGAAGTACCGCTCCGCCGAACTATAGTCGCCCAGATCGAAAGAGATGCTCCCGAGATTGTTGATCGACTCGAACATCTCAGGGTCGATCTCAATTGCGCGCTTGAAATTCTGGATGCCGAGTGATCTTTCGCCCATCGCCGTGTACGTCCGGCCTAATGCGTGGAAAATAGTCGGCTCATCGGGCGCGAGCGCCGCGGCCTTCATCAGCGCGTCGCGCGATTCCTCGTATCGCTTCGCGTCGTAAAGGGCCAGTCCGGAATTGTAGTGAGTAACCCAAAACTCCGGCCGAACACGCGCGGCTTGCGACCATAGCGAAACAGCGTTTGCCCAACTGGAATTCTCTTTCGCAGTGGCGGCAGTCAACGCAACGATCAAAACCACTGCCAGAACCGAACTGACAGCCACCAGCTTCTGCGCGGATCGCCGCCCTTGCTGCGTAGCCATCCTGGCAAGTCCGATTGCGATCAAAAATACCCAACCCGCAACAGAGAGATACAGGTAACGATCGAAGATGAGATACTCGACGGAGAGCTTTCTCAAATCCAGAACCGGCAGCAAAGGTATGATCGCTAAGGCGAGACCGTACCACACCTCCTTTCGAATCTTTCTGCGATAGAAAAAAAGCAAGCTTGCCGGCGCGAGAAGCGCGAGCGCCGGAAAGAAGAATCTGGGAGAGGCCACGCTGGTTTCAAAACTCGTGAAATAAGTTATGCTCAAATTCACCGGCCAGATCAGGTGAAGAAAATACGAACAAATAACAAAAGGGATCGTCAGCATCACGTCTACGAACGGACCTCCGTAGGTGTGCGGGTTGTCCCATGAGATTCCTCCGATGACGAGATAACGCGGGATCAGGTACAGGACGGCGACTCCGAAATAAGGAAGCGTCATCACCGCGGCTCGCGTCAATCGCGCGCCCGTGCCTGACATTGAAGCCTGCGGCGAGCTTGCCGCGGTTTCTCCGGTTCCTTCGATCAACTCCGCGCAAAAGATCAACAGCACCAAACTCAACGCTGTTTCCTTTGAAAGAGTCGATAGCGCAAACATTGCCAGTGACCAGACCAGCGCCGACCGTCTGAGTTCTCTCTTGTACTTCAAGTAAAAATAGAAAGATGCCAGGAAGAAGAAACCGAATAGCGGATCGGTGACGCCGCTGATCCAGCTCACCGATTCGACATGGATTGAGTAGACAGCGAACAGCATCGCGGCCAGCGCCGCAACGCCCCTGTTCGCCAAAAGCAACAACACGTAGAAGACCCCAATCGAACAAAGAATGTGCAGCAGCAGGCTTATAAGATGCCAGCCCTGCGGCCAAAGCCCGAACAGCTTGTATTCGATCGTGAAAAGGATGGTGAACAACGGGCGGTAATATGGCGGCGGGATTGGGACGCGAAGGGCTTCTGGCTTCTCGCGGAATGCCCAGACGTGCGTTGTAAAAGCTCGACCGAGATTATCCCAGGAACGAATATCCTGGTTCTCGACAATCTGGTCGGTGTCGTCAAAAACGAAATCGCCGCCCAGTGAGTTTGCATACGAGAGCAACGACAGGACGCAGATCAGAAAGGCCGTTCGTGCCGGACCCAGATTCTCAACAGCCGCCAGGATGCCGTTATGCCTGGTCGCACGAATAGCTGCGTCACCACGAGCGCTCTTGTCGCCACCGGCTCGTTGTTTTCTTACAACCGCTTTCTTTTGATCAGCCATCGTGCGCCGCAACGACTCGGGATGCTCTTGTCCCTGGGAATCGGGGGCGTTGATTGAAAGATTAGGGGCTGAACCTGAATGAGGGTAGGTTAGAAGGGTGAAACCTTGGCGTTCACCCTTCCCGAAGATTCAAAGCTCTACTGAATAGGGGTCCCGTCCTTTGGCATACGATCCTGAGGCGTCGCCGTCGGAGGCTGGATGCCATCGGTTTCGTACAACACCTGCGTCTCATTTGAATAGAACGAGACATTTCCCGTACCAAAGGTTCCGATCGAGCTTGGATGCGCCGTAGTGTCAAACATCGGAGGCATCCCTTCCGCGTTTATCGGAGTTGAGGCAAATACGTAGCCTCCCTTGACGCCGGAAGCCATATTCGAATCGACGTAACCAAGGGAACCGAGCGTCGGCAGGTCAGCAAACTTTCCGTGGCCTTTACTGATCGAGTAAAGGACCTGTGTACTGCCAATGGTTTTCAATTCTGCTTTCGCGGCTGTTTCGTGAGCTGCTTGTTGTGACTTGAGCAAATTCGGGATAGCGATAGCTGCGATGATGCCGATGATCGCGACGACGATCAACAACTCGATAAGCGAGAACCCTGTCTCTTTGCTGTTCATGGCTTTCTCCACCCTCAGAGCGTATTTTTTTCTTGCGAAATCGAACGCGGTCGCGACCGCGAGGTTCATTAATTTTGTAGCGTACGGTGGAGACTATAACAGAAACGGGTGAGCCCTGAAAGGACTCACCCGCCGTGAGACGATCTGAATTTCCAGCTCGACTACTCGATTGGAGTACCATCGCTTGGTACGCGCGCGGTAGCCGATGTGCCCGCCGTTGGCGCGGCACCTCCGTCCTTCTGATAGACGACATAGGTCTCATTCGAATAGAAGGACCTGTTGCCGGTTCCGAAGTTTCCTGTCGATTGCGGTTCGGCCTTTGTGTCGAACCACGACGGAGTGAACGGTGACGCAGTCAGAGCGGCGGTGCCGGTGCATTCGAATTTGAACCCGCTCTTGTTGCCACTGCCCAGCGCGCTGTCAATGGCATTGTCATTCTGAAGCACGGTAAGACTAAGCGCGAAATCCTTGCCCTTACCGCGGGTTGATTGATATGTGGCCTGTGCAGTTCCTAACGTTCGGGTCGATCCAATGGCTGACGCCTCGTTGGCCGCCTGACGGGACTTCAGCAGGTTGGGTATTGCGATGGCCGCGATGATACCGATGATCGCCACGACAATCAGCAACTCGATCAGCGAAAATCCTTTCTCATTCTTCATAAGCGTTACGCTCCTTTTCAGTTTTGCCGTAGGTCAGTTTTCCTAGCGGCCAATCTACGACAGATTGCAGTGTTCCCTAAGACAAAGCCCGTGCCAACCAGGCCTACGCTCGCGACGAATACCGAAGTGTCTGGCAGGCAAGGATATCTCGAATGGGAAAGTCTTTGGAGAAGCCAAATGGACGAGGGAATCTAACAAAAAGCGAGACTTGTCTTGCCACTTTTTGTCAGAAGGATCGGAGTTATTTCGGGATTGGATCGCTGGAGGCGTCGGCGGTTGCGCCTTCGTTGTGCCGGATCACCGCAGTCTCGTCAACGTAGAAATGCGTCGAGTTGGCGGCGTCAGCCTGAGGGTTCGCCGAGCACTTGAAGGTGGTCAGTTTGCCGGCTGTGACGTCGGCGGCATCGAGCACAATTGTGAGATCAAATATGTACCCGCTTTTTAATCCGACAGCGAGGTTGGAATCGATGGTGCCTTCGGGCGCTAACTGGCCTAATGTCGCATAAACCTTGAACCTTCGCTCGTACAGATTCTCCGCTGTCGTGATGGTCCTCAGTGATTGAATCGCAGAGCCCGCCTGCGCAAACCGGCGAGCACGCTGAAGGCCCGGTATAGCCAGTGCGGCGATCACACCGATGATAACAACAACGACCAACAACTCAATTAGCGAAAAGCCCTGCTCTCTTTTCATCGTGACTGCCTCCCTGGAAGCAAGCTCTCATCGTCTATACAGAATTTGCCCAGCGACGATTTCCATCGGAGCAAGGTCCGTGCCATCAGCACAGCGAATATGATCTGGCTCCCTTGCCCGCAACCGGATGTTCAGATTCGCAGTTACGACTCTCGGTTTTCGAGGAAAGCGCCGTTAAAAAGGGGGATGCTTTTGCGGAGTAAGTATTTTGCGAATGGGGAAAGCTGGTACTTCGACCCTTGATAGCGTCAGGATGAATCTCGTGAAGTCTGATCGCTCTTACTTGTGCGCGACCGAGTCGCTTAATGGCCCAGACTCCCGGAGGAGGCTCGCGGTCTGCCGAATCCGATGCTTGTCCAGAAGGTGGCGCAGGCTTCTAACCGACATCTTGAGAATCTCAGCAGCGCGAGTCTGATTTCCACTCGTCCTTTGCAATGCCCGGATGATGTAATCCTTTTCAAGCTGCGCGAGGTACGCTTCCAGGTCGATTCCCTCTTCGGGCAGATCGAGATCGGTGATGACCCGCGGTTTGTATCGAAGGATTCTCTCGGGCAACCACTCGGGCCTGATTCGGCGATCGGCAATCCCGGATGGGGGCCCGCTGTCGTCCCGCCTTCGATCCAGACCGGCGACTCTCCCGTGTTCGAGCGCCACAGCGCGTTCGATCGTGTTCTCGAGTTCGCGCACGTTTCCGGGCCAGTCATAAGACTCCAAATATCGAACAGCCTCTTCAGAGATTTCGAGAACCGGCCGGTTCGCCGCGGCGCTGTACTTTTCAAGAAAGTGCTTAACAAGCTCAGGTATGTCCATCCGTCGCGCTCTCAACGGCGGCATTTCGATCGGGATCACGCTAATGCGATAGTACAGGTCGTTGCGGAACGTTCCATCGTCAACCATCTGCGAAAGGTCGCGATTAGTAGCCGCGACTACGCGAACATCCACCGCTATTTCTTCAAGTCCGCCAACTCGCCGAATGCTGCGCTCCTGAAGCACCCTGAGCATCTTCACCTGCATCGCCGGCGTCGTCTCGCCGATCTCATCCAGAAATATGGTCCCGCCTTCAGCGGCTTCAAACAGTCCTTTGCGATTCGAAACGGCACCGGTGAACGAACCCTTCATATAACCGAACAGCTCGGACTCGAGCAGCGTCTCGGTGAAAGCGCCGCAGTTGATCGAGACAAACGCCGCCGCCGAACGATCCGACATGCTATGAATCGCGCGAGCGACCAGTTCCTTTCCTGTTCCCGACTCGCCGGTGATCAGCACTGTTGAGGTGGTTGCCGCCACCGTTTCGATCATCTGGTAAATTGCCTGCATCTGCGGCGACCGGCCGATTATGTTGTCGAGCGAGTTTCGCTGACGCAGCTCGCGCTTGAGAAGCACGTTTTCCTGACGCAGATGTTTCTTTTCAAGCACCTTCCCGATTGAGACCTTCAGTTCCTCGACGTCGAAACCGGCGTCTTTGATTACCAGGTCCTCAGCTCCAAGCTTGAATGCCTTGCGCGCCGTGTCTACCGTCGCGAACGCTGTGATCATGATGACCATTGTCTCAGGGGATATCTCGCGAACGCGGGCCAGCAACTCGATTCCGTTGATGTCCGGCATCTTCACGTCAGAGATGATCAAGTCGTACACGTTCTGCCGCACAAGCTCGAGCGCGCGCGTGCCGTTCTCCGCGGTATGGACGGCGTATCCCTCGCGTTTCAACACCAGCTCGAGCAATTCGCGCATGCTGCGTTCGTCATCAACAACTAAAAGCTTTTCCATGACTAACTAACCCTGGCCCTTCTCTTACACATTCATTAGCGCGGAGGTCCTGGAATCTGCGCGAGAAGCCTCGCCCGCCGCAGTGGGAACACCGGCAACGCGGCCGCTCGCGGGCAACTTGATTGCAATGCGAGTTCCTCTGCCCGATTCGCTGTCTACAACTATTTTGCCGTTATGATCTCGAACCAATTGGTACACGATGGCCATTCCGAGCCCCGTGCCGCCGCTCGACGAATTGAACGGTTCGAACAATCTATCTTTTTGTTCCCGGCTCATTCCGTCTCCGGTGTCGCTGAACGCAATCGATATGTCCCGGTTCGGCTTTGCATCGAGGCCGACACGCAACTCGCCTCCGTTGGGCATAGCCTGAATCGCGTTGCGCGCCAGATTCCAGAAGATCTGCCGGATCTGATTCGGGTCGGCCTGATAAAGCATCGGTTCGTCGGGATATTGCTCGGTTATGATGTGCTCGGACAACAACTCAGGACTGTTTCTCAAAAGCGCGATTGTTTCCGATAACAGACTCGATAATTCGATTACCGCACGCTCGATCTTCGGTGGTCTCGCATACGTCAAGAAGTCAGAAACGATTCTGTTCAGCCGGTCGGACTCGCGCAAGACTATCTGCATCAACTGGGACTGATCCGGCGAGAAGCTTATCTCGCTTGCAAGCACCTGGACCGATCCGCGCATCGATGCAAGCGGGTTGCGAATCTCGTGCGCCAGACCCGCCGCCATCTTGCCCAGCGCCGCGAGTCGTTCCTGGCGTCGCACCTCGCGCTCGAGTTCCATCACTTCAGTCAGGTCCTGAAAGGTGAGCACGTAGCCGCGCGACGCATCGACTTCATCTACGAGCGGCGCGACCGAGAAACCGAGGTGAATCTCGTGCCCGTCGGCGGTCTTGCAGCCGATGTCAAAACGCGGTAGCCGCGTGCGAGTTCGAATCGATTCCAGCCCTGCTTCGATCTGATTTCCGATGTCTCCAAAGATCGCGAATATCTCTTCGCCACGGACGCCGGCGGCGCGGTAGCCTGTTATTTCCTCGGCGGCGCGATTGAAGGTGATTATGCGCCCGGCGAGATCAGTAGTCACCAGTCCGCTGCGCATGCTTTCGATGATGCGATCGTTGAACAGCCGGTAATCCGCCAGGTCCTTCGTGGCGTTCGCGAGCTGCGCCTCGCTTCGGCGAATTCGCTCGGCAAGCTGACTCGAAAGAGTCGCAACCGCAAAGATCGCGATCAGATTGAGTGAGAACATCAACTGCGTCCACGCCAGATGCGTGCCTTCGTAGGCTGACCAGCCGGCAGCTCGCGGAACGATCCTGCTCATTGTGAGCACGCCTACGATCACGTACAGGACTCCGGCCAACGCGCCCACCAGCGAAACTCCGGTCCTGCCCAACAGCGCGCAAGCCGCAAAAATGATTACCAGATAGAGCGCCAGAAAAGGCGATTCGACATCGCCGGTGCTATAGATCAGCCACGTGGCTATGCATATATCCAGCGAAAACTGAACGTAGGCTTGAACAAAGTAAGGCATCCGCGTTCTGAGCGCGGCAAAAGAAATTACGGAGAGCACGACAGTAGCGAGCGCTACGGTGGTGAGCATCGGAACAAATGAGCGGCCTCCGTTGCCGCCGGCGGTCATACTCACGATAGCGAGCAGCCCCGCCGCAATCGCCAAACGCGAGATCAATAACCAGTGAAGCTTTCGTCGCATTGGATGATCGCGGGTTGTCGCAGCAACCTTTGAAGATGCTCGGATTTTCAGTTTGTCTGCCAAAGCTCGATATCCGATTTCTGACGACTGCACTGCTCGTGGAGACCCTGCCTCGGGGGAAGCGCGAAAGAGATTAGTTCAAATAATTCGTGCCGCGTTTAGATCGGGTTAGAGGCATTGGAGGCGTGGGGGACTATAGCACGGGTCAGAATCGCGCTCAAGGGTTCTTCGTCCGATACGGAGTCGCAATCCTCCTGATAATTGCTGATGGATGGTCAGCCTTGTAGATTGCGAGCAGCGAGAACCGAAAGAATCCGGGGAGGGAGGCCCGTAGGTGTCAGGGGGTTGAGGATGAGGTCAGGTCTCGACCGGGTTCGGCGACTGCGCTGGTATGTAGTTGATGACGGGAATATCGCCTCTACCAGTCCCCTTGCCTAATCCGCTTTTTGATCTTTCGCTTTGTCAGATCGCGTTTCAAGGGACTCAGGTATTCGATAAATAACTCGCCGTCGAGGTGGTCCGTCTCGTGAGAAACACAACGCGCTTCGAGATCCATTACGTCCAGCGTTATTGGGCTGCCGTCGATGTCCTGCGCGCGAACGACTACACGCTGAGGCCGCTTCACTTCAACAAAGATGCCCGGGAAGCTCAGGCATCCTTCTTCGCCGATCTGCTCGCCCTCTTCGGTTTCGATAACCGGGTTGATCAGCGCGATCTTTCTCTTCTTCTCTTTGCCGCTCGAGCAATCCATCACGAACAGCCGCTTGAGCAGCCCTACCTGCGGCGCCGCCAAGCCCACGCCCGGCGCTCCATACATGGTCTCGAACATATTGTCGACTAGCTTCGATAGGTTCTGATCAAACTCGGTCACTGCCTCGGCAGGTTTGGTAAGAATCGGGTCTCCATATTTTACAATACTCAAAATCATGATTGCGTTTCTGACTCCCTTGATCTCTCTTCGAACTGGTGGCGCTCGGCCAGCTTCTCTCCGAGCAAGTGGTTCAACACCGCGGTTCGAGCCTTGAAGCCGGTTACTTCGCGCCACGCTACTAATGCAAGTCCGATCAGAATTATAGCAGCCCCTACAAGACTGTGGGTAGCGTAGCCGATCGCGAAGCCGATCAGGATAATCGCCACCAGCAACAGGTAATACAAAATCCCGTGAGTGCGCCGCGCGTTGATCGAGCGCCGCAGGTCCTCAACCTCTCGATCAAGTTCGTGCCGGCTCTTGCCGGACTCATCGTGACTCACGACTTTCATTATTCAACTCCTATTACTCCACGCTCTTTAACGCATCACGTTTCACGCATCATTCTCAGTACCGCTTCAACTGATCCAGGTAGCCTTCGAAGTTTCGCTTCACTTCCGCGAGGCTGTCGCCGCCGAATTTCTCTCGCGCCGCATCGGCAAGCACTATCGCAACCATCGCCTCGCCGATGACTCCAGCCGCCGGAACCGCGACGATATCCGAACGCTCGAAGGCCGCGGCTGATTCTTCCTTGGTCACGACATCGACGCTGGCAAGCGGCTGTCTCAGAGTTGAGATAGGTTTCAAGTGCCCGCTTATTCGCACTTCTTCGCCGTTTGTTATGCCGCCCTCAATGCCGCCGGCACGATTCGTCGGACGCGTAAACGATCGAGCAGCGGGATCATAGCCAATCTCGTCGTGTACCTGCGAGCCCGTGCTTCTGCTGACGTCGACACCCGCGCCGATCTCTACTGCTTTCACCGCTGGAATGCTCATTATCGCCTGAGCGAGACGGCCGTCGATTTTTCGAATCCCTTGCGTATGCGAGCCAAGCCCCGGAACCACGCCGCGCGCGACCACTTCGAATATTCCCCCGAGCGTGTCCTTCGCTTCTTTGGTTAAATCGATTAGCGCGATCATTCGTTGCTCGGCTTCTTTATCCACGCAGCGCAAGCTGGTGTCATCTTTGACTGCCGCTACCTGCTCCCATGTCGCTTGAATTGGCCGATCAGGAACTCCGCCGATCATCGCTGTATGGCTGCCAATCTCGATGCCGATCTCTTTTAGAAACGCTTTCGCGAATGCGCCGGCGGCGACGCGCGCCGTGGTCTCGCGAGCGCTTGCTCGTTCGAGTATGTCTCGCAAGTCGTGAGTGTCGTACTTCAGCCCGCCCGCCAGATCCGTATGACCGGGCCGCGGCCGAGTAAGCCTTCGAGCACGTTTCTCATCGGTGAACTCGCGCGGCTCGACGGCCACCACGTCCTGCCAGTTTTCGAAATCGCGATTGCGAATCAGAAGAGAGACGGGCGACCCGAGAGTCTTGCCGTGACGAACACCCGAAATAATCTCGACTGCGTCGCTTTCGATTTTCATACGACCGCCGCGCCCGTAGCCTTGCTGCCGCCGCCACAGCTCGTGATTGATAGTCGAAACATCGATCGGCAACCCGTGCGGCAAGCCCTCGATGATTGCGACGAGTCCCTTACCGTGAGATTCGCCAGTGGTCACGTAGCTGAATTGCATTTGGTGATCCTTGCGGCTGCTAAGCCACCTCGAGTTCGCGACTCCGCAGGTGCTTGATGCGATCTCGAAGCTCGGCCGCGCGTTCGAACTCATAGTGAGCGGCCGCTCGGCGCATTTCCCTTTCAAGACGCGCAATGGTTTCTGTGATCTTGTCAGCCGAGTACTTGTCCATGTCTTCCATAACCATCGGCACCTTGAAGTAATCGGCTTCGACAATCGAGACAAGCGTTGAGTCAATCGCCTTTATGATGCTTTGAGGCGTGATGCCGTGCTCTTCATTGTAAGCCGCTTGCCTGGCGCGACGGCGTTGAGTCTCGCCAAGCGCCCGCCGCATCGAATCAGTGACGCGATCGGCGTAAAGGATCGCCTGGCCATTAAGGTTTCGCGCCGCCCGCCCCATCGTCTGGATCAATGATTGTTCCGATCGCAGGAAGCCTTCCTTGTCGGCGTCGAGGATCGCGACAAGCGAGACCTCCGGCAAATCGAGACCTTCACGCAACAGATTTATTCCAACCAACACATCGAACTCGCCGGCTCGCAGATCGCGAAGAATCCTGATTCGCTCGAGCGTCTGAATCTCCGAATGCAGATAACGCACGCGCACGCCAAGCTCGGCAAAGTACTCGGTCAGATTCTCGGCCATCTTCTTGGTCAGAGTTGTGACCAACACTCGTTCGTTGCGAGCAGCGCGCGCGCGGCATTCATTCAACAGGTCGTCGATCTGGCCTTTCACCGGACGCACATCGACTACAGGATCGATCAAGCCTGTCGGGCGAATGACTTGCTCGACGAATTCACCGGAGGTCTTTGACAGCTCATAAGGACCGGGTGTCGCCGACACGAATATCAACTGATCGACGCGATGCTCCCACTCCTCAAAGTTGAGCGGCCGGTTGTCCATTGCCGACGGCAACCGGAATCCGTATTCGACCAGCGTGCGCTTGCGCGATTGATCGCCGTGATACATTCCGCGCACTTGAGGCACTGTCTGATGACTCTCATCCACGATCACGATTGCATCGCGCGGCAGATAATCGAGCAGAGTCGGCGGCGGCTCACCTGGCAATCTTCCGGTCAGGTGACGCGAATAGTTTTCAATTCCGTGACAATAGCCAAGCTCCTTGAGCATCTCGATGTCGTACAACGTGCGCTGATGCAGCCGCTGGGCTTCAAGCAATTTTCCTTGTTCGATTAGCTGAGGTTCCCACCAGTCGAGCTCTTCTTTGATAGTCCTGATCGCTCGTCTCAACGTGTCTTGTGGCATGACGTAATGAGACTTTGGATAGATCGGCAGGCGCTGATGAGTTTCGATGACTTCGCCAAGAAGTGGATCGATTGTGGATATGGTCTCGATTTCGTCGCCCCAGAACTCAACCCGCACGGCGGTTTCCTGATAAACCGGATATATCTCGACGACATCGCCCCGCACTCTGAACATCCCGCGTTCGAAGGCAGCGTCGTTGCGTTGGTACTGCATCTCGACGAGCCTCTTCAGCAGGGCAGTGCGTGACAGTTGCTGCCCGCGTTCGACAAAGGTGATCATCCCGTAATAGGCGTCAGGATCGCCGAGTCCGTAGATGCACGAGACACTTGCGACGATTATGCAATCGCGGCGTTCGAACAGCGTTCGCGTCGCCGACAACCGAAGCCGGTCGATATCTTCGTTGATCGTCGATTCCTTCTCGATATAGGTGTCGGTTGATGGGATGTAGGCTTCGGGCTGGTAATAGTCGTAGTAGCTGACGAAGTACTCGATCGCGTTTTCCGGAAAGAAGGATTTGAATTCCTGATAGAGCTGGGCCGCGAGCGTTTTGTTGTGAGCCATCACCAGCACCGGCCGGTTCAAGCGTTCGACGACGGCGGCGATGGTGAAGGTCTTGCCGCTGCCGGTCACGCCGAGAAGCACCTGATGCTCGACCCCTTCGGTTATGCCGCGAGTCAACTGCTCGATGGCCTGCGGTTGATCGCCTTGCGGTACATAGTCACTCTTTAACTTGAAATCCATCTTACCTTTCCACGTCGCGCCTGAGATGCAAAAAGCTCTCGAATCGAAAGTTGATTGAGTATACATGTGAGCGTGTTTGGGGAGCAACAAATGCAAAATTGCAGTCGCGAAAAAAAACTTTCAACAAAGTAGATTGTTTTTGCTGTTAATGCTTGACATCGAATGGGCGCATGCAGATAATGCGGATTGCCATCACACAACCCTTAGTCGTCAGTATTTGTTTTCCAAGATTGTTGACAGCTTAAGTCCATTCTCGAGGCGCGGCTATTAACCTGGTCAGTCAAACGGATATCCATGGCGTCGAGTTGTTCAGGCGCGGCAAGGTGAGGGACGTCTACGCGATCGAAGATAAACTTCTGATCGTTACCACCGACCGAATCTCTGCTTTTGACGTCGTGCTGCCGAACCCGATTCCTTTCAAAGGCGCTGTGCTGACCGCGTTCTCGGTGTTTTGGTTTGACTTTCTGAAAGACATCGTCGACAACCATCTGATCAGCACTTATGTCGATGAGTTTCCGGAGCCGCTTTCGCGGCATCAGGATCAACTCGAGGGCCGCTCGATGCTGGTTGTGCGCACGGAAGTCTTCCCCATCGAATGCGTGGCGCGCGGCTATCTGGCTGGTTCGGGTTGGAAGGAATATCAGAAGACCGGCGAAGTCTGCGGTATCAAGCTCCCAGCCGGGATGAAGGAGTCCGACAAACTTCCGGAGCCGATCTTCACTCCGGCTACGAAGGAAGAGACCGGACACGACGAGAACATCAGCGAGCGAGAGATGGCCCGTCGTATTGGCGACGACGCTATGCGCCGGCTCAAGGAGCTTACGCTCATGCTGTATTCGCGTGCCGCGGAGTACGCAGATTCGCGAGGGATAATTATCGCCGACACGAAGTTCGAATTCGGAGTCAGCGATGGACGGGTGATTCTAATCGACGAGGCGCTGACACCCGATTCATCGAGGTTCTGGCCGAAGGAGACTTACGAGCCAGGCCGGGGACAGCCGTCATTCGACAAGCAGTACCTTCGCGACTATTTGGAAACGCTCGATTGGAACAAACAGCCGCCCGGGCCCATCCTGCCCGAGACGGTGGTGGAACGAACAAGTGAGAAATACCTTGAAGCGTACAGACTGCTGACGGGAAGAACGCTCACGGATTCGGGTATCAGGAGTCAGGAATCAGGATTCAGGCGTGCAGTTTCTGAATCGTGAATCCTGTATCCTGCATCCCAACATCCAATGAATGTTCTTGATTACTTCGTCCTGCTGGTCATCATCGCATCCGTCGCCTCAGGGGTCACAAAAGGGATAATCCGGGGAGTAGTTTCGATTGTGTTTGCGATAGCCGGACTGGTTCTGGCGGCGCAGTCATATTCGTACGCCGCCGGCGTGCTGCGCATCTTTGTCGCCGCGTGGCTCGCGAACCTGCTCGGCTTCCTTGTGGTATTTGTGCTCGTGATTGCTGGTGGGAGCCTTCTTTCGTGGAAGCTTCGAAGCGGACTAAAACGCGCCCGGCTGGGATGGCTCGATCATGTATTGGGCGCGGCATTTGGTTTTTTGAGGGGCTGGCTCATTTGCTCGGTCATTTATCTGGCCCTGACCGCATTTCCGCTGACGCCCGCAGCCGTCGAGCACGCATTGTTCGCGCCGGCCCTGATTGAGGGCACTCGCGTAATCGCTTATCTCACTTCCCCGGAATTGAGAGAGCGGTTCTTTGATGGATATGAAAAAGTTCGGCAACCCAAGGAACAAAAGCGTTGAGGATGATGTTGCGCCGCTAGAGGAGAAACAAAATGAAAAACAAGCTTGAGGCCCTCGCAGGTGAGATGGTCGAGAACGGAATCCTTTTTGAGGATGCTGTCGCTGAATTCGAGCAGTATTTCATACTTGCTGTATTGAAACGCACAAACGGAAAGCTATCAAAGGCCTCGGAAGAGCTTCGAATCCATCGGAACACGCTCTCAAAACGGGTTAGAAAGTATTACCAGAACGGTCACATGCTCGGCGCACGCCACCGAAGACAACGCGCTCCCGAATCCGCAAAAGCCGCCGCCGGCAAGGGCAGAGGTTAGCCCTGTCTCAGGCTCGGTTTGTCATTCTTGTCGGTTTGTCATTCTTGTTTGTTGCGCCGCGGACTGATCAGTTCGTCGTCAGCAGCTTCTGAATGTCGGCGTCAATTGCCGCAGCCTTTCCCGAGCTGGCTCCGATATATCTTCGAAGCACCTTCATATCTCTCGTCAACACGTACGTAGTTGGGAACGCAACGACGTTCAAATCATAGACCTGATCATCGTCCCCGATGAGGACGGTGTATTTCATTTGGTGCTTGGAAACGAAGGGCTTGATGTCCTTCGCATCACCGGACGCGAGCGCAACACCGATAACTTCGACTCCCTGGTCAGCATACTTCTGCTGCAGCTTGTTGTACTTCGGCACTTCCGCAATACAGGGAACACACCAGGTCGCCCAAAAATCTATGACGAGTATCTTGCCCTTGAACTTATCCGATGACACTTTTTTGCCGTCGAAGTCCTGAAGGTTTATCGGTATCATCGCCTTCAATTCGCTGCCCGCTGCCATGGGAACCTCACCGGTTTGCCCGATTCCAATAGACATAGCAGGCGCCGCAAGCGCGACGGCAATCGTTAGCAAGAGAAAGATTTTCATTGAGTCTCCTGAGAGTCGAAGCTGATAACCTGAACTCGCACCCAGATTCTACCGCAGACGAGTTGGTAGCAGCAAAGCGTTACGCATCGTCGTAAAAGCGATCGTGCGCCAAACTTGAGAATGTGCGGTTGATGTAGTAGACTCTCGCTGTAAAAATTGGAGGAACCCTTTGAGCCCTGAATTGAGTCAGCTCATTGAGCTCCAGGAACTCGACCTTGAGATACAACGAATCTCAGATAGGCTGTCGGGAATACCAGTAGAGCGCGAGGCGACTGAAACCGAATTCAAACAGCACGCGTCAGAGTTCCTGGACCTGAAGAGCAAGCACGAACAAACCCTTGAAGACCGCAAACAATTAGAAGCCGACCTGATCATCACCCAGCAAAATCACGAAAAATTTGAAGCAGACAAGACTCGAGTGCGCAACGAGAAGGAGTATACCGCCGTCCTGCGCGAGATCGACGTCGCCCGAAAACACATCGGGGCGCTGGAGACTGAAATCCTCAAACGCATGGATGACATCGAAAAGCTGGACACTGAACTAGCCGCAATGGCCCCCGATGTCGAACGCATGCGCGCCGATGTCGATTCCATCCTCGCGGGTCTGGACCAGGAGCAGAAAGAGGCTGATCTCCTTCTGGCAAGCTTCATTGAGCGCAGACGACATCTCTCGAGCAAAATGCCCAAAAGTCTGTTCTCGTCCTACGACCGAATGTCGCGGCTCAGGCGCGGACAAGCATTGGCCGAGGTGCGGAATGATGGCATCTGCGTCGCCTGCCGAGTCAAAGTCAGACCGAAGATATTCAGCGACGTTCGGAAAGGGGATCAGTTGGTTACTTGCGAGAACTGCGGCCGTATCCTTTATTACCGCACCGAGACTCCCGAGTCGGCCGAAGCAGCAACAACACCGGACTAATACAAACTCGACGCATAAACCTAATCTCCAGCACGTCTGCGGACTGCATCACAAGGCCTGCTTCTCGTGGACAAACTCGTGACCGGAGCAAAACCAACCAGATTGAATATCGAAGGCACTACCCAGTCGTGGGCAAAGTCGCGTGACAATTCCGATGCAACCGCGCTTGTGTACCGCCCTGCGCTGGTGATCGAATCTTCGGTCAACTTTCGAAGCCTGCGCGCCGGTCTGAACCATTCCGAAGAACGAAGCCACTCGGCATGGCTTCCGGATGGCGATTACGCAATCGATTGGGATTCAGCGGCGGTTGATTTCGACGAGCTCAAGATTTCCTCCGAACCCGATCCGGCGCTTGGCTATCGACCGAGAAGTTACCAAACAACCGCCGCGGACATTGATCAGTATGCTGCTGAACTCATGGAAAAGCTTGTCCGAGCTGAACGTTTAAGCATCTTTTTCAATCCAGTGTTTGGTTTGTTCTCGGCGCCCGACGATCCGTTGGAGGATTTCCTGGCACGCGTCGCCGATGCGGCGTTGGGACGAGTCGAACCTGAGTTGAGACAGTTGCGCAATCGATTTGAGCTTCAACTGGAGCAGGTGCGCGAAGCTCAAACGGAGAAGGGGTCACTCGCAGAAGGAGTCAATCTGGAGAGCTTCATTTCGAATAAGCTGCACTTCTTCGAAAGTGAGAATCGATTGGCTGGAATGTTTTCAACGCTTGCGGGCGCGGTGTTTGGAACATCGGAACCTCGATCGCAAACGGAAGAATACACCGCCAGCGAGACCGAACTCCGCGAAGATCTTGAACGAGTCGAGCAGGAAGCCAGCGAAGCACTGCGCGCGCTTTACGACGAGTACCTGACGCTTGCAAACGAATACGACGTTTTCGAAATAGGGCTCCAGGCCGACAACATCCAGGTCATGCGCCGCATTCTGCTGTGGGTGCCAACGGATTTGTGATTCAATATTTGATCGTTGACTATGCAAGAACCACCCGCGCGAATCGGAATCATCACCAAACCTCACGAGCCTCGGGCGGCTGAGCTTGCGGCGCGCATCGCCGAATGGGCCGCTGAGCGCGAGATAAATTTATTCGTCAACAATCGAGTCAAGGATCTTCCGCCCGGCACTTTTTCCGCTTCGGCGCGAGAGATCGCCGACAATTGCGATCTGCTGATCGTGCTCGGCGGAGATGGAACGATGATCTCCACCGCGAGGCTCGTCGCGGGACAGAGCACAAAAGTATTGGGGATCAATCTCGGAACGCTCGGATATCTGACAGAGTTCTCCGCCGAGGAAGCAATTCCCGCGATCGAATACGTTGTTCGAGGCGAATACGAAGTCGATAAGCGAACGATGCTGGACTGGCGGGTCCTGCGCGACGGCGATCAGATCAGCGGCGGCACCGCGCTCAACGATGTCGTACTCAACAAGTCGACGCTGGCTCGCATCATCGATATTGACTGCTGGGTCGGAGATCGTTACGTCACGGGTTATCGGGCCGACGGGCTGATCGTTGCGACGCCGACGGGCTCAACCGCGTATAACCTCTCGGCTGGCGGACCGATTATCGCGCGCGGGACGGATGCGATTTCCATCTGTCCGATCTGTCCGCATACGCTGACCAACCGGCCGATCGTGCTCCCATTCACTGCCCAGATAAAGCTCGAGATGAAAACACACGAACAGGAAGTCATGCTTACATCGGACGGACAAACCGGAACGCCGCTGATGGCCGCCGATCGAGTAGAGATCAGCAAGAGCGCAAAAACGTTCAACACAGTGTGCTCGAAAGATCGTGACTACTTCGAGATACTTCGAAGCAAGCTGAGGTGGAGCGGCAGGTGAGGGGGTAGGATTTAGGATTTAGGATTTAGGATTTAGGATTTAGGATGCTCTTACCAATCGGGGACGACAATCAGGGGCGGAACAGTACGCCGTTCGTTGTTTACATCATTGTCGCGATAAACGTCTTTGTGTTCCTGGTCCTCCAGCAAGCAACAGCCGGCGAAGCAGGCGCTGAATTCACCTACGCATACTCGGTGGTGCCGTATGAGATCACTCACAACGTTGACCTGGTGGCACCCGTGCGAGTCCCGGGCGGGCCGGTGATTCCGCAATTCCCAGGGCCGTCTCCGATATGGCTCACGATATTTAGCTCAATGTTCATGCACGGCGGCTGGATGCACATCCTCGGTAACATGCTTTACCTGTGGATATTCGGCGACAACATCGAAGACAACTTTGGTCACGCGAAGTTTGCGATCTTCTATATTGTATGTGGAGTGGCGGCGTCCTTCGCACAAATCTTCGGAGATCCAAACTCGCCGATCCCTTCGCTTGGCGCATCCGGTGCGATAGCCGGAGTCCTGGGCGCATATCTCATCATGTTCCCAAAAAATCGCGTGCGCACTCTGCTGCCGCTCGGATTTCTGTGGACAACAATCGAACTGCCGGCTGTAGTTGTGCTCGGATTCTGGATCGTGATTCAAATCTTCAGTCAATACACCGCGTCCATAGGACATACGCGTGGAGGCGGCGTCGCTTATCTTGCGCACATTGGAGGATTCGCCTGCGGACTCGTTCTGTGCTTTCTGTTCCGGCGAAGAAACACGCGGCCATCGTATTACGCCTAACGCTGGCTTACCTCCGACTGACAATCGTCGTACAATAGCACTCGATGTTAGAGCAGAGTCTCACAAGACGGCAGCAGGCTGAGAAGTCTGCCAATGCGTGTTCCCGGCTTCTGAAAGAGCGCTTCGGCGCGCGTCAGGTTTATGTTGTGGGCTCACTGGCGGGTCAAAGTCCGTGGCACTCCCGGTCCGATATCGATCTGGCTGTAGAAGGCCTCGCTCCGGAAAAGTATTTTCCTGCCCTTTCTGCACTCTGGGAACTGTTGCCAGAGGGACTCGATCTTGACTTGATAACCCTTGAAGATGCCCCACCGGAGATCGCGCGTCGAATAAAAGGAGAGACTCCAATGACAGACGATGCCCCGGAAAGTCCAAGCCTTGGTCTCAAGGAAGAGATCACAACCGAACTAACAAATCTCACACGGATCGTTAAGGAAGCTAATGCGATCTCGAGCACGGACGCAGAACCTACCTCGATTGAGATGCGCGCTGCGGGCAGTATCATCCACGACTTCTACGGCGGCGTCGAACGGATCTTTGAGCGCATCGTAGTGCGCCTGGGACCCGGCCTCCCATCAGGAGAAAGTTGGCACACGCTCTTGCTTCGCTCGATGGAATCGGAAGCGAAGGGCATTCGTGTCGCAGTGATCGATCACGAGCTCGCGTCGAGATTGGTTGATTATCTCCGCTTCAGGCATCTGTTCCGTCATTCGTACGGTTACGAACTGCAGTGGCGGAAACTCCAGCCTCTAATCCAGGGACTCGGGGAAACCCTCGAGCTGCTGCGAAGTCAGTTAGCGAAGTTCACTGACTCGCTTTGAATGTAACAAACAGATGTTTTCCAAGACCTGACCTGTCGGTCAGTCTAAAACCTCTTCGCGAAATGAAGGGGCGAAAGGAGACGAGCGTGGCAACCGAAGTATTAGAGCACTCGGGATTGGTCGTTGAGGAAACTCCCCACGACGCGATGGACCTTCCCCAGCTCGACACGTTTGAATATCAATACAAAGGCAAAGAAATAAGAATTTCGTTCGAATGCCCGGAGTTCACCGCGATCTGTCCGTTCTCCGACTTCCCCGACTTCGCGACGATCAAGCTCGACTACGTTCCCCGTGAGCTTTGTATCGAGCTCAAATCGCTCAAGCTCTATATCAACGCATTTCGCTCGATCAAAATTTTCCACGAACACGTCGTCAATCGAATACTCGAAGACTTCGTGCGCGCGTGCGATCCCGTGGCCGTTGATATTGAGGGAGACTTTCACGTCCGCGGTAACATTAAGACAGTCATCCGCGCATCGTATCATCGCGGCTCCGCAGTCTGACCCTGGACGAATTCCTATGGAAATGGAGAAGTCATTTTATGTTGTCACGTACCGGCCTGCTTACGCCGAGATGTTACGCTCGAAGTCCGATGCACACGAAATCGATTGCGAATCTATCGGCGCTCAACGCGTGGTCCTGGGAATAACTCAGGGCGGCTTCGGCCAGGATGTCGTCGACGACGAGCGTCAGGTCAAAGAGCGCTTCCTTGAATATCTCTTCTTCTCCTCTGACATCGACTTGCCCCGATCCGCCGAAGTCTTCGACCAATACTTCGAACTCGAACAAGCCGATGAATTCGTAGACCTCGACGAAGAGATGTGATCCTCACGAATCCAATGCAAGTCACCATTCCGACGACCCCCACATTCAACTTCAAACGAACGGCCATCAGTCACGGCTGGTACGATCTGCCGCCGTTCGAGTTGAAACAGGAAACCTGGACGCTCACTCGTGTGATCGATCTGGGTAAGGCCGCGCCGCTGACTGTTGAGATCCGCGGCGCAGGGAGAGTCCTCAAGGTCACTCTGCCGCGCGCAGCCGGAAAGCGCGCGATCGACAAGATCACTCGCGACGTGCGGCACATGCTTCGCCTCGACGACGATCTGACTCATTTCTACGAAGCGGTCGCCGGCGATCCGGATTTCTCGTGGATCGCCGCAACTGGAGCCGGAAGACTCTTGCGCTCGCCGACGGTCTTCGAAGACCTGGTGAAGATGATCTGCACGACGAACTGCTCGTGGGCGTTAACCGACAAGATGATCAACGAATTGGTGAACGCTCTCGGCCGCAAGTCAAATGATGATCGCCGCGCTTTTCCATCAGCCGAAGCGATGGCATCGGAGACGGAAAGATTCTATCGCGACCGAATGCGCGCCGGTTATCGAGCGCCATATTTTAAGGAACTCGCCGAGCGCGTCGCGACCGGGGACGTTGATGTTGAAAGCTGGCTTACAACTGAGTTGCCTACCGGCGAGCTTAAGCGCGAGATGAAGCGCATCAAAGGCGTCGGCGATTACGCCGCAGAGAACATGCTGAAGCTCGTAGGCCGCTACGATGGCCTCGCTCTCGACTCGTGGGTCCGCGGCAAATTCGCTCGCATTCGCAACGGCGCGCGAAAGACATCCGACAAAAAGATCGAGCGTTACTACTCTCGCTTTGGTGGGTGGCGCGGCTTGGCGTTGTGGTGTGATATGACTCGCGACTGGCTCGAGGATGAAGAAGGGCCGCGGAAATGGTAGCGCAAGCTGCCAGCTTGCGATGTCCGTTAGGCAGGTTCCTCCCCCGTCTTGAGCCTCGACGAAGGGCAGTACCTCTCGATTTCGCATTTCTCACAAAGCGGCTTCCTCGCTTTGCATATTCGGCGGCCGTGATAAATCAGCAGGTGCGAAAAGTCGATCCAGTCTTTTTTCGGCACAAGCTCAACCAGGTCACGCTCGATCTTCTCGGGTTGTTTGTTGACCGTTAGTCCGAGCCGCTGCGATAGCCGCGATACGTGCGTGTCCACAACTACCCCGCTCGCGATTCCGTACGCGTTGCCAAGCACAACGTTCGCGGTCTTGCGAGCCACACCCGGCAGCTTCAACAATTCTTCCATTGTGTCGGGAACGCGATCTCCCTGCTCGACAAGAATCGTGCAAACACCCTGAATCGATTTCGTTTTATTGCGAAAGAAGCCGGTCGTGCGCACGTCATCTTGAAGCTCGCTTGTGGGGACCTTCAAGTAATCAGCGCACGAGTGATACTTCCTGAACAACTCAGCGGTCACGATGTTGACTCGTTCATCGGTGCATTGAGCGGACAGTATTGTGGCGATCAACAGCTCGAGCGGGTTGCTATGATTCAAGCTGCATTTCGCATCGGGATATGCCTTCCGAAGGCGGGCAATTATTTTCCGCGTTCTGTCTTTCTCGTCTTTACTCGCCAATCCTGGCCTCGCAAGTTTAGTGTTCGCGTCGCTGTTCTTTCTAACACGGAGCACGTTGATCATCAAACCGCGAGGTAGCCGTGGAATCGTGTTTTGAGAACAGCCCTTGCCACAAAGTCACGAAGACACAAAGGTTCACAAAGCCTGTCTTTGTGCGGCTTCGTGTCTTAGTGCCTTCGTGGCAAGAGGGATTTCAAGGGAAACCCATCAACACTCACTGACTCACGTCTTATCCGAAGGAACGACCATCACGTGTTGGTCTACGGCCGCAAGCACCTGCAGCATCACATCGTTGAAACGTATTCGCGTTCGCGGTCCGTGAGCGCCAATGACAATCAGATCGTGGTCGCCCTCGCGAGCTTCCGACAGGATGCCGGCAATCGCACTGGGCGCGTTTCGGATTCGCAAGTTCGCCTCGACGTCGGTAGCCTTGAGCGTAGCGGCCGCGCGATCAAGGTGACTGCGCGTGAGATTGCTCACGTCGCCCGGTCCGACGTTTACATAGACCAAAGTTACTTTCGCTCCCAGCCGCCGCGCAAGCCTCCCGCCTTCGCGAACATCGCTTTTGCCGGGCTCGCCGGCAGCAGTGCAAATCATCACGCGTTCGATCTTTGTTCGATCACCCTTCGCTATCAGAACTGGAACGTCCGAATGCCGCAGAACGGTCATCAGGGTCTTGCCAAGCTGTCGAGTCAACGCTCGCGATTCCAGAACCGGCAGCCGCGGAGTCTTCGAACGCGGGCGCGCGCTCATCACAAGCATCTCGTACAACGATGCCGCCTGTTCAGTGGCAATCTGCTCCGCCGCATTTCCGAATCTCACGCGCAATGCGGCGTCCGGCAGTCCCGCCGCTTGAGCTCTCTGTGATAGTTTCAACTGGAGCGCTTCGGCTTCGTCGGGCTTCTCGGCAACGGCTAACGCGGTTGTCCGCGCACGCAGCCGCTGGGCAATAAAACTGGTTATCGCGAGCGGCGTCGCTGAGCCCTCTCCCGAATCGCACACGAGCAAGTGTGAACCCGGCGCGCCGAGAATCGTCCAGGAGCCAAGCCCGACCCACAGCTCTTTACCAGCGACCGCGCTTTCCGAAGGCAACGCCGCATCGATGAGAAACGCGTCTTCTCCAAACGGGAGCGCGGGACTGATTTGCCGGCTGCCGGCAAGCCTAGGTAATCGCAATCGCAACCGCCGAAGCGGCCCCGCAAAACCTTCCTGGATCACATCACCCTTTCCCACTACAGGCACGTCACTCGGCGGATCATCGGCACTGAGCACGATGTGCTCGGGACGAAAGAGCAACTGCACACGTGAGCCTTCGTCGTGCGGACTGTCGGGCGGGATCGGAAGCGAGAGCGTTCCAAAGCGAGCGTCGCTTCCTTCCGCTCGTCCCACAAGCACCGTTCCTCCCCCCAGAAAAGTCGCGCCGAACAGCGACCGTGGACGCGCATATAGCTCTTCGCCCGAGCCCACCTCAATCAGCCGGCCGCGATCGAGCAATCCGATACGATCAGCTAACTCGAAAGCTTCGTCCTGATCGTGCGTGACCAGGATCGTCGTCACGCCGAGACGCTGTTGAATCTCCTTCAAAGACCTTCGCAACTGCGAACGAATCTTCACGTCGAGCGCGCCGAACGGTTCGTCGAGAAGCAAGACATTGGGCTCATACACAAGAGCCCGCGCAAGCGCGACTCGTTGCTGCTGGCCTCCCGAGAGTTGATGTGCGTATCGCGCGCCTAAACCGGAGAGCCCGACCAATTCGAGCAACTGCTCGCGGCGCCGCGCGCGTTCGTCCTTCGGAGTCTTGCGAATTCGCAGGCCGAACTCGACGTTCTCCGCGACGGTCATATGGCGAAAGATCGAGTAGTTTTGAAAAACAAATCCGGTGTTACGTTGTTGAGGTGAGAGATTTGTTACGTCACGTTCGTGAAGCAGAATGCGGCCGCTGGTCGGTTCCGACAGCCCCGCGATCATTCGCAGTATCGTGCTCTTGCCGCTGCCGCTCGACCCGAGCAACACAAAGAGTTCTTTGTCCGCGACCTCGAGTGAAACGTTATCGACGACCCATTGATTGCCGAAACGACGTGATATGTTTTCCAGAGCGATAGACATCGAAACCTCGAAATTGATTAAGGGGATCGTTCAGAACGCGACCTGAATTCGGCTCAGAATTACGAAGAGATTGCTGTCGCCCGGCTTTGGCGTGCGCGCCGGATCTTTGAAGCGCTCGATGCCCAGATCCAGTACGTACCGAACGTAGCGATTCATATACCAGTTGGTCCCGAAGTAAAAAGTTTCGGCCCGATTCGATTTTGAAGTGCCGTCGGAGATCTGCAAATTCGCGTAACGGAACTTCAATTCCCACGCGCCCAAACTCTGCTTGCCGCTTCCATCGCTGAACAAGTTGTTTTTGGGCGCGACAATTCCGACCTCTGGCTTTTCTTCGCCAGTTAGCAGGTACGTCATCTGAGCCATATAACCTTTTGCGACGACGCCGGGAAGATTTCGTCCACCGAGCCCAAGGTTGTCGCGATGTTGATTCGTTTGATCGTACTCCGCGCGAATCGCAGCAGGGCCGAGCATCCAAGTCATCTCTCCGTTCGCGCGTGTGTACTTGCCATTGATTGTGTCCGGAGCAAAGAAGGTGAAGCTGCGGCTTTCAGTAAGTCCGCGAACGCTCGAGCCGCCGACGCTCCGGCCTTGAGTGACCGCGCCTCCGAAAATGAAGCCTTTTGCGAGGAACGACTCGCTGTGCCTCCACGGATTGAAGCGCAGACGCAACGCGGTTTCGGGAGTGCCGTTGTTGTTCGCCGCTAGAAGTCCTTTGCCGTTCCACGCGCCGAGTTGATATTCGAATACACCCTTGTTGATGCTGCCCGATGCGCCGACGCCCGGGCTTCGGCTGGGAACGAGATTGTTGACCAACGACCGCTCAACAAAGTCCTGCAGATTGTCCGAGCGCATCTCCTCCTGACTGATCGGCACGCGAAACTGCCCGAAGCGAAGTTGAAATTCATCGATGCGATGAATGCTCACGTACATGTCCCGTAGCGCAGTTGCGGTGTCCGCAAAGTCACCTTCAATCCTGAAATCGAAGTAATGCTCGAGCTTGCCTTCGAGAGAGATCCGCGCGCGCCGAAGAAGAAATGTGTTAGGCGGATGATCGCCTGACCCGTAACCGCGAAAATCCAGTTGGCCGTAGCCGCCGATTTGCGTTTCGAAGGCTCCGTTTTCGCTGCGCAAAAAGGCATGATCCTTGCCCCAGCCAGCAACCACCTGCGGCTTGTCTTGAGTGGCCTGGTTGGTTGCACCTGTGGGCTTCGGAGCCTGAGTAGTCTCTACGGAAGTTGAATGGAGCGCTGATGACACTTCGCTCGATTCAGGCAGGGTCGACGAAGCAGGAACGATTCGCGCCGTTCCGTTCGCTTCATCAAGACGTCTTTGCAGCTCGATGAGAGTTCGTTGCTGGCGCTCGATGAGCGATTCCAGCTTCTCGATTCGCGCGTTCAACAACTGAAGCGCCTCAGAGTCGCGCTGTGACGGGTTTGATTTCTCTTGCGTCACCTGCGCGCGAGCGGAAGTCAGCAAAACCAGCAATGCGACCAACGCAAGCGAGAGCCGAAACAAGTTTGTTCGAATATGGCCGTTCATAAAATTCTCCATTCTTCCTCGGCTGTTATTGTTCCGACGCGCTATTGCGTCTGAACTCGATCCGTTCTCTTCTTGAGCAATTCAATCACCGTCAGGATGACGAACGAGACGCCCGCGAGCACAACCGCCATCGCGTTCGCTCCGATGTAATTGCGATCGTCGAGCGACCGGAAAATGTATAGCGTGGAAGTTTCGGTGAGGCGGCTCACACCACCGCTCACGACGAGCACCGCGCCGATCTCACCGACGGCGCGAGCAAAAGTCAACGAAACTCCGTACAGCAATCCCCAGCGAATCGCGGGTAACGTCACGTGCCAAAAGGTTCGCAAGCGGCTCGCGCCGATCGTGAGCGCGGCGTCTTCCTGATCAGTGCTGAGCTGGCCCAGCACAGGCGCGACCTCGCGAATCACAAATGGCAGCGAGATGAAAATGGTCGCGAGCAGAATGCCCGGCAGCGCGAACACCACTTTGATTCCGAGCGCCTCAGTTATTCCTGTGAACCACCCGCCGCGTCCAAACAGAAGGATCAACATAAATCCCGCGATGACCGGCGAGACGGCGAACGGCATATCAACAAGTCCGTTGAGGATTCGCCTTCCCCAGAAGTTGTCGCGCACGAGCACCCACGCGATGCAGAGACCAAACAGTGTGTTAATCGCCGTCGCCGCGACTGCCATTATCAAAGTCAGTTTGAGTGAGCTGAGCGAATCGACTGAAGTAATCTCGCGCATGAACGCTGCGCCGCCTTCGGATAGCGCGCCCCAAACGATGGCCACCAGCGGCGCGAGGAGCAATCCCGCCGCGTACAACACGACAATCGAGATCAACAACCATTCAGTGAGCCTCGCTGGAAGCGACCTGGATTGTGTTGAGGGAGCAGCGGCTTTCACGATGACGTCAGCCATGACTCCTCCCTTTTCGCGTTTGCATCCACTCGACCGTCACGATCAATGAGAATGACAATGCCAGCAACAGAATCGACATCGCGCTCGCGCCGCGTTGGTTTTGTGATTCAATCTGACCATACAGGTACACCGGCGCGGTGAGTGTGACGCCCGGGATGTTGCCCGCCACCACGACAACCGATCCGAACTCGCCAAGCGCGCGCGCGAAACTCAGCAGCGATCCGGTGATGATCGCCGGTGCAATCGCGGGCAGGACCACCCGCCTGAAGGTCGTCCACTTCGAAGCGCCGAGCGTGTATGCCGCTTCTTCCTGGCCCTTCTCGGCTTCCATCAAGACGGGTTGCACCGCGCGAATCACAAATGGATAGGTGATGACCAAAAGCGCAAGCACAATACCCGGCGTGGCAAAGATCACCTTGATACCGTGTGAGCTCAGCCACGCGCCGAGCGTGCGTTGCGGGCCATAAAGCGCAACAAGCATCACGCCGGTGACGAGCGTTGGAATTGCGAAGGGCATATCGATCATCGCGTTGAACAACCCCTTCATTGGAAATCTAAATCTCACCAGCACGTAAGCCGTCAACGTGCCCATCACCGCGTTGATGATCGTAACAATCACGGCGGAGATCAGTGTGAGTTTTAGCGCCCCAAACGCCGTCGGGTTTGTCACATCATCGCGAAACGCCGCCAGCCCATCAGCAAGCCCATTCCTGATGATGGCAGCAAGGGGCAGCGCCACCATGAACCCAAGATAGAGCACAGCCGTGGCTCTCAGTCCCCACTTGCCCCACGCAAGCGACCCTCTACTCGATGAGAACGATGCGGGGCTATCCAGATTTTCCTGCATGCTGGTCATCTTGATTTCCGAAGCTCCTCGATGATCTTCGAATAGGCGCCCTCGGGTCCGTATATCTCGCCAGTCACTCGCTTCCATCCGCCGAGATAATCTATCTTCCACAAATCCTCGACTCGCGAAAATTCCTGCTCTGCGCTTTTGGCTGTTGGATCGGCTGGCCGCAAGCCGTACTTCGCGAAGGCTTGTTGCGCTTCGCGAGTCAAAAGAAAGGCCACAAAGGCCTCGGCGGCTTCGCGCACGCCGTGCTTGTCGACATACTTATCGACCAGAGCAACCGGGTTCTCGATCAGGATGGTCGATCGAGGGACTACATATTCGTAGGTCTGGCCCATCAGGCGAGCGACGAACACTTCATTTTCGTAAGTGACCGCGACGTCGCCTACGCCTTTTTCAAAGTTCGTGATTGACTCACGCGCGCCCTTGTCCATGATCGAAACGTTCCGAAGAACGTTCGTCAGAAACCCTTCTGCCGCGGCTTTGTCGTCTTTTGCAACATCGGCGAAGCCTCTCAAAGCCGCGCCGTAAATCGCATTGATGTTCCACTGCGCGCCGCCCGAGGTTTTCGGATCCGGCGTCAATACGTTGAGACCGGGTTGCGCAAGATCGGACCAGTCTTTGACGCCTTTCGGATTGCCGGGGCGCACGGCGATAACAACGATGGACGTACTTACGATTCCGCGATTCGGAGCTGATCTCCAATCGTGAGTGATCAGGCCTGCATCCGCGATCTTATCGATATCGCCTTCAAGCGAAAGCGCGGCAATATCGGCCTCAAAGCCGCCGATGATCGCGCGCGCCTGAGCGCCGCTCCCCTGGTAGGACTCCTGGAACTCGACATCCTTGCCGGTCTTCTCTTTCCAGAATTTCTGAAAGGCCGGGATAACACCTTTACCGTAGGCCTCGCGAGGTGTTGTGTATCCGCCAAGGATCAATGTAACTTTCGTCCCATCGCCGCCCTGCGAGCCACACCCCTGGAGGGCGCCGGCCATAAGACAGATTGCCAACGCCGCTAACACAGGCGCGTGAGATAGTACGCGTCCTTCGATGCGCATAGAAGCTAGTCCTCTATGTACAGACAGGCTTACTTCGTCCACCGAACTCGGATGCTCTTCAGTTGTAACAAGGGAATTAGCCGAGTATCTCGAGGACTCGCTGATTATCGGAACGGCTCAGCGAAGTTATATGATACGTCGCGCGTAATGCCCTTCCCTTTTGCCGACGAGGTTAGCTGACGGGCTCGGACTGGAAGTGTCCTACGAGAACTCTCGATGCGCCCCGCGCTCCGTTTGACCGGAGCTTTGGTTCCCCCGCGTTGCTTGTTTCAGGCTGAAATTACGCCGCAAGCAACTTAGGCAGACATATTGTCAACGTGGAAATATTAGGCAGAGGTGGCAAGGGTTGTCAATTTTTTTCTTCCGGACGACGGCCTGCGCGCGAAACAAGTCATGGTGATTACGCGAGCTTGAGGCGGATGCCGAGCTTAGAGCAGATTGCTCTGATGTGTTTTATGCGCTTGCGTGACGGGTGCTTGATTGAGGGCGTTGAACTAGTCGCCGCTTTCAGGGCGCCAGTCGGTGCGTCCGACATCCATATGATCTCTTTTGTGCCTGGCAGCTTGCTTAATTGCGCTTTCAGCCCCGAGCTGTCCCGGCAGATGGTTGAATTCGTGGTGATGTCCGAGTACGTCCTGGCGACCCCGAGAGGCGCCAGCGAATAATACCAGTGCCCCTTTAGCTTCCAGCTATACATTTCATAGCTGGTCGCCGGAACGGATGCTCTGACCTGTGCATGGGCGGCGCCAGTTATGAGCCCACTCATGAGCAGCGTCACGCAGACGGCAATCAAACTCTTTCGAAGCATCTAGTCTCCTTCCGGTCGCGCGCAGCTAATTCCTCGACATAAGACTCTCGATCTCGGCGATCGACTTGGGCACGCGCGCCGAAAGCACTTCGTGGCCGTCGTCAGTCACCAGCACGTCGTCCTCAACTCGAATCCCGATTCCCAAATAGCGCGGGTCGACTCCTTCGCTGTCCTCGGCGATGTAGAGACCAGGCTCGACGGTCATCACCATCCCGGGCTCGAGTCGCCGCCACTCGTCGGCTACCTTATATGGTCCGGCGTCGTGCACATCCATACCGAGCCAGTGACTCGTCCGGTGCATGTAGAATTTCTTGAGCGTGTTCTCTTCGATTAACTTGTCGATCTCACCCTCGAGCAAACCAAGGCGAACCAGTCCTTCGGTCAACACGCGAACTGCGCGCTCGTGCGGTTCGATGAATGTCGCCCCCGGCTTGATCGCTTCGATGGCTTCAATCTGAGCATCGAGCACGAGTTGATAGAGTGTCGCCTGCTCCTCGGTGAATCGTCCGGCGGCCGGAAGCGTTCGGGTCACGTCGCCTGTGTAATAACCGAATTCGGCGCCCGCATCAATCAACACGAGATCGCCGTCGTCGATTGGCTGGTTGTTCGTCGTGTAGTGCAGCACGGTCGCGTTTGCCCCTGATGCCACGATGGGGGCGTACCCGGAACGCGGGCTGCCGTTTTTGCGAAACACGTATCGTATGACCGCTTCGATCTCATACTCATTCGCGCCCGGTTTGATCGCCTGAATGGCACCGAGGTGACCTTCGCAAGTGATGTCAATCGCGCGGCGGAGCAGTTCGAGATCATCGAATGACTTGATGAGTCTCATGTCGTGGAGAAGCTCGGCTGGATCGATGACCGATGTTGGGCCGGTCCCTTCGCGTTGGCGCTGACGTTGAAAGCGGCGCATCCATCCGACCAGCCGCAGATCGAAAGTGGGATCACCCCCGAAGCGATAGTAGATTCGATCAGCCTTCACAGCGAGCTTTGGTAGTTCCTCGTCGAGCTTGTCCATCGTGAATGCGGCGTCAGCGCCGTAGTCACGTTTCGCGCCTTCTTCTCCCGAGCGCCAGCCTGTCCACACCTCACGCTCGCGATCTTTGGGTTGAACGAACAAGACGAATTTGTGCTCGGGGTGATCGGGAGCGAGGACCGCGACGGCATTCGGTTCTTCAAAGCCGGTCAGATAGTAGAAGTCCGTATCCTGGCGATACTCGTGTTCGACGTCGCCGTTGCGAATGGCTGTGGGCGCCGCGGGAAAGATGGCTATGCCGCCGGAGACCCGCCGCATGAATGCTTCTCGCCGCTCTTTGAATCGTCCCGTCTGATTGAGGCTCACCGCGGTTGTCATGGTGCTCTTGAGATTGGCCGGTGCTTGATTGGTCACGCCCTTGATGTAAGAATCTCAACTATATCGGCCGACTATTAGTTTCTCAAGGATGCGGCCGATGAGTGAGATAGTCCTTTGCGTCAGAACGTGCCCGCATCAGCACCGAGCCGCGAACCGAGGCTAAACCGAGATTGAGCAGGACGCCCTACAGGTTTGTCGCCAGCGAGCCGGCCCTGGAACGGGCCGTGGAAGCCATTTCCAGGCATCCGATCATCGGCGTCGACACGGAGACAACCTCGCTCGATCCATTGCGTGGCCGCGTCAGGCTCCTTCAGATTGCAACTCCGGAAGAAAGTTTCGTTGTCGACCTTTTCGAAATGAACGCGCTCGAGCATCCCGGATTGCGCGAGCTCCTGTCCGCCTCCGAACCGGTGAAGGTGCTTCACAATGCCAAGTTTGATCTGAAGATGTTGCTTCATCATTTCGGTTTGGAAGTGCATGGGATATTCGACACGCTGCTTGCAAGCCAGTTGATCGGCGCGGGCCGAAGTGAAGGCGGACACGGGCTTGCCGCGGTAACCGAGCGGCATCTTGATGAGCTTGTCGACAAATCGCTTCAACTCAGTAGCTGGGCGGGACCATTGAGTGATGCTCAGTACGAATACGCGGCGAAAGACGCGGCCCTGATGCTGCCGCTCTATGAAAAGCTCACGGCTAAACTCGACGAATTCAGTCTCGAAGAAGTCGCAACTCTCGAGTTCGAGTGTGTGCTTCCGCTCGCCGCGATGGAGCTTGCCGGAATGGCGCTCGACCCTGAATGTTGGCGGCAACTCGTAGTCGGTCTCGAACGCGCGCACGCGATTCTGTCAGACGAATTGCGGCGGGAACTGGCGGCCGGCGTGCTGCAACTCACGCTCTTCGGCGAGCCTCCCAACATCAACCTCGACAGCCCGACACAGGTCGTCGACGCGCTGGCGAATATGGGAATCAAGGTCGAAGGCACTCGTAGTTGGCAGCTTCAGCCGATGGCAACCGAGCATCCGGCGATCGAAAAACTCCTCGAGTATCGCAGCGTTCAGAAGCTGCTCTCGAGTTACGGGCTTGGCTTGCTCGAACACATCAACCCGGTGACCCGCCGCATACACGCCGACTTTCGACAACTGGGAGCGACGGGCGGGCGCATGAGCTGCTCGGACCCCAATCTTCAGCAAATTCCAAACACACCCGAGTATCGCTCGTGTTTTCGGGCGCCCGCCGGACGCAAGCTGGTGATCGCCGATTATTCACAGATCGAGCTGCGCATTCTTGCCGACTGGTCGCAGGATACAGCGCTGGTGAAAGCTCTGCTGTCAGGCGAAGACTTGCATTGCGTGACCGCAAGCCAGATGTTCGGGATCAATCTTGAAGACGTGTCAAAGGACCAGCGCGCGGCGGCGAAACAATTGAACTATGGAATCATGTACGGGTTGGGGGCGCAGGGTCTGGCCGCGCGAATCGGATGCCCGCTCGACGAAGCCGAGATCCTGCAGGTGACGG
>Ga0207653_10000187_pt1 | contig 42847 bp, 39 predicted proteins | sample KBSK5251metaG_FD_184341 | JGI IMG/M metagenome (GOLD analysis project Ga0207653, IMG submission 184341) | Corn, switchgrass and miscanthus rhizosphere microbial communities from Kellogg Biological Station, Michigan, USA - KBS K5-25-1 metaG... | ecosystem: Host-associated > Plants > Roots >...
AGGGACCGGAGGAGCGCGTCGAATGTGACCGCGTGGTGAACACGCTGCCGCTCCCTTCGCTCATCTCGCTGCTCGGCGATGGCGTGTCGCCGGCCGCGCGCGATGCGGCGAAGAAGCTCCGCTTCCGCGCGCTCACCATCGTCGGCCTGCGCTTCCGGAGACCGAAGGTCCTCCCGGCGCAGTCGGTCTACTTCCAGGACAAGACGTTCAACCGGGTTTCGGAGACGCGCAACTACGGCGGCACGGAGATCTGCCCGCCCGGCGAGACGGTGGTGCTGTGCGACATCACCTGCGAGATCAACGACGCCATCTGGACGGCGTCCGCCGACGAGCTCGGGCGGCGCTGCGCGAAGGAGCTGGCCGCGGAAGGGTTCTGTCGAGAAGAGGACGTCGCGGAGTCCGTCGTCCTGCGGGCAACGACCGGCTACCCCGTTTACATGGTCGGCTTCGAAGACGCGATGCAGACCATCACGGACCAGCTCCTGCGCTTCGATCGCCTGGTCACCGGTGGCCGGCAGGGCCTCTACAAGTACGTCGACATGGACATCGCCTCGGAGATGGGGATCACGATGGCCGAGCATCTCCTCTCGGGACGGTCCAAGCGCGAGGCGATAGGCGACGTGCCGTACGAGGAGCGCCTCTTCGCTTAGTCGCGCGACCGCGGTGCCGTACAGTCAGGCCGTCACAAAACCGTCGTTTCGCACGTTCTGGCGCTTGTGAGGCTCCTCGCTTTTTTCCTGACCCTGGCGCTTTCCCTGAGCATCGTTCCGACGCTGCAACCGGGTGGCGGAAGCGCCGCCGCACAGACACTCGCCAACGGCTTCACTCTCGTCGGCGACTTCCGTGGCACCGGTACGCAGGAGATCGCCTCGATCTACGACCCAAACGACGACTTCGGGCTGCGGATCGTCGTGCTCGACCGGGGCGCTGACGGGAAGTTCACCCACACCGAGTGGTTCCTCGAGGGCGCGAACCACTTCGACCTCTCACGGATGAAGCCCGTCGCGGTCGACCTGAACGCCGACAAGAAGACGGATATCGCCATCCTTTACAACGACGGCGGATTCACGGTCCACATCGTCGTCTGGCTCTCGACCGGCAGCAGCTTCGCCTACACCGGCAACGCCGGGTGGTGGCGCCACACGAACTTCGATTGGAACCGCGCGCAGGGCTTACTCGCAGGTGTTTGGGATGGAACGCCGAAGACAGGACTCCTCATCCCGTACCAGCTCGACAACTTCGAGCTGAAGTTCCTGTACCTCATCGCCACCGGATCCGGGCTGTTCTACGCCGGAGACGGCGGCGCGTACGACTCCGGCCCCGGTCAGGTCGACTCAACGAAGGCGCGCTTCCTGACGGGGCACTTCACTCGCACCGACGGCGTCGATCAGGTCGCGATGATCTACCAGTACCCGAATTTCCGGATAGGCGTCCACGTCTTCGATCCCTCACCGCGCGGTATCCAGCCAATTGGCGGCTGGTCGGGAATGTGGATCTCACCCGAAGGCTTCTTCGACATGACGAAGGCGAAGTGGGCGGCCGGGGACGTCGACGGCGATGGCAAGACCGACATCCTGAACATGTACTCGTACGCCGACGGCAGCAGTCGCGTGCATCTGATGTCGGCGGCCTCGCGCTTCGCGCTGCTGCAGGTGGGTGGCATCGCGACTTTGAGCGCGGCGACGATGTCGTGGAGCAACACGGCTCTCGTCGCCGGGGACTGGAACAAGGACGGCAAAGCGGATGCGGCGACGGTCACGGCACTCGGTGACGGGACCACGCACGTGGGCGCGCTCAACAACACCGGGACGTCCGCGTTCGTATTCCAGCCCGACACCTGGATCACGCCGCCGAATGAGGTGCAGAAGCTCGCGTGCGTCTCGTGCTGGCCGCTGAACGGGATGCCGGTGGTCGCCGGCGGACCGAACCCCCTGCGCCGTCCGCTCGCGGTGAAGATCGACAACGCGCCGGCGGCGCGCCCGCACTACGGGATCAGCCAGGCCGACATCGTCATGGAGCTCCTCGTCGAGGGCTTCATCACCCGACTCGCCGCGTACTTCCACTCGCAGGATCCCGACACGATCGGCGCGGTCCGCAGCGTCCGGTTCTCGGATCGCTACACGACGCCGATGGTGCGCGGCTCGCTCGTGTTCTCGGGCGCCTCGCAGCTGATGGAGGGTCTGGTGCGCGCCGACATCGAGCGGGGCGCCTACGTTGGCGTTTCGCCGCAGCTCGGTCAGGGCAGCACGTTCTATCGCACGAACGTCGACGGAAAGGTTGCCCCACATAACCTGTTCACCTCGTCGCAGGCGCTGCGCGAAGCGACCGCGTCGGTAGGCGGCGGTGGTCCGGTCGACGTCCCGCGCTGGGACTTCCTCGCATCCGTCGATCACCCCGACACGACGGGCGGCTTCATCGGGAGCGTCGGCGCGAGCAACGTGATGATCCCCTACCGGCTCGACGCGCGCGTCCTCTACAACTACGACCCCGGAACGAAGAGCTACATCCGCCGTCAGAGCGCGAGCAACGCGCTGAACTACGTGCGCGAGGTCGACGGGATGAACGGCCAGGAGATCCGCGCGCGCAACATCGTGATCATCAACACCGACGTGTGGGCGACCGACGTCCGCGACGATGCGGGCGGTGCCGCAAGCCTCGACATGCGGCTCACCGGCGTGGGTAAGGCGAGCATCTTCCGCGACGGGCGCCGCCAAGACGGAACCTGGTCGCGCGCGTCGTACACCGACCCGTTCGTCTTCACGAACTTCTACAACCAGAAGATGTATCTCTCGCCAGGGCAGACCTGGATACACATCCTCCCTGCTGACTGGGACGTGCCCTCGAGCTAGTTCTCGCCGGAACGACCCGGCCGCTCCGACGTCGCGCCAGTCCTCTCGCTCGCGGCTGGCTACGCCGGCCCGCTCCTCATCGCGCGTTGGCCGACGGGCCGGCTGAGCGCAGATGCTCGCTCGAGGACTGCCGCTCCGTCATCGCCGCCGTCGTCGCTAGCGCCGCCACCCGCCGCGGCCCTACCCGTTAGTTTGCGGATGTGCCCCAGGCTGCCCCGGTTCTCGAGATAGGAGTCGTGTTGCTCGCGGCGGCGCTGGCCGGTGCGATCAGCCGACGGCTTGGGTTGCCCGCGGTACTCGGGTATCTGCTCGTTGGCCTCTTCGTTGGGCCGTTCACTCCTGGCTATGTCGCGGACCGGCATCAGATACAGGTGCTCGCTGATGTCGGTGTTGTTCTCCTTCTGTTCGAGGTCGGCATCGAGCTCGATCTCCGTGCGCTGCGACGCGAGCCGCGCGGGATCCTCCTCGCCGTGCCGCTCCAGGTCGCGATCGGCACGCTCGCGGGCGCGCTCGCATTCACGTCTTTGGGCACCGGGGTGCTCGGCGCGGTGACGCTTGGCCTCGCGGTCGCGCTCTCCAGCTCCGTCGTCGTGGTCAACATCACGCGCAGTCGTCGCCGGACCACGGACGCGATCACCGATCGCGCGCTCGTCGTGTGGGCGATCCTGCAGGACGCCGTCACGCTCGTCGCCGCGACGATCCTCGCGGTGCTGCTAGCGCCCAGCGGCGATCCCGCGGCCCTCGCCTTCGGCAAGGCATTCGCCTTCATCGGGTTCGCGGCGGTCGCGCAGCTCGTCGCTCTGCCCTGGCTGCTCGCACGCGTGCGCGAGCAGCCAGACATCTTCCTGATCGTTGCGGTCTCGGTCGCGCTCGCGAGCGCCGGCGCGGGCGCCGTCATTTTCGGCGTGCCGGTCGCGCTCGCGGCATTCGTCGCCGGGCTGCTCCTGTCGATCCGGCCGGAGGCGCAGGAGGCGCGACGCGAGGTCCTGCCGTTCCGCGACCTTTTCGCGGTCATGTTCTTCGTCGCGATCGGGACGCTGGTGGAGCCCGCCACGGTGCTGAGCGAGGCAGGCGTCCTCGGGATCGTCCTGCTGCTGGTCGTGCTGAAGATCGTGACCGTCGCCGTGCTGGCGGCGCTGTTCTCGGTCCCAGCTCGGCGCGCGCAGCTCGGCGTCGGCCTTGGTCAGATCGGAGAATTCAGCTTCGTTGTGATGGGCCTCGGCCTCGCCGCGGGCGTCGTCTCATCGGGTCAATTCAGTGCCGTACTCGCGGCCGCGGCGATCACCATCGCCGCGTCCGCGGTCGGTGCGCGACTGTTCCCGAAGGTGGCTGCGAAGGCTGCTAGCTGATCAGCCCATGAATCCGATGATGATTCCCTGCACGATCGCCGCGACGACCGAATAGCCGGCGGTGATCGCAAAGAGGCGCGGGTGCCGTCCGGCGAAGAGCACCTCGGCGAACATCGCGGTGGCGACGAAGCCGAGGCCGACGTAGAGACCGATGATCGCTCCGGCCGCGCCGCTGTTGGCGCCGGTCTGGGCAACGAACCAGGACATCGTGATCGCTTGGACGATGGCCGCTGCGGCGGTCATTGCGTAGAGCGGGCCCGGGCCGGCCGGAAAGCCCTCACCCATGGTGCGACCGGAGAGCGTCATCCAGCTCTTGCCGAATGCCCACGTCCCGTACCAGAGAAACCCGATGACCATGTTCGCGATGGCCGCGATGATGATGGCGAGCCAGTTCACCTTTCCCTCCTAAGGCGCGACTGCTCCCCTGGGCGGCAAGGCTAAGGCAGCACACAAGTAACCTGCCATCCCGGGCCGTCATCCACCGCGGCGTGTCAGGTGCGGAACGAACATGCCCACCTCCCGCGCGTACGCGACGTACGCAGGCCCGAGCTCCGCACGCAGGAGCCGCTCCTCCGCGTACGCGCGGAGGTAGAGCAGCGGGAGCCCGACGAGCAGCACACCGAGGATCAGAATGAGATTGCCCGACGCGACGCACGCGCCGACCAGATGCACGCCGAGGCCGAGGTAGACCGGATGGCGGACGAAACGGTATGGACCGCCCCTGACAACGACGTGCTCTCGATGCACCTCGGGCTCGAGATCGAAGTGGCTCCCTAGGGTGGATGCTGCCCACAGCGCGAATGCCGCGCCGACGACGATGAGCACGATGCCGACATACACGATCAGTTCGCTGGGCGCGATCGTTGGGCCCGGTCGTACGCCGAGGACCACATAGGGTACCCATGCGAACGCCGGTCCCCACCTCGCAAACCCACGCACTGCGCGCAGCGGACCGCCGCGGGCACGCCGCGCGCGGCGTTGTACCTGGGTTGCGGTGCCGATGTAGACGGTGAACGCAATGACCGCGATAAGGGCCACAGCTTCCGGAAACGGCGGTGCGCCCTGTTTGCACTCGGGCGGGTGCGTGAAACGGCCGAACGGCTCTATCTGTGTCTCGAAGGTCGTCGCGCTGAGGTCCCTCATCGAAAACAGCAGGCCGCGAGCGCACGCGTCAAAGTCGCTTAGCCCGACGAGTACCAACCAGCCTCGCGATCCGAGCTCCTGGCGGTAGAACGCCACGACCTCCGAGATGGGAGCCGTCGTTCGATACACGCGCGCAAAACTCGCGAGATTGCCGCCCCAGAGCAGGTCGAATCGAGCGTCTGTTGGGACGTCGCGCTCCAGACGCGCGCCCGGGAACGCGATCGACGCTTCCGGCTCGTGCGAGAGGTCCGCCGCCGTCAGGTCGAACGCTGCGACGTACAGCGATGCCAAGATCGCCCACACCAACGCACAGACGAGCCCCACGCCGGCGCTGATCTCGAGGACGGGGACGCGACGGGTTGCCGAGACCACCGCCCATACCAGAGCCACAAGAAGTACGAGGGCAACGCCGATCTGCAGGAGGCTCATGCGAGCGCGCCTCGAAGCCGTTCCGCCGACAGCGCGTTCGAGCCATCATCGTCGTGCCGGAAGTACGCGTACACGTCCTTCCCCGAATCGACGATGGCGCGCAGTCGCTCGGCCCAAGCATCGACCGCGTCATCGGGATAGCCGCTCCGGCTGCGCAGGCGCGCGTAGGCGAAGTCAGCCGTCGCACCGAGCGTCTCGACCGGAGAGGGCGCCTTCTCCCCCTCGGCGTGCACGAGCGGAACGTTAGCGATGCGCAACAGGTCGTAGACCTCCGGCACGTACCAGGAGGGATCGCGCACCTCAAGTGCACACCGCAGATCGCGCGGCAGCGCGGCGAGGAACATCGCGAGCCGGTCATCGTCGCGCTTCACCCACGGTGGCGTCTGGAAGAGGACCGGACCAAGGCGCTTACCGAGGGGCCGCGCGCGCTCGAAGAAGATCGGTAGGGTCTCCGCCGGCTCCCGCAGCTGCTTGCGGTGGGTGATCTGCTGTGAGGCCTTCAACGCGAAGATGAAGTCCTCCGGAGTGGCCGCGGTCCACTGCGCCACGTTCTTCTCGGTCGGGAGGTGATTGAAGGTGTAGTTGATCTCCATCGTCGCAAACCGTGTTGCGTAGTAGCTGAGGAAGGCGGCGCTCTTGGTGCCTTCGGGATAGAACTTCGGCCGCCAGGAGGTGTACGACCAGCCCGAGGTCCCGACGTACGCGCGGCCGCTCACCGCCGGGTCATTCCTCGGCGCTCTTCACCGCGTGCTTTCCTAGGACCGCGTAGGCGATGCCTGCGACGAGCGAGTTCGCGCGCTTCAGGTTCGCCAGCAGATCGAGATGGATGCTGGACGTGTCGATCGTCTCGCGCAGCCCCTCGTGTAGTCGACGGATGTGCGTCTGGCGCAGCTGGCGCTCGAGGACGTTCACCACGCTCTTGTGACGGATGATCTTCTCCGCGATGGTCGCGTCGTTCGAGGCGAGCGCGGACATCGCGAGCTCGAGGTTCTCGACGACTTTGGCGTGCAGCTGGCGGATCTCGGACCAACCCTGCTGGCTGAACACGTGGTGGCCCGCGATCTTCTTCGCCGCGAGCTCCATGAGGTTCTTCTCGATGACGTCGCCGATCTCCTCGAGATTGGCGATGACGAAGATGAGCGCGGTCTCGCGCTCCGCCTGATCTTCCGTGAGCGACTGCTGGCCGAGACCGATGAGGAACTGTTTGATGTCCTCCTCGAGCTGGTCGATGACATCGTCGCGCGCGATGACCTCGCGCATGAGCCGCTCGTCGTCGCGCTCCAGCACGATGAGCGAGTCGCGCAGCGACTGCTGGACGATGTCGCCCATCCGCAGCGTCTCCCGCAGCGCCTGGCCGAGTGCAACGGCCGGCGTGTCGATCGTTTGCGGATTCAGGTAGATCGCGCCGGTCGTCGTTGTCTTCCGGTCTGGGACGAGGCGCGTGAACAGATCAGCGGCGATGGTCGTGAAGGGTAGGAAGACTGCCGCCAGGATCAGGTTGAAGAGCGTGTGGGCGTTCGCGATCTGCCGGGGCACATCCGGCGCAGTGCGCGCGACCAGATCCGTGAAGAGCCCGGCGAACGGCACGAAGAGCGCCACGCCGATGACCTTGAAGGCGGCGTGCGCCGCTGCGACGCGCAGCGCCTCCGCGTTCTGCCCGACCGCGGCGACCAGCGCGGTGGCCGCGGTGCCGATGTTCGCGCCGAAGATGATCGGGATCGCGCCCGACAGCGGCATCAGACCGCTCGCCGCGAGCGACAGCGCAAGGCCGATCACCGCAGCGCTCGATCGCACCAGGGCCGTGAAGACCGCGGCGACGAGGAACAGGATGAGGGGCTGCCCAGTGAGCGCGGCGAGGAGATCGCGGAAGAGCGCGCTGCTCGCGAGCGGTGCCGTTCCGTCAGACACGAGCTTCATTCCGAGGAACAGGAAGCCGAATCCCAGCACCGCCTGACCGATGTAGCGGAGCGTGCCGCGACCGACCGTCCACAGCAGCCAACCCGCGAAGACGATCAGCGGCGACAACGCGAGAAGATCGAAAGCGAGGAGCTGCACGGTGACGGTCGTTCCGACGTCGGCGCCGAGGATCACGCCGATCGTCTGCCGCAGCGAGAGCAGCCCGGCCGATGCGAACCCGACCAGCATCACCGTGGTCGCGCTCGACGACTGAAGGACCGCCGTCACGGCGGCGCCGACCGCGAGCGCCTTGAACCGGTTGCCCGTGAGCGTCGAAAGGACGTGACGCAGACGCGTTCCCGCGGCGCGCTGGAGACCTTCGCCGACGAGACGCACGCCGTAGAGAAGGAGCGCGGTCCCGCCGAGAAGCGAGAAGAGAACGAGATCGGCCGACGTCACCGGGGCAGTATCGCCGGGTAGCGCGCGCTCAGCGTGCGACGGTGAGTACGGTCCTCCCCGACGACCCGGCCGCGAACACGACGACCGTCGCATCGCCCTCGTTCGGCGGCGCCGCGAACGAGATGCGCGTGTTGCCGAAGGCGTCGGTCGCGGAGCTTCCGATCGTGACGACGCCGACCGAGAGGGTCGCGAGGACACCGACCTTCGGGATGCCGTTCTCGGTCACGCGGATCTGCGCGCCAACGATCTCGCTGGGTCGCACCTTCGTGCGATCGAGCGTCACCGTCACGAGCGTCGCGGAGGCGGTCGGCGCGCGAAGGGTCACGTTGGCCTTCACCGTCGTTTCGTTGCCCGCGCGGTCGCGCGCGACGACCGTGATCGCGACGGGCCCGACCGGCGGTGTGAACGACTCGCTGAACGATCCGTCCTGACCCGGCACGACGGTCCTGCCGTTGACGCTCACGGTCGCGCCGACCTCGGCCTTTCCCTGGACGACGACGTTCGGTCCTTCGACGAGCGCGCCGTTCGCCGGTCCGATCACGTCGAGCGTCGGCGGTTGCTTATCGAGGATGACGGTGTAAGCGGAGCGCGCGATGACGTCCTTGCCGGAGAGGAGCGTGAGGCCGATCGCGTTCGCTCCATCCTTCAGCGTGAGCGTCGCGGCGAACGTGCCGGTCGGGTCGAGCTCCGCGTTCGCGATGACCGCGGCGTTGAGCACGATCTCCACGCTGCGGCCCGTCCCTATCGCGAACGACGGGACGCGTCCAGAGATCTGCAGCTCTGAGTCTTGGGTGAAGTCAGGCAGACCATTGATGACCGGCTCAGCACTCACGACGTTGCCACCACCGGCGGGGAGCTCGATCTGTCCGCTTCCGAGCTGACCGCTGATCGACTTGCCGACGCTGGCGGTGATCTCGCGGATGCCATCGCCGATGGCGGATCCGATGACCGGACCGGTCAGGAGGAGGAAGACGCCGGCGAGGATGAGGATCGCTGCGTCGAGGAGAGGCATTCGCTTTCGCAGACGCGGCGCGATGCCCACCGAGCGTGCCGTCGCTCGATACGTGTCACGCGGGACGCGGGGACGACGCTCTGGAACTGCAGCTCCTGCCTTCACCGTTCCTCCGGCCAAGATAGCGAAAGGGCGCCGGCCCGATGGCCGCCGCCCTCCGCTGGTGGGTGGGATGAGGGGCTTACAGTTCTAGCGGCACCCAAGGTGCCTAACGCGGCCTCGCCGCGACCGTTCCGTCCTCCCCACAGGGTTTAGTGACAACTGACCCTGAGGGCGCGACTGTACTCCCGCTTCTCCGACTAATGCAAGTAGGCAAGGCGGGCGAGCGAGCGCAAGGGGGCGACCGACACCTTTATGCGACACTCGGAAGGTGACCGACGACAGCCGCACGAAGGTCTCCACCCGCGGGCTCGAAGGCGTCGTGGCAACGACCACCGCCATCTGCAAGGTCGAGGACAACCTCCTTGTCTACCGCGGGTACTCGATCGACGAGCTCGCCACCAAGGCGGAGTACGAGGAAGTCGCTTACCTGTTGCTGAACGGCGACCTCCCGACGAAGGAACAGCTCCAGGGATTCAAGGCGGAGCTGGTGAAGCACCGCACGCTTTCGCCGTTCCTGCGGCAGATCCTGCAGGAGATGTCCGAGAGCGGAACAGCGATGGACGTTCTGCGCACGGTGGCATCGGCCTCCGCCGTCGAGGATCCGGCCGAGGGAGACAACACACAGGAAGCTGAGTACCGGAAGGCGATCCGGCTCACCGCGAAGCTGCCGACGATCCTTGCCAGCTACATGCGGCGCCGCCGCGGCGACCAGCCGATCCCGCCGGACCCATCGCTTGACCACGCCGCGAACTTCGCGCACATGGCCGGCGTCGATGTCCATCCGCGCGCCGCGGAGATCCTCAACACGTGCTTCATCCTGCAGGCCGAGCACGGCCTCAACGCATCGACGTTCACCGCGCGCGTCGTCGCGGGCACGAATGCGGACATGCACGCGGCTGTTACCGCGGCGTTCGGCGCACTCAAGGGTCCGCTTCATGGCGGCGCGACGGACGGGACGATGAAGATGCTCGACGAGATCGGCTCGCCCGATCACGTCGAGACGTTCGTCGACAAGGCCATCGCTGCGAAGTACAAGTTCTCGGGCTTCGGACACCGCGTGTACCTCACCGAGGATCCGCGCGGCAAGTACCTTCGACGCTTCGCCATGGAGCTCTCGAAGGGATGGAAGGGCAAGCCGTACTTCGAGATCCAGGAGCGCTTGGCGAAGGCGATCGCAGATCGGCGACCGAAGATGTCAGCGAGCGCCGCCGCGAAGGTCAACGTCGTGAACGTCGACTACTACGCCGCCACGACCTACACGTTCCTCGGCATCCCTGCGGATCTCGGCACGTCGATCTTCGCGCTCGGACGCATCGCCGGCTGGAGCGCGCACATCATGGAGCAGCACGGCGACAATCGGCTCATCCGCCCCGAGTCCGAATACACCGGCCCGTCAGGAAAGCGCTACATCCCCATCGCGGAGCGCTAGCCGGCTCTTCGACGCTGCCGTCAGCGCGCGCACGAGCGCATCCCACGTCACTGGACCGAAGAAGACCTGCCGTACGACGTGATCGCTGTCCAGGATGAACGTCTGCGGCAGGAGGCCCGGCGAGATGTCCTTCAACACGCTGGTGCTGCCAACGAGCGGCCGCAGCCGCCGGTAGTCCTTCGCCACGTCGAGCGCCGATGCCTCGGTCTCGTCCACGCCGATCGAGATGATCTCGACCCGCGAGCCGACCGTGACGTCGGAGATGAGCGCGAGCTGCTGCGTGCACACGATGCATGGCCTGTTCCAGGTCGACACGACGACGAGCGTGCCGCCGAAGTAGTCGAGCGACTGAGGCGCGCCGTCGGGCAACCGCCATGCGAGCTGCATCTTCTGACCCACGGTCGCGTTGCGCGCGGCCTGGATCGTTCCCACTATGGCGTTCGGTGATGTGGCGCTCGCTACTGTCCTCGCGGGCGCCGCCCGCGCGGCGACACCATCCAGCACGTAGGGTGCGCCGTCTTCATCGAAAACGAGGAAGCGACCACGCGACAGGGCGTACCCGGTCTCGTTCAGGACCCGGCCGACCTCGGTGTCATGCCACTCCGCATCGCGGTCCAGGTCGAACACACGCACCCACGTGCGATGCGGACTGGTCAGCACGATCCGGCCTGACACCGCGGTCGGTGGGACCGTGTCGTCCTTGGCGACCGTCGCGAGCGTGCGGGTCACGCCGGTGGTGATGTCGTAGGCGCCGAACGAGCCGTTCGGATGTGTCAGAAGCTCGGTCGGCGACACGCGCGCTGCCAGCGCTGCGCCGGACTGGTACGGACGCAGCTCTCGTCCGATGAGCGTGCGGTCGGCGATGTTGTTCTGAGCTGTTCCGGGGAACGGACGGTCGGCGGTGATCCAGAAGACGTTCGCGGAGCCATCCGCCGTGCGCGCGCCTGGTTCGATGCTGGTCGCGGTGACCCCAGCAGGCAAACCGAGTGGCACCTGGTATCGGCTGCCGTCAGGCCGTACCGCGTCGATCGCGCTTCCCCCTGACCAGTACACGACGTAGCCATCCGCGTCCCAGCTGAGGAGGCGCGCCGCCGTTGGCGACGACGCGATCTCGCGCCGCGTGCCGCCGCTCCGCGACACAACGACCACCGTCGACGGGCAGCAGGGCGTGACGAAGGCAAGCGATCCATCGGGCGACACGTGGTGTCCTTCGGCGACCGGGATGACGACACCACGAACGAGCTCACGCACAGAGCCATCGAGCTCGAGGACAGACAGATCGAGGATGGGCGAACCGCCCGGCGCGACGCCCACGCGCTGACCGGTCACCACGCCCGAGGAGTCGGGCAGCCAGAACGGGTTCATCGCGATCTCGCCGACCTTGTGCGAGAAGATGGCGCGACCGGCGAGGTCGTAGACCGTGTGCATGAATCCCTCGCGCTCCACGACGAGGACCATCTCGCCGTTCGGCGAGACCCGGATGCCCTGCTCGCCGAACTTCGCGGCGATGGAGAGCTTCGATAGGACCGGGCCGGTCGGCGGCGCGGTGCGCACGGACGACCCAGGCGCCTCGCTCGGGCGCGACTGCTCCGGCGTGCTGCACGAGGTCACCAGCACGGCGAGCAGGGCGAGAGCGGTCAGGAGACGCATTCCTCTATACCAACGTACGCCCTGGCCCTGCGCGCATCAGAGTTGTGTCCATTCCGGGACGATCAGCGCGAGCGGATGCCCTCCCAGCACTTGGCGTCTTCCCAGCGGCACTGGTCAATGGCCTGGATCACCAGCGGATCCGGCGCGACCGCGAACACCGTTCCGATGATCCGGTGAGTCGCCTCCTGCCGCTGTTCGAAGTTCACGTCGAAGCCGATGAGCTCACCGGTGTGTTCGCCGCTGGGCGCGACGTAGAAGGCGGTGTCTTTGAGCGTCGTCTCGACGGTCGTCTCCGAGGTACAGGCACGTCCATCGTCACCGAAGCGGATCACGGTGAAGCCGCCGCGTCGCGGGAGGACCGCGCACGAGGCGAGGGCGTACTGCAGCACGACGTAGCCGCGGTAGCCGTCGGGGATCTCGAGCTGCAGCGGCAGCTGCGGCGGTGACTGCGTGCCGAGCGGCGAAGGCAGCTGCACCTGCTGGCAGGCGATCGCCAGAAGTAGTGGGAGAACAACGGCTATTCGTCGTAGCACGCGAGCACCGCATCCCACGCGAGTTCCGAGGCGACGACACCGAGGCTGACCTCATCGAGTGCGGGATCGTCGGCGGCTTGCGTCGAGCACGCATACAGGATGTCGCCGTCCCAGCGCGAGTGGAATGGTTGGATCGCGCGCGCCATCGACGTGTGCACCTGTCGCGCGATCGATCGCAGCTGCAGCGCGTCGAGGCGCCGATCGGTCACGACGCAGGTCAGTGTCGTATTGCGCGAGCGCGGCTCCTTCGGCGGGTAGTACGCGCCTGTGTTGCTCACGACGTCAGCCGCGTGCTGCCGTCTTCCATCGGCTGAGCGGTTCCCGCGCACCACCTTTCCGGCACGATCGACGATCGCACCGTACGCGTTCACGACGGTGAACACCGCGACGCGCGTCTTGCCGACGATGCGGAACGCGCCGCCCTGCCCCGACAGCTCGGCCGTTTCACCGTGGCCCGCGGTCGCCGAGCAGCCCGCGCCCACCGCGCCCATCGGGAACGCGCCCGGACGCAGCGCGCGCACGGCCGCGCGACCCAGGTCCTTGTCCGGATAGATCGCGTTCTCGCGTCGGCCGTAGTCGAAGATGATCGCGCCAGATACGAGCGCGATGTCCATCCATTTCGTGGAGTAGCCGCGCTTGGCGAACAGCTCCGCGGCGACGCCGGTCGACGCCTCGAGCCCGTAGAGCGAGCCGCCCGCGAAACAGATCGCGTTGATGACCGTGAGGTACTCGCCGCTCGACCCCGGCGATCCACCGCGCACGTCGATGTGCATCGACGCGACCTTCGGAAAGTGGAAGACGGTGCAGCCCGTTGGCCCCTCGGCGTATTCGGCCACGCCGACCTCGAGGCCCGGGAAGTCGAACTGGAGAAGACGGCCGCTCTGCGGGACACGCGGCACGGGATGCGCGGTGTCGTTCGTGATCGGGCCGGCCACGTCTGCGAGGGTAGTCGTGCAGCCATTGCTGCGCTTAGGCCCGCAGCTTCTCCCGCAGCGCGGAGTCGCTCGCGATGCGCACCGCCGCGGAGGCGAGGATCTCCGCGGTGATCATCGCGTTGCGGTGCGCGAGGTCTGTCGCAGACGAATCGCGCATCACATGCGAGTGACCGGGGATCGACTTCTCGCTGACCGGGAAACCGATGTAGTCCGCAGGTGCCACTTGCGAGACATTGCCGAAGTCCGTCGACGCGAGGACGAACTTGCCGCGCACAGTGGGAAGGTCGCGGCGCTTCAGCTCTTCCGCCAGGAGATCGCCGATACGTGCGCTCGGCTTCACCGGTGCGTACATCCGCATGTCATCCACGATGTCCACCGTCGTCCCCGTCTGCATCGCGGCACCCTGTGCCATCTCCGCGAAGGTGCGCTGCATCGCGTCGAGCTGCTCCTTCGTCGCGGCGCGCAGGCCGATGTCGCATTCGGCGAGCTCCGGGATGATGTTCTGCGCGGCGCCACCTTTGGTGATGATCCCGTGGACGCGCGTGTCCGCGGGCAGGTGCTGCCGCCATCCATCGATCGCCACGAAGAGCCGGATCGCGGCGGAGAGCGCATTGCGACCGAGGTGGGGCGAGAACGCAGCGTGGGCGGCGACACCGTGGAAGGTCACGCGCTTCGTGACGACGCCGAGCGAACTCCCGCCGAACTCCCAGTCCGGATCGCCCGATGGATGGGACGAAAGCACCGCGACCGAGTCGCGGAAGACGCCGGCGTCGATGAGGTCGATCTTGCCGCCGCCGCTCTCCTCCGCCGGCGTGCCGATGAGCTCGACGCCGACCTTCAACTCCTTCGCGCGCTCCGCGGCCAGGAGGAACGCGCCGACGTTCGACATCGCGATGAGGTTGTGGCCGCAGGCGTGTCCGATCTCGGGCAGCGCGTCGTACTCGGCGAGCAGCGCGACGGCCGGACCCGTCGGCCCAACATGCGCGCGGAAGGCGGTCTCGACACCGCCGAGCTTCTGCTCGACCTTGTGACCGTGACCGGCGAGCAGCGCCACGATGTTCTTCACCGCGGTCCGCTCCTGGTACGCGAGCTCCGGGGTCCCGTGGATCGCGCGTGAGAGCGCGACAAGCTCCGTACTCAGCGCATCCGCGGTCATGCAGTCACCTGCGCGCGATCAGACATCTTCGCGCCATCCTGGATCGATCTGCGGAGCGACGCATCGGTTGCGACGCGGCGCGCCGCGGCGCCCAGCGCCTCCACGACGAGGAGGGCGTTCCGGTGCGCGAGGTCGCTCGCGCTCGCCTCACGCATCGCGTCGGAGTGGCCCGCGATCGGACGCTCCGTGACCGGGAAGCGGATCCAATCGGTTGGGATCCGCTGAGAGACGTTGCCGAGATCGGTCGAGGCGGTGACGAGGAAGCCGCGCTCCGGATCGACGCCACGCCTGCGGAGCTCGTCTGCAACGACGTCGCCGAGTCCCGTGTTCGCAGCGACCGGGAGGTACATCGGAAGGTACGTCGTGATCTGAACGCTCGTGCCGGTCTCGAGGGCGGCGCCCTGCGCGACGTCCGTGAACGTCGCCACCATGCCCTCGAGCGTAGCGGTGTCCTTCGCGCGGAGGTCGATCTTGGCTTCCGCTCGCGCGGGAACCACGTTCACCGCGTCTCCACCATGCGTGATGATCCCGTGCACACGACTCTCGCTGGGAAGATGCTGGCGCCAGCCATCGATCCCCACGAAGAGCCTGATGACGCCGTTGAGTGCGTTGCGCCCGCGCTCCGGCGACGACCCGGCGTGCGAGGCGGCGCCCTGATACACCACGCGCTTTCCGATGATGCCGAGACCGGTGCCGCTCACACCCCAGCGCGCCTGCGCCGCGGGATGCGTCGACAAGACGAACGCAACGTCGGTGAACGCGCCGGCATTCAGCAGGTCGATCTTGCCGCCGCCGGTCTCTTCCGCGGGTGTGCCGATCAACTCAAGCGCGACGTCCGCGGCACCTGCGGACGCGGCATGCAAGAAGGCGCCGACGTTTGTCATGGCGATCAGGTTGTGACCACAGCCATGACCGACTCCCGCGAGCGCGTCGTACTCCGCGATGAACGCGACGGACGGTCCTGGCGGACCGACGCGTGCTCGAAATGCCGTCTCAAGACCACCGATACCCATCTGCACCTCGTGGCCGTGGCGCTGAAGCAGCGCCGCGATCCGTGCTGCGGCGCGACGTTCCTGGTAGGCAAGCTCCGGATCGGCATGGATCTCGCGGGAGAGTTGGACCAACTCTTCGGCCAGCGGAGAGGAGAGCGGCTTCACCACGCTGTATACTGTCCTATAGCGACTTTTCCCCTATTGGCTTCTGCCGGGCGCGAGCGCACCTCGAATGCGCCCCCCGGTCCCCACAGGACGTAGCAGTAGCGCCAGCACACACCAGCAAGGAGCAACACACCGCTTGGACACCCCAGAGCCCACCCAACCACAGACACCCGAACCGAACCCCACGACGGCGGCGACCCCCACGCCCACCGAAACGAATGGCGCGGGCGGTCCCAGCAACGGCCCGACGAACGGGCCGGCCGCGCCGGCCACGCGCCGCGAAGCGGCGCCGCCGGTGCCGAGCCGCAAGTACTACACGATCACCGAGCTGAACGAGGCGAAGCCGAAGGACATGCTGGCGATCGCCAAGGAATTCGGCGTCACCGACATCACGCCCGCGACGCTCAAACCAGAGCTCATCACGCGCATCCTTCAGGCGCAGACCGAAGCCCAGGGGAACATCTTCGCCCAGGGCATCCTCGAGATCGTCGAGGACGGCTTCGGATTCCTCAGGCGCCGCAGCCTCCTTCCCTCACCCGACGACGTGTACGTCGGCTCGAGTCAGGTGCGCCGACTTGGTCTGCGCACCGGCGACTACGTGACCGGGCAGACCAGACCACCCAAAGACAATGAGAAGTACTTCAGCCTGCTGCGCGTCGAAGCCGTCAATGGCGTCGATCCCGAGGTCGCGAAACGGCGACCGCTCTTCGAAGCGCTCACGCCTGTCTTCCCCGACAAGATGTTCAACCTCGAGATCGAGGGCGCGAACCTCAGCCAGCGGCTGATCAATCTTGTGAACCCGCTCGGCTTCGGGCAGCGCGCGCTCATCGTGTCCCCGCCGAAGGCCGGCAAGACCACACTGCTCAAGGACATCGCGAACGGCATCGCGGGGAACCACCCCGACGTGCACATCATGGTCGTGCTCGTCGGCGAGCGTCCGGAAGAAGTTACGGACATCCGCCGCTCGATCAAGGGCGAGGTGTTCTCGTCCACATTCGACGAGCCGACCGAGAATCACACCCGTGTCGCCGAGCTCGCGCTCGAGCGCGCGAAGCGGCTCGTCGAGACCGGGCGCGACGTCGCGATCCTGCTCGACTCCGTCACGCGTCTCGCGCGCGCGTACAACCTCGCTGTGCCGCCGTCGGGCCGCACCCTCTCCGGTGGCATGGACCCCGTCGCGCTCTACCCGCCGAAACGCTTCTTCGGTGCCGCGCGAAACATCGAAGGGCCGAACGGCCAAGCGGCCGGATCGCTCTCGATCTTCGCCACGTGTCTCGTGGATACCGGTAGCCGTATGGACGACGTGATCTACGAAGAGTTCAAGGGCACCGGTAACTCGGAGATGATCCTCGACCGCAAGCTGCAGGAGCGCCGCACCTTCCCCGCGATCAACATTCCCGCCTCGGGCACGCGCCGTGAGGAGATGCTCCTCTCGCCCGAGGTCATGAAGCAGGTGATCCTGCTGCGCAAGATGCTCTCCGCCGTCGGTCAGATCGAAGGCACTGAGCTCCTGCTGCAGCGTCTCGGAAAGACCAAGACGAACAAAGAATTCCTCGCTTCGATCGCAAAGGCCATGGAGGCCGATAGCAAGAGTTAGCCGCCCGGCGACTGTTTACGCGGGCTAAGGCTCGCTTGACTGGACGGTTACGGTTAGTAACGTGCGGTTGGTCGGGGCCGCAGGCATCGCCAGTGGACGTAGCCGCAGGATTCCGCTCAGCGTCTACCTAACCGGTCTCCTCGTTCTCTTCGCGGTGACCGCGATAACGACCGCATTCATCGTCCGTGACCAGGCTGAGCAAGACGCCGAGGCGAGCGCCCGCCAGGAAGCACAGTTCGCCGCCGATCTGGCTGCGAGCGATGTCGCCGCTGCGTTGACCCAGCTCCAAGGGACCGTCTCGAGCACCGCGAAGAGTCCCGCGACCGCTTCCCTCTTCGACCCGGGGTCGCCCTGCAATGTGGCGATCGGCGCGACCGGCGTGTTGCAGAAGACGCACCTCGAATTGATCCGGCCGAATGGCGCCATCGCGTGCTCGAGCGCGGGTCCGACCCCCGCCGGTATTTCGTACGACCTCTCGTTCTGGCTCCCTCGTGCGCTGCAGGGCCCGGTGCTCATCGCTCCCGTGCTCGATGCGCGCACCGGCCGAGCGAGCGTTGTCAGCGCCGCTCCCGCAGGCGATCGAGGCGTGGTCGCGGCGTTCGCGGACCTGACCGAGCTTGGGACGACCCTCGCGACGCGTCTCGCCGGTCCGCGCCGGCTGGAGTTCCTCGTGACGACCCCGGACGGAAAGACGGCGCTCGCGCGCTCCATCGAGCCGTCGCGCTGGTCCGGCGCACCCATCGACGACACCGCCTTCGTGAAGAACAGCGGATCGACACGTTCCGACCTCAATGACACGACGCGCGTGTACGGCGAGACGGCAGCCGGCACGTCTGGCTGGAGAGTGTTCGCGGGGGCTGAGCAGAGCGCCGTCCTGTCGAATGCCGTCAACCTGTTCTTGCGCGAGCTGACCGTGATGTCCTTCGGGCTCATCGCTGTGCTCCTTGGGACTCTCTTCGTCTATCGGCGCGTCGTCGGACCGATACACGCGCTCAGCCTGTCGGTGGAAAGCGTGCGTGATCCCGCGACCGCGGATCCGATGAGCGTGACCGGTCCGTCGGAGATCGCTCAGCTCGCGCAGAACTTCAATGGGCTCATCGCGACCGTCAAGACGCAGCTCGCGGACCGAGCGCGCGCCGAGGCGGGTGCGCGGGCGATGCTCGATGCGTCACTCAGCGCGATCATCGGCATGGATCAGGACGGCATCATCGTGGAGTGGAGTCGACAGGCGGAGGCTACGTTCGGGTGGAGCAGGGCCGAGGCTGTGGGACAGCCCCTGGTGTCTCTGATCGTTCCCGATCAATACCAAGCGCGCCACACAGCAGGCCTCGCGGAGTATCGACGCACGGGGGCTGGAACCATGCTCGGGAGACGGATCGAGATCGAAGCGTGCACGCGAGACGGGCGCACGATCTCGGTGGAGTTATCGATCACGGCAGCCGTCACACCGACCGGCCATCTCTTCACCGCGTTTATCCGTGACGTCACCGAGCGGAAGACATCGGAGGAGCAACGGCTCGCTCTCGAGGAGCGCCTTCGGCAGTCCGAGCGTCTCGAAGGCATCGGCCGCCTCGCCGGTGGGATCGCGCACGACTTCAACAACATCCTCGCGGTGGTCATGAACTACTCGCAGTTCGTCGAGGACACGCTCCCAGCGGACAGCGCGGTGCGCGACGACGTCGTTCAGATCCGCCTGGCGGCAGAGCGTGGCGCGACATTCACGCGGCAGCTCCTCACATTCGCGCATCGAGGCGCCGTCAATCCGCAGGATGTGCAGCTCAACATGGTCCTGAGCGAGCTCCGAACGATGTTGCGGCGGACGATCCCGAAGAGTGTGGCGATCGACCTGGACCTTGCGTCCGACCTTTGGACCGTGCAGATCGACGTTGGAGAGCTGGAGCAGCTCGTTCTGAACCTCATCGTGAACGCCGCCGACGCAATGCCGGAGGGCGGTAAGGCATTGATCCAGACGACGAACGTCGAATTCAACGGTGACGTCCCGACCGGGCTGACCTCGGGCCGGTACGTTCGGCTCGACGTGGCCGACACCGGGTACGGGATGTCGAAGGACGTGATCGCACGCGCCTTCGAGCCGTTCTTTACGACAAAACCGAAGGGCAAAGGCACCGGACTCGGCCTTGCGACGGCGTACGGGATCGTTCAGCAGGCACACGGCACGATCTCGATCGAATCGGTGGTCGGAAAGGGCACGACCATCCATGTGATCTTGCCGGCACAGCTCGGCGTGCGGCCAGAGGTCACCCGAATACGCGCCTCGGCCACGCCGGACGCGATGCCGAACGCCGCGATGGTGTTCGTGGTCGAGGATGAAGCCGCCGTACGGAAGGCGGTCGTGCGTCTCCTCTCCGACCGCGGCTACGCAACGCTGCAAGCCGCCGGCCCCTCCAGCGCGCTCGACGTGGCGAAGTTGTGGTCGGGCCCCATCGATCTGCTCCTGACCGACGTTGTGATGCCCGAGATGTCAGGAGATGAGCTCGCGCGCGAGCTGCGAAAGGGAAGACCGCGTCTCCGCGTCGTGTACATGACGGGCTACATCGGCGAGATCGACGCCGCCGCATTGCGCGTCGATGGCCCTGTGGTGCAAAAGCCGTTCACGCATGAGTCGTTGCTGACCGTGGTCGAAGGGGCGCTCGCGGTCAAGGTCTGACTCGGCAAGCGCTGGCCGTACCTCTAACGAGTCTCTCGTGAGGAGGGTTCTGTGGTCCGCCCGACAGCGACCGGCCTCGCGACCGCGTTCTATCGCCTCTACCTCCTCGAGGCGCTCGCGTCGACCACCGCACGACCGGCGACACTGCTCGCGGAGATCTCTTCGGAGCGACTACCGCTGGCCAGCGGCGCGTTCGGCCGCGCGCTGCAGTCTCTGCTGGAAGGCGGCCACCTCGTTCCCGCGGCAGAGGCAGCGGTCGCGCTCACGCCGCTCGGGGCTGCGGAGCGTGTCGCCGAGCGGGAACGCTGGCGCGCCGTGATCCCCACGGTGCTCCGTCTCATTGCCGAGCCCGAGCCTGGTCCACGACCCGCTCCGGTCATCGCCGAAGCGCCCGCGGTCAGCTATCGCACCGCGGCGGTCGCAGAGTCATACCTCGATCGCGTGCTCGTGGGCGCGCTTCGCGAGTGCGTTGCCCAGGCTCGCGACGGAGGGCGCGCCTTCGCGCTCGTGTTGGGAGTGGCCGATGTCGACGCGTCGTCGGAGGCGACACGCAGGGCGATCGTGCATCGCTGCATCCGTGCCACTCTCGGCGGCGCGTCGACGCTGTTCGGTGGCGATGCGAGCGCCTTCCGCTATGGCGATTCTGGCGTTGCGATCATCGCACCCATCATCGGAGACGAACGGCGCGCGGCGCGGATGGCGACCCTGCTCCGAGCACGACTCGACGAGCTCCTGCGCACGATGACCGTCAGCGTTCGCGCATTCGCCGGCGCACGCTGGCAGGTCCGCGTCGGAGATGGGACGTGGAGCGCGGAACTCGTGACGAGTGGTGCCGTGTTGCGTATCGCTCAGGACGCGCTCGCGCGGGATGAAACGGAGCGACGGCCGGCGGCCTAGTTGTCGTCGGCCCGCGCTCGCCGCAGCGCGGTGCGAAGACGCACGATGAACTCCTGCGGAGCCGCGGGTTTCGCCAACCAGTCGTCAGACGCACCGACGAGATCGCCGAGCTGCGCGAACTCCTCGTGATGGCCGGCCATGAAGACGAAGGGGACCGGGCCGAGCGCACTGCGAAGCTGCGGGAGCGCTGGCGCGTAGTCCGGTTGGAGCTCGATCAGGATCGCGTCCGGCTTGAAGCTCGCCGCCGCCTGGGCAGCGTGCCTGGGGTCCGACGACAGATAGCACGTATGGCCCGCGTGCTCGAGCACACGCTGCAGCGATCGGCCCAGCTGCGGATCGTCGTCGATGATCAGGATGCGGCTCATGCCGCACCGAGAAGCACGGAGTCGACACGATCGATGAGCTGCTGATTCGAGTACGGCTTCGCCAGGAATGGCGCGCCCTGCACGAGCGCGCGCGCACTTGGATCGCCCGACACGAACAGGAACTTCATCTCCGGGTGCAGTCTGCGCACACGACCGGCAAGCTCATGACCGCGCCAGTCAGTGAGGAAGATGTCCGCTACCACGAGGTCAATGGGCTGCTCGGCGCAGATCCGGAGCGCCTCGGTCCCGCTAGCGGCGTTGACGACATTGAAGCCCCGTCCCGACAGGATGCGATTCGTAGCGACGCCGAGACTCCGCTCGTCGTCGACCACCAGAACGGTCGAGGTGGTCGTGTCTCGGGACACGCCCGCGATCGTCGACGGAGCGACCGCCACTCTGGGCGTGGGAACGAAGCGCTGCAGCCAGGGAAGGACGGCATCAGCCGGCATAGGCCGAGCGAAGAAGTAGCCCTGGGCGCGGTCGCAGCCGAGCTCCACCAGACGCGCTAGCGTCGCGGCATCCTCGACCCCCTCGGCGACGGCGTCGAGGCCGAGCGCGTGACTGAGGTCCACGGCTGCGCGAACGATCAACGAGGTCTGCGGTTCAAGCAGCAGCCGGCTTATGAAGGATCGGTCGATCTTGACTTCGTCGAGCGGCAGCGCGTTGAGGTAGCTGAGGGACGAATAGCCCGTCCCGAAGTCATCTACGGCGACGCGGACGCCCAGCTTCTTAAGGCCCGAGAGCGTCTGCGACGCCCGGACCGGGTCGGTCATCACATCCGTTTCGGTGACCTCCACCGTGAGCTGCGATGCGGGGACGCCGTGCTCGAGAGCCGCCTGAGCGATGACGGTCTCGAGATGTGATGCGGCACCGATCGCCTTTGCGCCCACGTTGACGCTGATGCGGGCGGGGTGACCGACGCGAGCCCATTCCGCGCTCTGGCGCATGGCCTCGTTCACGACCCAGTCGGTGAGCGGCACGATCAGACCGGTTTGCTCCGCAAGTGGGATGAACTGAGCCGGCGGCACCAGCTCGCCATCGCGCTGCCAGCGCATGAGCGCTTCGAACCCGACAACGGTTCCGGTCGTCACGTCCAGCAACGGCTGGTAGTGGAGACGGAGCTCGTTCCGATCGAGCGCATGCCGGAGCTCGCCGAGCGTTCGCAGCCGGGCCGCGGTGTCACGTGAAAGCGTCTTGGATGCGACGGCCCAGCCGGTGACGAGCTGGCGCGCCGAGCGCGTCGCGGATTCCGCCGCGCTCGTGAGCGTCGCACTTGACTCACCGTGGTCGGGTGAACGCGCGATGCCAACTCGCCCTTGGACTGTGATGAGACTGCCCTCGATGAGGAACGGCGCGCGGAACGTGGCGAGTACGGTGGCAGCGAGCATCTGGTCGGTCCCCGCAGTCTTCGAAAGCACCGCGAACTGGTCTGTCCCGACCCGCGCCACCACGTCGTTCTCAAAGCTCACCAGAAGACGACGGCCGATCTCTCTGATGACTTCGTTGCCGACGTCACGTCCGAAGCTCTCGTTCACCTCGCGAAAGCCGACGATGTCGACCAGAGCGAGATGAGCGCGGAAACCCGCGGACAACATGCGCTGCAGCTGCCTGTCGAAGTTATGCCGATTGGGAAGCTTGGTCAGGCGATCGAACATCGTGAGCCGCAGGATGCGCTCCTGGTCCGCGCGCAGACGCGCGATGACGAAGCCGACGGCGAGGAAGAATGCCGCGGAAACTGCTGTCGCCCGGAAGGCGACGGCGACATCCATGCCAGCGGCGGTGTAGAGGAGCGTGTTGGACAGGACCATGACAGCAGTAGTCACCAACGCGCAGCGAACCCCTTGCCACCATGCGGCGAGCATGATCAACGAGGTCGGAACGACCCCGATAACTGGACCGACGAGCCCGAACACAAACGGAAAGGCCACAGCGTGCGCGACTTGAAAGACGGGCACGAGGGCCCACGCAAGGAGATGCGCTTTGCGTTCGGTCATGTGAGAAACCTATCGGTGCATGCCGATCCGAAGAAGTGATGCGCGCACGGTCCTATGGGCAGCAATCAAGGTGGTATCCCACCCTGCACCTGTAGTGGTACTAGCCGCCGAGCAGGCCCATCTCCGTCGCGCGAACGACCGCTTCGAGCCTGGAGTGCGCGCCGACCTTCTCGAGGATGTTCTGGATATAGCCACGCGCGGTGTTCACGCTGATCTTCAGCTCCTCCGCGATGCGCTCGGCATCGGCCGCGGAGGCCATCAGGACGAGGACCTCGTGCTCGCGGCGCGTGAGCTGCGGCAGGTTGCGCTGGCGCTCATCGCGTTGGCGTGTTCTCTCTCGGCCAAGGCGCAGCAGCGATGACAGCTCGTCCGGCGGAAGAAGGATCTCACCCGCTGCGGCACGTCGGATCGCCTTCACGATCTCGACAGCGGGCGTCGTCTTCTGCAGGTACCCGGACACGCCGACCTCGACCGCGGCGATGAGCTCGTCCTGGGTCATGGCGCCGCTGAGCATCACGATCGCCGCCCGAGGATGATCCGCGAGGAGCGCGGCCGCGACCACGACGCCAGACTCGCCCGACAGGTTCTGATCCATGAGCACGACCTGCGGCGTTCGCTCGTTTGCGATGCGCAGCGCGTCGGTGCCGTTCGTCGCGACCTCTCCAACATCGAGGTCCGCCTCGCGGGCGAGCAGCGCCTGAAGGCTCTCCGCGACCGCCAAATGGTCGTCGACGATGAGCACCTTGATGCGGCCGTTCACCAGGCCTTCACTCTAGTCCCGAGACGTCCTCCGACCAGGAGCGGTACGTGGCTCCGTCGCGCAGCGCGCGGCCCTGGCGCTGGGCCTTGCGCCACACCGGACAGACGAACCCAAAGTGCCCCTGACAGACGATCTCGGGGCGCTCTCGCGGCACGACGCCGGCGCCGCGGAGCGCGAAATAGGCGTGGCATAGCGGGAGTCCGGTGATGTTCGCAAGACATCCGTCATACGACTCGACGAGTCGCCTGCCCTCGCCCTGGATCGCATACGCGCCGGCTTTGTCGAGCGGCTCACCGGTGCCCACGTAGCGTTCGATCTGGCGCAGGGAGAGCTCGCGAAGCGTGACGCGCGACCGCACGGCGAACTGCCGTCGCGCGCCGTTCGCGGCCACGACGACCACCTCGGTACGAACCTCGTGCTCGCGGCCGGACAGCGTCGCGAGCATCGCCACGGCGTGCGAGTCATCCGTTGGTTTGCCCATCGCCTCGCCATCGACGGCGACCTCCGTGTCCGCCGCGATCGTCACTTCCCCGCGGCGCGCGACCGCTGCGGCCTTCGCCCGCGCCGGCGACTCGAATCGCCGTTCGTCGACGTTCGGGGCGCTCGACTCGAACGGGACTTGCAGCAGGCGGAGGAGCTGGTTTCGCCGTGGCGACGATGACGCGAGCCGCAGCATCTACGCAGGGTAGACGCCCACCTCCGCAGCCTTCACCGACAACCAGACTTCGGCATGTTCGCGCAGGTCGAGGTCGCGAACTGAAGACGCCGTCACTTCCGCGACGATGGGCAGCGACCCGCCGATCGCTACGCGCGCTCGCTCACCGATGAGATCCACCGACCGGACCGTGCCGCGCCACACGTTGCGCGGCGTTCCTTCCGGATGCACGCGGTGGATGGCGACGGACCGGGGGTGGATCACGGCGAACACCTCGCCATCGTCGGCGTCGAGCGCGGTGATCTGCTGGCCGCCTTCGACGGCGATGACGCCGCTCTCCGCCCGGCCGCGCAGCAAGTTCACGCCGACGAGGTCCGCGACGAATCGCGAACGCGGGTGACGCGTGACCTCATCGACCGGTCCGCTCTGCACGACACGACCGCTCTCGAGAATGACAAGACGGTCCGCGAGCGCCGCGGCTTCGAGAGGATCGTGCGTAACGAGAAGCCGAGCCCCGCTGAAGGAGGCGAGATGCCGCCGCAGCTCACGGCGGACCTCGACGCGCGCCGTGGCATCGAGGGCAGACAGCGGCTCGTCCAGCAGAAGCAGTCGTGGATCGATCGCGAGAGCGCGCGCGAGGGCGACACGCTGGGCCTCACCACCGGAGAGTGCGGACGGCCGCGCGTTCGCGTACTTCCCGAGGCCGACGCGCTCGAGCCACCGCGCCGCTGCTACGCGCGCATCGCGGCGGTGGCGGGCCTGCAGACCGAAGGCGACATTCTCCAGCACCGTGAGATGTGGAAAGAGCAGGTGCTGCTGGAACACGATGCCGATGGGTCGGCGTTCGGTCGGCACCCGCACACCGAGATCGGTGTCCTCGAGAACGACATCGTCGAGCACGACCCGTGCCCGATCGGAACGCACGAGGCCCGCCACCGCACGGAGGAACGTCGTCTTGCCCGCGCCATTCGGACCCAGCAGCGCGACGATCTCGTCCTGCGCGGCCTCGATCGTCGCATCGAGATCGAGCGTTCCCAAGTGCAGTCGGATCTGCGCGCTCAGCATCAGGTCGTCGGCAAGTAGCGGTCGCGAAGCGCCACGAGCACGATCAGCGAGAGAAGCAGCAGCACCAGACTGAGCGCGATCGCCGCATCTGGTCGAGTCTCGAGCGCGAGATACACCGCGAGCGGAAGGGTCTGCGTGCTGCCGGGGACATTCCCGGCGAACGTGATGGTTGCGCCGAACTCGCCGAGAGCGCGGGCCCAGCACAGCACAGCGCCCGCGTACAGCGATGGGGCGACGAGCGGAAGGGTCACGCGGCGGAACACTGTCCAGCGGTCGGCTCCGAGAGAGCGGGCCGCCTCTTCGTAGCGCCGATCCATCGAGCGAAGTCCCGCCTCAACGGTGAGGACGAGGAACGGCATCGCGACGAATGTCGCGGCGAGGACCGCCGCCGCGGTCGTGAACGGAATGCGGATCCCGAATGCGGAGTCGAGGAATTGACCTACGAGGCCCCGCCGTCCGAATGCGACCAGCAGCGCGACACCGCCGACGACCGGCGGCAGCACCATCGGTAGCGTCGTGAGCGCGCGGATCACGCGGAGCCCGCGAAACTGAGCGCGCGCATAAACGATCGCAAGCGGGACGCCGAGCACGATCGACAGCGCCGTCGCGGATAGCGACGTGACCACCGACAGCCACGCCGCGGTAACGATCTCCGGCGAGGTCAGGGCGCCGACGGCATCGGCGAACGGGAAGCGCACCAGCAGCCCGACGAGTGGCAGGAGGAACAGCGCGGCCGCGAGGCCGGCGAGGATCGCGAACGGTCGCGGGATCGGCTCGCTCGTCATGGACGTGTGAAGCCGAAGTCCCCCAGCACTCGTTGACCCTCGGGAACGAGCAGGAACTCGATGAACAGCGACGCGAGGCGTTGGTTACGCGACTCCTTGAGCGCGCCGATCGGGTACCGCGCGATGACTTGATGCTGCTCGGGGATGTCGACGCCGGCGACGCGATTCGCGGCCGACCGCACGTCGGTGACGTAGACGATCCCGGCGTCGGCCTCACCGAGCGCGACCTTGTTCAGCACCGCACGGACGTCGACCTCCTGGCTCGCCGGTGTGAGCGTTACGCCGGCCTTGCTGAGCGCATCGAGCGCGTATTTGCCGGCGGGGACGCTCGGCGCAGCCAGCACGACTACGAGGTCGCGGCGAGTGAGGTCGGCGAGCGAGGAGATCCGCTTGGGATTACCCGGCGCGACGGCGATCTGGAGCCGATTGGTGGCGAAGATCGAGGCCGAGCCTTGCACCAGCGCCGCATCGACGACCTTCTGCAGGTTCTGCTCATCGGCCGACGCGAAGACGTCGGCCGGCGCGCCGTTCACGATCTGCGTCGCCAGCGTCGAGGACGAACCGTAGTTGAATGTGTAGCGCGTCGCGGGATACAGCCGAGTGAGCTCGTCGCCGACGCGGTCGAATGCGTTGGTCAGCGACGACGCGGCGAAGATCGTGATCGTTCCGCTCGGTGGCCCGGCCGACGCGGAGCTGGTCGACGGCTGGCTCTGAGGCGAGCCGCCGCAGGACACGAACGCGAGGAGCGTCGCGAGAAGCAGGGTGCGCCACCTCATCGCGGCAGCTCGATCACGACATTCGTCGACTTCACCGCCGCGATCACGCGCACGCCGGGCGCGAGCTGGAGCTCATCCACCGCCTCGCGGGTCAGGAGTGAGACGAGTCGGTACGGACCTGCCTGCACCTCGACCTGTGCGGCGACACGGTCTTTCACGACCCGCGTCACGACACCGGCGAGCTTGTTGCGCGCTGAGGACTCGCTCAATGAAGCATTGGGGTCGCGTGGCGAGCGGGATGCCAGCAGCGCCGCGACATCGGCGGCAGCGACCTGGCGCTGGCCGCCAGTGGTCCGCCGCGCGCGAAGCTCGCCGCGGTCGATCATCCGACGAACGGTGTCCGCGCTGATCCCCAACATCGCCGCAGCCTCGCCGATCCGGTAGCGCGTCTGCATCGCGCGAAATGCTAGCAGATGCAAGGTTTCTGGCGTGAAAAGGCCGCACACGCGAGACTTAGAGCAGCCACAGAGCGCGTGCGAAAGGGTTCGCCGAAGTCTGACGGCGCCGGGCGGTCGGGGCCGCCGCTCATAGACTCCTGACGATGCCCACCAGTCCCAGCGCAGCGCGCGCCGCGGTCTCGACGCTGAGCGTCGATGAGGCACTGGACCGTGTCCTCGCGCGGATCGAGCCGCTCGCGCCGACGGAGGTCGGCCTGCTCGATGCGCTCGGCGGGGTGCTCACCGAAGACGCGACAGCCGATCGCGACGTGCCGCCATTCCGGAACTCGGCGATGGATGGTTACGCGGTTCGGGGAGCTGACGTCACGCGCGATGGCGTGAGCCTTCGGGTCGTCGGCGCCGTCGCGGCGGGCTCGCTGCCAGAGCGCGCTGTCGAGACCGGCGAGGCGATGCGGATCATGACCGGCGCACCGATGCCCGAGGGGGCAGACACCGTGGTACGGGTAGAAGACACCGACAACGGCGCCTCGGTCGTCACGATCATCAAGGCGACGCCGAAAGGCATCGCCGTGCGGCAAGCCGGCGAGGATCTGCGGCGCGGTGAGATCGTGCTCGCCCGTGGCACGGTGCTGCGACACCCCGAGATCGGCGTACTCGCATCGATAGGTCGCGCGAAAGTGAACGTCGTTCGCCGACCCAACGTCGCGGTCCTTTCCACAGGCGATGAGCTGGTGGACATCGACGAGGAGCCGGGTCCGGGGAAGATCCGCGACGCGAATCGCTATTCGCTGTCGGCGGCGGTCCGCGCGACAGGGTGCGCCGCGTTCGAGCTCGGGATCGCGCGCGATTCGGCGGACGACCTGCGACACGCCCTCGGCAACGCGGCATTCGGCGACCTCGTGGTGACGAGTGGCGGTGTCTCCGTCGGGGACCACGATCATGTGAAGCCGGTCGTCGACGCGATGGGGCAGATGGATTTCTGGTCGATCGCGCTGCGGCCGGGCCGCCCGCTCGCGTTCGGCGAGCTTCGCACCAAGCGGGGCGCCGTTCCCATCTTCGGGCTGCCAGGCAATCCAGTCTCGGCCCTCCTCACGTTCGAGCTGTTCGTGCGCCCGGCTCTGTTGAAGATGTCGGGTCGAGCGAAGCTGCATCGCCCACGCGTGCAGGCGCGGTTGCTCGACCGAGTCGACAAGCCGGTCGGGCTGCGCATGTTCGCGCGTGGGATCTACGACGCCGCGGCCGGGACCGTGCGGTCGACGGGACCGCAGGGCTCGGGGATCCTGCGCTCGATGTCGCTCGCGAATGCCCTCATCGATCTGCCCGAACCCACGGCGGCGGCAGGTCCTGGCGATACGGTGAGCGTCGTGCTCACCGATCTGCCGGAAGATCACTAGTGCCTGCGCGAAAGAGCGCACGCGCGGCAACACGCAAGCGTGCGGCGACGGGCAAGACACTGACGCACATCGACGAGCGCGGCGCAGCGAGGATGGTGGACGTCGGCGCGAAGGCGGTGACCGAGCGGCGCGCCACCGCGCGCGGGATGCTTCTGGTCTCGAGCGAGACGCTCGCGCTCGTCCGCGATGGACGGACGCCGAAGGGTGACGTGCTCGCGAGCGCGCGGCTCGCGGGGATCATGGCGGCGAAGAAGACTTCCGAGCTGATCCCGCTCGCGCATCCACTGCCCATCACGCACGCGAGCGTGGATCTCACGATCGAAGCGACCGGCATCGCGATCGAAGCGACGGTCGCGACGACGGCGCAGACCGGTGTCGAGATGGAGGCCCTCACGGCGGTCGCGGTCGCGGGACTCACCCTCTACGACATGCTGAAAGCGATCGAGCGCGGCGCGCGACTGACGGATGTACGCCTCGTTGCGAAGAGTGGCGGCCGCAGCGGGGAGTACCGCGCGCAGTGAGCCCCGTGCGCGCCGCGATCATCACGGTCAGCACCAGAGGCGCCGCCGGCCAGCGAGCCGATGAGAGCGGGCCGGCCATGCGCGACGCGCTCGCCGCCGCCGGTCACGAGGTCATCCACACCGATCTCGTGCCGGACGATGCGGCCGGCATCGCGACCGCGATCCTGAGCGCGGTACGCGCGGGCGCGAACGTCGTGTTGACGAGTGGTGGCACCGGGCTTTCGCCGAACGACGTGACGCCCGAGGCGACGCGACGTGTGATCGACCGCGAGGTGCCAGGCATCGCCGAGGCGCTGCGCGCGCGATCACTGGAGAAGACCCCGCACGGCATGCTCTCGCGCGGCGTCGCGGGCGCCGTCGGCCCCACGCTCGTGGTCAACCTGCCCGGTTCGCCACGCGCGGTGCGCGAGTCGCTCGAGGTTCTGCTGCCGGTCCTCCCCCACGCGGTCGAGCTGCTCGCCGGCGAGAGCGGCGAGACCGGACATGCACGCGGCCGCGCCTAGGTGAAGCTCGCGGTCCGCCCAGAGGTCGCTGCGGCACTTGCTGCCCAACGGGCCGTCGTCGCGCTGGAGTCCACAGTCATCGCTCATGGCCTCCCGCGCCCGCAGAACCTCGAGACCGCACGCGCGCTCGAGGAGGAGGTGCGCGGCCTAGGCTCCACGCCGGCCACGATCGCGATCGCCGACGGTCAGGCAGTCGTCGGCGCCGACGACGCGCTCCTGGTGCGCCTCGCGGAAGACTCAACCGTCGCGAAGGTCTCGCTTCGCGATCTCGCGCCGGTACTCGCACGCCGCGTATTGGGAGCCACGACCGTCGCCGCGACGGTTGAGATCGCGGCACGCGCCGGCATCGCCGTGATGGCCACCGGCGGCATCGGCGGCGTGCACCGTGGCGGCGAACGCTCCTTCGACGAGTCCGCGGACCTCGAGGCCATCGCGAGGCATCCGGTGTGCGTCGTCTGCGCGGGCGCGAAGCTCGTGCTGGACCTCGCGCTCACGCTCGAGCGCCTCGAAACGCTTGGCGTGCCGGTCATCGGCTACGGCACCGACGAGCTGCCGGCGTTCTATGTCCGCTCGAGCGGGCTGCCGCTCCCTTATCGCGTCGATGACGCACTCGCGGCTGCACGCATCGCGCGCGAGCAGCTCGCCCGCGGAGCGGGGATCGTGATCGCGGTCCCGATCGCAGAACGAGACGCGCTGGAGCGGCGCGAGGCGGAAGCGGAGGTCGCGCGCGCGCTCGCAGCGGCGGAACGACAAGGGGTCCGCGGCGCCGCGCTCACGCCGTACTTGCTCGCGCAGCTCAGCGACGCGACCGGAGGACGCAGCCTCGCGGCAAATGTGTCGCTGCTACGCGGGAACGCGCGCGTCGCGTCACAGATCGCCCTCGCGCTATCGATCTAGACGCGCGACCCGGTCAGCGTGCGTTCGCGAAGCTCACGATCCAGCTGATCAGCAGTGGCAAGACGAAGGCGGCGATGAGGATCCACCCGAGCCAGCGGAAACGCTGCGGACGGGGCGGCGACGGCCCCGGACCGGCGAGCGCGTCGCGCGCGCGGGCAAGATCCGCCTCGCTCACAACGAGCTGGAATGCTGCAAGTGGCGCGATGACACGGATAGGTGCCATCGGACGCGGCAGACCCTGTGTTGCTTCGAACTTCACGCGCGCTGCGATCCCCAGCGACCGCAGGTATCCCGCGGCGGTCTCCGCCTCGAGTTCGTCCTCGAATCCGGCCACGACCACCTCGACCATGGCTTAGCGCCGGGCGTCGAAGCCCAGCATCTCGCGCATGCGCACGTAGCCGACGACGGACTCACGGAACAGGACGCCGACGAGCGAACCGCCTTCAACGACTGGCAGGAGCGGAAGATCGCCGCCGCCGAAGCGGTCGAGCGCCGCGACGAGCTCATCGCTCGGCGACACCGTCGCCAGCGCCGACGCGGGGGTCATTACGACATCCACCGGTGTCGTCGCCCACTGGTCCTGCTCGACCTTGCGCAGGTCGGCGATCGTGACGAGGCCCACGAGCTTGTCGTGCGCGACGACCGGGATCGCCTGAAGGTTGTTCGGCAGGACGATGTCGCGGATCAGCTGTCCGATCGGAGTGCCCGCCGGTGCCGAGCGGAAGTCCGTCGTCATGAGCTGAGCCACACGAACGCTGCCGACCGCTGCGGTGACGCGCTCCTGCTGCAGTGCCTGAGACGCCGCCCCGTAGAGGAAGTACGCGATGAGACCCAGCCACAGTCCGCCGGTCGCCTCGCCGTTCAGGACCCGCGAGGCGGCGTACACGACCATCAGGCCCGCGACCAGCTGGCCGCCGCGGGCGGCGATGCGCGTCGCGACAACGCGGTCACCCCGCAGTCCCCAGATGATCGAGCGCAGCACCCGTCCGCCATCGAGTGGGAAGCCGGGCACGAGATTGAAGATCGCGACCGCGATGTTGATGAACCCGAGGTATCCGGCAACGGCCTCGACCGGCTGCAGCGATGGCACTCGGCTGATGTTGTCCGTCACGAGCTGCTGCACGAGCAGGCCGAGCCCGCCGATCACAAGGCTGGTCAGCGGCCCCGCGCTCGCCATGAAGAACTCCGCTTTCGCGCTGGGCGGCTCCTTTGTCAGGTTCGCCACGCCGCCGAGAAGGAAGAGCGTGATCGACGAAACGGACATCTTGAAGCGCAGCGCGACGATCGCATGCGCCAGCTCATGCAAGAGGACCGAGGTGAAGAACAGGAATGCCGCGATCGCCGACACAATGAACGTCTTCTGCTGCGACCACTGCGGATACGATGCCGGGAACACCTGGTCGGCCAGCGACAGCAGCACCAGGAAGAAGATCAGCAGCCACGAGATATGAATGCGGATGTCGATGCCTAGGACGCGCGCAACACGGAACGATCCTGGCACAGGGCGAGCATACCCGCGATGCGATACTTGAAGCGGATGAGGACGGTGTTGGACAAGCGCCAGCGACGCCACGTGGTTTGACCCAAGTAGCCACCGGGCGCTTCGGCACGCTCGAGATACATCCCGACATCGCGCGCGCGATCGACGAGCTCGGTTTCATGGCACCGACGCCGGTGCAGCAGGAGGCGATCCCGGTCCTGCGCGCCGGCCGTGATCTGTTCGCGCAGGCCCAGACCGGCACCGGCAAGACCGCGGCGTTCGCGATCCCGATCATCGAGCGCATCGATCCCGAGGAGAAGCGCCCGCAGGCGCTCATCGTCGTGCCGACGCGCGAGCTCGCCGTGCAGGTGACGCGCGAATTCGGCGCACTCGGCAAGTACCGTCACACCCACGAGGTGGCGATCTACGGCGGCGTCCCGTATGGCCCGCAGGAGCGAGCCCTCAAGCGCGGGGTCCCGATCGTCATCGGAACGCCCGGACGGCTGCTCGATCACATCGACCGCGGCAGTCTGTCGCTCGACGGCATCCGGGTGGTCGTGCTCGACGAGGGCGATCGCCTGCTCGACATGGGCTTCGCGCCAGACGTTCGCAAGTTGCTCCGCCTCTGCCCGGCGAAGCGCCAGACCGCACTGTTCTCAGCGACACTGTCCGGCGAGATCCGCGACCTCGCCCATCGCTTCACGAGGGACCCCGCGCAGATCTCGATCGATCCGGGTCAGCGCAACCTCGAGGCCATCGAGCAGGTCTACGTCGAGGTCCTCGATCAGGACAAGCCGAGGGCCCTCGCCGAGCTTCTCCGTCGCTGGGAGACGGATCAGGTGCTCGTGTTCCGCCACACGAAGCGCGGAGTGGACAAGCTGTTCGACGATCTCAAGCGGCGCGGCCAGAAAGTGGCCGCGATCCACGGCGATCTCTCGCAGCGCGAACGCGAACGAACGCTCGACCAGTTCCGCAGCGGCGAGATCAAGGTCCTGATCGCCACCAACCTCGCGGCGCGCGGCCTGCACATCGAGGACATCAGCCACGTCATCAACTACGACCTTCCCGAGGATGCCGAGACCTTCACGCACCGCGTCGGCCGCACCGGCCGCGCAGGCGAGGCAGGGGTCGCGGTGACATTCGTCGGCGAGTGGGACCTGGACGAATTCGAGCGCCTGCGCTCAAAGGCAGGAGTGCCGTTCCGACGCGAGGTGCTCGAGCTGTACGGCCGCTAGCGTGCGCGCCGGCTGCGTGTTCTGCGCGGTCGTGGGCGGCGCGGAGCATCTCTCGGTCTATCGCGACGAGAACGTCGTAGCGTTCCTCGACCACGCTCCGGTCTTTCCTGGGCACACGCTCATCGTGCCCGCGCGCCATTACGAAACGCTCGACGATCTTCCCGAGAGTGAGATCGCTCCGCTGTTCCTGCTCGCGCGCCGCCTATCGATCGCGTTCCGCAACGCGCTCGCCGCGGACGGCTCGTTCGTCGCGGTGAATACACGCATTAGTCAGAGCGTGCCGCACGTGCACGTGCACGTCGTGCCGCGTCGCAAGGGCGATGGCCTGTTCTCACCGGGTCGCGGGATGTGGATCCGGCGGCGGTATTCCAGCGGTGAGGCTGAGCAGGTCGCAGAGAAGCTGCGGAGCGCGCTCGCGGACTAGCCGACGAACTCCCGAGCGGTCTGCTCCCAGAGCTCGCTCATGAGCCGCAGCGTCTCCTGGTCGACTCGTTCGTCGTTGCCATGGAACATCCTCGCGAACTGCCCGAACGGGATCTTCTCGCTCATCAGACCGTAGCCGTAGGACACGACGCCCTTGCGGCGGAAGAAGCGCGCGTCGGTCGCGCCGACGATCAGGAATGGCACGGTCGTCGAGTCGGGGATGAGACGCTGCGTGACTTTCGTGAGCGTGTCCCAGAGCGGCGTGTCTATTGCCGACGAGCTCGCGGGGTTGCTTCCCTCGAATACGACCTCGACGTCCTTCCAGAGATCGCCGATCGCTTCACGCAGCATCTTCCGCACACCCTCGCCGTCGTCGCCGGGCAAGGTCCGGATGTCGATGTCGACCTCCGCGCTGTCCGGGATGACGTTCACCTTGACACCGGCGTGCCCGATGTTGGGCGACAAGGTCGTGCGCGTGGCCGCGTACATCATCGGCTGTGCAGCCTCCGGGACGCGATCCAGCGCGACGTCGAACGACGCTGGATTCGTGAGTGCCATGCGTTCGACGGTCCCGAGATCGATGCCCTCGACGAACGAGCGCCACAGATCCTGAAGATGCAGTGGCGCCTTGTATCGCGCGACGCGCGTGATGATCTCGGACGCCTTCACCAGAGCGTTGTCCGACTTGTACGGCATCGATCCGTGACCCGGCGTGCCCTTCACGCGAAGCCGCGTCCACTGGGAGCCCTTCTCCGCGCTCATGATCGGGAGCTTCGTGCCCTTCCCCAACGGGAAACGCGCACCGCCGAACTCCGTGACCAGGAAGTCGCTCTTCACATCGTCCCAGGCGTTCTCGGTCAGCCACTGCGCGCCGTGCGTGCCGAGCGCTTCCTCATCGGCGACCGCGGAATAGATGAACGTGCCCTTCGGCCGGAACCCGCTCGTGAGAAGATGCCGCACCGCGACCGCCATCGATGCGGTGACGTCGAGCATGTCGACGGCTCCGCGGCCCCAGACCTCTCCGTCGATGAGCTCCGCGCCGAATGGGTCGTGCCGCCAACCGGATCTGGTGACCGGGACGACATCGGTGTGTCCCATGAAGTGGAGCGTCGGCGCCTTCGGATCGCTGCCCTCGATGCGCAGCACGAGACTCCCGCGACCGGGCTGCGGCTCGTACCGCTTGATCTCGACGCCGGGCGTTTGCAGGTAGCTCGCGAGGGTGTCCGCGCTTCGGATCTCGTGACCCGACGCGGGCGTGCCGTCGTTCACGCACTCGTTGCGGATGAGGTGTTGCAGGAGGTCGGTCGTCTCCTCCACCAGGCTCGCCACGTCGGAGACTCTAGTCCAGCGCGACGCCGCGCGAGAGCGCGCACACGTAGCGTGCTCGCTCGGCGATGAGCCGCACGATCTCGCGGTACGGCCGGCGCAGCACTTGCTCCATCTTCTGCTCACGAGCACGATCGCCAGCGGCGCGTAGCGGAGCGATCACGAACCCCCAGCGCCCGACGACGTTGATCGCGTAAGCGCGCTCGAGCTCGGGCATCGAGATGCGATGACCCATATCACGCAGGCCATCGTGCGTCGCGGTGATGCAGGCCGCCGTGACGGCCCGGGGATCGAGCGGATCACCGTGATAGAAGAGACTCGCGGCGACCAGCGTCGCGACGTCCGCAGCTAGCGGCGCAAGGCCCACGAATGCCCAATCGATCGCGACCGTCTCGACCTGGCCACGTGCGGTACGGCTCATGAGGTTGCCGCGGAAGGCATCGAGATGGGCGAGCGTGAGTGGCAGCCGATCGAGAGCGTCCCACCACCGATCGCGCTCGCCCCACAGTCGTCGCAGATCTTCGCGCGCGCCGGTGTCGAACAGCTCGGCAACGATCGGCTGCGCCCACACATCGTCGGCGTCGAGGATCGCTGGCATCGTCCGGCTGAAGTACGTGCTCCATGAGCGCACCCAGCCACGCGACAGCCACTCGTGCGACGGGAGCTCGCGGCCAGCGTGGTACTCGCCGCCGAGACGGCCGAGATGTCGCGCGGCGAGCGCGTAGCGCGTGACGTCCCATTGGGCGGTCTCGTCCGCGACGTACTCCAGCCAGATCCACAGGGTGCCGTCGCGGCGGTCGACCTCGAAACAGCGCGGTGCCGCAAGACCATCGGGTAGCGTCTCGAGCAGCCCGGAGGCGTAGGCCTCGCCCTCGCGGTCCCAACGGAGCGTGTCGAGGAGCATCGTGCGACGGTCGGACGTCGCTTCTGCCAGCTCAGCGTCGCTCGGAGCGCGGCAGATCTTGAGCACGGCTGACCACGGAAGTGAGGCACCGTCTGAGCGCGCCATCCCGGCCACGCGGAAGATGCCCTGCGACACCGGGTTGAAGACGGTGTAGCCGACGGGAGTGACAGTCCAGTCGACGACCGCGTCGACCGAGCGGCCGAGCGCACCCGCCGCGACCATCGCAAGCCGCGTGCGGTCGAGCTTCGGCGGCGCAGGCGCTGCCACGCCTGTCCCCGTTAGGCCGGCGTCGCCTGCCGGGCGAGCTCCTTGCGCACGAGCTTGGTCGCCTCGACGACCACGCGGCACTTCTCCTCGGACTCCTCGACGGAGCGCGTTTTCAGTCCGCAGTCCGGATGCGGCAGCAGCCGCTCCTTCGACACGTAGCGCAAGCCCTTGCGGATCCCCTCGGCCGCCACCTCGACGGTCTCGGTCTCATGCGTGTGCACGTCGACGATGCCGATCGCCAGCTCCTTCGTGAATGGGTCCTTGTCGAAGAGCTCGAGCCACCGGTACCCATAGTTCGCCATCGCCAGGTCGAGCTGATCGACCGGGAGCTCGAGGACCTTGGGATAGATCGCGGCGAAGTCGCCGTAGCAGATGTGCGACACGGTCTTCGCGTCGAGGTTCTGCGTGACCACGCCCATCGCCTCGATGGCGATCTCGATCTCCTCGGGCCGCGCGTGGATGGCGGGCTCGTCGATCTGGATGTACCGCGCGCCGGCGGCTTGCAGATCCTCCGCCTCCTGGCGCACGACCTCCGCCAGGGCGAGCGCCGCATCGCGGCGTGTCTTGTACGCCTCGTTGTAGGACCAGTCGAGCATCGTGTATGGGCCCGTGAGCATCCCCTTCACCGGTCGGTCTGTCAGCGACTGCGAGAAGCGGAACCAATCGACGGTCATCGGCTTTGGACGCGCCACCTTCGAAGCGATGATCGGCTTGTGGTAGTAGCGGTTGCCGTAAGAGCGCACGAGGCCGCCCAGGCGAAAGCCATCGAGACGCTCGGCGAAGTACGCGACCATGTCGCCGCGGTACATCTCGCCATCGACGAGGATGTCGAGGTCGAGGCGTTCCTGCCGGCGGATCCACTCCTCGGTGGCCTTGCGCTCAAGCTCGGTCAGCTCGGACTCGCCGAGCTTCCCGCGCGCGTTCGCGTTCCGTGCCTTCTGCAGGTAATCGGGCTTGCCGAACGAGCCGACGGTCGTCGTGAGAAGCACCTGATCGTTCATGCCTTTACTCCTCCGATCGCGTGTACAGCCGAGACCAGTGCCTTCAGCTTTTCCACCGCGACGTCGTGCGGCAGGTATTCGAGCCCCGTCGTCGGCGCGAGCCAGAGGTACTCCGCGGGGATGCGCTTCAGCGCCGCCTCGATCAGACCCACCAGCTCTCTCTCCGTCTCCACACGCGTGTTGCGCGCGTCGACGATACCGAGGACGACGGTCTGGCGAAGTCGGGTGAGCTTCTCGAGCACGTGCGTGTCGCGGCTTCGCACGTCGATCCCGACCTGAGCGATCGGGAACGCCGCGAGCGCGTCCAGAAGCGGATCGGCAGGGAAGAAATACGTCTGGAGCGCAAGCGGCACGCCGGCCGCCGCTAGGCGCTCGATCGCAGCGCGCGCGATGGCGAAGTGCTCCGGGTGCGCGACGAGCGCCGGCTCCTCGACGTCGACGAGGGTCGCTCCCGCCGCTCCCAGCCCGCGGATCTCCGCCGCGATGGCATCGGCGACGGCGAGCGTCCGATCCTCGAGCGAGCGGTAATGGCTGTCCTCGGAGACGAGAGTCGCGAATGTGAGCGGGCCGCAGACCGCCGCCTTGAGCTCACCGCGAGCCTCGCGGCGCGCGAATTCGAAGTCGCGTACGAGGGTCTTGCCGTCGGTCGTGATCGGCCCGGTGATGACCGGCTGTCGGAAATAGGTGTTGTTGTCGTAGAAGCGCTCGAGCGATCCGCGGTCGCACCCGTTCCAAGCACGCGCGAACGGAGCAAGCAGATCGTCCCAGCGGATCTGTCCGTCATTGATCACGTCGATGCCTGCCCAGTTGAGCTCGCCGATCGCCCACCGCGTGCTCTCATCGAGCACGGCGGAGAGTCCGTTGGCGTCGAGCTCCCCGCGATCGTGGCGGTGCAGCGCGCGGCGGAGATCCTGTTGCTCGTCGGAGATCTTGGGATATGCGCCGATGACAGTCGTCTTCACGAGTTCGACTCCTTTATCTTCGGTCGTGGCAAAAGGCCCGCGCGCTCCGCCACCAGTGGAACGGCTTCGGGCCATTCGATCGAATAGAGATGCACGCCGTGCACACCCGGGAGCGCGCGCAGCGACTTCGCCATCTCGACGGCGACCGCGATGCCCTCCTGCTCCGCGTCGGGCGCCTTCTTGAGCCGATCGACGATGTCCTGTCCCAGAGCGACGCCGGGTACGCGCGCGACGCGCTCAGCCTGCTCGACGGAGCGGAGAACGAGGACTCCGGCGACGACGGACGCCTCGCGACCACCGCCGACGCGCCGCAGCTCGGCGAGCCACTGGCTGAACGTCGCGAGATCGAACACCGGCTGTGTCTGCAGGAAGTCCGCGCCCGCGTTGATCTTTTCGACGGTCTTCTCGAGATCGGCAGACATCGGCTTGGTGAACGGCGATGCGGTTGCGCCGATGAAGTACTCGGGCGCCTGCTTTATCTCGTCGCCCGAGAGGAACCTGTGATCGTCGCGCATGCCCACTGCCATCTTCACCAGGCCAACACCGTCCAGATCCTTCACATGGACGGCGTCCGGGTGATTCCCGTGCTTCGGGTCGTCACCGCTCATGAACAGGAAATTGGCGAGACCGAGCGCGGCGGCACCAAGCAGATCGCCCTGCAACGCGATGCGGTTCCGGTCGCGCCCGGTGATCTGGACGATGGGCTCCACGCCGGCCTCGCGGACGAGCAGCGCAGCGGGAATCGAGGCCATCGCCACGACGCTTCGGTTGCTGTCGGTGACGTTGACGGCGTCGACGGTCCCCTTGAGGATCCCGGCCCGACGCTTCACCGCGGTTCCAGACGCGCTCTTGGGCGGGTTGAGTTCGGCGGTCACGACGAACTCGCCTTGCCGGAGGAGCGCTGCCAGGTTGCTCAAATGAAAAACGACCTCTCCATCTCAAGAGAAGTCGCCCTTGCGGGTCGACCCTCTCTCATCTTTCCCTGATCTTCAGGGCCGGAGTTGGCACCGTAGCGGGCCTCCGCTGGTTGCCGAGGCGTCATCGGGCCGGTTCCCTCAGCCTCTTCTGGATGAAAAAGGGATCGCGTATGAACTTTCGCGGAATCGTAGCACGTACACTCTCGCCGTCCCATGACCAAACGGCTCGTTGACCGGACCTTACGCGCGTTCACGGACGACCTGTCCTCCGATGCGCCCGTTCCCGGTGGAGGCAGCGCCGCAGCATACGCGGGCGCCCTCGGAGCGGCACTCGCAGCCATGGTCGCCCGCATTGCAGCGAAGAAGACTGAAGACGGTTGGTTCGCTGACTACGTGGCCGAGATGGAGAACCTGCGCGCGGACTTTCTTCGTCTGGTCGACGACGACAGCGCGGCGTACAGCGGCGTTGCGGACGCAATGAAGCTGCCGAAGTCGAATGACGATGAGAAGCGCGAGCGCACCGAGCGTCTCCAGTCGGCCTTGCTCGCGGCCTCACGCGTCCCACTCGAGGTCGCGAAGACGAGCCGCCGGCTGCTCGATGCGTGTGAACGCGGGATCGCCAAAGCGACGCCCGCGACGGCGAGCGACATCGGCGTGGGTGCCCTCATGGCAGAGGCGGCGCTGCGCGGTGCGTCGCTGAACGTGATGATCAACCTCGCCTCTGTGAAAGATCCCGCGCAGGTCAAGGCGCTGTCGGAAGACCTCGATCGCGCGCTCGACGGCGCCGAAGCGCAGCGCAAACGGATCACGGACTTCGTCGAGACGCGCATCGCGCGCTGATGCGACTGCTGCACGGGCGACCGCTCGCGGAGCGGTTGAACGCGCGCTCGCACGAACGATCCAACGCCCTGCAGGGCCGCGGCATCCATCCCGCGCTGGCCGCCATCTCCGTGGGCGTCGATCCGGCCGCGAACACGTATCTGCAGCGACTCGTGCGCGGCGGCAAGAGCCTTGGCATCGCGGTTCGAGACGTCCCGCTCAGTCGCGATGCGACCGAGGCCGTAGTCATCGCCGAGCTGGAACGCGCGAGTCGCGACCCTGCGACCCACGGCGTCCTGCTCCTGACACCGTTGCCGGGAAAGCTCGACGAGGGCCATCTCGTGGACCACATCGCGCCGTCGAAGGATGTCGAGGGCGTGAACCCTCACAACGTTGGTCTGTTGTTCGATGGCCGTCCTCACTTTGTCCCGTCGACCGCGGAAGCGATCGTCGAGCTTCTCAAGTTCCACGAAATACGACTGAGTGGGGCGGACGTCGTCGTGGTCGGGCGCAGCACGGTCGTCGGTCGTCCCGCCGCGGCCCTGTTGCTGAACGAGGATGCGACGGTGACGGTCGCGCACAAGCGCACAGCGGACGTCGCTGCACTAACGCGCCGCGCGGCCGTGATCGTGGTCGCGGTCGGGCGCGCGGGCTTTCTGACCGGCGAGATGATCGCGCCCGGCGCGACCGTGATCGACGCGGGCATCAACATGACGCCGGGCGGTCTCGCGGGCGACGTCGATGCGGATAGCGTCGGCTCCGTCGCGGGTGCGCTCAGCCCCGTTCCCGGCGGCGTCGGGACCGTGACGACCGCTCTGCTACTGAGGAATGTGCTGACCGCCGCGGAGGCGCAGACCGCTGGCGCCTAGACCAAAACCGGCCGTATCACCTCAGTCAGGAAGCGCGCCCCACTGGCGACCGCCAGAAACAAGACCAAGATCCTCATGTGGTGACCTCCCCCTAGCGCTTCGTCATTTCGAACGCTCGCCGTGCATATCCCAACGCTTCCTCCGCAAGACCGCGTCGCGAGAGCACATCGCTCAGTTCCGCATACGTCTCCCCAAGTTCGGGGCCGGGCCGGTCCTGCATCATGTCGATGGTCGCCCGAAGCAACTGTTCAGCTTCGCCTGGAGCCTGCGCCTTGATGAAGCGGACCAACGCGACGGTCGTCGCGACCTGAAGCGCTCGGTCCCCAAGAACCTCGGCGCGTGACTGGGCGTGTCGCAAGCACGCGAGCCCCTCTTCCTCATCGCCGCCCTCGAGCTGCGCCACGCCCACGTTCATGACGATTCGCGTTTCCAGCACAGCGTTTTCGGCGTCGTGCGCGAGCGCCTGCGCCTCCCGGAGCGTCTCCATTCCCTTCGCACGATGGCCCATGGCCAGCTGGCCTCTCCCCCGCTGGAAACGGATCTCAGCAACACGCGACTTGTTCCGGATTGACTCGAAAAGGATTTCGCTCTTGCCAAGGTATGCCAGGGCCGCGTCGTAGTCCTTCAGCTGGTGGAAGGACATGCCGATCCCGGCGAAGAGAGACGCGAGCCACTTTGGATCGCCGATATCTGCCCCTTCGCTCTCAGCGCGTTCGAAGTGTTCCAGCGCGAGCGAGAACTCGTTCCGCTGAAAGAAGGTGAGGCCGAGGTTGTGCAGAACGTGGACCTTGAGCACGGGATCGCGCAGTTCGCCCCGAGCCATCGCGCGAAGTGCTTCGCTGAAATGTTCCGCCGCCTCCGCATAGCTCATCAGAAGATGAAGAGCCATTCCGAGTTGCGCGCGCGTCCGAGCGATTAGTTCCGCGTTTCCGTTGGCCTGATAGATGTCGAGCGCTTCCTGCAGCACTGTCGCGGCTTTCGCCCCAAAACCCGCCTCCCAATAAGCGCGGCCGAGGGCCCGCAGGACGCCGGCGCGTTCCAACCGCGTTTGCTCCTGTTCGAGGAGCGGCGTCAGTAACTTCACGGCTTCCGCAGCCTTGCCCTCAGCCGTTAGCTGTTGCGCGCGTGCGATTGCCACTGCTCGTTCACCTCGCTGTTCTTCAAGTCGACGGTCTTCCAGGAAGTAGGAGGCAGCCTTCCCAAGCTTCGTCGCCATGTGCTCGAGGGATTTCATCGCGGGACGGATCTTCCCGAGCTCGATCGCGCTCAC
>Ga0207653_10000188_pt1 | contig 42768 bp, 74 predicted proteins | sample KBSK5251metaG_FD_184341 | JGI IMG/M metagenome (GOLD analysis project Ga0207653, IMG submission 184341) | Corn, switchgrass and miscanthus rhizosphere microbial communities from Kellogg Biological Station, Michigan, USA - KBS K5-25-1 metaG... | ecosystem: Host-associated > Plants > Roots >...
GAGTAGGAGGCGAAGGGCTTCTGCTGGTTGGGCATCGGGCCTTCGCGGTTCTTCATCACCACCTTGCCATTGCCGATGGCGATACAGCGATGCCTCATTCCATCGGTGACGAACTCGTCCGGGACGTCTCCGTGCATCTCCCAGATTTCCACCGGCTTGGCGAACTGCTCTTTCTGCCGCGCCATGTAGTCGTACTCGTTCCGGAACGTGACCTTGCGCGAGACCCACTCCGAGGCCTGGGACCCCTGAAGCGGGTAGTCCCTGAGACGCATGACGGCATTGCGATCGAAGTAGGGATAGGGACCGTTGGCATCGTCCATCAGGTTGTCCCAGTCGTCCCAGTAGCGGTGGATGACCCAGGTCATATCGGCAATCCGCTTCCGGGCCGGCTGCTGCCAGAAGTCGAGACGATCCACAACTTCCCAGGTCGGGCCGTTGAATAGCTCGGCCTTGCCTTCGTACATGACCGGGATGGTGATGCCGGGGGCGATAGTCTCGTATTTCCGGTATCGGTTCATCCGGGTCAGGTTCTTCCAGCCCCACCGCGCGACACCAGTCCCGCAGATGTCGGCTTGGAGGAAGAAGTCCACCGCCCGCATCACCGAATCGGCGTCCTTCATCTGGGCCGAGACCAGGACTTCGTTTCTCTTGGCTCTTGCCACATCTTCCGGGGCGTAGCCCTCGAAGCTAACGATGGGCCACGCTCCGAACGACGTCTGCACCTTCCGGGCGACGTCGCTCTGGATCATGGCAAAGGTGAAGGGGATGGTGATGTTGTTCCGGAACTGAGCGATTCTTCCACCCCAGATGCCGCGGTAGGTGTTGTAATGCTTCTGGGTGTTGGCGAAGGTGGTGGCGTTGTAGTCCATAGAGGCTTTGCGCCTCGCATCCACCAGTTCGATGATCCGGTCATCGGAAACGCCAAACCTATTCGGAGGCGCCGCCCCCGTCTTCCCGGCGTACGGAGAAGCCACCTAGCCCTTCTTCCTCGGGCGGTACTTGCTGTAAGTCTGGGCGAGGTTGGCCTGCCGTCGGGTCTTGGGGTTGCTGGAGTGGGTGGCGGCTTCGATGCGTGCCGCTCCGATCTTCTCGCCTTCGGGGATTCCCAGCGAACGGTGGAGTCCGCCTTCGGAGGTGGATTCACTCACGGCCTGAAGCGGGCGCTGCTTGATCTTTGCACGGGCCATCCTAGCCCCCTACAGAATCTTGGTGCGCTCGTCGATTTCTGCCCGGCCGGACGATACGGCATCGGCAAGGCTCCGGTCTATCGCAGTTATCAGTTTGTTGCGCTCGACGTTGAGGCTCACCAGCTTTTCGGTGGTCTCAGCGTCCAGCCCCTTCTTGGCGGCGCGGGCCTTGTGAACCAGGTCCTGAACCATGAAACCCTTGATGTTGACGATGACGAGGCGGTCGATAAGAGAGCCAATGCTTTCGGTCATGACTGAAGCTCCCGCCGATAGGCCTTCCCAGCCACAAAACCCACCTGCATGGCCTTGAGGACGAGCCAGACCCAGACCCGAATCACGCTGTGACTTCCTGCTTGAGCCAGCGGTCCCGGAACCTTGGCCACTCCGTCCTCAGTACCGTCTCCGTCTCGTTGAGTTGGTTTTCTCCGAGGCCACTCCAGATGACTCGCGGGGCTTCCCCAATTGAATCGTGGACCCGGATAGAGTTGACCTTCATTGCTTGGGCAAGAGCCGCCATGGAAGAGCCACAACCGATGAAACAAGCGGCTTCACCCATGAGCTTGGCGGTCTCCAAAAGACTTCCTCCGTCGTCGAAGTCGCTCCAGTGGGGATAGGTTCGCGAACCAATCTCTCGGTCTGACTTGTCCCCAAGCCAGAGGACTTCGTCAAAGTGGTCGTCGAGTTCTCGGTGGATGCCGGCGAGGAACTTCCAGAAGGACGGGGTCTGTTTGGTGTGCGGGCAGATCGCTTGGCCATGGAGCAGGAGTAGATTCCTTTTGGTGGGTTGAGGGTCGAAGACGAAGCAGGGCTCGGTTTCCAGTGCTTTACGGTCGATGGTCACCGGCAGTTTGACGTTCTCCAGGGTTTCGAGCGTGATTTGCCGTTGCGGGAAGGTCCTGAACCCCATGTGGTAAATGCTGTGCTCGGCGAAGACCGAGGTCGGAAGGTTCATGTGGAACGGCTGCCCGCCGCACTGATAACCCTCTACCCCCTTCATCAGTTTGACCTCTCCCACGCATGGCTGAGAGGCGAACAGGCTCTCCAGCGGCTTGCAGGTCCCTTCGTCGATCCAGCAGTCGAAGTTCTTTCCAGTGACTTTGGCCCACTGATACATCACGGGAAACTGGAGGGTGGCATCTCCCATACGTCCCGGAAACGTCGCCACGATGCTCACGAAGCCTCCTTCACGTAGAAAAGATCGTTGAGCGCATTGGGCTGAACCCGAGAAATCTTGGTGTAGCCGAACCCCGCCAAGTAGTCGTCGATCGGCCCGGTCAGATTCCAGCACTCGGTCACGATCACCTTGGGTCTCCACCTAGCGAGCGCGATGCCTTTGAGCACGCTCAGTTCGGTGCCTTCGGTGTCGATGCAGAGGGCATCCAGCCTCGGGAACTCATGCTTGGCCAGCAATTCTTCGAGTGTTCGGACATCGACTTCGATCTGCTTCCAATCCAAGTACAGGGCGCGGCCCCGGGCGGGTACCTCCCCGATGGTCGAGTAAGCCTCCGGACCATCGACGTTGATCGTCATAGTCGCCTTGCCGGTGAAGTCGGAGCAGGCGCATTTCTCCACGAACGCCCGGTGCCCGATGAGCCACTCGTGGAACTCCGGATTGGGCTCCACGCTCAGGACCTTCCAGCGCCGCACCACCTCAAGGCCATAGGTGGTGTTGACGGTTTGGCCGTCTGAGGCTCCCACATCGATACAATAGCCGCGGTAGTTGGCGGGGAAATAGCTGGCGATGATGTCCGACAGGCCATGATTTGGCGAGACGCGCATGTGCGGCATCGCTAGACCACAAAGCTTATGTCGGGAAGTGGGTACACGAAGGTCGTCCCGGCCTCTCTGAGCGCCGACTCTCTCTCGTGGAACTCGGACCGGAAAGCATAGGGAAAAACCATGCAGTAGTCGGGCTTGGCTTTTCTCAGGTCGGCCTCCGAGACAATCGGCAGCCATGACCCGACCGTGAACTTGCCTACCTTTGAGGGATTTCTGTCCGCCACCGCAAGAAAGCTATCGTCGCAGTCCAAATACTGGAGGATGGTCCCCATCTTGGTGCTAGCCCCGTACCCGTAGATCGGCCCCCTGGAGCGCATCGATCCCTTCAATAGGAACCGCATCTGGTCCCGCCACTTTTTGATCCTTCTCGAAAAGGACTGCGCCTCTCCGGTTCCGACGTCGTAAAGGCCGATCAAATCAACTGCCCCTCCCGAGGCTGAATCCTTCATCGCGAATACCCTGACACTCCCGCCATTGACATCGTTGAACGTGATCCTGACGATCTTGAGCCCGTGCGCCTGGTAGATGTTCCGAAGCGCCGGCACCGAGTAATAGCAGAGGTGTTCGTGGCAAATGCTATCCACGGCATTGGTCTTCATCATCGTCCCGGCATCATTGAGTTGATTGATCCAGACGCCGTCCTTGCTCAGCAGTCCCGCGATGTCGCGAACGAAGTCGCTGGGATTATCGACGTCGTAGAAGCAGGCCGCCGATGTGATGACCTGGACCGGGTCGTCCCTCAGGTCCCGGATGGCTTTCTCTGAGAAGTAGTTGGGGACCACGACGTCGGAGTGCTCCTGAAGCTGGGCGGTGAAGTTGGCCGCAGGCTCACAAGAGATGCGGACGAAGTTCTCGGGAACCATCGAGAGCAGGGTGCCGTCGTTGGCCCCGATGTCGAGCCATGCGCCCTCGTCGTGGAAGTCTCCGGCCGAGAAGACTAGATCTCTCAGAGCGTCGCGCATGGTCTGGTTGATTCCGGAGCGGTAGTAGAACTCCCGATAGAGCAGGTCGGGGTCTACCGTATGCTGAAGCTGTAGCAGGCCACAGAGGGCGCACTGGACCAGATGCAACGGACTCTTGGGGAGGGTGTCATCGGGCTCTTCGACGAAACGGGGGAGATAGTGGACTCCCAGGTCGAGCACCGAGACCAGCGTCTTCGATCCGCAGGCGCGGCAGGTATGACGCTCGGTATAGACCGGCTGGGCCACGGGCTCGACTTTGGACTTTCTCATGGCTGAGCCTTGAGCTTCATGCACCGCTTGAGCATGTTGGCGAGCCAGTGGGCGTCCACGAGTTTCATGCGATGAAGCCATACGGCTGCGACTGCTGCGGCATGGATCTCTTCCTCGCTCGGTTCCGTGACGAAGATGCTTTGGGTCATCTCAGGGGCTCCCTAGGCACCGTTTCTCTCCATGAACGACTTTCGTCATCTTCGTAATCGTAGGGGTCGATGCCTTCCATGTAAATCGGCCGCGCTCCTCGGTCGTAAGCGGCCTTCTGGGTGTTGACCCTTCGCATCGGCTGGTAAAGGTCGGGCTGGAAGGCATCACTGAATGCGTCGGCTCGGTCAATCTTTAGTTTGGGGTTGACCATGTACTGGCCGATCCGAACGATTTGGTCAATGAGACCAATCAGTCCGGGGCCTTCCTTCACGAACTTCACGTGACCATCGACAATGTAGTTAGCCGCTGCTACCAGTCTCCCGGTAGGACCTCCGACCGAATGCTGGGCTTTGGGGGTCGAGTGTCTTGAGAACTCGTAGAAGGGCGGCATCGGCTCTCCCACGTCGTTGAAGTAGTTCTTGAGCAGCGGCTCCCATACGCCCTTTTTGCCTGACATCGTAGGCTCGTCGGTGATGGCGAAGACCCTGCGTCCCAGCCTGCGGTATTGCTGGACCTTGGCCACCAGGCGCTTGGCGAAGTCTTCCCCTCTCCAGGTGTTGGAGTAGGCGCACTCCACGACGTAGACATCTCCGCTTCCGTTTCTTGGATAGCCGACCACGACGTAGACGGTTTCATCCTTCCCTGCGAGTTTGCTTCCGTCCCAGAAGGCGGTATCACAGAGGATGGCGAAGCGGCACGTACCCCAAGGAAGGTCCTGAGGCGAGATCCAGCAGGCTTCCTGCATGCACTGATCTCTCGTGACCGGATTGAACTCGGAAATACTGGGGTCGTTCATGACCTGGGCAGCGTATCTCAGGGGGTCGCGTCTCTGGAAGTCCTTGAGCCGTTTCTCAGGCCAGACCTTTGGAGTGGTGGGGTTGCCGTCTCGGTCTCTTCCCGCCAGGAAGTAGACGTGCCACTTGCCGTCCTCGGTGGTTGCGAGTGAGTCCGACTCCATGCCGGAGATCGAAGCAATGCCTTCCTCACGGAATGCGGTGCCGAAGTGATCATCATCTCCGTACCTCGTGCCGACCCAGATGACAAGTCCATCGGATTGGATGACCGGGAACATGGAAGTCACCTGAGAGTTGACAGCAGAGAACCAGTTGGTGTCGGAGATCATGCGTTCGTAGGAGTTGGGGTCGTCCTCGATCCACACGTCTGGGTGGGCTCCCACAATGCTGGTCTCTACGGCAAAGGTGCCGAAGCTCGGGTCCTTGCGGCTGGTGTTTCTTCGGGCCGAGTGGACGATTTCCTTGCCGGTCCAGGTGCGGGCTCCGCTGCTCCAGTTGCCATAGAGCTGGGTGAAGAGCGAATAGGGGTCCGACCCATCGAAGACGGCTTTGATGCCGGCCAGCATCTTCTGGGAGAGTTCGGTTCTCTCGGAGCCGATGTAGATGCTCAGTTCCGGGTCTCTCAAGGCCAGCCATGAGGCTCCGGCCTGATTGATCAGCGTGGTCTTGCCGACCTCTCGGTGAACTAATACGGCGATGTGCTTCTGTTGACCTCGGCCGAGTCGTCTCCACTCCAGCCACTCGTCGATATGATGCTGGAACCATCGGGCGATGGGCTCGTGGATCTTGGGGTCGATCCAGACCTTGCCTTTGGGATTGGACTCAGCGCCAAAGACGGTGGTGAAGAAAGTCCAGAAGTCCAAACGGCCCGCATCTCGGAGCAGGGCCATTTCATCATCAGCGACGTCGGACCATCCGAGTCCGGGAGTGACGACTCTAGGTTTGCGGGACAACGGGCTCGTCCTTGAGGCTCTTGAGGAAGGTGGCGGCATCGGCTTTGGACTGCTTCTCGTCGCGGATGATCTTGCGGGCTTTTTCCTGACACCATGCTGTGACTGCGACCAGTCCTCGGCCTCTCGGGTAGCCCTGGGGTGTGCCGGATCGTTTGAGCGCCGGCCATTCCCGATAGAGCTGCTTGACGCTCTTGATTCTCAGGGCGCGGAGTTCTTCTTCCTGGGTCAGGCCGTCTTCGGGGATGACTGGTGCCACGTCTCCGAGATCATTGATCTGGTGCGGGAAGGCTTCGGAGAAAGCGGCACGGCAGAGATCCACTCCGAAGGCTTTCATGATCCGCATCATGCGGTGGACTCTCTCGGCGTGAGTTTGAGGCTCGGGCAAAGTAATAGCAGTTCCGCCCCGGTCCTCGCGCAGCATTTTCAGGGCGCGGAGCTTATCAGCGCCTTCGCCGTTGAAGGCGACGTCTTCGATCTCTTTGGAGATCTCGTCGATGGTGCGCTTGGGGTCGCTCATTCTTTCTTATAGGTGACGCAGATGGCTCCCCATGTCGGGACCCCGTCGAAGGCCGGATCGAGGTTGACTCCGGTTTTCGCCGCTGTGTAGCCCTCAGTGAACGGCGGTGCGGTGCTCAAAACCTGCCGATATCCGGTGGTGAGCGCAAGCCTGTTGGTGGCCTCGCTCACGTCGTGGAGTCCGGTGAGTCCACCGCTCCATGTTCCGCCAATAGTAATCCCGGCGCCGTCACTGTAGACCGCACCGACGAGCCCGAACACCAGTTCCTCCGACTGGGAGATTCCCCCGGTCGATCCCGATGATGGCTGATCCGGGTCAGCGCCCGCGGCATCGCCAGCGACGTCAAGCGCGGGAGAGGATAGTTGGGTCGCCTGGGCAACCGTGGCTAGGATTTGAAACGTATCGACGGGCCCGGTGATCACCACGCTTCCGGTGCCTGCGGTGAGGTCATTCCTCGAAAAGACGGACAGTCCGACATTTTCTCCAGCGGTTGAGAAATCGGGGTCCATGGAGCGGTCTCGTGCAAGCGATAGTCCGTTCCAGGTTACGCTCCCGCTCTGGCCTATTGTGTTGGTGGACGCCCAGACGACGGACACGATGATGCTAGATCCCTGGCTCATGGCGACGTTGGGAATGGTCAGGACATTTGCGGAGGCGGTCGCGGAGCCCTTGTCGGTCACGCTGATCATGAAGAACGCTCGTCCGCCGCTGAAGACGTCGGAGGTGCTTCTGCCGGTGGTGTGACCCGATGTCCCTCTCGCCGCGGAGTCGCCCCTCGCATCCGCCGTGGCGACGGTGATGCCCTTGCTCTTGAACTTACATTTGGGATTGGTGCACTCGGTCTCCCGTCGGATCGGGACTCGGGAGATGAGTTTGGTTTCGAGCGGCGACTTGCATCTTGGACAGCGCATGATTTCGCGCGCTGGAGTCTCGGCTGTGCGGGTTGCGTCCTGCGTGGGCATCGGGCCCAGCAGAGAGACTGAGCCTCGCGGTGGCAGCACGACTTTCGGGGCTGGCTTGATCTGGGGCTTGGGAAGCTTGCGGTCGGGATCGCGCTTGGCTTTCATGGTCCGTCCTATCCGTGGACTTCGATCCAGAGTTCGGCAACATCGAGGTCGGCGGTGTCGATAGCGGGTGAGGCACCAGACCAAGAGTAACGCAGGGCCACGTCGGTCAGTGCATTGACCGAGGCCCAACTCCATGGTTGGCCGTTGGGCTGGAGTGTAATTTGGCCGGTGCCGACGAAGAATTGCGGGCGGCTGTCTCCGACCCAGCTCTGGTCCCGTTCCAAGACAAATCCAACTGCGGCAACATCTCCTCCCACACCATTGGTCCCGAGCCCGGTGCCGATGGTCGGGTCGTCGTTGATGGCTGGAGACTCGGCGGAATCGGGGCCGACGGTCCAGCCGAAGCGAGTCCCGGGATGGGTGGGAAATCCCGGCCAGGTCGAGGATGCTCCACCGTTCCATGCCACGCGGACATAGGGCCCGACGTCGGCGATGAACGCCTGAGCCCTGAACTTGAGGTAGCGGATGGCGAAGGTTTGAAAATGTGTCGGGACGTCGGCGATGACGGTGGCCTTGACTTCGGCAGTGCCGCTCGCTTGTGGGGAGGCTTGTCGGTAGCTGGTGGTGGTCTGGGGGCTTTGGTCGCCGAGTGGGCTTGGGGTCGTTGGCCTGACGATCACCAGCTTCGGTGCCGGAGGGCTGCCCCAGAAAATCAATTCTCGTTTGAACGAGAATCCGCACTCGGAGCAAACTTCACCGAGGTTGAGATGTCCACATTCGGGGCACGGGGCTAGTCCAGAAATGCTGGCCACTAGGACTTCCTGCGGATGGGCTTCTTACCTCGGTCCGGAGATCCGGTCGCATCCTCGTTGGCTTTCTCGTTCAGGTAGATGGCGATGGCCTGCTTGCGGTTGGTGACGGTTTTCCGGGAGCCGGACTTAAGCCGCCCAGACTCGAACTTGCTGAATACCCGACTAGCGGGCATGGCGGAGCCATCCCATCAGTCGAGCACCGCGGCGGGACCGAGCGCCACAGCCATGGCGCTGCCAGCCGATCCATCTCATCGGGACTTGATGCTGCGCTGGATGGTGGCCACGCCTGACTTGATCTTGTTCACGGCGTTGGCCCCCTGCTCGATCAGTTCCTTGGTTCCGGAGACGACATCCTGAGCGAAGTTGGGGAGCCGGGAATGGCTGATAGGGGGAATCTGCATGCGGTGGGTCCGGGCGTAAGGGTCGGGTGGGCCGATGAAGCCGGGATCGGAGCTACTGACTTGCTTGGCCATGAGTTCTCCCTATTCGGAATCTTGAGCCAGCTTCAAAAGTGCGAGTCTGGCTTCGTGGAGCTGATCCAGAGTCACGATCTCACCTCCAGCCATCTCCAGAGCTTCCAGGTTGCCCGCATTCAGGCTTTGGAGGGCTCGGGCGAGGATCGGGCCACAAGTGACGACAGCACGTCTGGCGGAGGCTTTGAGAGCGGTTTCGCTTCGGTTCAAAGTCGCGGCGCGGCTCATGGGGTGGTTGTACTCCCGGAATCGGTGGGGGTCAACGACCAATCCTCCGGGGCGAGGGTCATTGGTCGTTCCTCACATGGCGTGAGTTCAAATTTCCTCCAGGCCTCTATGGCCCGAGAGAAGCCCTCGTAGCGGGCCCACTCCATTTGGCGAATGCATTCATCGGCCATGCGTTCCGCCCGGATCTTCTTTCTCACCTTCTGCGGCCCCATGCTCATGGGAATATCTCCGACCTTCAAGAGCCGCCTTGCCAGTTGCTCTCTCAAAGTCATTTGGCCTCCGGTTTCTGGAAATAGGCTTCATCGGCGGGGCGAATCTGGGGCTTCCTGAGTTCGTGCCACCAGTCGGGAGTCGAGTCGATGTTGCGGATGATGGCGGCGATGACCCGTGCCACTTCGCTCTTGGTGGGATGGGGCGGGGGCGGAACCCATTCACCGTCCGTCATCACCACTTCTCCTCTCTGGCGATCTCCAAAACTCTGGACTTGGCATCAGATTCGGACAGGCCCTGAGCTTCTAGGAGACTGAGTCGAACTTGAACCTTGGGATGGCTCCAGAACCTAGGGCCTGGATCTTTTTCCTTTCCAGTTAGCTTGCTAACGGTTCGGACTTTGGCCCGCCTACTATCGGAGTCAGAAACAGCAGAAGAGTCAGAGTCTTTTGTATTTATCTTAGCTTCAACACCCTCTGCATCTGCTTCTGCCTCTGCATATGCTTGGGCTGATTCTGCTGACGGCTGCTGACTCGTGCTGACGCTTGCTGACTTCTGCTGACGCCTACGCTTCTGGGCCTCACGGTTCTGGCGTCTCCGCTCTTCCGCGTTCCGGATGGCCCGGTAGTGCTCGTAGTTCACGATCCGCCACCCCCAGTCGCGATGATCGTCCAGCCTGACAATCCTGCGCCCCTCTTCGTTCGGTGTCCGGCTCGATGCATCCTCCGACTCCAGCGCCACAACCGCTTCTCTCACCCTGGTTTCCCCAAGCCCGGTGTCGTCCCCAATCTTGGCATGAAGCACGTTCACTTCCCCCACCGGATCACAGTGCGTCAGCAAGTAGATAAACACCAACTGCTCGTCCGGATGCCCCCGCATGCTCCCGTCCCAAAGACTCGTGAACACCTTCCCGTACATAACCCCCTCCTTGGCGTCAGCGGCTGTCAGCAGGCATGCTGATGCGTGCTTACACCACGCCACGGGGAGCGTCAAGCCCGTTCTACTACCTAAATTTTGGGCGCAGTTCGGGACTCGCGTGCGTCTCCCTTTCGCTTTCCGCGCGGGGGGCCCGCCCCCGTCTCTTCACGCGTACCGCACGCTCGCTCGCACGACGCAAGGCTATGCTAGCGCGTGTGTTGCGTAGTGCACGCGTGTGTCGTGGAGCGTGGGAGCTCGAACGGATTCCCAGCCCAGCAGGACTAGCCGTGACAGGAGCTTGCCTGAGTGTCCGTTTATGGGAATCATTAGACTTACGGGGTGTGTAAGGATGAGGTCTTAATAAGCTCTTAGCTTAGTAAGTAAGTCTTAGGGACACGGAGACGGTTGCCGAGGACTCATGGGACTACGGAACGAGGCCGCTCGGGCTGTCCGAGTGCTATGAGGCGGGACGCATGAGCGGAGGCGGGTTGCGTCCGGTTAGGCTCTCGTGCTGTGCGGCCCGACTCTGCTCTCAGGCGGGCTTTGATGCCGTTCCCTGAGGCCGAGGCCATCCGGAGAGAGATCGGCCAGCCTGAGGCATCCTAGGCCGTCCTGCGCCGTCTGGCCATGTAAGCCCGGTTGTACGCCCTAGTGCATTCATGGCACCATGCCCCAGGAGCTTTCGGGAACTGACGCCTGGGCTTGAACGACTGGCAGGCCCGGCAGTATCGCTCCGGCCTCTGGTACCTCGCCCGGCACGATGATACATGATGCCCCTCTTCCCCACACCTCGTGCAACGATGCCTCGGCGCCATGCCCCACACCCTAGAGGCTTGGCCAGTGAAAAGCAACTATCTCTTTCTTTCCTATTGACAGAGGCATTATCAGGCCTTATCCTGGTGTCGGTGGCGTGACCGCGTGGGCCGCGCCGGACCCAATCGGAGGGCGGAATGAAGTGGTTCTGGATCATCCTTGCGGCCGGCGTCGGATTGGTCGCACTCAGCTCGCTCACCAGCATGCTTGGGGCAGCAGCCTCCCAACGGAGTGACTTCGGAGTCATTGCCGCGAGCGTCCTAGGCATTGTCATGGTCGCTGCCGCGGTGCCGATTACGCTCCATTTCATCAAAAAGGCTCAGGGAACGAGCGAAACCAAGGAGAAGCCTTGAAGCGCATTCTGCCGCTCGCCGCACTCGTCATGCTCTCAGGCTGTGGAATGACCACCATTCCTCCCGGATGGGAAGGCATCCGAGTCAACAACGTCGGGGCTCGGCGTGGCACCGAGGATTATCCCGTCCAGACCGGGCGACTGTTCTACAACCCATTCACGGAGGACGTTTACAAGTACCCGACCTCCAAGCAGAACTATGTCTGGGCCGCCGGGAGCACCGAGGGAAAAGCCAACGACGAGAGCATTAGCTTCAATAGCGTCGAGGGCACGGCCATCAGTGCAGACGTAGGTGCTGTGTTCAACGTCAAGACCGGCAAGACCCCGGCCCTGTTTGTGGCCTACCGCAAGGACATCGGAGAACTCACCGACGGCATAATCCGCAACGAAGTCCGCGATGCCCTGAACCGTGAAGCCGGCCGCATGAAAGTCATGGACATCATCGGCCCCAAGAAATCCGCCCTGCTCGATAGTGTCAAGGTGGACTTGAACGCCGGGCCGCTCGGCAACTACATCTCGTTCGAGACTGTGAGTTTCGTTCATGCCCCACGCCCCGACCCCCAGGTTGCGGCTGCAATCAACGCGGTGATTACCGCTATGAACAACGCCAATGCCGCGACCGCCAAAGTGCAGCAGGCCAGAGCCGAGGCGGAGCAGATCGTGGCCACCGCCCGTGGAGACTCGGCCTCCAAGGTCATCAACGCCGTCGGTCAGGCCGAGGCCAACCGCATCTTGAATGCTTCCCTAACTGGGAATCTGATCGAATGGCGCAAGCTGGAGAAATGGGACGGCTCGCTCCCGCAAGTCACCAGCGGTGGCGGCATCATCGTCGGCTTGAAGTAGGTCATACCGCACGTTATGGGCAATGGCGTGCGGCTCGCCCGGGGGTCGGTTCGAGGGAATCGGCCCCGGGCATCCTGAGATGGATGCAACGCGATTCCGCAACGCCCTTCGCTCGCACCGGAGGTAAAGCGTTGCCACGAGAATGGCACGAGGCTGGCAATAGCGTATGGGTACGCAGTCAACGCAGCGGACCCCAGCAAGGAGCAGACGATGGAAGCCACCAGCAGAGAATACGTCAGCGTCACCGACACGGCGAAGATGCTGCGCGAAGCCCTCAAGCGCAATTGGCCGAGCATCAAGTTTTCGGTCCGCTCCAAGTCCTATGCTGGCGGCGCTTCGATCCGTGTTACCTGGCAGGATGGGCCGAGTGGCGCGATGGTGGACAAGGTTGCGCAGCGGTTCCACGGTGCCGACTTCGATGCAATGGTTGACTTGAAGTCGAGCGTCGAGCAAATCCTCGTCGGCAGCGACGGTGCTATCCGTAGCGTGCGCTTCGGTGCCGATTACGTCTTTTGCAGCCGCGAGACGAAGGACGGACTCGAAGCGGCCTGCATCGCCGAGTACGCCAAGAACTACGGCGGCGATCTGAACGACTGGCAGGCGCAGCGCAGCCGAGACCACTCGATTATGACCTCGCTCGCCGAGCTTTCAATCCCGGCCGACGAGCCTGTCACCGAGACGGCGCGGCGCGTGGTCGATCATATCTACCGGGGGTAAACATGACCGACAAGTTACACGGCACCGCGATTGACGGCTTCGAGCTTCACAAGGTCCAACTGCGCCCCAACAACGGCATGGAGATTGACGCCTGGCTAGACGATCAAACGCTATTCGTGCTCCGCGTGGACTCTCGCGCCGGGCACGTCAACGTGTCGTGGGACGGGCGCAGCGTCTTTGATTCTGGAGTCATTACTCCACTATCGGACCCACAGATTGAGGCTCTCAAGTCGCAGGTAGCCAAGCTCCGCGCCGCCCTGGAAGGCATCACCACGAGGGACAGCGTAGAGCGACGACACGAAGTCTGTTTCTATCATGACCACACGACAAGCTGCGATATATGCGACGCCTTGGGTTCCTCATCATGAAGCGCCTGCCCATCAAGGCGGCCCGCGACGTGGCGAAAGCCTACAGCCTCTCGCAAGTAATCCTCGCAGCGTGGGACGGAGAGCGGACGCATATCGTGACCTACGGCAAGACGACAGAGGACTGCGCGCAGGCAGCAATGGGCGGAAACAAGATCAAGGACGCCCTCGGCTGGCCCAAGTACCTGCACGCTGAACCATCCCGCATCAAGACGCTGCTCGCCTCTAATTCCGAATTACTGGCGGCGGCTGAGTTTGCCATTCTCACCATGGGCGGCGAGAACATCATGGGTGGGTGCTCGACCTGCGGCACAGAGAAGCAAGGCCAGCACGCGGACGATTGCTCCTATGTGCTGGTGCGCGAAGCAATCCGCAGAGCCCGGAGAGCACATGCCTGACGACTCCGGGAAGTACATCACGCACGAGCAGGCGATGCGAGAGGCAGACGCCTGGGGCCGGGTGCGTCTTAGCCTGAAACTCCACGAAATGACCATCCGCTCCGGTGCCGGGTCGGCTGCCGAGTTCAATTCCCGCAATGAGTTGCTTCAGGAAATATCGAGATACGCCAGCCCACATCTAGCGGTATGGAAACCCCAGGAAGTCGGCTGGACATCTCAGGCTGCCCTCACGGAGCTTGTTGACCTCGTGGAATCAATTATCTCCGACGGCAAGCTGAGAGACGAAACAGACCGAAAGGCGAGAGAGATTATCGCCCGTCTGAGGCCGGAATCATGAACCCGACGCCAGAGAAATGGGATACATGGGAGTATTTCGACCCCCACAAGAAAGGCCAGCCGACCATCGCCACGCACCGAATCTACGACATTGGGGAAACGGAGGCCTGGTGCCTCGTGATCGTCAAAGCGGATGGCCGCTCGTTCAAGGCCGCATATCCGCTGATCGACTTCACGCGACGCGATTCGCCTTACCGCCTAGCCGTGTGGACCGTCCGATGAGCATGTATGCCGACCTCATGCTGTCCCGCCTGCTCTCTGGCTTCGATGAACTGATTGCCCGCTCAAAGCTCTGCAATCTGCCGGAAGTGGCAACCAGGCTGGAGGAACTTCGGGACGTGATCCAGCGAGGCGTTGATCTTAGAAAGCTGGTCGAGCAGGAGGAACGCAATGCCCGCAATCGCACAACGCCCGATGCCAAGCAAGGCTCTGATGCAGGGTAACGAGATGCGGCTGGCACCTGAGATGCACTACTCGGACGGTGCGGCAAGTCGCCGCGAGATGACGGGGCCGGCTGCAGACGGACCCGACCAACGACGGAGGATGCGATGACGCGGTTCCTGCACATGGCCTTCTCGGTAGACATCGCCCGCTGGCCAGATAGTCGGCTCGCTGGCTTGATGTCCGAAGTGATGGACGACGGCACGGAGCGCCCGCTTGCCGTTGAGGAGATTCGTGCCCATATCGCCGATCTCAAGGCGCGGGGATTCGAGGTCGTGCCGCCGTGCGACAACAGCGACCCCAAGACCGGGCGCTGCCTCGGCCACGAGCGTGCATCGTGACCCCCGACACCAAGCAGGCGCACACTCCGGACGGTGGCAAGACGCTCGCCCTCTTGATGGCCGACGACAAGCTCTCTGCCATCCTCAAGACGCTCGGCAAGCTGATGCGGACGCTCGACGGGGACGACGAAGGATACAGCTTTGAGGTGGCGCACAGCGATCTGTGCCCGGCGCGTGGCCACTACGCGACGCATCATCAGTGCGGATGCGGATTGGCTGACGCCATCGACCGGCTGCACGAAGCCGAAGCCGATGCGAACAACGTGCGCGAGCAACTCGCGCTGCTCGGGAGGCGCAAGTGAGACAGATTCATGTGCTGCTGACTCTTAGTGAAGACGAGGCCAATGCCTTGGCTGCGGTCGGCCAGTCCACCGATGAGTTTGTCCGAGTCACCCGCTCTCAGTGGGAACGACTCAAGCGAGACGCCACTGAGATGCAGTCGTGGAGCCCGGAGCCGCAGACCCGCGAGCAGAGACAAGAATATGCGAAATCGTGGGGGATGAAATGACCCGCTGGCAGTACCAGGAATGGAACCTGACTCCCATCGGTCGGGACTATCAGCAATGGCTCGACTACGAAGCGGTTGCGTCCTTCTGCACCTTCATGGGCAGGCAACTGTGGGAGGCGGACCGTCAAACTGCCAGAGCCGAGAACATGGACCGGCTCCGTAAGCTCCACCAGGAACTGAGAGAGAAATACGGGGACCCGAGATGAAACTGCTGGGCTTGGTTGCGGTCGGGGCGGCGCTGTTCTTTCTCGGGGCTTGGGCTCTGCTGGGTTGGGCCGGCCAATGACTCTGAGAGAAGAACTGGCGCAGAGGATGCACAGGGTTTATTGGGCCGAGATAAAAATGAAGTTTCCGGAACTGTATCCCGCCACCGAGCGTGCCCCACATGCAGCGACACTTGTCGGCTACTTGGCCCAAGCCGACGAGTGCATCCGGCAGATGGAGTGGGCGCGCACTCGGCAATGGGTCCAGATCGACAGCAGCGGCCAGCCATTCATCCACAGCGGCGACTGGGGCACGCCTTGGCACATGAAGTCGCTCACGCTCGCCCCCGAGGACTGGAAACCATGACCGACCTCTAGCGCCGCGCCTGGGAAAGCTGGCTCTTTGAACTTGCCCTAGCGGCAAGGTTCAGACGCACCCGCACCGTCCTGCGGGAAGCCCAGAAATACGCAGACAGGTTGGAAGTGGAGCGCATCATCGCAGCATCGAGGCAGCCATGAGCGGAGCGAAGTACGCCACCGTCTTTGAGAGCATCGCCAACCTTGAGGCGGGGGGAGACTTTCATGTGCTTCTGGATACGGCACTGGTTGAAGGACTGAAGCCCGAAGTCGCCAAAGAGTTCCTCGACTGGGTCAACAAGATCCATGAGCAAGGCCTCAGGCCGCGCCACTGTCCTTTTTGTGGAGTTCCAGTATGAGCGGAGCGACAGCGAAGCGGGCGGCCGCCGAAGGCGACATGAGGGAGCAAGAGATGGGTCCCGGAGTGAAGTCAGTAGGCGGCCGTGAAGTTTGGTCGGCCGGAGGCGGTGAACACGCGTTCTCAGAAGGCCCGAGGCCCGTCTCCGGTCCGGCCGATTGTCCCTGTGGTGCTCCCGGCCCGGGATTGTGCCCGGCATGCCGAGAAAGTTTGGAATCCTGGTTCGATGAGAGGGAGGGAAAGTGACGCAGTGGCGAGAAAACCTGTTGGCCCGTGGCTATGTGCCCGGGCAGCGTCCTCTCGTAGACATGGTGTGGGACCTCCCCGACTGGCCGACACCCGACCCCGGAGAGCCCGTTGAAGATTATCTCGCCCGCCTCCGGCACCACCGCCGCGAGTGCGAGGCGTGGGAAGCGAAGCACCAAACCCGCCCGGAGGACAAGTGAGCGCTCCGTTGTGCCCAGATCATTCCGTCCCGATGAGGGTCAGCAAGGTTCCGGGAGTGGCTTTCTACTGCACCCAGCGCACCGCGGACGGCGAATACTGTAAGCAGTCCATCCGGGCCCCGAAGCCAACCTCAATCGCCAGCCCGCCCACCTCTCCTGTCAGCCCTTCCGGTGACGTTCTCGCCGCTGCGGCTCTGAACTTCGCTGCCAGTATGTACCGGGGAGCGGGGGGAGAACTCGCGGACGATGCCATTGCTCTTGCGGTGAAGGCATACTCGGCCATGAAAGCAGTCAGCTAATGGGCCGGTACAGCGTTCCTCCAAAGAGGATTCCCATGGCGGTCAGATTTTGGGACAAGGTGGCTAAGATTCCGTTTCATGAGTGCTGGGAGTGGGTCGGCGGCCGCAACAAGTCGGGATATGGGACCATTGGATTTGGTGGCTGGCGCGGCCCCGTCACAACCTCAAACCGCGCCGCATGGATACTCGCGCACGGCTCGATCCCGCCAGGGATGATGGTGCTCCACCACTGCGACAACCGTCTCTGCGTAAACCCGGACCACCTTTGGCTTGGAACAGCGGCCGATAACGCGCATGACATGGTGAATAAAAACCGACAGGCTAGGGGCGTAAGGAATGCTAAAACGAAGCTGTCGGAACTAGATGTTCCGGTGATTCGCAGATTGCGAGAGGAAGGACTGAGCGCGCTGAAGATCGCTAGACGCTATGGACTCGGCGAAAGCACCGTCCGCCAGATTGTTGCTCGCCAGATTTGGAAGTGGGTGGAGTAGTGGCCCAAGCACAGACTCACCTGTCTACCGTCGTGTCCGGGGCTGGAACCGGCGACGCTACTCAAGCGGTCAGGTCATTGCTTGAGTACGGGCTGTCGGTTGTTTTAGAGCGCGAGAGACAACAGAGAATCGCTGACGGAAAAGAGCAGCGCGAATACCCGTATGTATCAGACGCCGGAAGGTGCCCGAGGCAACTGTTCTTTGCCTTGACGAATGTTCCCAAGACTGGGCCGTTAACTCTTGATTCATGGATGACCCTGGCCCTTGGCAGCAAGGCGGAGGAGCTATACATCCAGTTACTAGAAGCGGCAGGGGTCACGATTCTTACCCAAGAGCGGGTTGAGTTGGAGCGCGACGGCGAGAGGGTGGTTGGGAAGCTGGACCTATTGATCGAAGTGCCGGAATCTGTGCGGGCACTGATCCCAGGACTTGAGCCGAGAGAGCTATGGGAACTTAAGCTAAAAAACTCCCGCGCCCTCGGGTGGATGCTCAAGCGGGGCGGGCCAGAAAACGACGATGGCCACGTCAAACAGACGCGCCTTTACCTTGAAGCAGCCGCCCAGGGCAAGGTGCCACGTCCAAGTACCGCTAGGGGTCGCTTGGTTTACGCAGCAAGTGGCGCGACCAAAGGCGAACCCCTGTTTCACGCATGGTGGGTCAACCACGACGCCCTAGAAGCCAAGAAAGACTTGAAGCAGTTGGGGCAGGCGATGAAGGATGCGCGAGACGGCAGGGACCCGGGCATTCCGGAGCAGTACGCCGACTGCCCCAACTTTCCGTGTGGCTACTGCGACTGGAAGCGGAAGTGCTTCCCCGTGAGGCCGAGATGAAGGGCCGCCCGGCAATGATGCCCGACGGCAAGCCTCATCCGTTCGTCTGGTATGGCAAGCGGTCTCCATGGATTGAAACGACCCGTGGCGTTTTCCGGTGTCACAGATTCGCCGATGGAATCAAGGCGCTCGTTTGCAAGGCATTCGGCTGCGCGTGGAAGGAGAAGGAACACAGCTACAGCGAAGAGACGATTCGCAGCGCCGAGCAATCATGCGGGCCGGTTTTCCTGCCGCGATTTACTCTGGTCTGCAATCGCTGCGGCTCGACAGCAATGCCGTGGAAGATATGGACCGCGGACGACCTCAAGGAGACCAAGTGAGCGAAAACCTGCTGGACCGCCTCGCAGAGATTCGTGAGAAGCAGGGCCGGACCCCAATCGACGGGACCCGGATACAGGACGATCCTCTTGCCGACTGGACTCCACCCACCCCGACTGCTCCACCGGAGTACATCCACGAAGACCCCGACGAAGAGCCCGAGAAGGAAGTCAGCCCCCTGGTCCGGGCTGCTTTGCCCGAGCCCAAGTCGCTGCCCCAAATCCCGATTCCTGACCTAGCAGTTCTCGACTCTCTCGCCTCCTATCAGGGCCACGATGTCAAGCTCAACGACTCAGAAACGAGGCAAGTCAAGGCGGTCATCGTCAGAGCCCTCCAGCGTGACCTGAGAGACAAGATGTCCGCCTTGAAGTCTCTGGAGCCAAGACGGCAGAGAAAGTCCAAGCCAGCCCAGCCACGGCTTCCTAAGAGTATTCAGGTTCAGGGTCCGACCGGGCCGCCGACAACCGTGCATGATCCTGAAACCATCGCTGCCGTGGTTGCTGGCGCCAAGCGCCGGGGCAGGCCGAGGGGGAGCTTGCTCAAATGAACTTCGGCACAGACGACGCGGACGAGCGGCTAAAGCGGGAGATCGAATATCACACGCTATGCGCTCGCTTCACCTTGGATCAAGCGAAGCCCCCGGGAAGGCAGTGGACGCCTCGCCATATGTCGGTGACTCTCAAAGCCTTCCAGCCCAAGAGGAAGCCATGAAGTTCGGCGGCGCCATCCAACCTTTTTGCCCGATTTGTGATGGTCGGCACGGTGAAGGTCAGTGCCGGTCCATCGAGGCTCCGATCAGCAAAGCCCCGCTCGAAACTCCTAGCCACAACGGCGCATATCGAGGCTCAGCCCCGGTCCGAGTCATTCCTTCTGGAGTCGCTTTAGGAGACGCTGATACATGGCAGAAGAAAGCTCTCACAGGTCATGAAGTCCAGTCCCGTAAGGCCCGAGAGAGGGCAGCTATCAAGGCGAGGCAAAGGAGATTGCACAAGCCATGAATGCTCTCATTCTCGCTGCTGCTCTTAGCTGGGCGGCTCCGGGCGGCACGATGACGCTCCGGGGCTACGTCACAGTTCCTCCGGCCTACACTCCCGGTTCAATCTTCGCAGTCGTCTCCGAGCAAGGAGGCTACTGGCGCAAGTTGGCTTGGGAGTGCGGAGATGGATCGGTCCAGTGGCCCCGCAATCAGCGGCTCGTGGCGGTGCTCCCCGACTCGTCTCGCGTCCCATGCGATGCGCTGATGGCGATGTCCGCCGACAAGCTGGAGCCCCGCAACCTCCTGTCAGGAGAAGTGCTCAACGTCTCAGACCTGCACCGCAAACCACTCAACGGCAAGCAAGCCGTGATGCTGTTCGTGCGGTTCCCCGGCCTCCGGCAGGACCCGGTGGCCATCGAAGTGTCGCAGGGACGATAGGGAGGATGCTGACATGAAGAAACTCGGCTGCACGCTGCTGCTGTGTCTGGCGCTGGTGACCCCGGCCGGTGCCACGCTCGGCGGAGACGATTCACACGCGCTGCCCATGCCGACATTCGAGCAAGGGATGTGCGGCATTTGCTCCATCGCAGGATATTCGCCTGCGTGCATCATCTGCACAGTGATGATGATGTTCGATGCCGTGGGGGGCTGGGATTAGCGATGTCGGCAAAGCCATCTCCAGAACGCGACCGGGCGCGCTTCTGGAAGTACGCCGTCACGAGCGAAGGCTGCTGGGGATGGCAAGGCCATCACTCAAAGAAAGGCTATGCGCATGCGTATTGGGCCGGCAAGACGGTTCGGGCTCATCGCCTCGCATGGATGCTGACCTACGGATCGTGGCCCTCGTCAGAGACTTTGGACCATCTCTGCAACAACCGATCATGCGTCAGGCCCGACCACCTACGCGAGGCTACGAACCGCGAGAACATTCTGCGCGGCTGCGGCATCACGGCCGTGAACGCCGTAAAGCAGTACTGCCTGCGCGGACACCCGTTCATCGAAGCGAACACGCGAATCAATCGGAAGGGACATAGGACGTGCCGGGCATGCCACAACGCTCGGACGCGACGCCTCAAAGCTCGCATCCGCGCCAAGGTGACCCACGAAGGGGCGAGCGAATGAGCACAACGCGGCCGTGGGTCGATGCCTTCGCCGACGAGATGGAGGCGAAGCTGGCGGAGAACCGATACAAGGGCGACCGGGAGGGCTGGGCCAAGATGCGAAGCGGATGGCTGCTCAAGCGCCTGCGCGCAGAGGTTGACGAACTGTCGCAAGCCTGTCGCCGGAATCGTGGGGCGAGCCCTCTCGCTAACGAGAGAGTCCGACGCGAAGCCGCCGATGTGGCCAACTTCGCCATGATGATCGCCGACGTTGCAGGCGGACTGCGCGCCAAGGCGGCCCACGATGCGAAGGGGGCGCAGGAATGAAACTGTTGGACGACGCCGAGGCTCCGAAGGAGATCATGCGGCTTCGCGAGATCATGTGCTCTCAGGTAATGAACAGCGACGAGCGTTGGGAGCGACTCATCGAGTGCGCGTTCTATCTGATCCTGCGCGTCCCGGCCCGATGGGTGGACTCGGCGCGCGGCCTGCTGATCGAGGCTGAGAAGCGACGCGACTGGTGGTGGCGTCTCGATGGATGGCGCGCAGATGCCTAACCGCGACCCGCTCGACGCGCTCGACGCCGCTGCGGCGAAGGCCACGCCGGGGCCGTGGGCATGGGATGACGACGAGCAGGAGCTTCGAGCACCGTTCGTGGAGGACGAGGAGCGTCGCGGACAGCCGCAATACGACTGGGGCGCTACGCCGCCCGTGTATCCCGCCAGCTTGGCGATCATTGAGAGCGACGGCGGATTCTATGGGCCGGGCCAGTCAACGGGGCGCTACCTTGCTCTCTGCGATCCGACCACCATCCGCGCGCTGGTAGCACGATGCCGGGCGGCTGAGGCGGTGTGCGAGGCTGCGCAGGAGACCGACGTGGCATGGACCGAGGAGAGCGTGCTGGCGCTCAACGCAGCCATCGCCCACTGGCGGGAGGTGCGAGGGTGAGCGCGCGCCAGACGCCGGAGGGGCGGCCGCGTGCGCTCGACCTGTTCTGCGGCGCTGGCGGTGCCGCGATGGGATTGTGGCGTGCGGGCTTCGATGTCGTGGGCGTGGACATCGTGCGCCAGCCGCGCTACCCATTCCCATTCGTTCAGGGCGATGCGCTCAAGCCTCCGATGCGGCTGGATGACTTCGATCTCGTATGGGCGAGCCCGCCATGTCAGGGATACTCGATCATGCGGAACCTACCGTGGCTCAGAGGCCGCAAATATCCGATGCTGATTCCGGTCGTACGCGAGATGCTCATGGCGAGCGGCGTGCCGTTCATTATCGAGAACGTCAACCAAGCCAGGTACCGAAGCACTCTGCCCGAAGGCATCAAGGGCGGCTACCTGTGTGGCACCATGTTCGGGCTTCCGATCTATCGGCACCGTCGCTTTGAAACATCGTTCATGTGGATGGCCCCGGCCCATGCGAAGCACACGGCCACGATCCGCTCTGGGCACGCACTGGCCGGGCGGGCGCGGGACATGACATTCACTCGGCCCAACGGGATGCGGTACGGATTCGACCAACCCCACTCGGCCGTCGGACACGGCCGCCATGCTCGCACAGGAGCGAAGGAAGCCCTCGGCGTTGAGTGGATGACGTACGAAGGCGTCTCGCAAAGCATCCCGCCCGCCTACAGCGAGCACATCGGCCGCTACGCCATGATGGCGCTGGGCCGCGACCCCGACGAGATGGCCCGTTGGCGGGAGGTGCGAGGGTGAGCGCGCGAGGCGAAGTGCTGAAGATCGAAACCGTTGGCGACGCGGTACGGGTGACGGCTCAACTGAGGCGGAAGGCCGACGCCCAGTGGCGGCCGTGGCGCACGCTGGTGATCGACATGGCCGACCACGAGGCACGGCATTATCGCGTCGGCGGCAGGATCAGCGTCGAGGTCCGCCCGTGACCGGCCCCGCGCGCCAGACGCCGGAGGGGCGAGCGTGAGCCTGCCGCGCTTGAAGTCCCGCTATTACCCGGTCAAGCCCGGAGAATGGATCAGGCCGAGGCGGCGCGGCTATCGGCTTTCCTGCTGCGATTGTGGGCTGGTTCACCGAATGGACTTCAGGATCGTTGGCAGGCACATTGAGTTCCGGTCCTTTCACGCCAATCGTTCCACATCGGCGGTCAGGCGCAGTCCGCATCCATTCGTTCGGAGGGATGAGAAATGAGCAATGCGACGCGATGCCCGGTGTGCTTGGGCAGCGGGAGACTCCCGATCCAGACTCTCGCCGGGACCCCGGCATGGACCACCTCGGGCCCCGAGACCAAGGAGTGCCACGGCTGTCTTGGCAAGGGGTGGGCGGTCATCCCATGAAGGTCCTCGTGGCCTGCGAGTTCTCTGGGATAGTCCGAGGCGCCTTTCACGCTCGCGGTCACGATGCCTGGTCGTGTGATCTGCGGCCGACCGAAGAGTCCTTCCATTGGCACCATCTTAGGCGAGACGTCAGGCATTATCTGACAAAGAATCAGAAATGGGACCTGATGATCGCTCATCCGCCCTGCACCTACCTCGCGGTATCTGGCGCACGATGGTTCAAAGACCGCCAGCGAGAGCAGGCCGAGGCGTTGGACTTCGTGCGGACGCTGCTGGGGGCACCCGTCCCACGCATCGCCTTGGAGAACCCCATCAGCGTTATCTCATCGCGCATCCGCAAGCCTGACCAGATCGTTCACCCGTGGCAGTTCTGGGCCGGAGAGCCCGGCAAGGGAGAGGTCAAGGCGACGTGCCTATGGCTCAAGAACCTGCCCAAGCTGGTACCCACGACTCCGAACGAGACGGGTCGCATCGCCCGCGTGTGGCGCATGGGTCCCGGACCGAACCGGAGCGCAGACCGGGCACGCACTAATCCTGGCTTGGCGCTGGCGATGGCCGAACAGTGGGGCGCCCATGCCTAGCGCCCGGATCGAGCTGACGATCCCGACCGTGCCCGAGCGGCTGAACGTTCTGCTCAGGAAGCATTGGTCCGTGCGCAAGCGCGAGCAGCGGAGGCTCGACGATTGCGTATGGTTCTACCAGCGGCAGCTTCCTATTGCATGGGGCAAAAGCGGGACCATTGACCCGGCCATAGTGACACTCACGTTTCGTTCGCCCCGGCGCCGGGACCCTGATGGAATGTGCAAGCAAATCCTAGACTCGATGGTCCGCGCTGGCCTGATCGTGGACGACGGGCCGCCGCACCTAGTCGAACTCCGCCTGCGCTCCGAGCAGGGCCCAGCGCAGACGCGCATCGTCGTGGAGGGGGCGGTATGAGCGGCGACTATCCGACCGAGGATGAGTTGGAACGCATCGCTAAGTGGGACGCCGACGACTGCGCGGGGCTGTTCGAGTTCATCCGCTCCGTCTGGCACTGGCCCGACTTCGCCACGATGGAGGGCGGCATGCTGCGACTGGCCACGGGTGGCTGGAGCGGCAACGAGGACATCATCGGAGCCATGCACGACAACGCCATCGTCTGGCTCATGTGCTGGCAGTCGAGCCACCGGGGCGGCTTGCACTGGTTCAAGGACTGGAAACGCGCTAGGGAGAACGAATGACCGCCCGCCGCTGCGCTCAGGAGGTGCTCGCGCTGTGAGTGACACCCTGCGTGTCGTCGTGCATAGGGTCACCGATGTTGAGCCGTCGGCTTGGCACGCGGCTGGGGCGCTGCTATTCATCGTGCTGGCCATCGTCGTTCTGTCTCGGCCGAGGCGCCTCCGATGACCGCGCTCGCCGTGCGGGGGATGCGGTGAAGCTCTTGGCTTCAGTGGCCAGTGCCATCATGCTGGCTTGGACCAACCCCTCAGGGCATCCAATCACGAGATACGAGCAGCAGAGAAAATATCCAGGAGGGAGTTGGTCGGCCTGTGCGCTCTGGGTCGATGCTGCGGCTTCCGGGAACAAGACCAGTCCTTCGGGGCCTGGGACGGACGATTCGGGGTGGGTCTATATCCATCCGTCCCCTTCGGTCCCGGCTCTTTATCGGGTCCGGGCATGCAATGGGACGGCGTGCGGGCCATGGTCCAATCAGGAGATTGTCAGTGCGGCTTCAAGGTGGGTCGCCGCCTCGGTCGATACCCCCTACTATCTGCTCCGGGCCGGGAGATGTTCCACGTGCTACTCGGACCCCGCATGGTCTCAGTCCGGGCTCTTAGGTTGGTCACTGGCTCCGGGGGACTCCGTGGGGTTCCAGATCATGAGCTGCGAGACGGTCAACCGCGCGGAGCGTTCCAACTCGTGCCGCCTCTTTCCGGGGCTTGGCTGGCCGCTTCGGGGAGGCTATCTTTCGTGTCCATGAAGCGACTGCTCCTGCTGCTCCTGCTCTTGATCCCGACGCGAGCTGATGCCCAGACCACCAGCCTGACGCTGGAGTGGTCGAGTTCCGGAGACGACGGCTTCGTCGGCACCGGCACGGCCTACGACCTCCGTTTCTCCACCTCCCCAATCACCGGCGCCAACTTCTTCGCCGCCACTCAATGGACCTCTGGCATGCCCGTCCCTGCTATCAGTGGAACGGTTCAGTCAGTGGTGATCTCAGGGCTTCAGTTCTCCACCGTCTATTACTTCGCCATCAAGGAGGGGGATGAGTCGGGCAACTGGAGCCTCATGAGCAATGTGCTCCAAGTCACCACCGCCCCGGCGCCGGACACGGCACCCCCCGGCCAGATTACGAACCTCCACGCCAGATGAAGCGAGGGACGATCAAGCGCGGCGGGCCGATTCGTCGCGTCTCCCGACAGCAGCGGAATCTGATTTCCCGAGACATCATCTTCCGGGCTCAGATCCTGAAGCGGGATGGCGGATGCGTGGTGCGGGGCTACGGGGAGTGCTCGGGTGCTCTGGAGTGCTGCCACGTCAAGCCCAAGGGCAAGTGGCCTGAACTGCGCTACGACCCGGTCAACGTTTTCATGGGCTGCCGGAGACATCATGCATGGGCGCACCGAGAAGCGATTGGCTTCAAGGCTTGGTTCCGGGAGACCTACCCGACCCGGGCGGAAGTGTTGAATCTGTGAGCGCCCCCAGGATCGCTCCGGCCGACTCCTAAACCGGCTGTCCACTCGGAAGCGCCCACAGAACACCTAGGCCTTCTGAAGCCCTGCCGCGATGGCCGGATGCCGGACGAAGAACTCGTGCAGCAGACTGGCCTGAACCGATTGCCATACCGCTCCGGCAATGGGACCCAGGAACGAGAATGCGCCCCCAAGACTGAAGGCCACCACCAACGGACCCCCCGAGGCATGGGCCGTCCCGGGAGCCAGCACCTGACCCAGGAAGGCGAGCAGGGTGTTGAGGTAGGGAATGATGGCATTGGGGATCTTGGCCAGCGGCGGGAAGTACTTGACCAGCAGGCCCACCACCAGAAGCACCAGAGGATTCTGAAGGATGGCTGAGAAGGCATCCATGCTTGGCTCCTACTTGAGGACGCGATAGGAGAGATGGACCCGGGCGTTCCAATCGGGACTATCCGTCCAGTCGCGGTCGAAGTTGCCGGCGAGGGTCAACTCGTCGGTGATCGGAAGCCGCAGTTCGGCCCCCAGGAAAAAGGGATCGCAGTTGCCCCGCCTCGGTGGAACTGGCACTAGGATGGTCGGGCAGTCCGGACACTCCTTGTCCCAGCGGAAACCTGCCGTCACGGCAAAGCCATCCTTGATTTTCTGCCATGCACAGGAACTCGGAGCCGGCTGCTTGCCCTTGGCGCGGTGGAGGTCGTTGCAGTTTGCCAGTGCCGGGCTGGCCACCAGCATCAGAAATACGGCCAGAAGCTTCATCAGCGTCTCTCCCAGTGGGGGTAGGGCGGCCCGACCGGAGCAGTCAGTCTGGCTTCGCGCTCCAGTCGGGCAATCATCAACTCCTGTCGGTCCATCCGCTCCGTCATCTCGGCCAGAATCCCCAGCACCGCATTGGTGTTGGCGTTGGAATAGGTGAGCTTGGTCTCGGTCGAGTCCAACTTGCCCTCGACCGCCTCGGTTTTCTGCTGTTGATGATTGGCCACCACCGCCGAGGGGGTGATGATCGCGGCCAGAAGGCCCACGATCCGGCCTGTCAGCTTGGTCGATGCCTCCCACTCCGGGGGTACGTACCGAAGCGGGTTGCCCCAATGACGCTTACGGGAGCGGGTTCGCCGCGACCGCATCCGCGAGGGCCTGGGTCTGGGCTTCGATCTGGGCATTGACGGCCACGACGCGACTCATGTCACCCGAGGCAATGGCGGCATCCAGCGCCGCCTTGAGTCCCTGAAGTAGGGTTACCGCCGAGGCAATGACTCCAGCCTCTGCGGCGACGTCGGCTTCCAGCTTGTCCAGCTCTCCAGCCATGTGTTGCTCCTTTCGGTTGATACTGATCAGCGCCCGCTCGATGCGGGCGAGTGTAGCGTGGATCAAATCCAGCTCGTCCTGAATCCAGCTCAATGGCCCCTCACGAGCAGACCCACCACTCCCAGCGTCAAGGCGACGACCAGACCGATCAGCCAGCGCATCTCCGCCTTGGTGACGAACTCGTTCCGGTCTGACAGAGACTGCTCATGCGCGTGGTTCAGGATGTCGAGCCTCCGTTCCAGTTCTCTGCGAGCCAGTTGGACCGCACGGTCGATACTGTTCTCGGTCCGGTCGATCCTAGCTTCCAGTGCCCGGGCCCGCTCTTCCACCCGGGTGATGGTGATGGCGATTTGCTCACTGTCCTCGGACAGGCTCATCGCTGACAGTAGGAGACGATGAACAGGAGCAGCAGGGTCAGGAACCCGGTCGCCACGGAGGCGATCCGGTAGCGATTGAAGCTAAGAACCGTTCTGAAGCTGGCGGATTTGCTCACGGGCTTCGGCCCTCCATTCGCGCAGCGATTCCAGGTCTTCATCGTGAGCCAGCAACTTGTTCCCGTGCTCCCCCACCCGCCACCACACTACCCCCGACTGCGCCACCACCCCCAGCACCATGATCCATAGCTTCGGGTCGCTCAACCACTCGGCCATTGTCTGCCCCCTGGATTCGTTCTGCCCTTCTCTGACCGAGCGTCTTCCCACCATGATGCTCGAAATGGGGCATGTCGGGATGCTTCCATCTGCCTCCCCAGTCGAGCCCAACTTGTTCGCCCAAATCTCCGACTTCGCTCCATGGCCCATCGTAGTAGTTGAGCGGCGTGATGTCGCCCGCCCACTTCTTGATCGCTACGTCGAAGGCCCTTCGGAATTCGTGCCAGCTGTACCCAGGGGGTGAGTTAGTGACGACGATTCCGACCTTGGTCCTGCCTTGAGCGTAGAGAGCGGCCTGTTCCTCCGCGGTCCTATAGGTCTGGGTCACGACTAGCTCGATGCCATGAGATAGAGCCGAGGCCAGCAAGTCCTCCGCCATGATCCGGACGTCTGGGTCCAACTCGCTCAGCGATCTCATTGCACCTCGTTATCCGGAGCGCGGGGGCATCCATGCCCCACGGGTAGCCGACGCGGCCCGCTGCGCTCCGGAAGTTAGTAAGCCTTCTCGGGCGGTCCGGGCATCACGGCTTGCGCTGCCCCGACTCCGGTTCTCAGAATATTGGTGGCCAGCGGGGCAAGCATGGGATTGCCCAGCGCCCATGAAGCAAGCGCAAGCCTTGAAGCCAGCCCCGGAGGAATGGTCACTCCCGCCTTTACGGGGCCGACCCCAACCCCAATGCCAGCCGAGTAGGGCTTGATCTCAGACTCGAAGACGGCCCGAGAGACGCCGATGGCTTTCTTCTCCACGGCTCTCGCTGCGCGGACGCCGGGGATGGTCTTGACTGCATTGCTGGCCCCTTGGGCAATCATTCGATCCAAATCTGGGATCGCAGTCGTGGGCAGACCAGAGGCTTCGGCCATCAGCGAACCTTTGGCCTGCCGGGCGGCGGCCTTCCGCAGTTCGTCGGCCACCATCGGGGTGACGGGAGCCTGGAAACGCTTCTCTCCGACTCCCAGCACGGACTTGAGCAGTAGTTCGTCCGAACGATCCTGAACGGTCTTCACTAGGTCAATGGTTTCGGTCGGGTCGAGCGGGCGGCCCAGCTTCTTCTCCACCGCCTGGACTGCGGGGGCGGCGACGTGGCCAATGTCAAAGGTAGTGCCTTTATTTGTCGCGGCACGGAGCAGTCCGACGACCTTGCCGGTGGCATCTCGTCTGACTTGGTCGGCCGCCTCTGCCCCACCCTTACCCATCCACCGATTGACCGTGGCCCCTTGCCTCAGCGCATCCTCAACCACGGTCCGGAAGTTCTTGACCAATCCCTTAGAGGGAGCAAGCGCCCGAGCCATCTGAGCGCGCCCAAATGCCTCGCCACCGGATTTAAGGGCCGGGGCTAGGACCTTGCCCGGAAGACCCTCAGCGGCCCCGTATAGGGCAGCGTTGCTCGCCTGCTGGCCGTAGGCCTCGGGGAGATTGGCTGGCCCTTCGACTCCAAGGGGCCCGGATAGGGACTGCTCTACGGCCTTGCCGAGTGCCGCCCCCATCATCGCCGTGCCGATGGCTCCGGGTCCGGTCTCCAGTCCCAGCACCCCGCCTAGCGTGGCTCCGACCGCGGGAAGGTTCTTGGCCTGCGACCGGGCGAGTTGCTTCAAGAATCCCGGCTGGGCGCGGGTGTGCTCTTTGACCACGACCGCAGGAGCGCCCCCAGCCTCTTGGGCCAAGGCGTCGTAGTCCACCGCCCCCATAGATTGGGCGATCTTGTCGTAGTCCTTGGCCACCTACGGAATCCCCGCGCGCTTCTTGAAGGCGTCGGCCTGCGCTTGGCTCGTAAAGTGGTAGGTCTTCTTGTTGGGGGCGGTCACGGAAATGAGCCCGGGAGACTCGGCCGGAGCAGGCTGGAATCCGCCGCCTTCCGAAGAGGTTGGGGTCAAGGCTCCCACCTGATTGATCGAATTGATGCGGTACTGGAGGTTCTTCTTCTCGCGGTTGACTCCTGCCACGATTCGGTTCAGCGGCCAGTCGGCGCTCAGGACTCTTTCAGCCAACTGCATGGCCTTGTCCGAAGGGACACCGCCCGCCGAGTAGATGTTGGACATCTCAGGAATCAGTGTCGCCACTTGGCCATTGAGTTCGGTGGCCACTTGCTGGGCCTCTGGGCTCATCAGGCCCCACTCTCGCGATCCCTTGACCAGAAGCTTATTGATCGGGGTGTTCCGAGTACTCGGCGACAGTTCATTGAGCCGAGTCGCGAGAGAGACCACATCGTCCAGTCCCGGCATGACCGTAGTGGCTGACTGGCGAATCTGAGTCTGGAGTCTTCCGTTCAAGGTGGTGAAATGCGCCTTGACGGCAGAGAAATCCTGCTGGGCCCGAGAGAGGTTGAAGCCCGACTTGGCCAACTCTGTGGCCACCGGACCTTGGGCCAGCCGTGAGTATTGGCTCAGGTTCGGGGGCAAGTCGCCTCGCTGGATTCCTTCCGCAATGGCTTTGGGATCGGTGGCGGAGTAGGACTGTCCGTAGACCCCGCCGCCACCCGCAGGCTTGGCGTTGGCGACCGCAAGCTTGTTCTCTCGGTCGAGCTTGCTCTGTTCCGACCTGAAGGTATGGTCAGCGTTCTGCTTCACCAAATCATAGGTCTTGGAAAGGGCTTCCAGCTTGGTCCTAGCTGTGGCTTCCGCTTCAAAGTCCCCTGCCTTCTGGGCTGCTTCCGCCTTCTGCTTGAACACATCTTGGAGGGCTTGGAGGTTGTCGGCCCGCTGCTGGAGAAGTTGGGCTCTGGACTGTTTGACTTGCTGCTGACCTTCCTGCTGATAGGAGGGATTCCCGGATAGGACCGAGGCCACGTTGCCGAACAGGGCCGGGATCAGAGCCTGGAACATTCCCAAGTCTGGAGCTGGCTGCTGGGCCGCTTGCTGGTACTGCTGTCCTGCCTGCTGGGCGGCCTGGGTGGCCTGCTGGGTGTGCTGGGCCAGAGCCTCAGCGATCTGCTGCTGGAGGGCATCCATGGGCGTCTGAGCCGTCATGCCCTGGAGCGTGCCGTTCAGGTTGCCGAGAATGTCTGCCGTGGCCATTGGCTACTGATACCCGAGGCTGCCCTGACGTGATCCAGTTGTGCTCCAAGAGCCGCCGCCACCAGTTCCCGCATACCTCTGTTTCAGCCACTGCTCCAGCAGAGGGCCAAAGGAACTGAGCCCCGCCCCAAAGTACTGCTGGGTCTGGCTAGGTCCCTGGCTGCCCTGAAGCGCAGCGAGCTGGGCTTGGATGTCTGAGTCAGCCTGATTCTGTGCCGCCCCGTAGGCTGAAGTCCGAAGCTGGGACTGCTGGCTCCCCACGATGGAGGGAAGCAGGCTGGAGAGAATGGCTCCGGTCCCCGAGGTCCCGATACCCCTTGCCCCCAAAGCAGACTGGAGCCCGCCTTGAGTGGCATTGGCTCCGGCCGCAATCTGCCCCTGTGCCTGTGAGAACGCCGGGGAGCCCTGAGCCTGCTGATAGTACTTGTTGATCAGGTCAGGACGTTGGGTCAGGAGCTTCGCCACCATGGCCCGGTAGTGGGCTTGGGGGTCGCCCCCGAAGAGATGCGACAAGAGGCCGGGCAGGAAGGAGAACAGGCCCCCGGTCAGGAGCGATCCGATCCCTCCGGTCGCCGCACCCGCAACGGCGGGAAGTGCTGAGGACATTGGCTCACCTCCATGTGTCGAGCGGCAGGATAGCACCGCCCGGAACGATGTCTATAGTCCAAGCGTTCGGGACAATTCGAAGAACGAAACTCCATCACTTTGAAGCACGACGACGGCCGTCTTGAGTGCGGTCCCGACGATCACTCCCACCGAGACGATTCCAGTTCCGAGTGTGATGGTTCGGATCACCGCATCATTCGTGACCATGAGGGTAATGACTCTCCCCGCCTGCTGTCCCGCCGTGATGTTGACGGTCTCGTTCTCTCCCGCCGTCCATTTGAATAGGTTGCCGAGCGTCGCATCAATCGACACCGTGGCCCCGGGCGCCGGAGCGGATGAGGCGTTCTTGTTGACATCCGCGGTTGAGAGCACGGCTCCGAAGGCAGGCATCAGCCCAGAATCCCCTTGGCCTGAAGATCAGCAATCACGGTCCCCAGAACATCGGCGACCTCATCTAAAGTCGTTGCGTTCGCATCGTATGCGCGATCAGTCGTGACGTTGGTGGGTGTGTATGCAGAACTGGGATTGGTCACAGAGATCGGTCCCACGAATGTCCCCGATGAACTGATGCGCGAGAGGATGGCGTTGCTTCCCCCCGCCACTTCATCGCGCCACTCAGTCAGGTTAGCCGTGGAACCATTGGTAGCCCGGTAGACTTTGAGCGGAATCGGAGAAGCACTTCCGCCGCGATTGTCCACGGTGACGGTGGAGTTGTTGCCTCCGGTGTCCTGAAGATTCACCGTCAGGGCAAGGCCCGACATCGTTGCCGACACCGTGCCCATCGAGATCACCAGTGGGTCCACGGACCCTGAAGGGACATCGAAGATGACGTCCTGAGAGTTGGTCAGGGTGATCCTTGCCACTGAGGTATTGAAGGTATTGGAGAGCAGCGACAGCGCATCAGAAACCAAAACTCCCCCAGCAATGTCTCCCACTGAGTTGATGTTGGTCAGCACCGCCCCGGCCTGGGACTGGACCTGAAGGAAATCAGCAGTCTGAGACGTGGCCCCGATTAGGTAGAGAGGCGAGGTCCCTGGGCTGGTGGTTTCTAGGGTCGCCATGGCTGACAGGATCTGAGAGTCGGTCCCGACTCCAAGCTTTCCATTGGCGTCCACCCCACCATGGGCCGTCCCAGAGACCACGTCCCAGCGAATCAGGCCTACAACCGGACTGCCGCTGATCGTCATCCAAACGTCTGAGACATCGGCATTGTCGGCAGGCGTTCCGCTGAAGCCCCCCGAGGCGATCACGATGCGTAGGTCGGTGTAGTCCCCGGCAATCGCTGTGATCTCTGCCGCCGAGAGGGTGAATGAGCCCTGGGTCCACGATGCCGAGATGGGAATGTCGTTGATCGCCGGCCCCAGGTGGACGACGGTCGAAACCTTGTCGAGTTCAAACTGTAGGTTGATGCTGGTCCCGTGCGCCGTGTTGTTCCGGTAACGGTAGAAAACCGTATGCGTCGCGCTGGATGAGGGCGCGCCCGATGGGGTCGCCAGCCGAAAGGAAGCGGCCCCGCTCCCTTGATGCAGATAGGTACCGTCGTTGGCGTCGTTGACGTAGTTGTGCAGATTGGTGGTGCCGGAATCTTGTCCGGTGCATCCCGCCCCTGCGACCGTGGCTGAAGGCCGGAGCGTGGTCGTGTCGGAGCGTTGGCTGAGATGAACCACCGCGCCGGGACTGGTAGTGCCGATCCCGAGCCTAGTATTGACTTCGTCAAAGGCGGTCGAGTCGCCAAGGAGAATCGAGCCCTTGGTGCCGGTAGGGTTGGAACTGAGCGTCCCGCCCTGCCCAGAGCCAGAGCCCATGTAGGCAATGAACGGGTCCGAGATTCCGGGCTTGAACCAGTAGTCAGTGAGCGTCCCGCCGCCCCCAATCGGAGTACCCGAGCCGTCAGGAACTTCTCCGACGCTGATCCTCTGCACTCCCCGAGACAAATCCCGCAAGTAGTAGTCGATTGGCGCGAGCATATCGCGCAGCCGAGAGTGGAAATCCGGGGCGTCGGGCGGGGGTAGGCTCCCTACTGAGATTCCAGTATAATCGCGCATTCACAGGCCTCGGCCGGGCAGGGCAAGCTTAGGCTCGGCACGGCTCCGTATGGCATGGCATCCTTCGGCAAGGCATGGTTTGTTCATTTTCCGCTGTCCTCTAGACCCCAACCCTCACCGTCTAGAATCAAGTTGTGCTGCGCGAAGGCCGAGGCAGTAATCGTCGCCGTGATCACGACGCCTTCGCACATGCTATTGAAAACCACCTTGTGAAGCGGCTGGCCTGCGAGTGTCGTTGACTTGGAGCTTCCGGTGGCCGTCACTGAGTCCGTCTTGGCATTGTTGAGTTGGTAGGAAATCGTCGGCGTCGTGCTGCCATACCCGCCGCAGAATCCATAAACCTCGGACAACTTCCACTCGGAGCCCTCGTCGGCAAGGAACATTCTCCGCGTCGCGTACTTGAGCGTGTCGTCTTGGCTCGGGATTGTCGATCCACTCTCCCTGTAAACGTAACCCGATCCGGCACCGGTCGAGACGCCTCCATAGCCAAGAAAAACGTCCTGTGCCCCCGAGGTCCTTCGTGCCGTCCATGCACTGGTGACGCTGGCCCTGAGACTTCCCGCCGAGAGGAAGTTCCGGACATGGACTGGCCCAGAAATCTTGGGTCCTCCCTGCCAGTGATCATTGGCGTAGGAGAGATGGAGGCACAGATAGGTCTCGTTGGTGTTGTCGTCGTTGCGGAAGTAGAACAGCAACTCTTGGCGGTCGCGGTCGTTGATTAGGGCGATGGCGTTGGACGTCCCGGTCCGAGAGATGATCTGGCTCCAGTCCAGTCCATCGGTATAGGTATCGAAGCTGAATCCATCGGTGCCATGGATGCCATGGTCGGAGACGAACGCCAGGGTTTCAGAACCTCCGTCCCTTGAAAAGACCGCAGCGCACATGGGATTGACGATGCCGTAGCTCCGAGAGATGGGCTCGATGGCCTTGCCACGGTCGAAGGAAGCATCTCTCTCCGAGGGAAGGTAGTTGGCCCGGAAGACGGCCGTTTGGAGCCCGATCACGAGCCGAGAGTTCACCGTCTTGATGCAGGTGACGTTGTCGTTGTCCCGGGTCTCGAAGTCCAAGAAGTAGGTCGGAGGGAATGACTCCGGGTCACCCGGAACCGAGTAGCGAATCAGCGCCGAGTTGGAAGCGTCGTTGACCACCAAGGCATCCTCATAGAGGTCGCCGGTGCTGGAACTTGGTGGCGCACCGTTCTTCCCCACCTGGGCCACGATGTCCCCGAAGGTGTAGGCCACCGTCGGGAAGACGATGGTCGTATCGGTACTCCCTCCGTAGTAGACCTTGACCGTGACGTAATCGACCGAGAGCGTTACGTTGGTGGGAGAGGCAAGTCCGATCACCAGCATGAACCCAGATGCGGTGAAATCGGAGTCCCGGAATGGAATCTGGTCCCCTGGGAACCAGCGGTCAAACGGACCTCCCAGGGTGTAGACCGTCCTTGAGGTCGTAGCCGTAAAGGCTTTGCTTGCGGTGTTGGCCTTGGTGATGGTCTGGGCCGCCAGGTTTTGGGCCGGGACATAGTCACTGACGTGGGGCACCCAGCTTCCGTCCGTTTGTCTTCCCCTCGCCAGAGTCACCGAGACCGAAGACGTTCCGGTGTTGACCAGAGCCTCAAGCGTGACTTCGATCCCCTGCACGGGTCCGGTGAAGCCGCCGAAGTTGAAGCCGTAGACCCCCTGCTTCTTGATCCCGATCAATCCTCCCGAGATCGCCATCGTCGCGTCGGAGTTGTCGTCTGCTGTCAGACGACTCGGGTTGGTCATGTCCTTGTAGACCGTGGCCGCGTCTGCGACCCCGTTGAAGTTGGCTGGGAAGATGGCTCCGGTGTTGGCAACCGTCTGGCTGTCCTGCATCGACGTTGCAGCAATCGAGATGTCGGAGCCGATCATGAAGCCGGTCGGGAACTTCTTGTCGGTCTGCTTGTCCTTCTTGGGACTCCGATAGACTCTCCAGTGAGTCGCAACCGCGGTGTTGACGATGTCGGGCCTCTGGATCAGCGGCACCATGCTCACCGACGTGACCCAGATGGTGGCTGGAGTTCCGTTGAAGGTGGACTCCATCGAGAAGTCGGCCCCGTCCTGAGTCGAAGTCGCGACTTCCGTGGTCCAGTACTCGTAGTAGCCGGTGACGGTCTGGGAGAACGTCCCCGCCGTTGAGGTCACAATCGGAGTCGAAGCCACTGGCAACATGCCATGCTGGCGACTGCTGGGAGTCGTCCCAGCTCCCGTGGCGCTTAGGTAGACCACGAGGTTGGAGTTGACTGCGGTGGCTGAAGTCGATGCCGCCGTGGCTCCGTTGAACAGGAAGAATCGGTTCCGGTAGTGGACCACTTCCAGTTGGGTGCCAGCGACGAAGGCGGAGGCCAGGGTCGCAAAGGTTCCGGTATCTGCGACCGGGGCGTAGCGGTAGAAGCCATTCCCAGTCGCGGTGCCGGAGATCATCGCCACCAGATGATGGTCGCCGTTGTCGAACTGGATGTCCCGCAATCCCAGAACGTCGGTGGCTGTAGCAGATGCACCGTTGGCCGTGACGGCACCGAACTGGGCTCTTCCTCTGGCTCTCTGGAGGGCTTGAGAGCCGGGAAGGTAGACCCCGTTTCTCAGATAGGAGAGCTGGCCATTTTCCAGCTTGGCGGGGTCGGGCGCGGTCCAGAGACCCAAGCCCAGGTTTTCCACATGACGCGGCACGTCAGTAATCCCACGGTATCGAGACCGTTGACCCTGCGTCGGGGGCTGCGACGTGGAGATGCGCGGGCTGGAAGCCTAGGCTTTCATCCGCCACGTTGGTCTGGTCCTTGAGCATCGTGGTCAGCCCCTCCTGAGCCAAGGAAAGCCAGGTCGTCGCCTGGTCCTTCCTGCCTTCTCCCTTGTCGGTCAGGAAGTGCCACTTGGCCCAGGCAATCGGGTAGCTCTCGTAGTCTTCGGGAAGGTCCAGGGTCCCAGTAGCGCCCGAGGCCGAGCCTAGGAAGAATCTCCGGTAGTAGCGGATTTGCAGGGTGTCGGAAGTCCCGGGGGCTGGGAGCAGTCGAATCTGCCCGCCCGACCCACCCCGGAAGAGGTCGTAGTTGTACGGGCTGCTGGCAAGGTTCTCGTCCCCAACGCCCCGGTCCCAAGACCTGCGACCGACGTACTCCAGCTTCCGGTTCGTTCCCAGAAGCCTCACCGAGTAGACGCTCTTCCAGTCGCTGGGAAGATTGTAGAGGTCGCGCTGGGCTGAAGCAGTGATCGCTGCTGTGCCAATGAAACTCGCTGAGACATTGAAGCCAAAGCCCGAGGCTGCGGTGGCCGTGACCCTAGTTCCCAGAACGAAGACCGGATTGATCAGCAGATCGCCGGGCAGGATGCCATGTCCAGCAGGAGATGCGGCGGAGACCGCTCCCCCCGAAGCCGTGACGGCCGTGACTGCGAACGGAGCCACGACGAATACTGGCGGGGCTTCGGTGCGGAGAAAGTCCCACTTGTAGCGTCCGGCGAAATGCTGGAACGAGGCCCTAAGAGAAAGGTGGGCCCGGTTCAGCATCTCGCTATCGGCGGAGGCTCCAGCAGAGTCGGCAACCGCTTGGACGGCGGAGACCCATGGAAGCGTTGATGGGTTGAATACGCTCACCTAGGCCTCCTAGGCCGGGGCCGCCTCGGCCGTCATGGCCTTCTCTTCCGCTTCCGCCTCGGCCTGGATTTTATCCCATTGCTCGTCCGAGACGTGGGGCTGCTCCAACTTGCGCTCTTCCCTCAATCGCTCCCAGTAGGAAACCAGGTCCGGGACCTTCTTCATCGCGTCCCGGTTCTCATGCACCCAGTCCTTGGCGTTCCGGCCCAGCTCCAGACGTAGGGTCTCGTCCTCGATCAGCTGGGACAGTTTGCTCTCAAAGTCCTCGGGGCCATCGAACAAGAGCCCAGTTTGGCCATCCACGATCTCGTTCTTGTAGTCGCCGGACCGCTGCGCCAAGGTGGCAACATCCTTCTTCAGCACCGAGGCTTCGTAGAACTTGATCGCCGAACGGCACTCGTTGAAGACATGGTCCTGAAGTGGGGCGAGCGAGATGTCGTGTCCGATGGTCGCCAGTCTCAGTCGGTACTCGTTGTAAGGACACCAGTCCTTGTAGGTGTAGCGATGGGGAGGAATCAGTTCGTTGACCCAGTGGTACTGGGCCCCCCAGATCACCCAGTGGACTTGAGGGTACTTCCGAGTGATGTTGCCCAGAGCCTGACGGAGCGGGAACCAGTCCTCGAAATGGGCGACACCTCCTTGCCAGAGAATCTTGATGGTCTCGGGGTCTTCCTTGAGGTCCACCTGCTCGTAGTCATTGAACCGGACCAGATTCGGGAACACCTCGGCACGTCTCGGGGTGACTTCTTTCAGCAATGCCTTCTTCACGGCTTCGGTCGAGCAGGTCACGGCATCTGCCAGAGTCAGCATTTGACGATAGCCCATCAGCATCTGGTGATTGCGCCGGATGTCGAATCCGTTCTCTCCCTGCTGCCACAACACCTGACGCTCTCCTTCTCGCACCACGCCGATCTGCATCGGCCTGCCATCGTCTGAGGTCGGAGGAATGTCCACTCCGTTCAGGTCCCGGATGCCCAGATTCTTGAAGGCGGGATTCAGAGGCGAGACGTTGAACAGGTTGTCGTCGGTCTCCAGAATCACGGTGGGGGGCCACTTCCACTTCCCTTCCCGTTTGGAGGGAATGAAACTCTGCACCCCCTTGATGTTGTTCATCGGGACATCGCCCATCGGCTGATAGATCAGGACGATGTCGGCCTCACAGAAGTTCTGGATACGGACCTCGGGGCGGACCCCGGCGTCCATCCGGTCCACGATCCCCTTGACGTTGAGCCCCAACTCAGACGCCGTCTGGAGTGGCACAGCGAGCCTGTAGTAATAGCTCGCAGAGGCCCCATGAGGGATGGACGTATAGACAACGAGCGGGTCTTTCATGGGAAGATGGGCGAAGGCTGGCGATTGGCCCGGCGCGCCCGCTTGATCGCCTCGAAGGCACTCTGCCTGCCCCCCGTCCCGCTCAGATAGGAAGCCTCCGTCTTGGTGAGCTTGGTGCCGGTCAGGTCGGCCAGCATCTCCGGGTCCATGCCCGAGGTGTCCACGGGAGCGACGTAGTTCCCCGCCCTCCCCATGGCGGTGTCTGCCTGAGCCCGGCCTTTGATCTGTGCCCTAGCCATTGCTGGTGCTCCCCTTCAGGATGTCTCCGGGATTCAAGTCTCCGACTCTGGCCTCCGGGTTCTGAACGTCGGTCGAGCCGGTCGGAATGCTGCCACCACTCGGGACGTCGGGGCTCAGGTCCGGGTCCCCGGGAATCCCACTGTAGGTGGCCTGAACGAAGTTCACTCCCGGGCCGACACCATCCGAGTTGCTGGTGTCCAGCAAGGGCTGGGGACTTCCACTGGTCGGGACTCCCGGGTCTCCGGTGATACCGAATCCATCCGGGCCCGCATAGGTGGCCTGCTTGATGTTGACGCCCATGGCTACTCTCCGATCTTCTTGGTGACGACGATTCCATTCGTCAGCATGTTGGGGTCACGAGTCCTGCGCCGGTCGTAGGTGCAGTACTCGGGGTGCTTGTCGAGCCAGCCGTAGAACTTTTTCTTGTCACTTAGGAACTCAGGCTCGATGGCTCGCAGCAGGTCCTCGACTGGGCCCATGAGATTGGCAACGCGTCGGAACTCGCTGCCCCGATGGAGTGACCCATCGTCCATGGATCTTAGTTCCTGGATGGCATCGAACCTGTCTGCGACGTCAGGATTCCGAGCCACCAGTCCCGAAGGGTCGCAGACCTTGTCCATCAAGCCTTCCGATGGACGAACGAAGAACGAGTCCATCACAGGTCCCGAGTGGTATCGCCGGCCGCGGGGTCGGAGAGCGTCATCTTGGGCTTGCCCTCTTCCTTCGACTCTCGTCCGACGTCTGGGTAGTTCCAGGTGATCTGCTCGTTCATCACCGGGCCACCCGTGGAGTCTGCCGCCTGATCGGCACCCGGAAGCCCGCCCGGAACCTCTCCCAAGCCACGGTCGAACGGCTCTCTCGGATGGTCCCAAGCCGTCAGGACCTCACCGACATACTCGCCCTTTTCCTGATCCCAGATGCGGGTTGCATCCCAGCCCTGCGTGGCGCTGATCTGAATCAACGACCGCGAGATGCTGTTTGCCTTTGCCATTGGTCACCTCCGCTAGGAAGGGAGCGGGCCGAAGCCCGCCCCTCGCCTAGTCCTTGCCTTGCCGGGCCTCGCCCAGCCCCACCTGACCGTGCCTTGCCGAACCATGCCTCGCCATGCCAGGAGGATGAACTTCATTCTACTACGTGTTGATGACGCCGGTGATCGCTCCCCACGAGCTTGGATGGTCGATCTGCAAAGTTGCCTCGAGCAAAACAATTCCCTGCGTGTGATCTCCCGCCTTCCCCATCGGCTTATGCTGTGCCGGCCGCAGGACAGCCAGCTTGGCCATGGAGCGGTCGCCCATGTAGTAGGCACCCGAAGCCACGGTGGTGAGCGGGATGAAACGGTCGGTGATGACCGCGAACAACTGGCCGAACGGAGACTCGAACACGTCCACGTTCATGCTCAGACGGTTATCCACCGCCGCGATGTTGCGAGCGTTGATGCTGGTGCCGATGGTCTGGAGGAAGAACTGATACTTGGAACGAGGTGCGAACCAGAGCGAGTCAGGCTCTGCCCCGTTGGTGAACATGGTCTGGGCCAGCAGGGCAATGTCTGCGGTCAGCACCACGCCGGAAGCGGAAGCCGAGGTGAAAATGGCCCCGTTGCCGAACGTACCCAGGAATCCTGCCATACGAGGCGGAGTGCTGGCGGTGATACCCGATGCTGAAGCGGCTGAAGCGACGCCGATGGTCCAGAACCGTGACTCACAGTCCCGGGCGATGTCCTTGAAGCCCTTCATCACCTGGTGTTCGTAGAAATCCCGGATTCCGGCAGGCTTCACCGCTCGTTCGCGGTCCGAGACCTGAACGTGCTTGGAGAAGATCTGCGTGTAGTTGTAGAGCCGGACCGGGGTGGTCAGGGAAGCCGCGAGGAAGTTGACGCCTTCTGACGTCCCCGCGGTTGAAGTTGCGTCCAGTGCGTCGATGGCCCAGCTATGGACCACGTCTGTTGCCCTGATCTTGGGCATCGAACTGAACATCGGGGTCTGGAACGAGTCGATGATCGTCACCAGATCCATCAAGTCTTCGTGCTGTGGCGCAGTCGCTGAAGGCCATGAGCCTACGTCATAGGTAGTTCCAGATGCAGCCGCCATTCCTTGGCTCCTTCAAGGTTCCTTTATTGATTCAGGAACTCGTCGCTGATTGCTGTTTTGAGACGGGTCTTGGCATAGCGGGTGGCATCGCTTGGGCTTCCCGTCTTCTGCCACTGCTCCCAGGCGTTGGCCACTTCGTTCTGGTTGCCGTTGATCCTCCGGGCGTCTCCGCTGCGAGACATCGGGATTCCGGCGTGGCTGCTGGCTTCCTGCATCAGGCTCTCGGACCCGTCAGGCTGAACCTGCCGTCTCCTAGACTCTCCGAACTTCAGGAAGGCGTACTCGAATGCAGCCACCGGATCGGTGGAGAAGATGCGCTGGTAACTCTGATTGAGGTTGGGATCGGACTGGATGAACTGAGCCACATCAGCCTCGAACTTGTTGTAGTCCGGGTACTGAGCCAGCACGGTGTTGCGAGCCGTCATCCCGGCCGCAATCGGCGCAAACGCACTCTGGAGTTTGTCGTTGACGTACTGGTCTAGAGCATCAACGGGAACTCCGAACTCGGACAGGCGGTCGGAGGGGGTATTCCTCTGGGGGACATTCTGGCGCGGGGTTGCCTGCGCCTGGTAGGACTGAAGTAGCTGTCCCCTGGTGGCTTCGAGTTCGTCGTGGAGGCGCTTAGCCTCGGCACTGGACGAACCGTACCTTCCTTCCAACTGTCGATAGGCGTTGGCCAACTGCTCTGGAGTCTGGAATCCGGCCAGTTCGGGATTCAGGTTCTGGTTAGGAACCTGCGGTGCTTCCTGGGGCTCTGCCATCTGAGGTTTCCTTCCTCTCCGGGATTACCGGAAGCCCGGGATTGCCGGGTGCTACCTCGGGATGTGACTCCCGTTTTCCTGGCCCTGGAGTTCTTCCAGGTGCCGGTTGTAATCAAACACCTTGATCTCGTTCTGAAACGCTGCTGCGAGCCACTGACTGTCCTTGATGATGGCTCTCAGCACCGCATCGTCGGTGTCTTTGAACTCTCCCCCCGCTGCTAGGCGTTCGTCCCGAGAGAGAGTCAAGGCATCCAGGGCTTGCTTGCCGCGGTTGAGCGTGGCCGGGACGACCACTTCAGTCCATCCGGGCATCATGACCATGGCCCGGAGCTTATGGACTTGATCTTCGTTCAGCATCAGGCCGCCGCCATCGGTGCAGGACCTTGAGAGTTGAACAGTTGGGACAAGACGTCTGGGCTCATCTGCTCCAGGGGACTGGAAGCAGCTCCTGCGACTGCTTGGGGGCTGGTTCCATTATCCTGGGCGATCTGGTTCACCATCGGCACCTGTTTCACTAGCAGTTCTTCCACGCTGGTAAAGTCGAACAGGAGGAAAGCCTGTCGGGCGAAGTTGGCCCAGTTGACCAGTTGCATTAGCGCCGGATTGCTCGACATCATCTGCAAGAGGCCCAGCATGTTCTGCTGCCTGACACTCCGCCCCATCATCTGGGAAGCGCCAACTGCTCTGGCCCGATAGTCGGGGGCCAGATCCTCATAGTCAATCCTCGTGTTCTCGGGCGGATAGGGAAGCCCTGTCACGGGGTTGATCGTTGCCAGACTTCCCAGGATCTTGATCTCGTGCGGGAGCGGAAGCAGAAGTCTATCGAGAGAGCGGAAGGCATTCGCCAGCGGCTCGATGAATCCCTCTTCGGCCATCCGGGCTTCCAGAGAGAGTCGGGTCAGAGCATTTTCCTGACGTCCCAGGAAGCCTCGGGCAGTCTCACGACTGCTTCCGGCTTGCCCCATGATGGCTTCAGTCTCTCCGGTTCCCAGCTGCATCATTTGGAAGAGACGTGCGATCTCTTCGTTCCCGACCTGAACTCCACGCATATCCGGACTCAGAGCCCGGATGCTGGTCTCGTCGGCTGGACCATCGACCAGAATGACCCGTCCCGACCTTGAGAACAGGTTCTGGGTGTTGATGTTCGCAGAACTGGAGACGACGTACTGGTTGTCGATCAAGAGGTCGATGGCATCCAGTCTCTGGTTGTTCAGTCGGTCCGCGGTCTGCTGGGGGCCGTAGGCGATTTCAGCTTTTCCGACGCCATCGAACGAGTAGGGGTCGGACATCGGCGAGTAGGAGGCGAAGGGCTTCTGCTGGTTGGGCATCGGGCCTTCGCGGTTCTTCATCACCACCTTGCCATTGCCGATGGCGATACAGCGATGCCTCATT